>Ga0164242_10002681_pt1 | contig 20575 bp, 18 predicted proteins | sample OricomgcompostMG_FD_108783 | JGI IMG/M metagenome (GOLD analysis project Ga0164242, IMG submission 108783) | Miracle-Growth compost microbial communities from Emeryville, California, USA - Original compost - Miracle growth compost (MG) ... | reverse complement strand
GCGGCTCCACCACCGTGTGCGCGGAGCCCCAACTCACCGACGCACAGCGGCTGCTGGTGCAGGTCCTGCTCAGCGAGGGTGCCTGACCGGGCCGTTGCGCGCCTCCGTGCCGCGCGCCGGCGGTCGGGCCCGGCGGAAGCGTGCGCCGGGCCGGGCGACGGGGAGCCGGCCGGCCGCGATCAGCGCCGGCCCGGCCGCGATCGGCACCCGGCGCTGAGCCGCGGCGGGGCGGGGCTGAGCGGGGCGGGGCTGAGCGGGGCGGGGCGCGACGCGGCGGGTCAGAAGCCGAGCCGGCGCAGCTGCTTCGGGTCGCGTTGCCAGTCCTTGGCCACCTTGACGTGCAGGTCGAGGAAGACCGGCGTGCCCAGCAGTGCCTCGATCTGGCGCCGCGAGGTGGAGCCGACGTGCTTGAGCCGGGCGCCCTTGGGGCCGATGACGATGCCCTTCTGGCTGGGCCGCTCGATGAAGAGGTTGGCATGGATGTCCAGCAGCGGCTTGTCCGCCGGCCGGCCCTCGCGCGGCGCCATCTCCTCCACCACCACGGCGATGGAGTGCGGCAGCTCGTCACGGACGCCCTCCAGCGCGGCCTCCCGGATCAGCTCGGCCACCATGACCTGCTCGGGCTCGTCGGTGAGGTCGCCCTCCGGGTAGAGCGGCGGGCCCTCGGGCAGCAGCGGCACCAGCAGATCCGCGAGCAGCCCGACCTGCGTACCGGAAACCGCCGATACCGGCACGATCTCGGCCCACTCCAGGCCGAGTTCGCGACCGAGCCGGTCGACGGCGATGAGCTGGTGGGCCAGCTGGTCGCCGTCGACGAGGTCGGTCTTGGTGACGATCGCGACCTTGGGCGTCTTGCGGATCTCGGCCAGCTCGCGGGCGATGAAGGTGTCACCGGGTCCGAGCTTCTGGTCGGCGGGCAGGCAGAAGCCGATCACGTCGACCTCGGCCCAGGTGGTGCGGACCACGTCGTTCAGCCGCTCGCCGAGGAGGGTGCGCGGCTTGTGCAGGCCGGGGGTGTCGACCAGGACGAGCTGCGCGTCCGGCCGGTGCACGATGCCGCGGACGCTGTGCCGGGTGGTCTGCGGCCGGTTGGAGGTGATGGCGACCTTCTGCCCCACCAGAGCGTTCGTGAGAGTCGACTTTCCGGCGTTGGGGCGGCCCACGAAGCAGGCGAAGCCGGACCGGTACGGCGACGCCGCGGACCCGGCGGAACCGGTCGCGGAACCGTCGGCTGCCTGGGGGCCGGGCGCCCCGGGGGGGCCGGAGGCGGGGGTGCGAGCGCTCATGACGTCCATTCTCCCCGATCCGACGGCACGCCCCGACCGCGCCGTGCGAAACCCGGGAGCAACCCGGACGCAACATGAAACACGGCCGAAACCTTCCCGCCCACGTCCGGTAACGCGCACGACCGACTCTCGTTGGCGGCCCGTGCCGCGCGGGCGGGCCCGAGCCGAATGGAAGGGACCCCTCGTGCTCCTGCTGACCGCCGGCCCGGCCGCCCACGCCCCCGCGATCGACCCGGGCGACACCGCCTGGCTGCTGGCCGCCACCGCGCTGGTGCTGCTGATGACGCCGGGGCTGGCGCTCTTCTACGGCGGCATGGTCCGCAGCAAGAGCGTGCTCAACATGTTCATGATGAGCTTTGTGTCGATCGCGCTGGTCACGGTGGTGTGGCTGGTGGCCGGCTACACCCTGGCGTTCGGCCCGGACGCCGGCGGGGCCGGGCTGATCGGCGACCTCAGCCACCTGGGCATGCACGGCGTGGGCCCGCACGACGTCACCGGGCACGTGCCGACGCCGCTCTTCGCGGCCTTCGAGCTGAGCTTCGCGGTCATCACCGCGGCACTGATCAGCGGGGCCGTCGCCGACCGGGCCCGGTTCGGCGCCTGGACGGCCTTCGTCGTGCTCTGGACACTGGCCGTATACGTCCCCGTGGCGCACTGGGTCTTCGCCCCCGGCGGCTGGGTGACGGCGCGGCTGCACGCGCTGGACTACGCCGGCGGCACCGTCGTGGAGGTCTGCTCGGGCGCCTCTGGGCTGGCGCTGGCGATGGTGCTGGGGCCGCGCATCGGGTTCCGCAAGGAGGCGATGCGCCCGCACAACCTGCCGCTGGTGCTGCTGGGGGCGGGCCTGCTGTGGTTCGGCTGGTTCGGGTTCAACGCGGGTTCGGCGCTGGCCGCCGACGGCATCGCCGCCTCCGCCTTCCTCAACACCCAGGCGGCCGGCTGCGCGGGCCTGCTGGGCTGGCTGGTGGTGGAGAAGCGGCGCGACGGCCACGCCACCACCCTGGGTGCCGCCTCCGGGTCGGTGGCGGGACTGGTGGCGATCACCCCGTCGTGCGGGAGCGTGGACCTGCTGGGCGCGGTGGCCGTCGGGCTGGCAGCGGGCGTGGTGTGCTCGTACGCGGTCAGCTGGAAGTTCCGCTGGGGGGTGGACGACTCACTGGACGTGGTGGGCGTGCACATGGTCGGCGGGGTGATCGGCACCGTGCTCATCGGGCTGCTGGCCACCCGCACCATGACCGGCGGTGCCCGGGGCCTGCTGTACGGCGGCGGCCTCGGGCAGCTGTGGCGGCAGGCCGTCGCGGTGGCGGCGGTCGGGGCGTACGCGTTCGCCGTGACGTACGGCATCGGCCGGGCACTGGAGCGCGCGGTGGGCTTCCGGGCCAGCGAGGAGGAGGAACGCACCGGCCTGGACCTGACCCTGCACGCCGAGACCGCCTACGATCACGGCGTACTGACCCACGGCACCGCGCACGGGGCGCTGCACGCCGGCCATCCGGGTGCCGTCCGCCCGGCGCCGCCCGCCCCCGACAGGAGCCCGTTCGCATGAAGCTGGTCATCGCGGTCGTCAAACCGCACAAACTGGACGACGTGAAGACGGCGCTCCAGGAGCGGGGCGTACAGGGCCTGACGGTCACCGAGGCCAGCGGCTACGGCCGCCAACGCGGCCACACCGAGGTCTACCGCGGCGCCGAGTACCGGGTCGACCTGGTGCCGAAGGCACGGATCGAGGTGCTGGTGGAGGACGCGGAGGCGGACGCCGTGGTCGACGCGGTGGTCGAGGCGGCCCGCACCGGCCGGATCGGCGACGGCAAGGTGTGGACACTGCCGGTGGACACGGCGGTGCGGGTGCGCACCGGCGAGCGCGGTCCCGACGCGCTGTAGCCTCCCGGGAGCCGGCCCCGGCGCCGTGGTCCGCCGGAGTCGCGGCAGCGCGCCCGGCGCCCGGCGCCCGGCCTCAGCCGGCCGTGGTCGTGGTGCGCACCGTGCCGTCCGGGCCGGCCAGCAGCAGCACCGTCCCCGGGCCGCCGAGGTCGCGCAGGGCGGCCCGGTCCACCTCGGCGGGGGCCTCGGCGGCGCTGACCACCGCGCCGGCCTCCAGCGAACGGGCGCCGCTGGCCACGGCCATGGCCACAGCCGTCTGCAGGGCGGTCAACCGAAGCGACGGCAGCTCGACGGTCCCGGCGACGTAGGTGCGGCCCGTCTCGTCGCGGACGGCGGCGCCCTCGGGCACGCCGTTGCGGGCCCGGGCGGACCGGGCGAGGGTCAGAAGCTTGCGGTCCTCGGGGTTCTCGGGCGCGTTCTGCGGCTGCTCAGCGGTCATAGGCGAGATCATAGGGCGCCGCGTGCGTCAGTCCGGCGCCGCGTGGGCCCACGGAGAGGTGGACGCCGGCGACCGTGCTGCTCGGCGCCTTCGGCAGGACGTTCTGGTAGGTGCCCGGGCCCGGCGCCGCCCGCTGCTGCTCGCACTGCCGCCGCCCTCCACGCGCCCGGCCGGGCACGCGACACGGCCACCGGACCCGGGCCGGGACGGCGGGGACGCCCCGGCCGGCGGGGACCGGACCGCCGCCCCGGCGCCGGACGCCCGCTGCCCCAACGCGGCCCCGGGACCTGACTTCACTCTCCGTCGCCGAACATGCGGGCTGCGCGACCGCCCCCTAACCTGGAGCGAGCAGCGTCCTCATATGAGGTGGTTTGCCATGCTTCTGCACATGCCCCTGGTCCTCGTCCTCGGCGCGGCGACGTACTTCCTCAGCCGCAAGGCCGAGCTCAAAGCGACCCACGCCCTGACGTGCGGCGCCCTCGGCTTCTACCTGGCCGACACCAGCCTGGCCGGCTCGATCCACTCCGCGGGCGCCAACCTGCTCGGCATGATCGGCCAGGTCGGCCCCTGACGGGAACGCCCGCGCCCGGACGGGTCCGTCCGGGCGGACCCGTCCGGGCGAGGCGGTCAGCTCGCCTTGTCCCGCAGCTCACCGCCGTCGCCGGCGGGGGGCACCGGCCGCAGCGCGCCGCGCCGGCCGGCCGGGCCGGCGGCCCGCTCCAGGGCGGCCGCGGTGGCCGCGTCGAGCGGGCTGTGCATCACGACGATCAGGTCCGGCCGCGAGGGCAGCCGCATCTGCGTGCTCTCCAGGACCAGCCGGCCGAGCGCCGGGTGGTTGACCCGCTTCTCCATCAGCCCGCTGGGCTGCACGTCTCCGCGCGCCCACAACCCGGCGAACTCCGTGCTGTGTGCGGCGAGTTCGTCTACCACCCCGCAGAACCCCTCGTCGGTCGGGAACTCCGAGGCCGCGGCGCGGTACTGGGCGACGATCGCTGCGGCCACCACCTCGTAGTCGTCGTAGAGCATCCGGTAGACGGGCGAGGTGAAGAACGCCGTCAGGCAGTTGTCCTCCTCGCCGGTGAACCCGAACGCGGTGGCGGCGGCCTCGTTGTGGGCGACGACGTTCCAGTAGGCGTCCATGACGTGTGCCGGGTTGGGCATCCAGTTGTCCAGCAGCCGGCGCAGCCCCGCGCCCAGCTCGACGTCGGGCGCGGCGGCCTCCGGCAGCGGCGGGTTGAGCCCCGCCAGGACGTAGAGGTGGCGCCGTTCCGGCCCGTTGAGCCGCAGCACGCGGGCGACCGCGTCGAGCACCTGCGGCGAGACGGTGATGTCCCGCCCCTGCTCCAGCCACTGGTACCAGGAGGCGCCCACCCCGGCGAGCACCGCGACCTCCTCCCGGCGCAGCCCCGGAGTGCGGCGCCGGGCGCCGCCGTCCGGCAGTCCGGCCTCGGCGGGGGTGACCCGGGCCCGGCGGCTCATCAGGAAATCCCGCAGGTCCTGCCGCCGGCGCGAGCGGGGGACGCCCCCGCCCGGCGCCGTGCCGGACCCGGCCGCCGGCATCGTCTGTGCCACAACTCCCCCTCAGGCAGCGAACGGTCCGCGGTGGTGGTGCCACCACCAGCATAAGCGGCGGCTCCCCAGGGCCGGCCGGGCGAACCGAGGGTGGAGCCATGACCGAACCCCTCACCCGTCCTCAGAGTCCGTCGGCGGCGCCCCGGTTGGGCGCCCGCGAACGGCTGGTGCTGCTCGTGCTGTGCGCGGCGCAGTTCATCGTCGCCCTCGACTTCTCCATCCTCAACGTGTCCCTGCCCGTGCTCGGCGCCGGCCTGGGCATGTCCCGCGCCAACCTCCAGTGGGCGGTCACCGCGTTCGCCCTGCCCTCGGGCGGCTTCCTGCTGCTCTTCGGCCGGATCGCCGACCTGTTCGGACGGCGCCGGGTCTTCCTCACCGGCCTGGCGCTGTTCACCGCCGCCTCGCTGCTGGCCGCCTCCGCGTGGAACCCGGCGGCGTTCCTGGCCGGGCGAGCCCTCCAGGGGCTGGGCGCGGCGGTGATCGTGCCCACCGGCATGTCGCTGCTCACCACGACGTTCACCGAAGGGCCGCTGCGTGAGCGGGCGTTGGGCATCAGCGGCACCCTGCTGTCGCTGGGCTTCACCATCGGCATGGTGCTGGGCGGCACCCTCACCGACGCGTTCGGCTGGCGCTCCACCATGGGCCTGCTGGCCGGGGCCGCCCTGCTGGTGCTGCTGGCCGCGCCCGGCCTGCTCACCGAGTCCCGCCACCCGGGCCGGCCGCGGATCGACGTGCCCGGCGCGGTGACCGTCACCGGCGGCCTGCTCGCGCTCATCTACGGCCTGTCCACGGCCGCGCAGCGCGGCTTCGGCGGTGCGGACGTGCTGACGGCGCTGCCGGTCGGCGTGCTGCTGCTGGCCGTGTTCGGCGTGGTGGAGGCGCGTGCGGCCGAGCCGATGGTCAGCCTGCGCATGCTGGGCCGCCGCAACGTCGCCTTCGGCAACCTCGCCGGCCTCACCACGTTCTCGATGATGAGCTCGGCCGTCTTCCTGCTCACCCTCTACCTGGAGGAGGTGCGGGGCCTGTCCGCTTTCCGGGCCGGCCTGGTCTTCGGCGTCCAGGGGCTGGCCGCGGCCGTCACCGGGGTGTCGGCGGCCCGCGTGGTCGGCCGGATCGGCGCCCGCGCGACGGTGCTGACCGGGCTCGTCCTCCAGGGCCTGCTCACGCTGCCGCTGGTGGGGCTCCCGAGCGGTCCCGCGGGCACCTGGCTGGCCCTGGTGTGCGTCACGGTGGCCTGCGTCGGCCACCTGCTGGTCGTCGTCTCCTACGGGGTGGCCGCCACCTCGGGGCTGCCCGACCACGAGCAGGGCCTGGCGACGGGCCTGGTCACTAGCGCCCAGCAGATGGGCCTCACCATCGGCATCCCGCTCCTGTCAGCCCTGGCCGCCGACCGCTCGAACCTGCTGTCGGGCCTGCACGCGGCCCTCCTGGCCGACGGCGCCGCCGTCCTGGCCGCGGCCGCCCTGATCGCCCTCGGTCTGCGCGGCGGACGCCCGGCCACGACGGTCATCGCGTCGTCGCAGGCCGCGGACGCGCCAGTACCCGCAACGCGCGTCTGAACCCGGCCGGCGCCGGCGCCCTCCTCGCGCACTCCGGCGAGGAACGCCCGCCGGGCCTCGGCACTGGCCGCGACCACCCCCTGCGGGGCGGCGCGGCCGGCCGGCGTCGGCTGCGCGATGGTCCGCCGCCGGTCCGCCGGGGCGGGCCGCCGCTCGACGAGGCCCTTGCCCTCCAGCGTCCACGAACCCGACCATCGCCGTAACGGCCCACCCCGAGCCGGGCCGCCGCCCGCGCCCGCGAGGGCGGCCCGGCAGGAAACCCGAAGCCTCGAGCACAACCCCCGCGCCGGCGCGCGATCACCCCTCGCCCGGCTCCGCCCCCTCGCCGGTCGAACCGACCGGTTCGACCAGGACGGTCCCGATCCGGTTCCGCCTCCCCGCCTGCGTCTCCGCCGTGAGCCGCAGTGCCCCGACCCCCGCGGGACCGCCGGAGGCCCCCCGCGCCTCGGGCAGCGGAACCACCGCGACCGCCCCGGGGATCGGCACCCGCCCCAGGGACTTGGCCAGCAGCCCGCCGACGGTCTCCACGTCGTCGTCGTCGAGGTACACCCCGTAAAGCTCGCCGAGGTCGCCGATGTCCAGCCGCGAGGTCACGCGGTAGCGCCCGTCGCCGAGGTCCTCCACCGGCGGCAGCTCCCGGTCGTACTCGTCGGTGATCTCACCGACGATCTCCTCCAGGATGTCCTCGATCGTCACCATCCCGGCGGTGCCGCCGTACTCGTCGACGACGACGGCCACGTGCACCCGCTGCTGCTGCATCTCCCGCAGCAGATCCCCGGCGTTCTTCGTGTCGGGCACGAAGTACGCCGGGCGGATCAGCGAGGAGACCGGGTCGGACTCGGCGTCCCGGTTGATGTGCACGCGGCGGGCCAGGTCCTTGAGGTAGACGAAGCCGACGACGTCGTCCTCGCTGTCCCCGGTGACCGGGATCCGGGAGAAACCGCTGCGCAGGGCCAGCGTCATGGCCTGCCGGACGGTCTTGAACCGCTCGATCATGACCAGCTCGGTGCGCGGCACCATCACCTCGCGCACGATCGTGTCGCCGAGCTCGAAGACGGAGTGCACCATGCGGCGCTCCTCGTCCTCGATCAGCGACTCCGACTCCGCGAGGTCGACGGCCGCGCGCAGCTCGGCCTCGCTGGCGAAGGGCCCCCGGCGGAAGCCCTTGCCGGGGGTGAGCGCGTTGCCGAGCAGGATCAGCAGCCCCGGCACCGGCCCCATCACCCGGGCCAGCGGCAGCAGCACGTACGCGGCGGCCGTCGCGGTGGCCACCGGATGCTGGCGGCCGATGGTGCGCGGGGAGACGCCGACGGCCACGTAGGAGACCAGCACCATCACCCCGATGGCGACCAGCAGCACCTGCCAGGTGTGGTCGAAGTGCCGGTCGGCCTCCACGGTGATGAGCACGGCCGCGGCCGTCTCGCAGCCCACCCGCACCAGCAGCGCGACGTTCAGGTAGCGGGTGGGGTCGGAGGCGACGGCCAGCAGCCGGGCGGCGCCGCGCCGGCCGGAGCGCAGCGCCTCCTCGGCGCGGAAGCGGGTGACGCGGGCCAGGCCGGTCTCAGCGCAGGCGGCCAGCCAGGCCACGATCAGCAGCAGGACGGCGGAGACGATCATCGCTCGGGAACCGGCCGCCCGTCAGCGGGTGGTCGGCGCGGGCGACGGCCCGGCCAGGCCGCGCTCGGCACGCCACTCGTCGAGGATCGCCTTCTGCAGGCCGAACATCTCGGCCTTCTCGTCCGGCTCCTCGTGGTCGTAGCCGAGCAGGTGCAGCACGCCGTGGACGGTGAGCAGCTGGAGCTCCTCGTCCATGGAGTGCTGCGTGGGCGCCTCCTGGCCCTGCCGCCGGGCCACCTCCGGGCAGAGCACGATGTCGCCGAGGAGCCCCTGGACCGGCTCGTCGTCCTCCTTGCCGGGGCGCAGCTCGTCCATCGGGAAGGACATCACGTCGGTGGGCCCGGGCAGGTCCATCCACTGCAGGTGCAGCTGCTCCATGGCGGCCTCGTCCACCATGATCACCGAAAGTTCGGAGAGCGGGTGGATGCGCATGCGCTGGAGGGTGTACCGGGCGGCGTCCAGCACCGCCCGGTCGTCGAGTTCGACACCGGACTCGTTGTTGACGTCGATCGCCATGGTGGTGGGGCAGCTACTTTCTTCTCCGCGGCCGGGCGGAGCCGCCGCGGCCGTCCGCGGGCTCGCCGTCCTCGGCGCCCCGGGCGTTGTCGTAGCGCTCGTAGGCGTCCACGATGCGCCCGACCAGCTTATGGCGCACGACGTCGGTGCTGGTGAGCCGGGAGAAGTGCACGTCGTCCACGTCGGCGAGGATCTCCTGCACCTGGCGCAGGCCGCTCCTGGTCCCGCCGGGCAGGTCCACCTGGGTGACGTCGCCGGTGATCACGATCTTGGAGTCGAAACCGAGCCGGGTCAGGAACATCTTCATCTGCTCGGCGCTGGTGTTCTGCGCCTCGTCCAGGATGATGAACGCGTCATTGAGCGTCCTACCGCGCATGTAGGCCAGTGGGGCGACCTCGATGGTGCCGGCCGCCATCAGCCGGGGGATGGAGTCCGGGTCGATCATGTCGTGCAGCGCGTCGTACAGCGGCCGCAGGTACGGGTCGATCTTCTCGTACAGGGTGCCGGGCAGGAAGCCGAGCCGCTCCCCCGCCTCCACCGCGGGCCGGGTCAGGATGATCCGGTTGACCTGCTTGGACTGGAGCGCCTGCACGGCCTTGGCCATGGCCAGGTAGGTCTTGCCGGTGCCCGCGGGGCCGATGCCGAAGACGATGGTGTGCTTGTCGATCGCGTCGACGTACCGCTTCTGGTTGAGCGTCTTCGGGCGGATGGTGCGGCCGCGGTTGGACAGGATGTTCTGGGTGAGCACCTGGGCCGGGGTCTCCGCGTCGGGGTCGGCGCCGGCCGTCCCGTTGGCCCGCAGCATGGCGATGGAACGCTCCACCGCGTCCTCGGTCATCGGCTGGCCGGTGCGCAGTACCAGCATCATCTCGTCGAGGAGCCGCTGGACCAGGGCGACCTCGGAAGGCTCGCCGACGGCGCTGATCTCGTTGCCGCGGACGTGGATGTCGACGTCCGGGAAGGCGTTCTCGATCACGCGGAGGAGGGAGTCCCGCGAGCCCAGGACGGTGACCATCGGGTGCTGGGCCGGGACGACGACGTGGGCGCGGGCCTGCCGCCCCTGCGCCTGCTGCGGTGTGGGTGTCTGTGTCATGGGCCGGCTCTTGGGCCTGCTCATCCCGCTTTCTGCTGATCGACGGGCCCGGTGGGCCTTGGTGTTCCCAGGGTACGACGCACGGCCCGGCCCGCCGAGGGGATTAGGGCTCCCGCGGCCGTCCGGGCGGGGCCCCGTCGACGGGGGCCGCGACGTTGCGGGCAGCCGCCGGGGCCGGGCGGAAGCCGATCGTGGGCACGGCCCGGCGCAGCGGCCACGGGCGGGTGGCCGTCGGCAGCAGGTCCTCCAGGAAGCCGTAGCGGTGCAGCGGCCCGCGGTGCCCCGGGGCCTGCCCGGCGTACGCCTTGGCCTGCTCCCACCAGTTCGCGATCTCGATCCAGCCGGGCGCCGACAGCGAACCGCCGAACTCCTGCACCGACAGCGCCGCGCACAGCGAGGCGAACGCCAGCCGGTCGGCCAGCGGCCAGCCTGCCAGGGTGCCGGTGGTGAAGCCGGCCACGAAGACGTCGCCGGCGCCGGTCGGGTCCAGGGCGTCCACGGCCAGGGCGGGCACCTCCGCGGTCTCGCCGCCGGCGGAGTCCACGGCGACGGCCCCCTCGTCACCGAGGGTGACCACGGCCAGCGGAACGCGCTCGGCCAGCAGCCGGGCGGCCTGCCGCGGATCGTCCGCCCGGGTGTAGCGGACGGCCTCCTCGGCGTTGGGCAGGAACGCGGCGCAGTGCCGCAACCCGTCGAGGTCGGCCGGGTCCCAGCGGCCGCTGTCGTCCCAGCCGACGTCGGCGAAGACCTGGGTGCCGGTCGCGGCCGCCTCGGCGATCCACTCGCCGGCGCCGTCCTCACCGGCCTCCCGGGCCCGGCCCAGCGAGGCCACCGCGGCGCGGGCCGGCGGCGGGCGGTGCGGCACGGCGCCCTGCGGGGGCGGCGCCTGGTGGCCGTGGCTGACCATGGTCCGCTCGCCCTCGTAGGCCATGGAGACCGTCACCGGCGAGTGCCAGCCGGCGATCCGGCGGGAGGGGCCGAGGTCGATGCCCTCGCCGGTCTGGAGGCTGTCCCAGCAGTAGTCGCCGTACATGTCGTCGCCGAAGGCCGCGGCCAGGGTGGTGCGCAGGCCGAGCCGGGCCAGGGCGGTGGCCATGTTGGCGATGCCGCCGGGGCTGGAGCCCATGCCGCGGGCCCACGTCTCGGTGCCGCGGACGGGGGCGCGGTCCAGGCCGGTGAAGATGATGTCGAGGAAGACGGTGCCGGTGAGGTAGACGTCGGTCGCCGGGTCGCCCGGGGCGCGCAGCGTCCGGAGGGGATCGATGACGGGCTGGTCGTCCATGCTCAACTCTTGCACGCCCCGCCGGCACGCCCCGCGTGACGCGCGCCGAAAGGGGCACCGGTAGCCGCCCGGGCAACCCCGGCCGAGCCGCACCCGGCGGCGCGCCGCCGGGTGCGGACGCGAATCCGCCGCCGGACGACGCCCCCCGCACGACGGCCACCCGCCGGAGACGCGGGACCGCGCCCCGCCCGAGGAGGGAAGCCCTGCTTCCGTGGGGGAGGATGGGAGGCGTGACCAGGTTGACCATCGTCGGAGGCGGCGGCTTCCGCGTCCCCCTCGTGCACTCCGCGCTGCTGGGCGACGACACCGTCGGGGAACTCGTCCTGCACGACACCGATCCCCGCCGGCTGCGGGTGACGGCCGCCGTCGTGGCGGCGCAGGACGCGGCGTGGCGGGCCGCCCGCCAGGGCCCAGCACCCGCCGTGCGGGTGGAACCGGACCTCGACGGGGCGCTGCGCGGCGCGGACTTCGTCTTCTCGGCCGTCCGCGTCGGCGGCACCGCCGGGCGGGTGTCCGACGAGCGGCTCCCCCTGGCCGAGGGGCTGCTGGGGCAGGAGACCGTCGGCGCCGGCGGCGTCCTGTACGGGCTGCGCACGCTGCCGTTCGCCGTGGACCTGGCCGAGCGGGTCCGCGAACGGGCCCCGGGCGCCTGGGTGATCAACTTCACCAACCCCGCCGGCATGGTGACCGAGGCGATGTCCCGGGTGCTCGGCCCCCGGGTGATCGGGATCTGCGACTCCCCCGTCGGCCTGGTGCGCCGCGCCGCCCGCGCGGCCGGCGCCGACCCGGACGCGCCCGGCTTCGGCTACGACTACGTGGGCCTGAACCACCTGGGCTGGCTGCGCCGGCTCACCGTGGACGGGACCGACCTGCTGCCGGGGCTGCTCGCCGACCCGGCCGCGCTCGGCACCTTCGAGGAGGGCCGGCTGTTCGGCCCGGAGTGGCTGGCCGCCCTCGGCTCGCTGCCCAACGAGTACCTGCACTACTACTACTTCGGGCGTGAGGCGCTGGCCGCCGTACGGGCCGCCGAGGAGCCCCGGGGCGCGTTCCTGCACCGCCGCCAGGCGGACTTCTACACCGCGGCCGACGGCCTGGACGGGCCGGCCGCCCTCGACCTGTGGCGGCGGGCCCGCAGGGAGCGCGAGGAGACGTACATGGCGGAGAACCGCGCGGCCACCGGCGGTTGGCGGCGCGACCCGCACGACCTGGACGGCGGCGGCTACGACCGGGTGGCGCTGGCGCTGATGCGGGCCGTCGCGCGGGACGAGCGCACCACGCTGATCCTCAACGTGCCCGGTGGCGGGGCCGTCGGGCTGCTCGACCCGGACGCGGTGGTGGAAGTGCCGTGCGAGGTGGGCGGGTTCGGCGCCCGCCCGCTGCCGGTGGCCGCGCCGGACGCGCATCAGGCCGGGCTGATGCTGTCGGTGAAGGCCGTCGAGCGGGCGGCGATCGAGGCGGCGGCGACCGGCTCGCGGCCCGCCGCGCTGCGGGCCCTGGCAGGGCACCCGCTGGTGGACTCCGCCGCCGCGGCCTCCCGGCTGCTCGACGCGGCGGGCTGGTGACCCGGCGGCCCCACCGCCCCCGTGCTCACCAACGGCCCCGTTCCGCACGTGTGTTGCCGGCCGCAGGTCGGCTGCTCGCATCGCCGTCCGAGGCTCGGCCGAACCGCCGGGAAAACGCGACGCGTCAGGTGAACGGCGTCTGAACTGCGACGTAACACCAGGGAAACCGATATCACCCCGCCACGCGCGTAGACGTTCCTTGACCTGCTCCGATACCCGGGTCTACATTCCGCCGCATCACACGAGCCCGAAGGAGCACCGCCATGCCCCGCACCCGGCTGTCCCTGCGCACCCGCGCGCTGACCGTGTCCGCCGCGGCCCTCACCCTGGGCCTCACGGCCTACGGGGTGGGCGCCGCCACGGCCGACAACTCCGTGCCGCGCAGCGACAAGCAGATCCCCAACCTGACGAACGTCGTGAACGAGATCGAGGCGTACTACGGCGACACCGTCGACTCCTCGGGCGAGCACCAGGCGTCGCCGACCAGCAACTACGCCAAGCAGGTCAAGGGTGTGGAGGCGAAGGCCGAGGCGTCCGTCGAGAAGTCCCTCCACAAGGACCGCGGCCGCACGCACGGCAAGCCGGCGATCGTGCTCGACGTCGACGACACCAGCCTGCTGACGTACAACTACGAGCTGGAGGTGGGCTTCGACTACACCACGGCCACCAACCAGACGTACCTGGACACCAAGAACATGCCGGCCGTCTTCGGCATGGACACCCTCACCAACTGGGCGTCCGCGCACGGCGTCACCGTCTTCTGGGTCACCGGGCGGCCCGAGTCGCAGCGCGCCGACACCGTCCGCAACCTCAAGGCCGTCGGCTACACCGCGGACCCGGACACCGCGCACCTTTACCTGAAGAACACCGCCAACCCGCCGTCCTACCTGCCGTGCGGGGCGACGTGCAGCACGATCGAGTACAAGTCCGGCACCCGCAAGCACATCGAGTCGCTGGGCTACGACATCGTCGCCAACGTCGGCGACCAGTACAGCGACCTGGAGGGCGGCTACTCCGACGCCTCCTTCAAGCTGCCCAACCCGATGTACTACCTGCCCTGACGCCGCGTCAGGCCCCGCTGGTGCCCTGCTCCGTGCCGCCGTCCGCGGTGCGGCGCCGGGGCACCGGCACCCGGTCCAGGTCGCGGGCGACGGTCAGCCCGCCGGTGAAGCCGGCCGCCCGGGCCTGCCGGCCGAACTCCTCGGGCTCGGTGTAGCGCTGCGAGAAGTGCGTGAGCACCAGGTGCCGCACGCCCGCCTCCGCGGCCACCCGCCCGGCCTGGCCGGCCGTCAGGTGGCCGAAGTCCTCGGCGAGCCCGGCGTCCTCGTCCAGGAACGTCGACTCGATCACCAGCAGGTCGCAGCCCCGGGCGAGTTCGGGCACCGCCGGGCACAGTCGGGTGTCCATCACGAACGCGAACGACTGCCCCGGCCGCACCGCGCTGACGTCCGCCAGCCGCACCCCGCGCAGCTCCCCCTCCCGTTGCAGCCGGCTCACGTCGGGCCCCGCGATGCCGGCCTCGGCCAGCAGCGCGGGCAGCATCCGGCGCCCCTCCGGCTCGTCCAGCCGGTAGCCGAACGCCTCGACCGGGTGCGACAGCCGGGCCGCCCTGAGGGCGAAGGCGGGCGTGAACGCCAACTCGCCGTCCTCGGTCACCGGTTCCGGGCGCAGCTCGGCGGTCTTGCGGTAGGCGGTGGCGTACCGCAGCCGTTCGAAGTAGGCCTGGCCGCTCGCCGGGTAGTGCACGGCGACCGGGTGCGGCACCCGGTCGAGGTTGATCCGCTGGATCGTCCCGGCCAGGCCCAGACTGTGGTCGCCGTGGAAGTGGGTGACGCAGATCCGGGTGAGGTCGTGCGCGCTGACCCCGGCCCGCAGCATCTGCCGCTGGCTGCCCTCGCCGGGGTCGAAGAGGATGCCCTCGCCGTCCCAGCGCAGCACGTACCCGTTGTGGTTGCGCTCACGGGTGGGCACCTGGCTGGCGGTGCCCAGGACGACGAGTTCGCGCGGCGACATCCCGGCGGCGGCCCCGCGCTCAGACCAGCTGGTGCAGGTCGCGCCCGCCCAGCACGTGCGCGTGGGCGTGGAAGACCGTCTGGCCCGCGCCCTCGCCGGTGTTGAAGATGATCCGGTAGCCGGTGCCGGCCACGCCCTCCTGCTCGGCCACCAGCGCCGCCTCGCGCAGCACCGCCGCCGCGGCCGCCGGGTCGCCGGCGGCGAGCTCGCCCGCGTCGGGGTAGTGCACGCGGGGGATGACCAGGACGTGCGTCGGCGCCTTCGGGGCGATGTCGCGGAAGGCCACGGTGGTGTCGGTCTCGCGCACCACCTCCGCCGGGATCTCCCTGGCGACGATCTTGCAGAACAGGCAGTCCGCTTGCGCTTCTCCCGGCACGTGCTGGCCCCTCTCGCTCCCGGTCCCGGCCCGGCGCCCGCCGCGGGCGCCGCGACCCGCATCGTACCGGCAGGCAGGCCGCCGGCCGCTGTCCGCACGGCCGGGCGGGCGCGTCCACGCGCCCCCGGCCGGCCGTTTTCCGTCGTGTGGGGGATGTACGGGGCGGTGAACTGCGCGGCACCGTAAGGGAATGGGACACTCCGGGAAGAACCGGTACGCGCTGGCGGCGGCCTCGCTGGCGGCCGTGGCCGCCTGCGCCGGGCTCGCCGGCTGCCGCCCCGCCGACGGGCTGGACAGCATCAACGTGTCGGTGGTGACGGACCAGTTGGCCACCAAGCGGCTCACCGCCCAGCACGTGCGCGTGGGATGGCTGTCGTGCGGCGCCTCCGAGGAGCGCGTCGCGCCCACCGTGGACTGCACGGGCTACACCGCCGACCGTCAGCGGATCACCGTCAAGGGCGACGTCACCCGCCAGGAGAACCTGAAGTGCCTGTGGGGCCACCTCACCGGGAAGGTCGGCGGCCGGACCGTCTTCGACGTGCGCGACCTGGGCCCCTGCTGACTGCCGCGGGCCGCCGCAGGAACGCCGCGGGCCGCCGCCGGGCCGCCGGGCGGAAGTTGCCGACGTCCGCATCCCCTCCGGCCGGTGATCGTGATTAGGTAAGCGCCGTGACCCAGTCCTCGAACTCCGCGCGCCCCGCAGCCTCCCGTACCGGCTCCCCCTTCCCCGCCGCCCCCGCCCCCGCGTACCTGCGCCACCCGCACCCGCACGGCGACCTGGTGGCGTTCACGGCCGAGGACGACGTGTGGGTGGCCCCGGTCGACGGCGGCCGGGCCTGGCGGGTCAGCGCGGACAACATGCCGGTGCGCCGGCCGCGGATCTCGCCCGACGGCACCCTGGTCGCCTGGGCCTCCAGCCGCGACGGCGCCCCCGAGGTGCACCTCGCCCCGCTGGACGGCGGCCCGGCGCGGCGGCTGACGTACTGGGGCAGCGGCGTGACCTCGGTCCGCGGCTGGCGGCCCGACGGCCGGCTGGTCGTCGTCACCTCGGCCGGCGAGGCGTCCTCCCGCCGCACCTGGGCGCACCTGCTGCCGCTGGACGGCGGCACCGCCGAGCGGCTGCCGTACGGCCCGGTCGGCGACCTCGCCTTCGGCCCGGGGGGCGCGGTGCTGCTCCAGTCGGTGACCATGGGCCGGGAGGCCGCGCACTGGAAGGGCTACCGCGGCGGCACCGCCGGCCGGCTGTGGCTGGACCCGGACGGCGGCGGCGCGTTCGCGCCACTCCACGCCGGGCTCGACGGCAACATCGAGTGCCCGCTGTGGGTGGGCGACCGGATCGCGTTCCTCTCCGACCACGAGGGCGCCGGCGCGCTCTACTCCAGCCGGCCCGACGGCTCCGACCTGCGCCGCCACAGCCCGCTCCCGGCCGAGGCGGACCAGCCGGGCGCCGGCTTCTACGCCCGGCACGCCGCCACCGACGGCACCCGCGTCGCCTGGATGGCCGGCGGCCGGCTCCTGTTGCTGGACAGCCTCGACGAGGGCGTCCGGCCGCGGCTGCTCGACATCCGCCTCGGCGGCCAGCGCGCCGACCTCCAGCCGCACCCGGTCCGCGCCGCCTCCCACCTCGGCGACGCCCGTCCGGACCGCACCGGCCGGGGCAGCGCCGTGGAGGTGCGCGGCACCGTCCACTGGGTCACCCACCGCGGCGGCCCGGCGCGGGCCCTGGCCGCCGAGCCGGGCGTACGCACCCGCCACCCGCGGGTGTTCACCCAGGGCGGCGAGGAGTACGTCGTCTGGGTGACCGACGCCGAGGGCGAGGACGCCCTCGAGGTGGCCCCGGCCGACGGGCCGGCCCCGGGCACCGCGCCGCGGCGGCTGGCGGCCGGCCGGCTCGGCCGGGTCCACGAACTGGAGGTCTCCCCGGACGGGCACCGGATCGCGGTGGCCTCCCACGACGGCCGGCTGCTGCTGGTGGAGACGCAGACCGGCGAGGTCCGCGAGGTGCCGGCCCACGAGGGCGGCGACGGCGAGACGCTGCCCGGCCCCCGCGGCGACGCCACCGACCTGGCCTTCTCCCCCGACTCGGCCTGGCTTGCCTGGTCCCACCCCGGCCCCGGCTCGCTGCGCCAGATCAAGCTGGCCGCCACCGCCGACCTGACCGTCGTGGCCGCCACCCCGCTGCGGTTCAACGACTACGCCCCCGCCTTCACCGCCGACGGGCGGCACCTGGCGTTCCTGTCCGAGCGGGACTTCGACCCGGTCTACGACGCCCACGTCTTCGACCTGTCCTTCCCCAACGCCTGCCGCCCCTACCTGCTGACCCTCGCGGCCACCACCCCCTCGCCGTTCGGCCCGCAGCGCCACGGCCGCCCCTACGGTGAGGACGACGACGAGTCCGGCGACGACGCCACCGACGCCCCCGGCACCGACGACGCCGCGGGCACCGATCCGGCCGGCGGCTCTCCCTCCGGCGCGGCAGCCGCCGACGGCCAGGGCGGCGGGAGCGGTGAGAGCAGCGAGACCGGCGGCGACGGCGACCCCGCAGCCGCCGACGGCACGGCCACGCGCCCGCGGCGCACCCGGGTGGACGTCGAGGGCCTGGCCGACCGGATCGTGCCCTTCCCGGTCGCCGCGAGCCGCTACTCGGGGCTGCGCGCGGCCCGCGGCGGCGTGCTGTGGCTGCGCCACCCGCTGACCGGCGTGCTCGGCACCTCCCTGGCCACCCCCGAGTCGCACCCGCCGGAGACCGTCCTGGAGCGCTACGACCTGCGGCAGCTGCGGGTCGAGGTGATCGCCGACGAGGCCGACGACTTCGCCGTCTCCGGCGACGGCTCCAAGGTGCTCATCACCTCCGGCGGCCGGCTGCGGGCCGCCCCCTCGGACGCCAAGTCCGACGACGACTCGGACGGTTCGGTCACCGTCGACCTGTCGCGGGTGCGCGTCACCGTCCAGCCGGCCGACGAGTGGCGGCAGATGTTCGACGAGACGCACCGGCTGATGTGCGACAACTTCTGGCGCCCCGACATGGGCGGCGTCGACTGGGACGGCGCCGCGGAACGCTACCGCCCGCTGCTGGACCGGGTCGCCACCCACGACGACCTGATGGACGTGCTGTGGGAACTCCACGGCGAGCTGCGCACCTCCCACGCCTACGTCTCCCCGCCCGGCGGCCGGCGCGACCCGCTGCACCGGCAGGGCCTGCTCGGCGCTGACCTGTCGCGCACCCCCGAGGGCACCTGGCGGATCGACCGGGTGCTGCCCGGCGAGTCCTCCGACCCGCACGCCCGCTCCCCGCTGGCCGCGCCCGGCGTCGCCGTGCGCGCCGGGGACGTGCTGGTGGCCGTCGACGGGCACCCGGTCGACCCGCTGGCCGGCCCGGCGCCGCTGCTGGTGGGCACGGCGGGCAAGCCGGTGGAGCTCACGGTCTCCCCGGCCGGCGGCGGCACCCACCGCTACGTGGTCGTGGTGCCGCTGGGCGACGACGAGCCGCTGCGCTACCACGACTGGGTGGCCGGGCGGCGGGCCCGCGTCCACGAGGCGTCCGGCGGTCGGCTGGGCTACCTGCACGTGCCGGACATGGTCAGCGCCGGCTGGGCCGAACTCCACCGCGACCTGCGGGTGGAGGTGGCACGGGAGGGGCTGGTGGTGGACGTCCGGGAGAACCGCGGCGGCCACACCTCGCAGTTGGTGGTGGAGAAACTGGCCCGCAGGATCGTCGGCTGGGACATCCCGCGCCACGGCCATCCCTACAGCTACCCGCAGGACGCGCCGCGCGGCCCGGTCGTCGTGGTGGCCAACGAGTTCTCCGGGTCGGACGGCGACATCGTCAACGCCGCCGTCCGCACCCTGGGTATCGGCCCGGTCGTGGGCACCCGCACCTGGGGCGGCGTCGTCGGCATCGACAGCCGCTACCGGCTGGTGGACGGCACCTCCGTCACCCAGCCGAAGTACGCGATGTGGCTGGAGGGCTTCGGCTGGTCCGTGGAGAACCACGGCGTGGACCCGGACGTCGAGGTGCCGTTCCGCCCGCAGGACTGGGCGGCCGGCCGCGACCCGCAGCTGGACCGGGCCGTCACCCTGGCCCTGGAGGAGCTGGAGCGCACCCCGGCGAAGTCCGTCCCGCCGTTGCCGGAGTCGGGATGACGGCCGCGGCGGCGGACCGCGTCGCCGGGGTCTTCTCCGCCGCCGGGTGCGAAGGAACGCTGTGCGTACGCGCCCTGGCCCCGGCGGCCGCCGGCGGCCGGGACCGTGACCAGGCCCCGTCCGAGGTGGTGTTGGGTGCCGACACGCCCGTGGTGCCCGCCTCGGTCATCAAGCTGCCGATCGCCCTGGAGGCCGAGTCGGCCTTCGCCGAGGGCCGGTTGGACCCGCGCGAGCGGGTGGAGCTGGGCCCGGCCGAGCGGGTGCCGGACAGCACCGGGCTGTCCCTGTTCACCGACCCGGCCGTCGTCTCGCTGCGCGACCTGGTGGTGCTCATGCTGACGATCAGCGACGGCACCGCCGCCGACGCGCTGCTGCGCCGGGTCGGCACCGACGCGGTCAACGCCCGCCTGGCCGGGCTCGGCCTGGACGCCACCCTGGTCGCGGCGGACATCCGCACGACGATCGACCGGATCGGGCAGGACTTCGGGCACTCCGGCTGGGCCGACCTGGTCGCCTGGAGCGCCACCGCGACGCCCGAGGAGAACGCCGCCGTGGACGCCCTGCTGCCCTCGGCGTGGTCGCTGGACCCGGCCTCCGGCAACCGCACCACGGCCCGCGACATGGTGCGGCTGCTCGACCTGGTGTGGCGGGACGCGGCCGGTCCGCCGGACGCCTGCGCCCGCGTCCGGGCGCTGCTCGGGCAGCAGTTGACCAGGCACCGGCTGGCCTCCGGCTTCCGCACCCCGGTGCGGGTGGCGGCCAAGAGCGGCGGGCTGGCCGGCGTCGTCCGCAACGAGGTCGGCGTCATCTCCCACCCGGACGGCCGCCGGTACGCCGCCGCCGTCTTCACCCGCACCCCGCCCGGCGCCGACGACCCGGCCGTCAACGCGGCCATCGGCCGCGCCGCGGCGGTCGCGGTGGCCGAACTGCGGGAGCGCGGACGGTGACCGCGCCGCGGCGGAGGCCCGAACCGTCCCGACCCGCCGAAACCTCCGTACCCGCTGAGCCCGCCGGAGCCGCCGGACCCGCCGAAACCTCCGTACCCGCTGAGCCCGCCGGAGCCTCCCGACCCGCCGAACTGCCGCCCGCCACCGCTTCGACGACCCTGCTGGTGGCCGCGGTCATCGTGCACGACACCGGCCTCGGGGAACATCGGTACAGCGGTTGGCGCTGAGAACGATCATGGTCAGGGTGTGAGTGCGCTGACCCGGTTCTCGTACTCGCGGCGGGCCTTGC
>Ga0164242_10002680_pt1 | contig 20577 bp, 20 predicted proteins | sample OricomgcompostMG_FD_108783 | JGI IMG/M metagenome (GOLD analysis project Ga0164242, IMG submission 108783) | Miracle-Growth compost microbial communities from Emeryville, California, USA - Original compost - Miracle growth compost (MG) ... | reverse complement strand
TTTCCCGCTGCTGTTCTTCAGTTCAACCTGCGCGTAGCCTCCGTTGGGGCGTAATAAACCGTTAAGGCCAATCTGCTTCCCGTTGAACTTGATGATGAAACCCGCGCCTTTCTCATCCGAGCGGATGACCGAGCCATCAGTGGCGGCGTGTTGCCAGCTACCCCAGTAGGAGATATATTTTTTATCGTTATTGTCAATCAGCTTTTTCCCGATTCCGGCCGGGGATGTTTTGCCTGTGGCCACATTAATTTTCCAGGCCTGCTGATAGTTCGGGATTGACAAAGAGTTTCCTGAAACAACCAGCGGCTGCCAAACATAAGTGGCTGCCGAGGCCTGTTTAGGATACGACCATCTGTCGCCCATAAACAGGTAGGTGGTATCCTTCAACCCTTCAACCGGTAGTACAAATGTTGTTTGCGAATTCCAGGTAAGGGTACCTTCGGGGCAAAATATCCCTCTTTTAACCCAGGGGCCTTTAAGCGAATTGGCGGTATAATAGTAATTATCGTTCTTTTCCCAGCTGGTTAAATCCGAGCCGAGGAAGTAATAAATGCCCCCTTTCCTGAATATGGCAGGCGCTTCAAACCCCGAGGTGAATGTTTTATTTACCTGTTCGCTGATACTTTTATAATCGCTGCCCAGTTTGTAAATATCGCCGCCATGCAGCAATATATAACCCGCGCCGTCCTGATCCTGGAAAGCGCCCATATCCCATTTGCGAATTGGTTTGCCATTAAATAATAAAGGGCCCTGAAAAGTATAAGGGCCGGTAATAGCTGTTGCGGTAGCATAACCCACAAACTGGTCGGTATAGCTAAGCGTATCAGCGTGCATGTACATAATGTACTCGCCGGTTTTAGGGCATTTCATTACTTTAGGGCGTTCGCCTACGCGGTTTGGGCCCAACTTGCCTTTTTGCTGTACAGGCAGGGCCACGCGCTCGAATTTCCAGTTGTACAGATCGGTGGAAGAGTAGCAATTAAAGCCCACAAAAGCATTGCTGTTATCGGAATGGGCCTCGCCAAAAAGATAATATCTGCCCTTATCCTTAATGATGTTAGCGCCGTGGGCGCTTACCATGTTCCCGTGATCATCAAACCAGGGCACGCCCGAATACACCGCATTGTAATGGCCTTTGTTTTGGGCGATAGCGGCATGACTGATTAGCAGCACGATGAGCGCGAACAATATTGGGTTGATAAATTTGGGTGAAGATCTCATTAAAAAATCGGTTACATAAAGATGGACCCAAATATATAAATGGTTTTATATATCAGGTTATTGATGCCCAATCAAAAATGGGAATAATACTACAAATAAACTTTCTTTATCAATCAGGACGCGGCAGGATGTTTGGAAAGACATTTTTATTAATATTTGTATAATGCCGTTAACCGATGGGGTTCTATTAACACGGGATACCAATTATATTAAACCTAATAATTGCCTTCATGAAAAAATTACTTACGCTAACCTGTTTGCTGTTCATTATAATTACCGCCCGGTCACAGGACTATGTGATCACCAAATATGGCGTTAGTGATGATAGTACCAGGCTTAATACACTTGCCATTCAAAAAGTTATTGATGACGCCAATGCCAACGGGGGCGGCACCATTGTTATTCCTAAAGGCGTTTACCTTACCGGGGCCTTGTTTTTTAAGCCCAAAACCAAACTGCGTTTATTGGAAGGCGCCGTATTAAAGGGATCGGACGATATTGCCGATTACCCCTTGATCCCTTCGCGCATGGAAGGGCATAACCTGGATTATTACGCGGCTCTTGTAAACGCTTATCATGTAGATAATTTCAGCATAACCGGCCCCGGAACTATTAACGGTAACGGCGCCAAATTCTGGCAGTCGTTCTGGACTCAGGCTGCTGCGGCCAGGCAACAGCGCAAGGCCATTACCAACCTGGAAGTTCACCGCCCGCGCCTGGTTTTTATATGGGGATGTAACAAGGTAAACATTAAAGATGTTAAGCTTTGCAACTCCGGTTTCTGGACCACGCACCTATACCAATGCACTAATGTGCTGGTTGAAAATTGCGATATCCGGTCGCCGTTTAAACCAGCAGCGCCCAGTACCGATGGTACTGATATTGATGTATGCAAAAAAGTAACCGTCCGTAACTGCTATTTTTCGGTTAATGACGACGCGATCGCGATTAAAGGCGGGAAAGGCCCGGATGCGCATAAACTCCCGGAAAATGGTGCAGTGGAAGATATTTTAGTTGAGAACTGCACCTTTGGGGCTACGCATTCCAACTTTACCATTGGCAGCGAAAGCATACATGCCCGTAACATTACCATCAGAAATAACAAGGTAAACAACGATGCGCCTATCTTGAAATTCAAGATGCGCCCGGATACCTACCAGACATTTGAAAATATTAAGGTAAGTAATATCACCGGCACGTGCGGGTCTATCATCAATATCAACCCATGGACCCAGTTTTTTGACCTGGGCGGCAGCCCGGAAAAACCATTCGGGATAGTGCGGAACATTACCCTCTCCAACATTAATGTACAGTGCAACAGCTTTGGCGATATTGTAGGCAACCCGTTAGATCAGATTTCCGGTATTCTTTTCAAAAATATTAATGCTACCGCCAAAAAACCTGCTTTAAAAAATAAATACGAGGGGGTAAAAGCCCAAAATGTAATAGTGAACGGTACGCCATTGGTTCTTAAATAAATAGTTTAATCAAATATTTCAGAAGAAAAAATCAGATTAATTATAAACGCGCCTCGTTTTTAAATGTTAGCAGGGCATTGCGCAAACTATCCACCTGTTCGGGCTCCATGTTCCTTACGGGAATGCTCAGGATGTTGGTCATGGAATCTACGTTGCCTTTACGGTCGTTATAGGTTTGTACAATAATATCATCAGTTTTGGTGCTGATGCTAAGGGTGCCCACACGGGTTGTCCCCAGGTAATCCAGATCGTTAAAACTATGCAAATGGCATGAATAATATTCCTGTTTGCCATTCTGGTAGGTTTTGCGGAAGCGCAAAAACAGGTCGTCGGTAATACTGAGCTCCCATTTTTTTAGCTTTACCTCGCCCGTAGGGTCATACGCATGTAACAGCGTTTTATTGCTCCACAAAAGTAAATCCGGAATGGCTTGTACCGATTTAAAACTGTATAACAACGCGCACAATAACAGTATTAAAGGCAGTAATTTAACAGGCTTTTGCAGAAATGGGTTTATCATGACAACACTACGTGTACGAAGTTAATAATTTGATAAATTTGCACATGTATTTTTCTGAAAATTCAAGAGTATGGGTTTATCAATCGGACAGGGAACTATCCGACACTGAAGTTAAACAAATACAGGAACAATTAAACAGCTTTGCCTATAGTTGGACGGCGCATAACAACCAACTAAAAGCCAAAGCCGAAATACGTTATAACCGTTTCCTGATATTAATTGTGGACGAGAGCCAGGCAGGCGCCAGCGGCTGCTCCATTGATAAGTCGGTGCATTTTATGCAGCACCTGGAACAGGAATTTAACCTCAGTTTGTTCGACCGGTTTAACCTGGCCTATCGCGAGGGCGAACGGGTATTATCGGCCCCGCGCCATGCCTTTGAGGAATTGATCAAACAAAACAGCATCAATAAACAAACCGTCGTATTTAACAATATGGTGCAAAACCTGGCCGAGCTGCAAACGCAGTGGGAAGTGCCGTTTAAGGATAGCTGGCATATCCGGTTGTTTGGCGACCTGGTTAACAATTAAGGTTTTATTTTTTATGGTCAATTGTTAACTTAGCGGTCAAACCCTTATAAACCAATTGATCATGAAGCCATTTGCACTTAAACTATCTGTTTGCCTGCTTGCCGTTTTAATTGCTGCCGGTTGCGCTTTAAAAAAGCGGACGGTAAAAAGCCGGTCGGTTAGTTTTGCCAAAGGGGCGGATATTGGCTGGCTGCCGCAGATGGAAGCAACCGGGTTTAAATTTTATAACGCGAATGGCCAGGCGGAAGATTGTTTCAGAATTTTAAAAGATCACGGCATTAACACCATCCGGCTGCGTACATGGGTTGAACCGAACGACAGCAAAAGCAGCGGACATTGCAGTAAGGACGAAACGGTAGCCATGGCCGTGCGGGCCCAGAAATGGGGAATGCGGGTAATGATAGATTTCCATTACAGTGATAGCTGGGCCGACCCCGGCAAGCAAAAAAAGCCCAAAGCCTGGGAAGGTCACGATTTTCCGGCACTGCTGCAGGATGTTTACAATTATACCTTTGATGTAATGACCGCGCTGAAAAAGGCCGGTGTAAAACCCGAATGGGTGCAGGTGGGCAATGAAACCGCCGGCGGGATGATCTATCCGGAAGGGCGCACCTCTAACTGGGACCAGCTGGCGCAGCTGATCAATAAAGGTTATGACGCTATCAAAGCGGTAAGCCCAAAAACAAAAGTGATCTTACACGTTGACCAGGGCAATAATAACGCCCGTTTCCGTACCTGGTTTGATAACGCTGCATCGCACCACGCCAAGTTCGATGTGATCGGTTTTTCCTATTACCCTTACTGGCTGAAAGGTAAGCCTGATTATACCTTGTCTATTAATGATTTGGGTAACAACCTGAAAGATATGGCCGCCCGGTACAATAAGGAAGTAATGGTGGTTGAAGTAGGCGGCGAATCGGTAAAGGTGCAAAACACCTACGATATGCTGGTAGCGGTACAACAGAAGGTGAGAGCGGTGCCTGGCAATAAAGGCCTTGGTGTAGTTTACTGGGAGCCCGAAGGGGCCCAAAGCTGGAGCCACTATGCCCTAAGCGCCTGGGGCGATGACGGGAAGCCTACCAAAGCGCTGGACGCGTTTTTACCGTAAGCCTCACCCTAAACGGCGAAGCCCTCATGAATACCTTTGAAAACGATTAAAACCTGAATAATCCATCTCCGGTAGAGCTACCGTGTGGACACATCCTTCAAAAATTATGTCATTTCGATAGAGCCGGGGAAGCAATGAGCGTGATGCGACGGAGAAATCTTATACGCGAGGAAGTGCCGACCGGTATTTCGTATAAGATTTCTCCTCACCCGTACACACAACCCCGATCGGTTCGTCGAAATGACATTGTTTTTTTTACAATTTTAGCTATAAAATTGGATTTAAAAACATCAAAAAGGTGTGTCCACACAGTAGCCGGTAAAGAGAGGGATTTAAAAAAGAAGTCTCCCCTGCCGGGAGAGATTTAGAGGGGGCTTCTACAAAACAGCGCCCGGATTATGCTGGAAATGATAAACTTTCAGTTCGAACATTTCGGCTATTTTGGCGGCGCGCCATTTGGCCTCCTCCGCTTTTTCGCCGGTGAACAGTTCATCAACCGTTTGGGTAAACAAGCTTACCCAGCGCGTAAAATGCTCATGACCTACCGGCAGGGTGGCATGCGGGGGGAACGGGCGACCGCTATACGTATGTTCGCCTAACAGGGTGGTTTGCCAAAAGGTGTACATTTTTTCCAGGTGCTGGGGCCAGCGGTCCTCAATACGGTTATTAAACACGGGGCCAAGCAGGTCATCGTTCCTTACCTTGCTGTAAAAACCGTCCACCAGTTTTTTTACGTCACTCAGATCCAGTAATTGTGTTGCGGCCTTCATATCCTGTATTTAAATTGACCAAAATTAGGATTTTTAAATGTTTGGAAGGTAATAAACCGGTAATATTGCAGGGCAATCGCGTTTAAAAAATACAGTCATGCCGAACTTGTTTCGCGTTTTGATGCGTTTAAATAAAATGGTTAAAAGCGATTCAAAAAACAAATCCCACAAAATCAGAATTTATTACCATATTGACGTTAATGATCCATCTATCATTCCCATGAAAATAGCTACCTATAATGTGAACGGGGTTAACGGCCGTTTGCCCGTGTTGCTCCGCTGGCTGCAGGAAACAGCGCCCGATGTAGTTTGCCTGCAGGAACTGAAAGCGCACGAGGAAAAATTCCCGGAGCAGGCTATTTTGGACGCGGGCTATAAAGCGGTATGGCACGGGCAAAAAAGCTGGAACGGGGTAGCTATTTTATCGCGGACAGAAATTCAGGAACTAAGGCGGGGATTGCCCGGCGATCCGGATGATCTGCACAGCCGTTATATTGAGGCTATTATAAATGGTATTGTTATTGGCTGCCTTTACCTGCCCAACGGTAACCCGGCGCCGGGACCTAAGTTTGATTATAAGCTACGCTGGTTTGACAGGCTGACCGCCCATGCGGCCGAGCTTTATGCCCGCAACCTGCCGGTGGTATTGGCCGGCGATTATAATGTAATGCCAACCGAAATGGATGTTTATAAACCCGAACGATGGGTAGATGATGCCCTGTTCAGGCCGGAAACCCGTGCCGCCTTCAAAAACCTGGTTGCCCAGGGCTGGACCGACGCGCTGCGCAAACTGCATCCTAACGAAACGATCTATACTTTTTGGGATTACTTCCGTAACGCTTACGGCCGGGATGCCGGTTTACGGATAGATCATTTTCTGCTTAGCCCACACCTGGACAGCCGTTTACTTAAGGCCGGGGTTGATAAACAGGTAAGGGGCTGGGAAAAAACCAGCGACCATGCACCCGTATGGATAGAGCTGGCTGATCAGTAATAACCCAAGTGGGGGTTAAATATGCCCTGGCAGGAGCATAATGCCGGTAGTAAAAATCCAGGAATAGCAGCATAGGTACGCTACCTGTTCCGCACCTATGGAGCGGATAATGTGAAAATATTAGCTACTAACGTTTAACCCGGTGAGGTTAATACTTTTAACTAACAACCCGGAACCTGAGTTAATTAGTTAGTATACTTCCCATCAGCCCCTCATTAAATTTAACCAGCAATTTAAATAAACTTTTATAAGCGGTTAAGGGCAAAGTGGCGCTGATGTCGTAAATATCGTGATAGGCTTTTATACCGCCCAACGTATACATATAAAATGCCGGGACGCCTTTCTCTGAAAAGAAATAATGATCGCTGTTGGCCGCTTTGCCGCGGGAATTTACTTTCGGCAGGTATTTATACTTTTCATTAATTTGCTGTAGTCCGGCAAACTCATGCGGGTAAACAGTGGCGTTAACTACGGTGATACCATCAATGCCGGTTCCTTCCAGGTCGAGATTAACCAGGAAGCGGATATCTTTTAGGGGGATAAGCGGATGTTCGCTAAATAGCGCGACCCCAGCAAACCGGCTTCCTCTCCCGCGAAAAGGATGAACGCCATGGAATAAGGTTGCGGATGGGCCGCGTAATACTTAGCCAGCGATAATACCTGGGCCACCCCGCTGGCGTTATCATTAGCTCCGGGGAAATAGGTTTGCTGCCCCATACCGCCCAAATGATCATAATGGGCGGTATAAACAATCACCGAATCGGGATGGGAGGTACCTTTAATAATTCCGCAGATATTAGCGGCTTTAAAATCAGGAATTAACTGGTTTTCGATATTTATTTTGAAGGATGCCGGTAAAGTTTTCTGCAGTTTTTTATCCAGCTGAATTAAGGTATAGTCCGCTACCTTTTGTTCGGCCGACCAGGTGAGTTTATTTTCCAGCGTTACAATCAGGTGTTGCTTTTTGTTGATGAAATGCGTGCTGTCTTTTTGTATCAGTTCGCCCCCGACCTGAATGCCCCGGCTTTCGGGGCCAACAATATAGTCCTTGCCGGGCATTAATAATACCTTGTTAATGCTCACCTCCATTTGGCCGGGAAAGGTATTAACGGAATAGCCGAATTCCTGTACAAAACTGTTGCCATTCATCGGGCTTAAACCATAAGCCTTCAACTGGTTTGTTAAATAGCCTGCGGCTTTGGCCATGCCGTTATTGGTATAGCCGCGGCCCCAAAAGTAGGGCGAGGTAAGCGTATCAATCACTTTCCGGGCAAAAACCGAGTCCTGGGCAAGGGCAAACCGCGGGGCGAAAAGCAGCGATAAGGCTATTAATCTGAATTTCATAAAGATGGCCTGTCTGCAACGCGGCCTGCTAACTATTATCGTGCTGATATTTATAATGCATTTGTTTAAGCGTTTCAACCGCTGCATCGTCCATAGTGTAGCCATAACCTGCTACCAAAATGCCTTTTAAGCCCGAAGGGGAGGACAGCGCGTAAACAATAGCCTCATCTGCCGGGTCCGACGGGCCTTCGTAACGGTACAGGTCCACTATCTCAAACTCATGTGCCGGGTATGCCTGATTGCCCACCAGGAACTGGTTCTGTTTTAAATTCAGATCAAGCGTATAGCCTTGTTCCCTAAGCTGTTCAATAGCCTCGGTTATAGTTGCGTAATGGAATTTTTGTTTCATGGTGGGGTGATGTTTAATATTGATACGTAAATATAGGGATAAAGTTAAAATCATGTCATTTCGAACGGAGAGAGAAATCTTATAAGACTGGATTATCGCTTATTTAAGATTTCTCTCTCCGGTCGAAATGACAAAAATTGGCTACTAATCTGCCTCTACGTTTTGCAAATACATCTCGTCAATGGAGTCGGCGTATTTCTTTTCAATAACCTTGCGTTTGGGTTTAAGGGTAGGGGTAATTTCACCCTCATCCATGCTAAAGGGCAGGCGCTTGATGCAAAAGTTTTTAATACGTTCAAACTTAGCCAGTTCGTTGCTGTACTTGCGGATGTCCTGACCTATCCAGTCGTTAATATTTTTATCGTCAATAAACAGTTCCGGTTTTTCAAAAAAAGCGTTATCCAGTTCAAATTCCTCCTGCATGGCCTCGCGGGCGGGGATAATAATGGCGGTGATGTATTCGCGTTTGTCGCCAATTAAAAATACGCCCTCAATTTTGGGGCTTTTTAAATAAGTGTTTTCTACCGGGGTAGGATAAATGTTTTTACCATAGGCGTTTACCAGCATGTTTTTCAGGCGATCGGTTATCTGCAAATTGCCTTTAAAAAACCGGCCGATATCACCCGTATGCAGCCAGCCCTCGGGGTCAATAGTGGTTTTGGTTTCTTCGGGCTTGTTCCAGTAGCCTTTCATTACACAATGCCCGCGCACAATAATCTCGCCTTCTTCCGATTGGTAATCGGGCTTAAAGCTGTCGTAAGTTTGTATGGTATAAATCTGTTTGGTATCTACATTTTGGATAGCCACCTCAATGCCGGGTATAATGCGGCCAACGGTGCCATATATCTGCCTGTCGTACTCGGTAACGGCCATTACCGGCGATGTTTCAGTAAGCCCGAAACCTTCCAGGATCTTGATCCCCAGGTCGCCAAAAAACTCGCCGATATTTTTAGGCAGCGCGCCACCGCCCGAGATCATGAATTTTAAACGGCCGCCGGTGCGTTCCTTAATTTTGCTGAATACCAGCTTTTCAGCCAGTTTAAATTGCTGTTGCAATATGATGCCCGGCTTTTTACCGGCCTCTAATGTTTCGCGGTGTTTACGGCCAATACCTAAAGCCCATAAAAATATCCTGGTCTTCATTCCCCCCGCGCTTGTGCCGTTTTTCATGGCGCGATCATGTATGCGTTCCAGCAGGCGGGGTACGCAGTTCATTACGGTTGGGCGTACTTCGGCCATGTTTTTGGCCAGCAGGTCCAGGCTTTGCGCAAAAGCGATCTGGCAGCCCATAGCCAGGCAAATATGGTAGGTAGCCGTACGCTCAAAAACGTGCGATAGCGGCAGGAATGATAAAAACAGGTCGGTATATTCCACTACCGGAATTTGGTCCAGGCTGCGGTTTACATTCTCCGTAAGGTTATGATGGGTAAGCATTACGCCCTTAGGTGTGCCGGTAGTGCCCGAGGTATAGATAAGACATGACAGATCTGAAGGCAGAATGGCTTCCCGGGCGCTGTTAATAGCGTCACGGTATTTTCCGGTCAGCGCTTCGCCTTCGGCAATCAGCTCTTTAAAACCTATAATGCCGGCATTGACGCTGCCTTTACCGATATGTTTTTCAAAATCATCAAATGCGGGAATGATCCGTATCAGTTCCGGGCAGTTATTGGCCACCTTAAGCACCTTTCGGAATAAAAAAGGATTGCCTGCTAATAACGTCCGCGTGCCCGAATCATTCAGGATATATTCAATCTCCGTTTCAGAGAGGGTAGGGTAAATGGAGGTATTTACCGCGCCAATTTGCTGCAAGGCCTGGTCGTAATAAACATAATCCGGTCCGTTTTCAATGATCAGCCCCAGGCGGTCGCCTTTTTTAATACCGATGTCCAGCAGCCAGGCAGAAATGGCGTCGATTTTTTTTAATGCTTCACCGTAGCTGATCTCTATCCAGCTATCGCCCACTTTGTGCAATAAAAAGGGATGTGTTTCGGGGTGAATATGGACTACGGTGTTACGTATAAACTGGGGTACGGTTACTGACGCTACAGGGGGCTTCATTTATTAGGATAGATTATAAATTTCGTTAAACAAAACTAACCTTAATTTGCAAAAAACGAAATTTAAAGGCTTGTCAGTTTAATATGGAGAGATTTATTGTTTAGTAGGCAATTGGGCCGGACGGGCTTTTGATACACCTATGCCTTCATAAACTGATTTACCCCCCCACCTCTCATGAAAAACAAACTTCCGCATAACCCCTTGTAAACAATAAAGCCCCCGTATAACGGAGGCTTTATTGTATTTAGCGGTGGCGTACAATTACCACCCTGCGGTGATGATACACCGGCCTGTGGCGTACTACTACCACTCGGCGATGATAAACCCTCCGGTGGTGTTGTACAACAACTACCCGGTGTACTGGTGCCGGTCTGGCGCCAATAGTGGCATGTACGCGTATTTGTGCTTCTGCCGCGCTAAAGGTAAAAACGGTTACCAGCGCTATAATTGCTATTTTAAGAAATTTCATAATGTTCAATTTTTAATCTGTTGTTAAATGTTAGTACTTGTTGTAATGGTGGTCATGGTCATGGTCGTGGTCATGACTGTGTCTTTCGTCACGTATATGTCTGCGGTGTTCACGGTACGCTACAGAACAGCTTGATAACATTACCGACGCAACGGCCAGCAGGGTTATCATTCGTGTTAATTGCTTTTTCATGGTAGTGGCATTTTTAATTTTTATATAGGTTTAACTTTAATAAAAGCAAATAGTTTAAAATGTGAATAATAACATTTGCCACATTTATAGGTTAATATCAATAAATAGCCAATAACACCATGAAAATGAGCGTGTCAGCCTATGGTAATTTACATGCCTTGGTATGCCGCTTCTGTAGGGTAACCCGTATCTTTATATTAGTTTAACTGATTTATCTATGCTTAAAGGATTTTTTAACGTTCCGCAGCCGCAAAACGAGCCGGTATTAAACTACGCCCCCGGCAGCCCCGAACGCGCGGCACTAAAAGCGGCCCTGGCCAATGCCCGTTCCAAACAAACAGCTATACCCATGTATATAGGCGGCCAGGAGACCCGCACCGGCAACACTGCCGAAATCCGCTTGCCGCACAATCACCAGCATGTGCTGGCCACTTACCATGTGGGCAATAAGCAGCATATTACCGCCGCTATTGATGCCGCGCTGGCTGCCAAAGCCGGATGGGAAAACCTGGCCTGGGAACAGCGCGCCGCCATTTTTTTAAAAGCCGCCGACCTGCTGGCAGGCCCATACCGGGCTAAGGTTAACGCGGCTACCATGCTTGGGCAATCCAAAAACGCATATCAGGCCGAAATTGATTCGGCTTGCGAGATGATAGACTTTTTGCGCTTTAATGTGCATTATATGACGGAAATATACGCGCAGCAGCCGCCTGTATCGCCCCGGGGGATATGGAATAGGGTGGAACAACGCCCGCTGGAAGGTTTCGTATTTGCTATAACGCCTTTTAATTTTACAGCTATTGCCGGCAATTTGCCCACATCGGCCGCTATGATGGGGAATGTGGTGGTATGGAAACCTGCCGATACCCAGATATATGCCGCCAATGTATTGATGCAGGTTTTTATAGAAGCCGGTTTGCCGCCAGGTGTAATCAACCTCATCTATGCCGATGGGCCAATGGCCGGAGATATTATATTTAAACATCCTGATTTTGCCGGGGTCCATTTTACGGGGTCGACGGTAGTATTCCAGGAAATCTGGAAAACAATAGGCAATAATATTCATCTGTATAAAACCTATCCGCGCATAGTAGGCGAAACCGGCGGTAAGGATTTTGTGCTGGTACATGCCAGCGCCGATACCGATGTAGCCGCTACCGCCCTGGTGCGCGGCGCTTTTGAATACCAGGGACAAAAGTGCTCGGCTGCTTCAAGGGCATATATCCCCGCGTCGTTATGGCCGGCCATCAGCGAAAAGATGAAACGGGATATGGCCACTTTTAAAATGGGCGATGTGGAAGATTTCGGGAATTACATTAATGCTGTGATCACCGAAAGATCATTCGATAAGCTGGCCCAATATATTGATAACGCCAAGGCTGATGCAAGTGTGGAAATCATAGCAGGAGGCAATTACGATAAAAGCAAAGGGTATTTTATTGAACCCGCGCTGATTAAAGTGAACGATCCGTTTTACGTAACCATGTGCGAAGAGCTGTTTGGCCCTGTGCTAACCGTTTATGTTTATGAAGATAACCGTTTTGATGAAATAGTAGACATTGTAAATAAAACATCCATTTATGCCCTCACCGGTTCCATTATAGGGCAGGACAGGTATGCCATTGCCGGGGCCACACAGCGGTTACGTAACGCGGCCGGCAATTTTTATATTAATGATAAGCCAACCGGCGCCGTAGTAGGACAACAGCCATTCGGCGGGGCCAGGGGATCGGGCACTAACGATAAGGCCGGGTCCATGATCAACCTGCTTCGCTGGGTATCGCCACGGGCCATCAAGGAAACTTTCGATCCGCCTAAGGATTACCGGTACCCGTTTTTGGACTGAAGAAGCTTTCTAACTCCTACTTAAACCGGAACACTTCCTCCAGCCCGGTATTGTTATCCCGACTTACTTTCAAATCGGTTATTTTACCACTGGCTAAACTATATACCCAGCCGTGTACGCTTAAATTTTGCCCGTTTTGCCAGGCGTTTTGTACAATGGAGGTTTTGCAGAGGTTGTTTACGTTTTCAATTACGTTATATTCCACCAGCCGGTCAGTTTTTTTCTGCTCATTGGTTATGGCATCCAATTCGTCGGCATGTAAACGGTAAATATCCTTGATATGACTTAACCAGTTATCTATTAAACCAAATTGTTTATTGCTCATAGCTGCCACAACGCCCCCGCAACCATAATGGCCGGTAACAATAACATGTTTCACTTTCAGTACGTTCACCGCGTAATCCAGCACCGATAGCATATTCATATCAGTATGTATTACCATATTGGCAATATTACGGTGTACAAAAATTTCGCCGGGCGCGGTGTTGGTGATCTGGTTGGCAGGCACGCGGCTATCGGCGCAGCCTATCCATAAAACCGGCGGGTGCTGCCCGTTAGCCAGCTTTGTAAAAAACTCCGGATCGTTTTCCAATGCTTCGGCTACAAACTTTTCATTGCCTTTTAACAGGCTTTGATAAGTAATGTGGGTGGTATCGTGGATATGTGGTTCGTTTGTTTTACTCATAGTGCAGTAAAGGTATAACGGAAAGGTTAATTATTGTTTATTTTTTGTCAGGTAAATGTTGAAAATTCGCGATACCCGGTGCAGGGCCAATGGCGAAAGATCGTAATATAAAATGGTGAGCAATATCAACGGTATAAAATAAAAGATGCTGAAACTGTAACGATCGAAAAAATATCCGCCGGCAATGCCCCCCGCGAAATAAAAGGCAAGAATAGTGAGCCGGATTAGTATTTTATGTTTTATGGCAGTAGTTTGTTCGGTGCCGGGATGCCACCATTCGGCCAGGTCCGACCCCAGATCGGTGAACAGGCCTGTAAGGTGCGATGTTTTGATCAATCCGCCCGAAATATTGGAAACCAGGCTGTTTTGCAAACCCATTGAAAACAGGATGGCGCCGATAATACATTCCCGCTCAAACATAGTTTCCTCGTACAAATGAGAGCCGTATATGGCTACTATCAGCAATATCATGGTCTCCAGGATCATGGGGAATGAATGCGCCCGGTAGCGGCTGCTGTTTTGAAACGACCGGATGATAAACGTTGAAGTAAAAGCTCCGGCTAAAAAAAGCGACAGCCAGGTAAAAAACAGCATAATTTCGCCAAAATTTTGCTGAACAACATGCCTGGCCAAATTAGCCACATGCCCGGTTATGTTAGATGAGAAAGCCAGGAAGGCGATTACCCCGGCAACGTTAACTGCCCCGGATACAAAGGCTGTGGATGAGGCCAGCATCAGGTTTTCTTTCAGCGTACGTTTTTCTTTAGACTGGCGTAGCATAATGCTTTTGGGTTATACGGCTAATTATCTTTTAGAAACTCTAAAGCAACGGTATATAGTTACTTTATGTTTTCATCGCTTTAAATATAAAAAAAGAGCCCCAAACTGAAAAGGCGATTGATAGCTATATGGGTTTTAGGATATTAAAAAACAACAGGTATTACTATTATATAATTTTTGCGGATGCTTAAAAGCTGTCTAAATCTGTTTTTTAGCTATTATTATAAACATTAAACCATTGCGTCATGGGTAGCGTGGCAATTCTCGGCTTGCAAAGCGGCTCTGCTATCCGGGAATTGCCACGCTACGCTCGACGTCTTTTTATTTTTAGACAGCTTCTTAGGTATTAATCGTTATTTTTAGCGTTACTAAATAAATCAGCATTGGAGAAAAAGATAAAAAACCTGCTGCAAAAGCGCGAACAGGCGTTATTAGGCGGCGGCCAGGCACGGATAGACAGTCAGCATAAAAAGGGTAAATTATCGGCCCGCGAGCGCTTGCATTTTTTACTGGACGAGGATACCTTCCAGGAAATTGGGATGCTGGTAGCGCACCGGTCTACCGATTTTGGGATGGAAAAAGAACACTACCCTGGGGATGGCGTGGTAACCGGTTACGGCACCATTAACGGGCGCATGGTATATGTTTTCTCGCAGGATTTTACCGTGTTCGGCGGATCGTTATCTGAAACCCATGCCGAAAAAATATGCAAGCTGATGGATATGGCCATGAAGAACGGTGTGCCTGTTATCGGGTTGAACGATTCGGGCGGCGCGCGGATCCAGGAAGGGGTGGTATCCTTAGGCGGCTACGCCGATATATTTTACCGCAATACCATGGCCTCGGGAGTTATCCCGCAGCTATCGGCCATTATGGGGCCCTGCGCGGGCGGGGCGGTTTATTCGCCAGCCATTACCGATTTTATTTTAATGGTGGAAAATACCTCGTATATGTTTGTTACCGGCCCCAATGTGGTAAAAACGGTAACGCACGAGGTGGTAACCTCCGAGGAATTGGGTGGTGCCAATACCCATGCTGCTAAATCGGGCGTTACACATTTTGCCTGCGCCAATGAAATTGCCGCCATTCAGCATATCAAGAAACTGCTGAGCTATATGCCTCAAAATTGCGAGGAAAAAGCCCCCGCGTTGCCTTACGAAAGCAAGAATGAGCTGCGGCCGGAGTTAAATAATTTCCTGCCGGAGATAGCCTCGCAGCCCTATGACATACGGGAACTGATTAGCCAGGTAATTGATGAGGATTCCTTTTTGGAGGTACATAAGGATTTTGCCGAAAATATGGTGGTAGGTTTTGCCCGGCTGGCCGGACGAAGCATTGGCATAGTAGCCAATCAGCCGGCATTTTTGGCAGGAGTGCTGGATATAAACGCCTCAACCAAAGGCGCCCGCTTTGTGCGCTTTTGCGATAGCTTTAACATCCCCTTATTGGTGTTTGAGGATGTACCGGGCTTTTTACCGGGTACCGACCAGGAGTGGAACGCCATTATTACCAACGGCGCTAAATTACTGTATGCTTTTTGCGAGGCTACCGTACCCCGCATTACGGTAATTACCCGCAAGGCCTATGGCGGGGCTTATGACGTAATGAACTCTAAACACATCGGCGCGGATATGAACTACGCCTGGCCATCCGCCGAAATAGCGGTAATGGGGGCGAAGGGCGCGGCCGAGATCATATTTAAACGCGAGATCAGCAACGCGGAAGACAAGGACGCCAAATGGCAGGAAAAGGAGAAACTATATTCCGACAAGTTTGCCAACCCTTACCGCGCCGCCGAGCGTGGTTTTATTGACGAGGTAATTGTACCCGCCGAAACGCGTATCAAGCTGATACAGGCCTTTAAAATGCTGGAGAACAAGGTGGTGAACCTGCCGGGGAAGAAGCATGGGAATATGCCTTTGTAGGTGAAAGGTGAAAGGTGAAATCGAAGCTGAGCATCGATTTCACCATAAAAATCACGTAATTGCGAGCCGACGAAGAGGGCGTGGACAACCGACCGGAGGGAGTTCATTAATGCCTACTAAAAACAATAATTACATTAATAATCCCCGGTAGGAAGGTTAACCTTGCAAATGACTCTGCATGCCGGGGATTGCCACTCCGCTTACCAGCGGATCGCAATGACGCGGTGGTTAATAATATTACTATATATAAATGAAAGCTTACCTATTCGGTTGGAACCCTGTGAAATTCCCGTGGGAAGGGTTAGCGCAGGATATTGAGCAGTTGGCAGCAACAGGCCATTTTGAAGATAACTGGAGCGCCGCAAGCCATAAAACCATCCAACCGGGCGACAGGGCCTACATTGTACGGGTAGGAGTTGAGCCGAAAGGGATATTTGCCTCAGGTGTTATTTCATCAGCGCCTTATCTTGCTTTTCGTAAAGGCAGGCATTATTACCGGGTTAATATTAAGCTTGAGGTTTTGCTGAACCCGGATGCGGAGCCGGTACTGAGTTTGGATATGCTGAAAACCGGTAACCTGGCTGCTCAGACCTGGACACCGCAAGCATCTGGCATCTCCATTAAACCGGAATTGGTTGATGAACTGGAAGGTGTTTGGCTGGATTTTTTGACAGATAAAGAAAGCTTAGAATAATGGGTTTTGCCGGTTATCCCAAAAGAAATGTATCGTTATTTGAAACGAGCTGACTTCATAAAACATTGAACAGTTTTTATGAATAACACACCTGCGCAAATTGTAATCTTTGTTAACGGATTCGAAAATGAAAGGAGAGGATTTTATAAGGTTGACGATTTGAAGTATCCGCTGCTCAAAAATTTCAACTTGGTTTTGCCCCCATCTATTATTCACCTGTTCTTTTATAATCAAACGTTTCTACCGCTATAGCTGAGTAGATTACTTGATAGATCATTTATTCAAAGATAGTCTTTTCACAAATTCCTCATGATTAATGAAATTACCGGCCCTAACTTGCTCCCTGCTTTTTTCAATTTCAGCTAAGACAAAGTCCGGAATTTCCTCATCGTCTTTAAAAAAGGGGATGTGTTGTTTCTCTAAGAAAGCAGCTATTAACTTTTCCTGTTCAGCTGTTGGATTGATAACGTAGGTGCTCATAATGCAAAAATATATAATTTTAATGAAGATATCCAAACCAACAAAGGCCATCCGTAAAACGAATGGCCTTTGTAATATCTGATCTTCCGGTACTATCACACTTTGATCTCAACTTCAACACCGCTTGGCAATTCAAGCTTCATTAAAGCGTCAACAGTTTTTGAGTTAGAGCTGTAAATATCCAGTAAGCGTTTGTAGGAGCACAGCTGGAACTGCTCGCGTGCCTTTTTGTTTACGTGCGGTGAACGTAACACGGTGAAAACTTTCTTTTCAGTTGGCAACGGAAGTGGTCCGCTAACTACAGCACCAGTAGGCTTTACTGTTTTTACGATCTTCTCAGCTGATTTGTCAACCAGGTTGTAATCGTACGATTTTAATTTGATTCTGATTCTTTGGCTCATTTTGTTTGTTATTGTGTGATTTCACCGACTTTATGGTGATTTCACCGATTTTTAATTGATCTAACTATAAGAGCTATTAATTATAGTTGATCGGTTGATTATGTTTATTAAGTTGATTGAGTTGGTAACAAATAAAACTACTTGCTATTCACTCAATCAACCATTCTCTAACTTACGCGTTCGCGGCAGCTTTTTTGCCTTTTGCTTTGGCTACTACTTCTTCCTGTACGTTACGTGGTGCTTCAGCATAGTGATCAAACTCCATGGTTGAAGTAGCACGGCCCGAGGTGATGGTACGTAACTGGGTTACATAGCCAAACATTTCTGAAAGTGGTACGGTAGCTTTAATTACCTGGGCGCCTGCGCGTGAATCCATACCTAACAGCTGGCCACGGCGACGGTTCATGTCACCGATAACATCACCCATGTTTTCTTCAGGGGTAAGGATCTCAATTTTCATGATCGGCTCCAGCAATACCGGTTTACATTTTGGCAATGCTTCGCGGTAAGCCATTTTAGCAGCTAACTCGAAAGATAAAGCATCCGAATCGACAGCGTGGAATGATCCGTCAATTAAACGCACTTTTAAGCTGGTTAACGGATAGCCTGCCAGTACACCATTTGCCATTGAAGCTGCAAAGCCCTTTTCAACAGAGGGAATAAATTCGCGGGGGATAGCGCCACCGCTAATTTCGTTCACAAACTGTAAGCCTTCTTTACCTTCGTCATTTGGCGACAGGATAACCTGTATGTCGGCAAATTTACCACGACCACCGGTTTGTTTCTTGTAAGTTTCGCGGTGCTGAACGGTGCCGGTGATAGCCTCTTTGTAAGCTACCTGCGGCGCGCCCTGGTTAACCTCTACCTTAAACTCGCGTTTCAGACGGTCCATGATAATATCTAAGTGAAGCTCGCCCATACCTGAAATTACGGTTTGGCCGGTTTCTTCGTCTGAATTTACACGGAAGGTTGGATCTTCTTCGGCTAATTTACCTAAAGCCATACCTAATTTATCAACGTCAGCCTGAGTTTTTGGCTCGATAGCTAAACCGATAACCGGATCAGGAAAGTTCATTGATTCCAGGATGATCGGGTGTTTTTCGTCGCAAAGGGTATCGCCTGTTTTAATATCCTTAAAGCCTACTACTGCTGCAATGTCACCCGCGCCTACGTTAGGGATAGGGTTTTGCTTGTTAGCGTGCATCTGGAATATACGGGAAATACGCTCTTTGTTATCCGAACGCATGTTGTGTATGTATGAACCTGCCTCCAGGTTACCCGAGTAAACGCGGATAAAGCACAAGCGGCCCACAAACGGGTCGGTAGCAATTTTAAACGCTAAAGCGGCAAATGGCTCTTTAACATCGGGTTTACGTAATATTTCTTCGCCGGTGTCAGGGTTGGTGCCTATAATGCCTTCCACGTCCATTGGCGAAGGCAACAGCTCCATTACATAATCGAGCATGGTTTGTACACCTTTGTTTTTGAAAGAGGAACCGCAAACCATAGGTACAATTTTAGCATCAAGCACTGCCTTACGCAAAGCGTCTAAAACTTCGCGCTCAGTAATGGTATCAGGAGCGTCAAAGAATTTCTCCATCAGGCTCTCATCATATTCAGCTACTGATTCCAGCAATTTCTCTCTCCACTCTGTAGCTTCTTCCAGCATATCGTCAGGGATAGGCACTTCGGTAAAGGTCATGCCTTTATCATGCTCGTTCCAAACAATACCTCTCCAGTTAATCAGGTCAACCACGCCTTTAAAGTGTTCTTCAGCACCAATTGGTAATTGAAGCGGAACGGCGTTGCTGCCTAACATGCTTTTTACCTGTTTTACAACATTTAAAAAGTCGGCGCCAGAGCGGTCCATTTTGTTAACGAAACCTATACGGGCAACGTTGTAGTTATTAGCCAGCCTCCAGTTGGTTTCAGATTGCGGCTCAACACCGTCAACAGCCGAAAACAGGAACACTAAACCATCCAATACACGCAGCGAGCGGTTTACCTCAACGGTAAAATCCACGTGCCCCGGTGTATCAATAATGTTTATGTGGTAATTCTGGCCACGGTATTTCCAGTTAACTGTAGTAGCGGCCGAGGTAATGGTAATACCACGTTCCTGCTCCTGCGCCATCCAGTCCATGGTGGCTGCACCTTCGTGCACCTCGCCAATTTTGTGGCTAACACCGGCATAATACAGAATACGCTCGGTTGTGGTGGTTTTACCGGCATCAATGTGAGCGGCAATACCTATATTTCTTGTAAATCTTAGATCTCTTGACATTCTTTTTGTTTTTTGATTTCGCCGATGCTTCTAATGATTACACCGATTATAACGTGTAAACATAAATAATCGGTGTAATCATATTATTAAATCGGTGTAATCTAATATTATTAGAACCTAAAGTGCGAGAACGCTTTGTTGGCTTCAGCCATTTTGTGCGTATCTTCTTTCTTTTTAACAGCAGCACCTTCGCCCTTAGCAGCAGAGATGATTTCGGCAGCCAGTTTCTCCATCATGGTTTTTTCACCACGACGGCGTGCATAGCTGATCAGCCATTTCATGCCCAAGGCCACTTTACGTTCCGGGCGAACTTCAGTAGGCACCTGGAAGTTAGCACCACCTACACGGCGGCTTTTTACTTCAACAGCAGGCATTACGTTGTTCAGCGCTTTTTTCCAGGTATCTAAACCGTTTTCGCTGGTTTTCTTTTCAACTATTTCAACAGCATT
>Ga0164242_10002679_pt1 | contig 20578 bp, 11 predicted proteins | sample OricomgcompostMG_FD_108783 | JGI IMG/M metagenome (GOLD analysis project Ga0164242, IMG submission 108783) | Miracle-Growth compost microbial communities from Emeryville, California, USA - Original compost - Miracle growth compost (MG) ... | reverse complement strand
CGGGTTGGGCCTTGGTGTGAGGACCTCACCGTTGCCAGGGTAGCTATGCCGGCGTGCCTCTATTTCGGTACACTTTTCGAGTCCCAGCCTCGTGTCTAGCGACGAATCATGCGCCTAGACGTACCTCACCGGAGAGAATCACTTCACCGGAGCGTCGGAGGGTTGCAGCTGATGCCCCGAGGTTAAGAATACCCAGTATATTCCACGCCTTCGGTATGTTATGTAAAATCACAGCCATCAACTCCGGTATCTAAACGTACTCATACCACTGCACCACGCCCTCCACCGAATCCACCACGGGTTACTCCCTATATCGCCCCCACTCTACTATATTGGTATACCGTGAACGTCGTCCAGCCCCTCTTCACGGCCCCGCCCTTCTGCTCCGCGATGGAGTCAACGGTGAAGCTAGAATCAATTGAGGTACGAGGTTCCCCGGCCAAGCTAGCCCGTTTTCGTGCAGCTCCGGCGGCCTTCGAGGCTCGTACCACACGATGTTGGAAGATGGACAGAAAGTTTTTCATCGGATCTCTAACCCGCCGTTAACATTCTGCCCGCTGTGATTACAGTCCGGAGATAACTATCGCTCACCTTTTTATTGTGTATCAGAACTAGAACTTCGTTACTACGCGCTGGTTGCACGCGCTTCGCTGTTGCAAACACCGCTGATATAAGTGCTCGTGGATTCTACAGCTTGACTGTAGTAGCACTTGGCTCGGGTTGCTCTGGTATCCGAGAGGAGGGGTAAACTGGGAGGCCGGTGCAGTACTTATAACAAATCCCCATCAGTTCCTCCCAAGCTACCGCGTAATTATATTGCTTGGCTTTAAGGCCTCGACCCAATATTGCCTCTGCGGAGATATTGTGATGGGGGCTCAGCAAAAGGTGAGGAGCCAATCGCTTATCTTGGCAAAATGACATGCTGTATGGGCAATGACGCCAGAGGCATGCTCCGCATTACAGTTGTGATAGCCGCCAACTTAGGCGAGCTCGTTAAGCTGGGCAACCCGTCTTTACCATATCAGTCAAGATGTCTCGGGGCCTCCAATGCTTCCAATGAGTGAGGCCGTGTGTTATCTGATCTTGGCTTGCTCGTGGACATTGTAACTTTGTCCCTCTTTCTTCTACTCCGGCGAGCGTTGTGGGGACCTCTTACAGCATCTAATTTCTGTATGAGTTTCCTGGCCTAGCAGTTCACCCCATCGGGCATTGCCCGTCCTCGACACCGACCAAAAGTCCCACACATACAACCGGAGACGGACAGGGTTTCTGTGATGGTAAGGGTCGAGGTTGAGGTTAGCAAATTAAAACGTGCCCAACCATGCTCCGCCACAGATCCAGAGTTCCGTTCGGGAACAATCAGATACGAACCTTCGGGGCAGCTTTACAAGATTATTGACTTAGCGGCATCGTCGTCGGAAGCTTTGATGGGGTCCGTCGGCTCGGGGCCGCTTGACTGCAACTGCCGCGGCTGCAGTGGTGTAACCTCGCCCGGTCAGCGACATTTTGGGGTACGAGCTCCACGCCCTTCCGGTATTCCCGCGTAGGTCAGCGTGGTTTTTTGGGCCGATGGTCTTCGCTTAACTTGAGCTGCTTCCCTCTTGAAAAATATATCATTTCTCCGGCGGTAAAAGAACCCCGGACAACTTTGAAACACATAACCACACCCATCACCCAAACTTCCCACCTCCGCTCCAAAAAAAAAAAAAAAAAAAAAAATGGCCGGCACCGGCGACGACCCACAGTCGGCGCCGGAGCGGAGACCGAGAAGCGACTCCACCCAATTCCACCTCTTCGGCCTCCTCCCGGCCGAGCTGCGACTCAAGGTGTGGCACCTCTCCTTCGAGCCGCGCATCGTCGAGCTGCACTCGCGGCGCGCGCACTACGCCGACGACTTCAAGCACGGCGGCGTCGCGCAGTGGCAGAGCGGCTGCACCAACCCGGCCGCGCTGTCCGTCAGCGTCGAGGCGCGCGCCGCCGCGCTGGAGCACTACTGCGCCAAGCTCCCGCTCGCGGCCGTCGCGCCGTGCGAACGCGCGGGCAACAGCACCGTCGACCTGCACCGCGTGCTGTACGTGTGTCCTGCTGTCGACACCGTCGTCGTGCTGGGCGACGCCGACTTTGACCGCCTCGCAGCCCTGCTGTCCGACTTGCGCTTCCGCGAGCGCCGCGCCTACTCCGGCGGCGGCGGCGGCGGCGGCGGCGTGGGGTTGAGGCGCCTGGCTATTAGCGCGCGGTTGACTTACCATGCTGGCGCCGGGGCCATGCTGAGGTTGTACGCGCGCACCATGTTTCGCGACCTTGACGAACTGGTTGTCTTCATGTTTGACGAGCGCGTGCCGCCCGTGGATTGGGTTGGTGGGGTCTGTGCGCTGCACGACTGCAGCTCGACCGATTACTACAAGCGGTATGCCATGGGGAGAGGCCAGGAACTGAGGAATGGTAACGCCTGGATGGTCATTGGGAAGAGCGAGATGAGGGTGATGGACCTTAGCTTTAGGCCAGGCTGGTAGGCGGGTTGGCCAGGTGCCTGGTCTGCAGCAAGGCGAGACATGAGACTCCGTTGGTGAGCACGGAATCACTCGAAGGTAGCCCGTTAGGTTCTAGAGACGAAGGGTGCCCCCCGGATGGCGATGGGAACGGAATTCGGGGCCCGCTAGAAAACCTCGCCAGCTTCCCGCCGAGCCTACACCGGCGGAGTTTATCTTGGGTAGGGGCGACACCGACTCGTCGACCCAGTATCCATCGTGGCCTGTCGGTAAACGCCGCCGCGAACAACACTGCTGCTATACGCGCAGATGAATGGTCAACCTCCCCATCAACTCAAGCATTGTCCTGAGTTATGTATGTTATGGACTACACACTCGAGATTGTCGCTCAGAGCAGCTTTTTAATCAGCTTCTTATGTATTGTTAACTTCCTGTAACGTATATAGCATATATTACTGTTTCAATATTTACAACCTATTCAGATAGTTACTCGGCTACTTAACTGTAGACTAGTTGCTTAGCATATGGGCTTGAGTATAAGGGAACAAGACTACTGATAGTATCCTCGGGGCTAATCCATTGAGATCACCAAAAAAAAATCTATTCTTTCGTACATCTTGATTATAGAAAAGTTGTTTGTAGTAAAAGAAATATCCTCTATTCCGTCCTAGTGTCCACAAACTCCATGCCTCCGCTTAACATCACAGTGACAAGCCAGATCGCCGATCGTCCCCCGTCGTGTTTTCAAGCCACCTGTCTACTTTTGGATGCGCAGCAGGCAGTTGGAAGCGTACCGGTTAGGTACCTAAGTAATACAATATGCCCCGAAGATTAAACATCTATATCTCCCAGCATCAGTCGTCCCACTCCTCATCCAGCTGATCGATAAGCCGATTCTCATCCTCCCGGTTACGGTTTCTACCCGACGGTGACGAGGACAGTGTGCGATAGCCTCGCCGGCCCCTGATGAGGCGAACACACGAGGAGAATAGGATAGTGAGGATATCCTAAAGTAGAACCGTCAGCACCCTCTAAAATTAGGAGAAACATGGGGGAGCATAGTAGACATACCTGAATGAAGCTCCAGATCCCCGCCCAGAGACTATAGTTGGGCAGCTGCCGCCAGCCCCTCGCGTGAGCCACCGTTCTCTGGTAAAACACGCCGCCGAGGACGTACACGGCCACAGCGACGAAGAAAATGATCGCGAAGACGCTCCCAGGCCCTACGCTCCCAGGCGCATGTGGCTCAGACTTTGCGCACGCGTGTTGAGAGAGCATGCTGAACATGTACGTGCACTCATCCTCGTCGGCCTCGATGAACGACAGTTTCGCCCCAGTCGTGGCCGGGTCTCGGTCGCATCGGAAGGAAATGATTGCCGATTTCCGCCGGATGGCGGAATCATCTTTACCCTTGCCGTTGTCCTTATCCTTATTCTTATCCTCATCCTCGTCGTCATCTTTCCCTGCGGAGCCTGCATCTGCCGAAGCCGATCCGGCCTCGTAGTCAATCTCCTCATCCTCGTCATCGTAGGAGCTGTAGGTCGCTCCCTCATGCACGGATCGCCGCTTATTATTGCTCCCAAGCGCGCACGGCGAACCGCCCGAGTACCTAAGAACCAACTGGGTGCCTCTTGGAACAAGGGTGGTGTTCAACTGGCTGTGCTAATTGTCAGCGGATACGGCGTTCAGCCTGCTAAGCGGGAAAGGGATCGCATACCCTAAGGAGTAGATCTTGTCGTCCGCTTCGTAGTACGCGCTGATGTTCTGCCATAGCTTTTTATCGACCCCAACCACGTCCGCGACACCCTCGACAACAGGCGCGCAGATATTCATGGTGAAGTTGTTCGGCCACTCCGCCGGCCTCGCCCATGTGTAATCCTCCGTCGGGACCCCCTTGTGGTGTTTCTCTCCCTCCTTAACCGCCGCCGCAATGTCAGGTCGCAAGTCGAAGAAGGACCCGGTGGTCGAGTGTGTGGCAACGCATGGTGTCGCAACTGCGGTTTTCGTTGATGATACGGGAGTAGCCTTGTCAGGTTCCCTTTTCGATGCTGCAGAGGCTCCCGCCGCCGCTGCGAATAGCAGGAGGGTGGTCCAGGGATTCGGGCGATGCATGTTTGCGGTCCCGTTTGCCTCAGCGGATTCGATTGTCGTGCTCGTTCGAAGCCTTCGCAGGCACGCGTCGATGCGATGAAGTATTCCTACACCATGCGACGGTAGTCTACTACAGGTATGATGGTAGAGGTATCGGTAGAGTTGCGCAAGGGGATTTCGGAAATGCCCCTTTGCTCGAATGTGTCAGCCTTGGGAAAGGAGCGTTGGAAGGATCCCGGAGTTTAACACATATTAAACTTTATCTAAGTGAGCGTGAAGTGATGATTGGCTGAAATTGCACATGCTCCGGCATCAGGGTGCGACGCATCTGGCAGGCATTGACTTTGAGGGACGTGACAGCTGGCAAAGCCGACATATCTTCGAAAGTTTTTACTCTACGTCATCGGAGTACAACGAAGATGACATACTATCCTAGCTGGTACCTATGTACCTGTAAATAGACCAGCATTGTTTTGCGTACAGTCTGCTAAGTAGGAATAAGAAGCCTCTCCATCGAATCCATGATGAAGTGGCTCAACCTCCAGACGGCACATTGTATTGCCCCGCAATTTATGTAGACGGCTGCCGGAGCTACCATTCGCCCGGGTGGCTCCCCTGCGGCATCCCTGGATCCACCTCAGACCATCCGGAAAGTTGCGACCCGGAGGGACCTTACGCATCTTTGCTTCTTGGCGCCGCTGTGGATCGTGTAAAGCTGCCGAGGCCGCCGCCCTTTAATACAAAGTCGACCCCGAGGATTGGGAATTCCAACCTTGAACGGCACAGTAACGACCAAGAAAAAAAGATGGCACCTAAAGCGAAGAAACCCCAAGCGAGAGTGCAAGCTCCTGCCAAACATGGCTACGAGTTTGGAGGACCGTAAGTGATCGCAACAGAACCCCCGAGGTCCATATCCTTCATGTTAGCTGACCCAATGCAGATTAGGAGCTGCCGGCGTCAGCTTTGGCCTCCCGATCCTTCTATACCTCTTCACCTTTGCCTGCAACGACGTCTCTGGCTGCCCGGCACCTTCGCTTCTCAGCCCGAAGACCCTATCACTCGAGACCCTGAAGCACGAGATCGGATGGCCGACCAACGGAGTAGCGGGTCTAGTCAGCTGGAACGTGACGGGCTGGACCTTTGCCTATTACCTCTTCAGCGCCGTCCTGCATCGCGTACTCCCCGGGACTGAGGCCGTAGGCCTGGAGCTGTCGAACGGCGGGCGACTGAAGTACAAGTTCAACGGTAAGAACGAGTATCGTCCACTATACCTCGTTAGATACTAACCCAAGCTAGCCTTTGCCTCCACTTCGTTCACAGCCGCCCTTTGTATCGCTGGTACCGTCGCTCAGGGAGCAGACTTCCCCGTCTGGACTTTCATCACCGACAATTACCTCCAGCTTCTGACAACCAACATACTCATCTCCTATGCCCTTGCCACGTTCGTCTACGTCCGCAGCTTTGGCGTGAAGCCGGGCGACCCCAACCACCGCGTGCTGGCTGCCGGCGGCCACACTGGTAACATGCTGTACGATTGGTTCATCGGACGCGAGCTGAACCCCCGCGTCACGCTTCCCTTGCTCGGGGAGATCGATATCAAGGAGTTCATGGAGTTGCGCCCTGGCATGCTAGGCTGGATGCTCCTCGATTTCGCATTCGTCGCCAAGCAGTACCGGACCTACGGCTACGTCACTGACAGCATCGTCTTCATCTCAGTCGTGCAGGCCGTCTACATTATGGATTCGCAGCTGATGGAACCTGCCATCCTGACCATGATCGACATCACCACGGATGGTTTCGGCACTATGCTGTCCTTCGGTGACCTTGTGTGGGTCCCGTTCCTCTACTCGACACAGGCTCGCTATCTCTCCATCCATCCGGTGTCATTGGGATGGCCGGGCCTGTCGGCCATGGGTGCCGTCTTAGCTGTCGGCTACTCCATCTTCCGCATGTCGAACAGCCAGAAGAATATGTTCCGCAACAACCCCAACGACCCGCGGGTCGCCCACCTCAAGCACCTAGAGACCAAGGCCGGCACGCGGCTGCTCATCTCGGGCTGGTGGGGGATCTCCCGACACATCAACTACTTCGGCGACTGGATCCAGAGCTGGCCGTACAGCCTGCCGACGGGCCTCGCCGGGTTCACGATCCTCACCGCGGGCACAGGAGCTGAGGGCGCTTACAAGATGGCCGATGGCCGGGAGGTGGTGCCGGGCGACGCGAAGGGGTGGGGCATGATCTTCACGTACTTCTACATCGTCTACTTTGCCGTCCTGCTCGTCCATCGCGAGAGGAGGGATGACGAGAAGTGCGCCTCCAAGTACGGAGATGACTGGAACAAGTACAAGAAAATTGTACGCTGGAGGATCATACCCGGTATCTATTGATACCTGGAGACTTGGACAGGCAGCGCATATATGCCTTGCCATCTCTATGGACTCAAATACAGCAATAGTATGGTTGTATGTTAACGGGACTTTGTAGAAATAGGGCTGAGCAACGATGAGCTTTCGAATAAGAGGTGTTGCATGTAATTATAATGTACCTAGGTAGGTTTGACTGGATGGCCAACAGCAATTAGGTAGTACCATATAGATTGGTTCATCAAGGGCATCTATCTGGCCTTCTCTCTCGCTATCTCATCCATCTCCCTCCGCCGCTGCTTCTCTGACTCCCTCGCATTCCCTACTTCTGGGAAGGAATAATGGGATCGTGTGTCATGGCCCATTTGCCCCTGCCTATGGGTACCGCAACACTGTCCTGCCCAGGCAGGGTGGCTAGGTGATGCGTGCCTTCTCTAGACGGGCACCAACTACAAGTAAAGACGCGGGTATGGACTTGCCTCGTTGTTGGTTTAAACCAATATCTAGACCATCATCTCTTATTCACTGTTTGCAAGTCCTGAGCACTGGTTAGCAATCACATCTTCCATACTTACATACCCTTACGTCCATCACAATTACAGGCTCATTGTTAGTCGGTATTGACCTTCACACCTCACGCCATCAAAGTTTTACCGGGATGGAACCAGGCTCGGCAACTGCAGGAGCCGTGAACGCAGCCATGAACACCCCCGAGAACCCCTGGGAACAACATGCAGGTCTAACCGGCCTGGAAGACATAGCACCGGAGGAGGTACTTTTGTTCCTACAGACGATGGATATGTTCGGGTTCGCACATGTCGTGGGTAATGACTGATACGAGAGCGACACAGGACGGCCCGATGGACATACTACCCGAACTCCCTGTACAGATATTGCCGTTACAGTTACAGTTCATTTGGGATTTGAAGGATCTCGATTGTCGAGACACTGTGAGCCTCCGTGCCATACGCGATACCTACCTATCGCCCGCCGCTTTTCCCCTGGAGTTTTTCCTCCTCCAGCGGGATGGACAATACGAGACCACCTCATTTGTTCTCAAGGTCGGCGGTCCTCAGCAGCAACGACCGCTAATAGACAGGAATGAGCTAGTGCCATACGGAGCTGCGCCCGTAAACGACCGGACCTTTGAGGATATTTGGCACCTACTATCACGTGTGAGGGCAGACGTCAACCGCCCCTACCTACCAGAGTATAGTCTCTGCCTCGGGGAAGTCTACGTTTATAGCGAGGATAGAGGCGGCAATAGAACAGACTGGATGACGCGGTCGGATTACTATGTTCTCATGGACCTCACGAGTCCCAGAAAGACCCTCTGGCTAGCCTTCAGTTCAATCCCCGAGAGGGAGGGGGCACCGTGGAGGGAATGTGCGTGTCTTCTGGAAAACGTCGGCGACTGGCCTGCGGGGTTTAGGTTTCCAATGACGCCAGGTGTCGTGGATGCTTCGCGCGGACTGTGGAATGGCCATATGCCCAGGTTCTCTACATGTGAAGTGGATGAGGTGCTTATTGCAATATTCCGAGGTTGGGCGTAGAAATGATTCTGAGATTGCCATGGCCAGGGGCAAGGAAACATGGTTAGGGGTTGGGAAAGCTGGATAGACAGCTTCTGATTGCTGCTAATATATGAGCCTTTTTCACACCCCAGAGTATTGATTATCCTTCTATGCGTAGATTGATGCCGCACATTGGTGAGAATGGACAACGCATTATCCGCAATCGGATACAGCTCTCTCGTCTCCCTCTCCTCTCCTCTCGTCTCTGCAGGATGCGCTGACAAATGGCTCGCGGCGACGAGGCGGCGGAGACCCAAGAGCCAGAGTCTCGGGAACCGAGATTGGAACTACCAACGGGCGGGAGTATGCAAGACAACGTTACTTGAGAGGAACATCGGGCAGGATGGAATGCTGGCTCTGGAATGTTGACTCTGGCCGATAGTTCAGAAGCAGACAAGGCTCACGTCGCGAATGTAACCCCCGAAAAGACGGACCTTCTTGGGAGCGAGCTAGAATGGAAGGCCCGAAGTCGACTATCTGAGTCGGACCTATATATACAGTAGTAGTGCGGGCGCCGAGGAGGGATTTATCTTCCGGAAAAGGGTCTAGCAAGGGTTCCATCCACGCCATGCAGCTCGCAAGCTGTGGCACCACGGACGAACAACGGCCAAGGCACATGGCACGCCGAGATACACTAGAAAGGCAGCTAAGAAAGACTCGGCAACGCGCGCGGCCTCGCCGGGCGGGTTGCACGCGTGGAGAAGGCGGATTGCGGGGAACGGGAGCAGCGGCCAAACTCTGCGGTGCTGTGGGGTTCGGGAATAACTCCAGCGCGGATTGGGTAGGGGAGTCCAAGAAGGGAAGGTCGAGAGCCGCCGTTTAATCAACAGTACGATTTCCATGGATGCGCTCTTGGCATGATGGAGGGGAAGGGACCAGGCACCGGCAGCTTGGCAGTAAGGGCAAGGAAGTCACCAGATTACCGTTAGTAATTCCGATCGGCGCTTTCATTTCCCAGCCGGCTCCACTCCACTGGAAGCCCCGTCGTTCGGATATTTATTACTATGCGAAGTTAGCTATGCACACTAGTACTGTGGAATGGATAGATCATTGCAATTGCGTTTGCAACTATCCGTAGGTACCTAGGTACAGATTAGTAGATACCTATTCAAGCAATTGACAAAATCAGAGGTGCACGGGTTACCTACCACCCTACCTACCAAGGAAGGCAACTCCGATTTGGTCAACCACTTAACTATCTCAACTCCAGACAGCAGCACCGTGGCTTTTTTTTTTGGGACCTAGTAATAATGCGTTAATAGAGTAGACCCTATATCGTAATTTCGACAACATTACCTGTCTCCAGTGGGATAACAGAATACTGTTTCAGCTGTTGGCATTCGGGGATTTATAGATGGCGATATGTCCGGCTAGGTGCTCAAGGCCCTTTCTGTAGGTGAGTGCCTACCTCGGGAGAGAAAGAGAAACCAAGGAACCAGCTGTGAGTGGCGCCATCTGGAACAAACACACATAAGTTCTAAAGTGAACTGTGCAATAAACGTCCCCAGAAATGTTGTCAAATATAAGCGAGTAAACTAAACTTATACTAAGACAGTTCTAAATATCCCGAGCCCACTAGTAGACAGGTAGTAATTATTCGTGACACACGCGATATCTGGATTCAAGTTGATGTTCTCCGCCTTCGCAGCCCGTGCCCGAGGAACCAAAAGTATGTGCTTAGAGGAGACCGCTGAGGGCGACGCAGGGGAGGCCGACGTTGATGAGACCCGACTGGTTCTGGTCGCCCTGGCAGCAGGCGACGTTGGCCTTGCACTTGCTGTCGAGAAGGTCCGCCAAGCCAATAACTGTCCGATGTGTTAGCCTTGTGTGTCTCAGGGGAATGTGCTTGTTTGGGGTGTGGGGATGAATTACGGCCAGTGACAGAAATCTTGCTGCAGCCGTTGAACAGACCAACACCGTTCAGAGAGTTGCCGAGGACGCCTGAGAGAATGCCGGCGGCCTCGTTGACGGAATCGCCGGAGATGTTCATGTCGTTGCAGCACTGCATGTTGAGGTTCTTGTTGCCGCAGACCTTGTTGGCCTCCACAACAGTGATGTCGCCGTGGCCTTTACCGTGGCCCTTGTCCTTGCCGTGGTCGTAGTCGCCGCGAGGGGGAGCGCCGCCGGCGGGAGAAGCAATGGCCGTGACGGCGAAGGTAAGGGCGGCGAGGAGTTGGAAACGCATCTTGAAAATGTTGGGAGGGTTTGTTTGAAGACGGAAGACTTTGAAAGGTCGGTGGATGGTTGGGTAGGAGTGGTCGAGCGAGTGAGTGAGTTGAGTGTGGAGTGTGATGCTGTCCAAGTCCAGAAGTTCAGGTAAGCGGAAGGGGAACTAGATTTAAATACTTTTCGACTCTCTATTCCATGCCTATGTGTATAGAGACGCCTGTTTGGGTTTTCTACCAAGAAATTCTCATTCGGGATAAGACACCGCTCTTAGTGACTGAGACTCTGTCTTACCTTGGGTCTCTTGGTGGCTGAGAACTCTATCTGACCTTGGACATGTCAACACATGGAAGCTGCTCGACGGCCCGTCCGAATCGTAGGCATGCTGGCAATGCAAGGGATATGGGTGACATAGATCGATATTCGTTCGTACTGGGATGCGAGCCGACGTTAATCGTCGCGCAAAGCATCTATTCGCCATTGGGCCGAGTACTTGCATTGACGGAGAGACAGACAGAGACAGGCGTGCATTAGAGGATCAGCATGTTTGATGAGAATCGCCGAGACCTGAGGGTGCGCGTGGCTTTCTCGCATTCCTAACGATGCTGGCATCCCTTGAGCCGGGTCTCGAATATGTCCTTCGGTATTGGGTTAAGCTAAGGCAAACTTTGTTTTGGCACCTTCCCCCCCAAAAGAAAAGTGACGAAATTTCCCCTGAGCAAAAGAAAGGATTATGGATTTGGCTCGGATATCGGCTGCATGTCCCAAACAGCCCGAAAGTATATCTGCTTTTGACAATGCTTTTTCTCCAGCCGCTGCGCGTATGCCCGCCGTCGGAGTCTATTCCGGCGGTCCTTGGCGCGGAGCTCCATCGGGACCTTGCCGCGAAATGGAGGTGTCTTAGATGAAATGACAGATGTGGAGTCGGTGCCGCGCCGTAGTAGCTGGTGTTGTCTCAAAGTCTTAAAGGATCAGGACGGCCTAGGACGGCCCAGGACGGCCCAGGATGCGGTGCTCATTGATCCCCAGTCGGAGTGGGCGTTGAGTCTAGATTTTCATTTATTGCAGCAGTACCAGTGAGTGGCTTATTCAGACCTTGCCTAATGGTTGAGGCGTGCGCAGTATCGCCCATCACAAGTTTCACGGGGATGAGATGAGCTATCTTGGAAGACGTGCAGGCGGCAGGATGGAGCGGGCTCGATTTCATTTCCCTCTGGCATACGAGGAGCCTTGGCGCTTTGGATCCGATCAGCAATTTGACATATCCATTGTGGGAGTTGGAATTTTCGCCTGTGTACGGAGGTACGTAGGGGCGAGTGCCTGGATCCATCTAACGCACTCGGAATCGCGTGGAATGAAGTAATAAGGGTGTTAACATTGGACTGGGGCTGACAAAGTATCCGTTCCTCGCCCATGTCTCACAAACGATAGTACCGTTTTTGTGCCTGGCGATTTCCTCGGCACTGAACTCGGGCGTTTTGCCTCAGCCAGCGGCCAAGGAATCCATGGTCTGGTCGACGCTTCGACTATCCGTACCCACGTATTATGTTAGGTATTCAAGGAAGTTGTAGTTATTTAGCGATGTCCGCATCCACCCCTGGTATCGCGAGGTGGTGCTTCTTCTACCCAGAGATTACGGTGAGACTGAAAAAGGTGGCCCATGTACATGCTCGTCAGGCCTAACAAGCAGCTTAGCCATGACAAGTACATCTGCATTTTCCGAGCGTCTACGGAATACTGGAGTTGTCCACACGTCCACCCCCGCTTAAACACGTCTATCCGCATAACACGACCACCCCGCATAAAACGTACAATTACATAATACTTTTATACGCATAATATGTCCACCCCGCATATGCACGCCCACCCGCATCAAAACAAAGTGGTGACCACTTCACCCAGCCATCCACCATCCCATCAAGCAGCTGCCGTTACCACGGCGCCACCCCGCCGGCTGTTGCGACCCACATCCCAGCCCGACCCCCAATGGCCGTCGCCTTCAGGCACACAGACCTTGCGGGACCTGGCCAACCCTTGCTCGGTGGGCATTTCTCCAAGTGATCGGCCCGTTTCTGACGACACCTCTAATTCGCCAAGCCCGCAAACCTGACCAAACCTGACCCTGTCACTCTCCATTTCGCTGTTTGGAGGTTGGCAAACTCGTCTTTGGTCGTATAGGCCTGTATTCATACCAAGTACGATGACGGTGCGCCCCATGGTTTGGTATTGTGTTGCCATTGAGCGAGCACCACGAGCCCATCTTTCTTCCCCGCTTCATCATGCGAGCTTCTCTCCACCCAGTGTACGGATTCGTATGTACCCAGATAACTCATCCTGCGGGCCGAACAGGAAACTGAGCTGCAACTGTAAGAGGCCTGCCTGCTGCTTGGAGGAGAAGCTCGGCCGTATTAGCTAGGTAGGTAGTTACCTAGTTGGGAGTCTGATGCGACATGGTGGACTGTACGACCCCGGCGTCCACAACGGAGGGCTCACACACACCCTCCGCTCCCCCATCATTTCTAAATCAGGGAGTTTGCTTGGTAAGGCGGGCTCGGGACCACAAACGCGGAGAGGGAATGGAGTCGCACAATTAAAACCTAAACCGTCCTTACCGTGTACCTACGTAGTATATATGAACCCTCCGCCGTGCAACCGTGCAACCCCAACAACAACCCTCGACGCGCTCTCCCACACGTCTCCGTCTCGAAACCCTCTCGTGATCCAACCCGGATACTCGTAGGAAAAACAGCCGAATAGGCTTGTGCGAGTCGACAATCCCCGAGAGAGAGAGAGCCGCCTTCTTGGTTCACTTGTCATCGATCGCCAATTCCTCGGATCCGCGTCATACGATACGATCTAAACATGAGGCAAGCTGCCATTGCTCTTGCCGCCTTGCTGGCAAGCAGCCCTGCTGCGGCTGCCTCGCTTGACTATAGAGCTTCCGAGGTATGGTTACTTTTTCCCCCCCTTTTCGTGTAAGACGGTGGCTGGCTGCTGTAAACGCCACCAAACTCAAACTTGGACCGCGCTGTCACCCTCACCGCACATCTCCAATTTTTCATTGTTTTGCTTGCCCCAAATTTTCCCCCCTCTGGTCATGGGCAAACACACCCGCAGCTGAGACAATGCATCCCAAACTCAATGCCCTAGTTTGGAACCTTGTCGCCGGGACTGCAGTTACTAACTACCAGCAGCCATACAGCGGCGACCTAGCAACTTCGGCCCCGTTCTATCCTTCGCCATGGATGGACCCGAACGCCGACGGCTGGGAGGATGCCTATGCCAAGGCTAAGGATTTCGTCTCCCAGCTCACTCTCCTAGAGAAGGTCAACCTGACTACTGGTACTGGGTACGTTCACCTTTGTTGGAGCGCCGCCCGCCACAAACATGTAGGTCTAACAATCGAGCAGCTGGCAAAGCGATCTGTGCGTAGGCAACATCGGGGCAATCCCCAGACTCGGCCTGCGCGGCCTATGTCTGCAGGATTCCCCCGTGGGCATCCGTTTCGGGGATTACAACTCCGTCTTCCCGTCCGGCCAGACCACCGCCGCGACGTTTGACAGGGGTCTGATGTACCGCCGCGGCAAGGCCATGGGCGAGGAGTTCAAGGGCAAGGGTGTGAACATTGCTCTTGGCCCCGTCGCTGGCCCGCTCGGCCGCGCCCCGGAAGGTGGCCGGAATTGGGAGGGCTTCTCCCCCGACCCCGTCCTGACCGGTGTTGGCATTGCTGAGAGCATCAAGGGTATCCAGGATGCCGGTGTTATTGCTACTGCTAAGCATTTCATCGCCAACGAGCAAGGTGAGAGATGTTCACGCACTACACACTCACATGCTGCTCGGTAGACTCACATGTCCTTTTCCAGAGCACTTCCGCCAGACCGGCGAGGCGCAGAACTACGGTTATGATATTAACGAGACCCTCTCGTCGAATATCGATGACAAGACCATGCACGAGCTCTATCTCTGGCCATTCGCCGACGCCGTCCGCGCCGGCGTCGGCTCTGTCATGTGCTCATACCAGCAAATAAACAACTCCTACGGATGCCAGAACTCAAAGATACTAAACGACCTGCTCAAGAACGAGCTCGGCTTCCAAGGTTTCGTCATGAGTGACTGGCAAGCCCAGCACACCGGCGTCGCTTCCGCTGCTGCCGGTCTCGACATGACCATGCCTGGTGACACCGAGTTCAACACTGGCCTGAGCTACTGGGGTACGAACTTGACGCTCGCCGTCCTTAACGGAACAGTCCCCGAGTACCGGATTGACGACATGGCTATGCGGATCATGGCCGCCTTCTTCAAGGTTGGCCAGACCCTCGACCAGCCGCCCATCAACTTCGATTCGTGGACTACCGAAACCTTCGGGCCGCTGCACTACTATGCCAACGCGGGTCACCAGCAGGTGAACTGGCACGTCGATGTCCGCGCCAACCACGCCAGCATCATCCGCGAGGTTGCCGCCAAGGGCACTGTCCTGCTCAAGAACACGGGTTCCCTGCCCCTCAACAAGCCCAAATTTATCGCCGTGATCGGAGAGGATGCCGGCCCCAACCCTAATGGACCCAACTCCTGCCCCGACCGAGGATGCGATGACGGTACCCTCGGCATGGCATGGGGCTCTGGCTCGTCCAACTTCCCTTACCTGATCACGCCCGATGCGGCGCTCCAGGCCCAGGCTATCAAGGACAATACTCGTTACGAGAGCATCCTATCCAATTATGCGAGCTCGCAGACCCAGGCCCTTGTTTCCCAGGCCAACGCCACCGCCATCGTTTTCGTCAACGCCGACTCCGGCGAGGGCTACATCTCCGTTGACGGTAACGAGGGCGACCGCCAGAACCTCACCTTGTGGCACGACGGCGACCAACTGATCAAGAACGTCTCTAGCTGGTGCCCCAACACCATCGTCGTCATCCACTCGACCGGCCCTGTCCTGGTGACCGAGTGGTACGACAGCCCCAACGTCACCGCCATCCTGTGGGCAGGTGTTCCAGGCCAGGAGTCCGGCAACTCGATCACCGAGATCCTGTACGGCAAGACGAACCCGTCGGGCCGCTCCCCCTTCACGTGGGGTGCCACCCGTGAGAGCTACGGCACCGACGTCCTGTACAAGCCCAACAACGGCCAGGGCGCCCCGCAGCAGGATTTCTCCGAGGGCGTGATGATCGACTACCGCTACTTCGACCACGCGGACACCCCCGTCATCTACGAGTTCGGCCACGGCCTCAGCTACACGACCTTCAAGTACGACAACATCAAGGTCGAGAAGTCCAACGCGGGCGCCTACAAGCCCACGACCGGAAACACCATCGCCGCCCCGACATTCGGTAACTTCTCCACCGACCTCAAGGACTACCAGTTCCCGAGCGAGGAGATGCCCTACATCTACAAGTATATATACCCCTACCTGAACAGCACCGACGCCAAGGAGGCCTCCATGGACCCTCACTACGGCCAGAAGGCCGACGAGTTCCTGCCCCCGCACGCCATCGACTCCGACCCGCAGCCGCTCCTCCGCTCCTCGGGCCGTTCGTCCCCAGGCGGCAACCGTCAGCTGTACGACACGCTGTACACCGTGACGGCGGACATCACCAACACGGGCGACGTCGTCGGCAACGAGGTGGCGCAGCTGTACGTCTCGCTCGGCGGGCCCGAGGACCCCAAGGTGGTGCTGCGCGGGTTTGACCGCATCCGCATCGACCCGGGCCAGACGGCGACGTTCCGCGTCAGGCTGACGAGGAGGGATCTGAGCAACTGGGACCCGGCGGTGCAGGACTGGGTTGTCACCGAGTACCCGAAGCAGGTGTATGTCGGTAGCAGCAGCAGGAAGTTGGATCTCTGCGCGGATCTGGCTTGAGGATTGCGCGCGGTAGTAGAAAGACGGGGCTTGTGCTGTAGACACGAGCTGGGGCGAAGGGGGGCAAAAGGGCATACGGGCGGAGAAAGTAGTGGACGGCATGACCGTCCCCGCTTGATGCAGACATTCTATTATTTCGTGTGTAGATATTAATCACTAGTCCTTAATACTAAACCTAGTATACACAGCAACCTTACCTATTCCCTCCTCAAGTCTATAATTCCGTGTCGACATCATCAAGATCGTCCCTTAACTTGACGGAGAGGATGTACGTGAGGCACGTAGTACAGAGACAAGGACTGAGATATATGAGTCAATATGTAAATAGTCCCGCCCTTGGCGGTGGAGACCCTTCCATGGAAATGGAAAGAAGGATCTTCATCTTGGCGTGCCCTTCGCTCTCAGCCTCTCCTCCAAGATCATTTTCTGCAAACAGGTGACCATGTCTGGTAATTTGGCCGTTTACTTAAAGACCCCGGGAATGTCTGATCTGTTTCACAGCAGCATTGTTATAGTGCAAAGATAAGTATGGAATTATTAGAATCACATCCCCAGGCTAACTACAACTTGTAGAACTTGGGATGGAGGCCACCATTTTAATGTCTTCAGTAACGCACAAGAGTTAATTAAACCTTGGCGGGCTTGGCCATATTGTAATTAGGTCAAACATAACTACAAAATTTGATAATAAACTTACGCCATTGTGTTGCGGTATACCGAGTCAAAGTCCAAATCTCTCAAAGGAGAGATGCGGGCCTCCATAATTACTGTGTAGAGAATCCATCCTTTGGAAAACGGTTGAACGGGTGTTGCTGGAGATAGGAGGTTTTGTAAACAAACAACGTCATCGGTGCTTCCTCCCAGGCCTTTAGCCAGTGGGCCTGGGCCTGTGGGGGCAGGAAGCCATCACGTGAACAGAAACAGGAACGCACGGACAGTCGGCGATAAATGTCATCAACAGCCTCCACCACATCGGTTGATTGGACGACGGGGGTGTTGTGTGGGTTTGATTTCGATTTTCAATCCGCCTTCACCAGAAGTGGGAACAAATCTATCCAACAAGGCCGGGCCTCACCTTTTTCCCTGCTGCCTACCTTATTCCCCCTCGCATTTGTTCGGCTTGCCGCCAACTCGCGTTCACTCTTCTTCACTCTTCCTCGTCGTGTGTCTTGGTGATTGTTTATCTCCGCTTCGACTCGCGTCCCCCCCCTCTCGAACAGGTTTCGTACACGAAAATACCCTCGCGAAAATGGGTGAATCACGGTTCGTTTCCCTTGTCGCCGCTCCTCTTCCCCGCATGGCGCGCGATCTCGCGATGGGTTGGTTCTGACAGTGTTTCTACATAGGCAGGAGCTGGTGCAGTGGCTTAACAGCCTTCTTCAACTCAACATCACAAAGGTCGAGCAATGCGGAACTGGGTAGGTGCATCCTCATACCCCTTTCCCCCGCTGACTACCTAGCCAACAGGAGAGGTCTTTGAGAGCTCTGGAGTAAGGCCATTATAGCTGACATTATCCTTTCAGTGCCGCCCTCTGCCAGGTCTACGACAGCATTTTCCTCGATGTCCCCATGTCCCGAGTCAAGTTCAATGTGAACACCGAATATGCATACATTCAGAATTTCAAAATCTTGCAGAGTTAGTAATTCCTAGAAGCTTGTGGCTGGCCCTCCATGGGGCCATGAGAAACTGGCGGGTTGCTAATCTATGGAAACTTTTTTTTTTCAGACTGCTTTGCGAAACACCAAGTCGAGAAGATGATTCCCGTCGAGGCCCTGGTCAAATGCAAGATGCAGGACAACCTAGAGTTCCTACAGTGGTCTAAGCGCTTCTGGGACCAGTATTACCCTGGCGGCGAGTACGATGCAGTTGCCCGACGGAAAGGTGGTGCGCTCCCTGCCGGTGGTGCGCCTCGAGCTACCGGTAGTGCTGGTGGCACGCGACGGGTCGGAGGCACCACCCCCACCACCGGACCCCGGCTCGCGAAGGCTGGAGGCGGCCCTGCCGCGGCGGCGCTCCAGCAGGAGAACAACACTCTAAAGGAGACGGTGGTTGGCCTTGAGCGGGAGCGCGATTTCTACTTCAGCAAACTTAGAGACATCGAGCTGCTGGTGCAGCAGGCCGTGGACGAGGACCCCGAGCTTGAGAAGCAGGAGGACGGCCTGGTCAAGCTGATCCAAAACATCCTCTACTCCACCGAAGACGGCTTCGAGATCCCCGAGGGAGAGCAGGCCGACGACCAGGAGACGTTCTAAAGGCGAGAATAGAAAGGAAGCCTCGCCCCGCATATTCGAAGCCAGCCCGGGAATACCAACCCAGGGGCGATGGGATAGACTTAGGGATGAATTATGAGTAAATAATGTCAGGAATAACGGGAGGAAAGAGGCACAACCGGATCGGTAATAAGCAGTGGCGTCTGTCTCTTCGAGAAGTCGAGGTTGCACGTGTGTTCTATACCGCCTTCGAGGAGGATTTACTGGGGTGTTGCTAGTTTGCTGGAGGAGAGCAAACACTTGGATGGTGTTTGAGCAGAGGCTTCGATGCTCTCAGACGAGCCAGAAGACTTCATGGATGATGATAGATAAGAAATGAAGGTCCTCGTTCTTCCAGCAGGAGCTTCGGAGGGGTCGGTCTATACTATGCTTCGGGTCCTGTGACATGGCGGGGAGGTGTCGGAGGCACGGACGGCCTTGGGGCGATGACGCTATTCCCGGGACACAGAACACGAGCCCAAGGCCAAACTCGACACCCCAAGGAAAAGTGATTTAGCCAGCTGATCCTTCGATAATATGCCCACGGGGTTATTAATAGTTGTAGACGGCCTTCAGAGACTCCACCATCTTTGTAGATGCGTTTCCATTCCCAAAGCCTCGGTTACGCTAATTTGCGCATGAAGGGTTGATGTGGAGTGGAGGCTTGGCGCTAAAGAGAAGCTTTCCCGGATGTGGCCTATAAGGCTATGACAGCATCACTAGGCGCAGTGCGACTCCATAGTCCGCAGTACGCAGCTCCATGTGTTGTTGCCTGTACACTACCAAATCTGCTAAACCTTCTTCTGCAAGCCTCAACCCTATTTCCTCCTGAATCATATTTTTACCGGCGCCATCAAAGATACCCGTTTCCTGCAATTTCTCTCATCTTTCACACCGGCATCGTTTGTCTCTAGTACCGCCAAAACGAATCAAACCCTACGGCGTACGGTGATCACCGACCACTGCGCATCTTCAGCAACCCCCGAAACTATCCGATTTGAATGAGAGAAAGATCCGGACGAACCCACGATGGCACCGCCGGCCGAGATATCCATCCCTACAACCTCCCTCTCCACACCAACCGATAATAGCAAACCCTACACGCTCTACAACATCACACTCCGCCTCCCGCTCCGCTCCTTCGTCATGCAGAAGCGCTACTCCGACTTCCACGCCCTGCACAACACGATAACCTCCTTGGTCGGCGACCCGCCACCCGTCCCGCTCCCCTCCAAATCATGGTTCAAATCGACCGTGTCCTCGCCCGAACTCACCGAAGACCGGCGGCGTGGCCTAGAGGGGTACCTCCGCGCGATAGCCGAGTCGCCCGACCGACGGTGGCGAGACACCGCCGCGTGGCGCGCCTTCCTCAACCTCCCCGGCGGCGGATCGACCAGCGCGGCGTCGTCGTCCGGCGTCATCGGCAGCGGCGGCGCACGCATGCGCGGGCCCCCAGCCATCGGCCTGCGGGACGCCAACGCAGCCGCCGCGTCGGACCCGGGGACGTGGCTGGACCTGCACCGCGAGCTCAAGGCGTCTCTGCACGAGGCGCGGCTGTGTCTGGCGCGACGCGACGCCGCCGCCGCGGGCGAGGGATCCGCGCGCGCCGAGGCCGGCGGCGCGGCGAAGCGGGCGCTCGTCAAGTCCGGAAGCCTGCTCGCGGCGCTGACCGAAGGCCTCCGGGCGATGCGGGGGGACGGCGGCAGCGGGAAGCCCGCGCTGGGTGAGGGGGAGATGCGGCGGCGCAGGGACCTGCTTGCCGCGGCGCGGGTCGAGCGGGACGGGCTT
>Ga0164242_10002678_pt1 | contig 20585 bp, 16 predicted proteins | sample OricomgcompostMG_FD_108783 | JGI IMG/M metagenome (GOLD analysis project Ga0164242, IMG submission 108783) | Miracle-Growth compost microbial communities from Emeryville, California, USA - Original compost - Miracle growth compost (MG) ... | reverse complement strand
TGGGTGGCGGTGTGCGCCTCCTCGCCCGCGTGGCGGCGGGCGCGGTCCACCTCGGCCAGTACGGTGGCTCCGGCGGGCAGCTCGCCCTCGCGCACCACGGCGCGGTGCACGTTCAGCCCGCGCATGGGGGCCTGCACGTCGCTGACCTCCAGCACGAAGCCGTCGCCCGTGATGAGGCCGGTATCGGCGGCCTGGCCGCCGGCCTCGGCGTAGAACGGGGTGGCGTCGAGGACGACCTCGACCTCCTGGCCCTGCTCCGCGACGTCCACGAGGGCGCCGTCGCGCAGCAGGCCACGGACGGTGGACTGCGTGCTCAGCTCGTCGTAACCCGTGAAGTGCGTGTCGCCGGAGGCGTGCAGCCGGCGGTAGAGGGTCAGGTCGGCGTGGCCCGTCTTCTTGGACTTGGCGTCCTTCTTGGCGCGCTCGCGCTGCTCCTGCATCAGGGCGGTGAACTGCTCGCGGTCCACGTCGAGGCCGGCCTCGGCCGCGACCTCGAGGGTGAGGTCGATCGGGAAGCCGTAGGTGTCGTGCAGGGTGAACGCGTCCTCACCGGAGAGCTGCGTGCCGGCGGCGCGCGCACCGGAGAGCGCCTCCTCGAGGCGGGCGGTGCCGGAGGCGATGGTGCGCAGGAAGGAGCGCTCCTCGGCGTAGGCCACGCGGGCGATGCGCTCGAAGTCGTCGGCCACCTGCGGGTAGACGCCCTTCATGGCGTCGCGGGAGACCGGCAGCAGCTCCGGCAGCACGGGCTGCTCCACGCCCAGCAGACGCATGGCGCGCACGGCGCGGCGGATGAGACGGCGCAGCACGTAGCCGCGGCCCTCGTTGGAGGGGTTCACGCCGTCGGAGATGAGCATGAGGGAGCTGCGCACGTGATCGGCCACGACGCGCAGGCGCACGTCGTCCGTGTGGTGCGGGTCCTCTGGATCCTCGGTGGAGGTGTACTCCTTGCCGGCCAGTTCCGCGGCGCGGTCAAGGACGGGGCGCACCTGGTCCGTCTCGTACATGTTCTCCACGCCCTGCAGGATCATCGCCAGGCGCTCCAGGCCGAGGCCGGTGTCGATGTTGCGCTGGGGCAGTTCGCCCTCGATCACGAAGTCGGTCTTCGAGTTCACGTGGGAGAGGCGGTACTGCATGAAGACCAGGTTCCAGATCTCCACGTAGCGGGTCTCGTCCACGGCGGGGCCGCCCTCGAGGCCGTACTGCGGGCCGCGGTCGTAGTAGATCTCCGAGCAGGGGCCGCCGGGCCCGGGCTGGCCGGTGTTCCAGAAGTTGTCGGCCTTGCCGGTGCCGATGACGCGCTCGCGCGGCACGCCGATCTCGTCCTCCCAGACAGCGCGCGCCTCATCGTCCTTCCAGTCGCTGTCCTCGTCCTCGAAGACGGTGACCCAGAGCCGCTCGGGGTCCAGGCCGAAGCCGCCCTCATCGGTGGAGGAGGTCAGCAGGCCCCAGGCGAAGTGGATGGCCTCGCGCTTGAAGTAGTCACCGAAGGAGAAGTTGCCCGCCATCTGGAAGAAGGTGCCGTGGCGGACGGTCTGGCCGACCTCGTCGATGTCCGCGGTGCGGATGCACTTCTGCACGCTCGTGGCGCGCGGGTACGGCGCGGGCTCCACGGCGGTGAGGTACGGGATGAACGGCACCATGCCCGCCACCGTGAACAGCAGCGACGGGTCGGAGGAGACGAGGGATGCGGACGGGACCGCCGTGTGGCCGCGCTCGACGAAGTAGTCGATCCAGCGCTGGGCGATCTCCTGGGATTTCATGGGGTGACGATCTCCTGCTTCGGTCCTGCTTGAAGGGGGTGTGGTTCGAGGGGGTTCAGCTGCGCGGCGCGTCGGCGTGGCGCCCGCGCGGGGCGACCTCGAGGCCGAGGGCCTCACGCAGTTCTGCCTCGCGGCTGTCCATGCCCTCGCGGAACGTGTCGGTGGTGGACTGCACCATGGCGACCACGCGGTCCAGGACGTTGTCGGCCGCCGCGCCGGGCGTGGTGGCCCTGGCCTTGGCGAACTGCCGGGCGGCGAGCACGCCGATCCCGATGCCCATGGCTACCCAGAACAACTTCTTCACGGATACGGCTCCTGCGTTCGGTTCTCCCGCGCCTCAGCGGGCGCGGTTCTTGGACGGGCGGGACAGCACGGCGCGCACGCCGGCACTGAACGAGGCGATCTTGATGAGCGGACGGCCCACCACCGAGGCGGTGACGGAGGAGACGGCCGTCAGGTTGGCCGTGGCGTCCTGCACGTTGGAGGTGATCGCGTCGAGGCGCTCCAGCTGCTGGTGCGAGCTCGCCACGGTGGTGGCAGCCTCGTCGAGGACGGGCGTGGCCGATGCGGTCACCTCCCGCACGGAGCGGCTGAGCTCGTCGAAGACGCGACCCAGCTTGAGGATCGGGACGGCCAGCAGGAGGACCAGGATCAGGAAGACCCCGGCCGCGATGAGACCGGCGATGTCGCCACCAGACATGCTCCACTCCTTGAGTGATCGGGGATGCCGCTGTGAGGTCCTTCGGGTGCGGTGCGGCCCGCGGACCGCACTCCACCTTACCCGCCCGCCGCGTCCTGGACCGCGAGGGTACCCGCTGGTACGTGCCCGAGAGACACGGGAGCCCGCGACCGGTGCGGTCGCGGGCTCCTGTTGTTGGCCCCCGAGGGGGCCGAGCGGGGATCAGCGCGCGTAGTACTCGACCACGAGGTTCTCCTCGCAGGTCACGGGGACCTCGGAGCGCTTGGGGCGGCGGACCAGCTTGGCCTGCAGCTTCTCCAGCTGGACATCCAGGTACGCCGGGACGGCGGGGAGGACGTCGCGGTGGGCGCCGGCGGCGGCCAGCTGGAACGGGACCATGGTCTCGCTCTTGCTGTGCACGTGGATGAGCTGCCCCTCCTTGACGCGGAAGGACGGGCGGTCAACCCGCACGCCGTCCACGAGGATGTGGCGGTGCACTACGAGCTGGCGCGCCTGCTGGATGGTGCGGGCGAAGCCGGCACGCAGGACCAGGGCGTCGAGACGGGACTCGAGCAGCTCGATCAGGTTCTCACCGGTCAGACCCTTGGTGCGACGCGCTTCCTCGAAGACGCGGGTCATCTGGGCCTCGCGGATGCCGTACTGGGCGCGAAGACGCTGCTTCTCGCGCAGACGGACCGCGTAGTCGCTGTCCTGCTTGCGACGGGCACGGCCGTGCTGGCCGGGACCGTACGGACGGCGCTCCATGTACTTCTCGGCCTTCGGCGTCAGGGCGATGCCGAGGGCACGGGACAGACGCACGGTGTTGCGTGCGCGATTGCTGGCCACGATAGGTGTCCTTTACTTCATGCGGCTCATCGGGTCTGGCCTCCAGGAGGGAGAGTGGGGGGAGCTCGCTTCCCACCGATCTACAGTCCGTGCGGGCACACAGGTGTCCGCACGGCTTGCCAGCCGAGGATCGAGTCTACCAGCGGGGTGCGGTGCACGACGGCGTGGGGTCGGGTTGCGCGCGTCACGCGCCGGTTCAGCGCCGCCCGCGGATGATGTTGCGCAGGCTCGCCAGCCGTGCGCGGATGCCGCGCTCGGCCCCGTTCTCCGTGGGCTCGTAGTAGTCCACGCCCACCAGGTCGTCCGGCGGGTACTGCTGGGTGGCCACGGAGTGCGGCGCGTCGTGCGAGTAGACGTAGCCCTTGCCGTGGCCCAGCCGGTCGGCGCCCTTGTAGTGCGCGTCCCGTAGGTGGGAGGGGATCCCGCGCCCCTTGCCGGCGCGCACATCCGCGATGGCGCGGTCCATGGCCAGGTAGGAGGCGTTGGACTTGGGCGCGGTGGCCAGGTGCACCACGGCCTGGCTCAGGACGATGCGCCCCTCCGGCATGCCGATCAGCTGCACGGCCTGGGCGGCGGCGACGGCGGTGGTCAGCGCCGTGGGGTCCGCCATCCCGATGTCCTCCGAGGCGGAGATGACCAGGCGGCGGGCGATGAAGCGCGGGTCCTCCCCCGCCTCGATCATGGTGGCCGCGTAGTGCAGGGCGGCGTCCACGTCGGAGCCGCGGATGGACTTGATGAGCGCGCTGGCCGTGTCGTAGTGGTTGTCGCCCTGGCGGTCGTAGCGGCGCACCGCCACGTCCATGGCCCGCTCCGCGTCCTGAGTGGTGACCTCGACGGGGCCCTCGCCTGCCTCCCCCGCGCGCTGCAGCGCCACGGCCGCGGCCGCCTCCAGCCCGGTGAGGGCCTTGCGCGCGTCGCCCCCGCTGAGGGTGATGAGGTGTTCAAGGACGCCCTCGGCCGGGGCGACGCTACCGTTCAGTCCGCGCTCGTCCGCCACGGCGCGCTCCAGCAGCCGGGTCAGGTCCTCGGTAGTGAGCGAGCGCAGCGTCAGCAGCAGGGAGCGCGAGAGCAGCGGGGCCACCACGGAGAAGGACGGGTTCTCGGTGGTCGCGGCCACGAGGACCACCCAGCCGTTCTCCACGCCGGGCAGCAGCGCGTCCTGCTGGGCCTTGTTGAAGCGGTGGATCTCGTCGAGGAAGAGCACGGTGGTGACGCCGCGCAGGTCCCGGTCCTCCAGCGCCTGGTCCATGACGCGCCGCACGTCCTTGACGCCGGCGTTGATGGCGGAGAGCTCCACGAAGCGCCGCTGGGCCCCGCGGGCGATGACGTGGGCCAGCGTGGTCTTGCCCGTCCCTGGCGGGCCCCAGAGGATCACGGAGGACAGTCCGGCCGGGCCGGCACCTGTGGCCTCGGCCAGCTGCCGCAGCGGGGAGCCCGGACGCAGCAGGTGCTCCTGGCCAGCCACCTCGTCCAGGCTGCGCGGGCGCATCCGCACGGCCAGCGGGGGCCGGGGCCGGGAGGAGCCGGCCGCGCGCGGCGCGGGCTCCGGCGCGTCGTCGTCCGCATCCTGATGGAAGAGGTCACTCACCCCTCAAGGCTATCGGCACCCACCGACGGTTACGCTGGTCCGGCCCGCGGCACGGGGCCGACCGGGCGGGAAGGAGAACATGCGCGCGCTGGTCCAGGTGGCGGATTCCGCCCACGTCGAGGTGGAGCAGGAGATCACCGGTGGCTTCGACGGCCACGGTCTGGTGGTGCTGCTGGGGGTGACACACACGGACACCGAGGCCACGGCGGCGCAGATCGCCACCAAGATCGCCCACCTGCGCATCCTGCCCGGCGAGCGGTCCGTGCTGAGCGAGAACGCACCCGTGCTGCTCATCAGTCAGTTCACGCTCTACGGGGACGTGCGCCGCGGCCGCCGCCCCGGTTGGAGCGAGGCGGCCCCCGGCGCCGTGTCGGAGCCGTTGTACGAGGAGGTCGCGGCGGTGCTGCGCGGTCTCGGCGTCACGGTGAGCACCGGCGTGTTCGGCGCGCACATGCGCGTGCAGCTGGTGAACGACGGCCCGTTCACGGTCTGGATCGACTCGGCCGATCTCCCGGACCCCGCCCGCCCCTGAACCGCAATTTCTCACGTGCCACTCCAATGGCGTGGCACGTGAGAAATTGCGGTACGTGGGACCCCGGGGTGCACGACGGCGGGTGGCCGCCTTGCGTGCGCAAGGTGACCACCCGCCGTCTTGCAGGGGGACCCATCAGTGGGGCCCGGCAGTGGGGTCTACGATCTGACTCAGGCCTTGGCGTCCGCCTGCTGTGCCTTCTCGGCCTCCGGCTTCTCCGGCTTGGCGTCCACGCCGGCCTCCTTGCGCTGCTGCGACGTGATGGGCGCGGGCGCGGAGGTCAGCGGGTCGTAGCCGCCGCCGGTCTTGGGGAAGGCGATGACCTCGCGGATGGAGTCCTCCCCCGCCAGCAGGGACACCACGCGGTCCCAGCCGAAGGCGATGCCGCCGTGCGGAGGGGCGCCGTACTTGAAGCCCTCGAGCAGGAAGCCGAACTGGGTCTGGGCCTGCTCCTCGCTGACGCCCATGACCTTGAAGACGCGCTCCTGCACGTCACGGCGGTGGATACGGATGGAACCGCCGCCGATCTCGTTGCCGTTGCACACGATGTCGTACGCGTAGGCCAGGGCGGAGCCGGGATCCGTGTCGAAGGTGTCGAGGAACTCGGGCTTGGGCGAGGTGAAGGCGTGGTGGACGGCGGTCCACTTGCCGCCACCCACGGCCACGTCACCGGAGGCCACGGCGTCCGCTGCCGGCTCGAACATGGGCGCGTCCACGACCCACACGAACGCCCAGTCGCCGTCCTTGATGAGGCCGGTGCGGTGACCGATCTCCACGCGGGCCGCGCCGAGCAGGTTGCGGGTGGCCTTGGTCTCGCCCGCACCGAAGAAGATGCAGTCGCCCGGGTTGGCGCCCACGGTGGCCGTGAGGTTCTCGCGCTCCCAGTCGGTGAGGTTCTTGGCCACGGGGCCGGTGAGGGAGCCGTCCTCCTGCACCAGCACGTAGGCCAGGCCCTTGCCGCCGTGCTGCTTGGCCCACTCCTGCCAGGCGTCCAGCTGACGGCGCGGCTGCGAGGCGCCACCTGGCATCACCACGGCGCCAACGTACGGGGACTGGAAAACGCGGAACTGCGTGTCCTTGAAGAAGTCCTTCAGCTCGGTGATCTCCAGGCCGAAGCGCAGGTCCGGCTTGTCGGAGCCGTAGCGGGTCATGGCCTCCGCGTAGGTCATGCGGCGGATCGGGGTGTCGATGTCCACGCCGATCAGGGCCCACAGGCGCTTGACGATCTCCTCGCCGAGGGCGATCACGTCCTCCTGGTCCACGAAGGAGGCCTCGATGTCCAGCTGGGTGAACTCCGGCTGCCGATCGGCGCGGAAGTCCTCGTCGCGGTAGCAGCGCGCGATCTGGTAGTACTTCTCCACGCCGCCCACCTGGAGCAGCTGCTTGAAGAGCTGCGGGGACTGCGGCAGGGCGTACCACTTACCGGGTGCAAGGCGGGCCGGGACGATGAAGTCGCGGGCGCCCTCCGGGGTGGAGCGCGTCATGGTCGGCGTCTCGACCTCGAGGAAGCCCTGCTGGTGCAGTAGCTCGCGGGCGATGCGGTTGGCCTCGGAGCGCAGCTTCAGGTTGGCGGCCGGCTTGGGGCGGCGCAGGTCGATGTAGCGGTACTTGAGGCGGGCCTCCTCGCCGACCTCCACGTGCTCGTCCACCTGGAACGGCAGCGGGGCGGAGGCGTTGAGGACCTCGAGGGTGTCGGCGTGCACCTCGATGGCGCCCGTGGGCAGCTCGGGGTTCTCGTTGCCCTCGGGGCGGGCCACGACCTTGCCGGTCACGGCCACGACGAACTCGTTGCGCAGCGGCGAGAAGACCTCCTCGTCATGCACCACCACCTGCGCCACGCCGGAGCGGTCGCGCAGGTCGAGGAAGGCGACCCCGCCGTGGTCGCGGCGGCGGGCCACCCACCCGGCAAGGGTGACGGTCTGGCCGATGTGCTCGGCGCGGAGAGTTCCCGCGTCATGGGTGCGCAGCACGAAGGATCCTTTCGAGGAGGCTGAAGGAAGGGGATGGTGCGGACGCGCCGCACCGTTCTGGTCGAGTCTACGCGCGCTCTCAGCGCGCTTCCGGCGCGTCGTCGGCGCGGGACGGGCCCACCTGCGGAGCCAGGTCCTCCGCGAGCGGTGCCCAGGTGGCCGCGTCCGCGTCCACCTGTTCGCCGGAGCGGATGTCCTTGACCTGGTCACCGGCGCCGTCGGTCCCCAGGAACCAGACGTAGGGGATGCCGCGGCGGTCGGCGTGACGGATCTGCTTGCCGAACTTCTCGGCGGTGGCCATCACCTCGGTGGCGATGCCGCGCCCGCGCAGCGCCCGCGCCACCTCCTGGGCCCGCTGCCAGTCCTCCGCGGCCGGGAGGGCCACGAGCACGGCGGTGGGGACCTCGCGGGAGGCGGTGAGCACCTCGTCGGCCAGCAGGCGGGAGATGAGCCGGGACACGCCGATGGACAGGCCCACGCCCGGGTAGCTGCGCTTGCCGTTGCTGGCGAGGGACTCGTAGCGCCCGCCGGAGCAGATGGAGCCGAGCTTCTCGTGGCCCAGGAGCACGGTCTCGTAGACGGTGCCCGTGTAGTAGTCCAGGCCGCGGGCGATCGAGAGATCGGCGACGACCTTGCCCGGGGCGGCACCGGCCGCTGCGGTGATGACCTGGGAGAGCTCGTCCAGGCCCTCCTCCAACAGCGGGTGCTCCACGCCAAGGGCGCGGACCTGCTCCACGAAGGAGGCGTCCTCGGTGCGGATGGAGGCCAGGGCCAGGGCGGCCTCGGCCTGCTCGCGGCTCAGACCCTGCCCGATGAGCGCCTCGGCGACCTTCTCCGCGCCGATCTTCTCCAGCTTGTCGATCTCGCGCAGCACGGCGGCCGTGTCCTCGACGCCGAGCCCGCAGTAGAAGCCCTCGGAGAGCTTGCGGTTGTTCACGCGCAGCCGGAACTCGCCCAGCTGCAGTGCCTGCAGCGCCTCGGCGATGACCAGCGCCAGTTCCACGTCGTAACGGAACGGCAGCGTGCCCTCCCCCACGATGTCCACATCTGCCTGCGTGAACTCGCGGAAGCGACCGTCCTGCGGACGCTCACCGCGCCACACCTTCTGCATCTGGTAGCGGCGGAACGGGAAGTGCAGGTAGCCGGCGTTCTCCACCACGTAGCGCGCGAACGGCACCGTCAGGTCGAAGTGCAGGGCGAGGGCATGCGGGTCCTCCTTGCTCGCCGCATCGTCCTGCAGCCGCGAGATCCCGTACACCTCCTTGTCGATCTCCCCCTTGCGCAGCAGCTGCGCCACGGGCTCCACGGCACGGGTCTCGATGTTGGAGAAGCCGTGCAGCTCGAAGACCCGGCGCAGGGTGTCCAGCACATGCTGCTCCACCACGCGCTCCGCGGGCAGCCATTCGGGGAAGCCGGTCAACGAGGGCTTGCGTGCCATGAGGGGGTGGTGCTCCTGTGCGTAGACGGTGCGGGGATCGCCCTCGATTCTAGGCCAAGCCGCCGTTGGTGCCGTGCGGCCCGGTAGGCTGTGACGCGTACGTGTGTGTCCGGGTCGAGGGCGGCGAGTCGCCGCGGATCCGGACGGTCTTTCAGAGCAGAAGGAATCGGTTCACGGTGAGCGAGCAGAACTCCCCCGAGCAGCAGGTCCCCACCCCCGACGAGGCGTCGGCAGAGCAGGCACAGCAGCAGGTGCAGCCTGAGCAGTCCGAGCAGGCTGAGCAGCCAGTGGCTGCCGCGGACGAGACGCAGCAGCAGGCAGAGGCACAGGCGGCCCAGGCGCAGGACGCGGCCACCGCTGCCGCTCCGGTGCCCGACGCCGCGCGGGCGCCTTCCGAGCCCGCCGCACCTGCCGCCTCGCCCGAGGAGGCGCCCGCAGGGGCGTCCGGCCCCGCCGAAGGTGACGCCGCGTCGTCGGGCACCTCGGAAGAGCAGGCACCCGTCGAGGAGGCCGACAAGGCCAAGGAGCCGGCCGCAGCCAAGCCTGTCCCGACGCCGGGCCCAGCCGCGCAGGCCGCTGCCAAGCCGGTGCCGCACCCGGTCTCCGCCGCCGCGCCGAAGCCCGTCGCCGCTCCCCCGGCGCCGAACGCCACGCCGCTCGAGGAGGCCCGCAAGTTCGCCGTGGTCACCGAGGACGGTCACGTCAGCGTGCTCGTGGACGGTGCAGAGGTGCCCGTGGGCCAGTACCCGGACGCGACGCCGGACGAGGCCCTCGCCTACTTCGTGCGCAAGTACGACGACCTGGTGGCGCAGATCGCGCTGCTGGAGCAGCGCGTCGTGGCCAAGGCCCCCTCCGCCGACATGCCCAAGACGCTGGATGCCCTGGAGGCCCAGGTCAAGGAGCGCAAGGTCGTCGGCGACATCCCGGCCCTGGAGTCCCGCGTGGAGAACCTGCGCGTGGCCGTGGAGCACCTGCGTGCCGACGAGCGCCGCAACGCCGACAAGCTGCGCGAGCAGGCCGTGGCCACCCGCGAGACCATCGTGTCCGAGGCCGAGGAGATCGCGGGCAAGCCCGCCGAGCAGACGCAGTGGAAGCAGGCCAGCGCGCGCATGGCCGAGCTCTTCGAGTCCTGGAAGAACGAGCAGCGCTCGGGCCACCGCATCGGCCGCTCCACCGAGGAGGCGCTGTGGAAGCGCTTCCGCGCTGCGCGCACCACGTTCGACCGTCACCGCCGCACCTTCTTCTCCAAGCTGGACTCGGAGAACTCCGAGGCCAAGGCCGCCAAGGAGGCGCTGATCGCGCGGGCGGAGGCGCTGCAGAACAGCACGGACTGGGGCAACACGGCCCGCGAGTACCGCCGCCTCATGGACGAGTGGAAGGCCTCCAAGCGGGCCTCCCGCCGCGACGACGACGCCCTGTGGCAGCGCTTCCGTGCCGCTCAGGACGTCTTCTTCAACGCCCGCAAGGCCGTCAACGAGGAGATCGACCGCGAGTACGCGGGCAACCTCGAGGTCAAGGAGAAGCTGCTGGTGGAGGCCAAGGGCCTGCTGCCGGTCAAGGACCTGGCCGCCGCCCAGAAGGCGCTGAACTCCATCCGCGATCGCTGGGACGCGGCGGGCAAGGTCCCGCGCGGTGACCTGCAGCGGATCGAGGCGGGACTGCGTCAGGTGGAGGACGCCGTGCGCAGCGCGGAGGACGAGCAGTGGCGGCGCTCCAACCCTGAGACCAAGGCCCGCTCCAACTCGATGCTCTCGCAGCTGGAGGACGCCATCGCCGGCCTCGAGCAGGACCTCGCCAAGGCCCAGGCCAAGGGCGACGCCCGCCAGATCGCCAAGGCCCAGGAGGCGCTGGACGCCCGCAAGGCGTGGCTGGAGACGGTGCGCCGCTCCGCCTCCGACCTCGGCTGATCCACCGCACCGAAGCCCAGGAGGGGCCCGGCTGTCCACAGGCAGCCGGGCCCCTCTGTCATCCCCGGGCGCGGCTGGGCAGGATGAGGGGATGACCTCGACAGGGACGGTGCTCGTGGACACCAGGCGCTCAGCGCTCTCCCCCGGTGAGCTGACGGCGCTGGGATGGCACGGTGTGCTGCGTCCCGTGCTCGGCCCGCTCATGGTGCCCTGGGGCGTCCCGCTCGGCGCGGCGCTGCGCTGGGAGGCCCTGCAGCTGCTGCTGGCGGACGTGTTGCCCGAGGCCGGCGTGGTCGCCGACGCGACGGCAGCGTGGCTCTGGGCCGGTGGTCCTCCCCCGGAGCGGCTGGATGTCGCCGTGCCGCGCCTGCACCGTGCGCCGGATCCCGGGGCGTTCCCGCTGCGGCTGCGGGACGGCGTGCCGCCCGAGCGCTGGGTGCTGCACAGCGGCGCCCTGGCGGTGACGAACCCGCAGCGGACCATCGTGGAGGTGCTGGCCAGGACGCCCGTCGGTCAGCGCGAACGGGAGCACGTGCGCTGCCTGGACCTCGCCGCGCGGTGCGGGCTCAACACGCGGGCGCGGCTCCCCGACGGTATCCTCGAGGGGCTCTCTCCCCGGCAGTGCGTGAGCGTGCAGCGGCAGTGGGAGCGGCTGCGCCGGCGGGCGCTCGACGCCGCGGCGTGAGCGCCGCTCAGGCCTTCCGTTGCCCGCCCACGGTCCGGTACACGTCGTACACCCCGTCGATCCGCCGGACGGCGGAGAGGATGTGGCCAAGGAAGCGCGGGTCACCCATCTCGAAGGAGAAGCGCGAGAGCGCCGTGCGCTCCTTGGTGGTGCTCACGGACGCCGAGAGGATGTTCACGTGGTTCTCGGAGAGCACGCGGGTGACATCGGAGAGCAACGCGGAGCGGTCGAGCGCCTCCACCTGGATCTCCACGAGGAACACGCTCTTGGCCGTGGGCGCCCAGGAGACGTCCACGAGCCGCTCGGCCTCGGAGCCGACCAGGTTGGTGATGTTGGGGCAGTCCGCGCGGTGCACGGTGACGCCGGAGCCGCGGGTCACGTAGCCGCGGATGGGATCGGGCGGGACGGGCGTGCAGCAGCGGGCCAGCTTGGCCATGACGTCGGTGGTGCCCTGGATGACCACGCCGGAGTCGGAGGTGCTCGGCGCGGTGGGCGTGCCCTGGCGGGTGAGGACCTCGGGATGCGTCTCCTCCTCGTCCGTCTCCGGGGAGCCGACGAGGGCCACCAGGTGTTCCAGGACGTTCTGCGAGGAGACGTGGCCGTCCCCCACGGCGGCGTAGAGCCCGGGGATGTCCACGTGGTGCAGCTCCTGCGCAACGGCCGTGAGCGTCTCGTGGGTCATGAGCTTCTGCAGCGGAAGGCCGTTCTTGCGCAGGGCGCGGGTGAGTTGCTCCTTGCCCTTCTCGATCGCCTCCTCGCGCCGCTCCTTGGTGAACCACTGGCGGATCTTGTTGCGGGCGCGCGGTGACTTGACGAAGCCCTGCCAGTCCTGGCTGGGGCCGGCCCCCTCGGCCTTGGAGGTGAAGATCTCGACCCAGTCGCCGTTGTGCAGCTCGGAGTTCAGCGGGACGAGCTTGCCGTTGACGCGGGCGCCGATGGTGCGGTGGCCCACCTCGGTGTGCACGGCGTAGGCGAAGTCCACGGGGGTGGAGCCGGCCGGCAGGGACATGACCTCGCCCTTGGGCGTGAAGACGAAGACCTCGGCAGCGGCGATCTCGTAGCGCAGCGAGTCGAGGAACTCGCTGGGGTCACGGGTCTCGCGCTGCCAGTCCACGAGGGAGCGCAGCCAGCCCATGTCCTGCCCGTCCGCGGTGGCCTCCCCGCGCCCGGACTCCTTGTACTTCCAGTGCGCTGCCACGCCGTACTCGGCCCGGCGGTGCATGTCGTAGGTGCGGATCTGCACCTCCACAGGACGCCCGCCCGGTCCCACCACGGAGGTGTGCAGGGACTGGTACATGTTGTACTTCGGCATGGCGATGTAGTCCTTGAACCGCCCCGGCAGGGGGTTCCAGCGCGCGTGGATCACGCCGAGCACCGCGTAGCAGTCCTTCACGGAGTCCACGAGGATGCGCACACCCATGAGGTCGTGGATCTCGTCGAAGTCCTTACCGCGCACCACCATCTTCTGGTAGATCGAGTAGTAGTGCTTGGGGCGACCCGTGATGGTCGCCTTGACCCTGGCACCGCGCAGGTCCTCGTCGATCTCGGTGCGCACCTGGGTCAGGTAGCGCTCGCGTTCAGGGGTGCGGGCGCCGACCATGTGCACGATCTCCTCGTACACCTTGGGGTGCAGCACGGCGAAGGAGAGGTCCTCGAGCTCCCACTTCACGGTGTTCATGCCGAGGCGGTGGGCCAGCGGCGCGTAGATCTCGAGGGTCTCGCGGGCCTTGCGTGAGGCGGACTCCGCGGAGACGTAGCGCCACGTGCGGGCGTTGTGCGTGCGGTCCGCCAGCTTGATCACCAGCACGCGCACGTCGTGGCTCATGGCGATGATCATCTTGCGCACGGTCTCGGCCTGCGCTGCGGCGCCGTACTTGACCTTGTCCAGCTTGGTGACGCCGTCCACCAGCATGGCGATCTCGGCACCGAAGTCGGCGGTGAGCTGCTCGAGCGAGTAGTCCGTGTCCTCCACCGTGTCGTGCAGCAGGGCCGCAGCGAGCGTGGAGCCGGTCATCCCCATCTCGGCGAGGATCGTCGCGACGGCGACGGGGTGGGTGATGTACGGGTCGCCGGACTTGCGCTTGACGCCCTCGTGCAGCCGCGCGGCCGTGTGGTAGGCGCGCGTGATGAGGTCGAGGTCCTCGCGGGGGCTGTTGGCGCGCACGGTGCGCAGCAACGGCTCGAGGATGGGCGGCGCGGAGGACTGGCTGGAGCGTCCGGCGAAGCGGACCAGCCGCGTGAGCGAGCGCGGGCCACGTGGGCTGCCCGTGCCTGGCTGAGCGGAGGCCATGGGCCCTCCTTCCTGTGCCGACCTGGGGGTGCGGTGCCGTCGGCCGGGGTGCGTGTCTCGGCACCGGAGGGAACTCCGGCCCGATGACGTTTCATCCTAGTGCCAGCGCGGGCGTGTCGTTGCACACCCCGCGTCCGCCCCGCGGGAATCTCCCTGCACCGTGATCGGACATCTGAACGCCCAATGGACGCTCACGTGAGAAATTGCGGTGAGTGAAGGGGACTTCGGTGCACGACGACGTCGGGGCCCGTCACGCTGCTGCGTGACGGGCCCCGACGTGGTGACCTCCCGCGGGAGGCGGGATGGGCGGGACTCAGCCCTTGGCACCCTGCCCGGACGCGGCGTCGGACACCGCACCCTGGTGCGTGAACTCCGGCTCCGCCTCGGCGTCCTCGCCCTCCGCCTCGCGGCGGGCGTGCACCTTGTCGTCGTGTGCCTTGATCTCCGGCTCGTTCACGCGCAGCTGCGCGTACAGCGGTGCCTGGACGAAGAGGGTGGACAGTGCGGAGACGATGATGCCGACGAAGATCGCCAGCGAGAGGTCCTCCAGCGTGCCCGCCCCGAGGAGCATGGCGCCGATGAAGAGGATGGACCCCACCGGGAGGATCGCCACGACGGAGGTGTTGATGGAGCGCACCAGCGTCTGGTTCACCGCGCGGTTGACCTGCTCACCGAAGGTCAGGCGGTTCTTCAGCGAGGGGTCCGCCGTGTTCTCCCGGACCTTGTCGAAGACCACCACCGTGTCGTAGAGCGAGTAGCTCAGGATCGTCAGGAAGCCGATGACCGCACTCGGGGTGACCTCGAAGTCCGTGACCGCGTAGATGCCGGCGGTGGTGATGACCACGACCAGCAGGCCGACGATCGCCGCCAGGGACATCTTCCAGGTCCGGAAGTACAGGCCCATCAGCAGCGCCACCAGGACGATGAACGCGACGAGGCCGATCCCCGCCTGCTTGGAGACGTCGGCGCCCCAGGTGGGGCCGATCGAGCTCATCGAGACCTGCTTGACGTCCGTGCCGTAGGCCTTCGCGAGCGCCTCACGGATCTGGGTGCCCTGCGCGGCGTCCTCGAGGGTGTTGGTCTGCACGCGCATGGTGGTGCCGGCCTGGACCGTCACCTGCGGATCGGCGTCCGGGGCGATCGCCGAGACGGCGTTCTGACCCACCGTGACGTCCTGGGTCTGCGACTGCGAGACCTGGAACTCGTTGCCGCCGCGGAAGTCGATCCCGAGGTTGAAGCCACCCTTCATCACGGGGATGAGGATGGAGGCCACCACCAGGATGCCCGCGATGAGGAACCACCACTTGCGCAGTCCCACGAAGCGGTAGGAGCGCTTGCCTGTGTAGAGCTCGTTGCCCCACGTCGCCAGATTAGCCACGGGTGTCCTCCTGCTGCGCGTCGTCCTGTCCGGTACTGCTCTTGGCGGACGTGCCCCGCTTGGCCAGTTCCTCGGCCCTGCGGCGCTCCGCGATGGTCATGCGACGCTCGGCCTCCTTGACCGAGCCCCGCTGCTTCTTCGGCACGGAGGCCGCGGCCACGGGACGCTGCACACGCACCCGGCCGGCCCCGGCGTAGAGCGGGGCGGCACCGAGCAGCGACGGATCCAGCCCGGAGGCGCGGTGACCCTCCCCGAAGAAGCGGGTCTGCCCCAGCAGCACCATGACCGGGTGCGTGAAGAGGAAGACGACCACGAGGTCTGCGATGGCGGTCAGGCCAAGTGTGAACGCGAAGCCCTTCACGTTGCCCACGGCCACGAAGTACAGCACCACGGCGGCGAGCAGGTTGACGGCCTTGGAGGCGAGGATGGTGCGCTTGGCACGTCCCCAGCCGTTCGCCACGGCGGCGGTGAGCGGGCGCCCGTCACGCAGCTCGTCCCTGATCCGCTCGAAGTAGACGATGAACGAGTCCGCCGTCAGACCGATCGAGACGATGATGCCGGCCACGCCGGCCAACGAGAGCCGATAGTTGGCGCTCCAGCCGAGCAGGGCGATCGCCAGGTAGGTGAGCAGACCCGCGATGATCAGCGAGGAGATGGTCACCAGGCCGAGCAGCCGGTACTGGAAGAACGAGTAGATGGCCACCAGGATCAGGCCGATCAGGCCCGCGATGAGGCCCATCTTCAGCTGATCGGTGCCCAGCGTCGCGGAGATCTGCTGTTCCGTCTGCAGCTGGAAGCTCATGGGCAGAGCGCCGTACTTCAGCTGCTGCGCCAGTTCCGCTGCCGAGGCCTGCGTGAAGTTGCCGGTGATCTGCGACTTGCCGTCGGAGATGACCACCTGCGACACGGGGGCGGAGACGATCTCACCGTCCAGGACCACGCCGAACTGGTTGCGCGGGGAGTCGAGCCCGGTCAGGCGGGTGGTGACCGTCTTGAACTTCTTGGCGCCGTCCGAGTTGAAGGAGAGGTTCACGCCCCACTGGCCGGTGTTGTAGCCCTGGGAGTTGGTGACCTGACCGCTCGTGGCATCCGAGATGTCGGAGCCCGGGACCTCCACCGGGCCGAGCAGGTACTTGGTGCCGAGCGAGAAGTCGCACGCGATGGCCGGCTTGTCGTCCGCGAACTGCGTGCGCGGGCTCTTGGCCTGCTGCGCCTTGCAGTCCCACGCCTCGAACTGCTTCTGCAGGTCGGCCGTGATCCAGTTCGTGTCCGAGGCGTTCTTCGGCTTCGCCGTGGGGTTCGGCAGCGACTTGGTGGGGGTGCGCTTGTCCTTCGGCACGGCCTCGAGCGTCTGCGAGGCGGCCAGCACGGGCCGGAATTGCATCTGAGAGGAGGACGTGATCAGGTTGCGCGTCTGGTCCGAGGGGACGCCGGGCATCGAGATGACGATGTTGCGACCGTTCTGCGTGGTCACCTGCGCCTCGGAGACGCCGGAGCCGTCCACACGCTCGCGGATGATCTGCACGGCCTGGTTGAGCTGATCGGCCGGGATGTCCTTGTTGGCGCCGTCGGTGACCTGCGGCGTCAGGATCATCTCCGTACCGCCCTCCAGGTCCAGGGCCAGCTTGGGCGCGAAGGTGGTCTTCTGCAGCGCCACGCCTGCGGTGAGCACCGCGGCGAGCACCAGGTGGATGATGCCCAGCCACAGCAGTGCTTTACGCGCGTGGCGGACGGGGGCGGTAGTAGCCATGAATGTCCTTAGGGAACGGGAGGCAGTGCGATGCGCCGCGGGGAAACCCACGGCGCATCGTCAAGGGGCTCAGGCGCGGCGATCGGTGCCGGCGTCCCCGTCCTGCTGGTCGTCATCGTTGTCCGCGTCCGTGGCGGCGTCGCTGCGCTCACCGAAGCGCGGGGTCTCCGTGCTCTCCGGTGCGGACTCCGTGGAGGAGGTCGTCGTGGCGGTGTCCGTCGTGGCGGAGGCAGCGGCAGCGTCGGCCGGGGAATCCGAGGGGGCGGAGTCCGCGGTGTCCACGAAGGTGTTCACGGCCTGCACGTGGAAGGTCATGTACTGGCCGGGCGAGACCTCGAGGACCACCTTGTTGTCCGCGACGTCAACGGAGCGCACCGTGCCGAAGATGCCGGCCGTGGTCATGACGCGGGCGCCCGGGACCAGCTGGGACTTGCGTTCCTCCTGCTGGGCCTGCGCCTTCTTCCGGTTGCGGAACATCATGAAGACCATGAGCACCACCAGCAGGAGGAGCACGATCATCATGGGGTTGAACCCGCCGGCAGCGGCCTGCTCGCCCTCGGCGAGCACGGTGGAGAAGTACACGTGGAATCCCGTACCTGTCATCGTTGAGTGGTTTCCGTGCGCCCCAAGGTAAGGACACACTCAGCGCCAGCATACCGGGGAGAGGCGCAGGTCACCGTGAGCAGGCTCGCGTGGGCTCTGTGAAAACCCGGCGAATCGGCTCCGTCCGCGCTCAGAGCAGCGGGTCCTGGCCCGGATCGATGCTGTCCGGTGCAGGGGCCGAACCCGGCGCGGAGGACGGGGCCACAAGGCCCAGGTGCTTCCATGCGGCGGGCGTGGCGACGCGGCCACGCGGGGTGCGGCCAAGCAGGCCCTCGCGCACCAGGAAGGGCTCGGCGACCTCCTCGACGGTCTCGGTCTCCTCCCCCACGGCGATGGCCAGGGTGGACAGGCCCACCGGTCCCCCGCCGAACTTGAGGCACAGGGCCTGGAGCACGGAGCGGTCCAGCCGGTCCAGGCCGCGCTCGTCCACCTCGTACATGTCAAGGGCGGCGGACGCGGCGTCCGCGTCGATGAGCTCCTGGCGGTGGACCAGCGCCCAGTCGCGCACGCGGCGCAACAGGCGGTTGGCGATGCGCGGGGTGCCGCGCGAGCGGGAGGCGATCTCCCCGAAGCCTGCGTCGGTGACGCGTACGTCCAGGAGCACGGCGGAACGGCGCAGCACCAGCTCCAGCTCCGCCACGGAGTAGAAGTCGAGGTGACCGGTGAAGCCGAAGCGGTCCCGCAGCGGGCCGGGCAGCAGGCCGGCCCGGGTGGTGGCCCCCACGAGCGTGAACGGCGGAAGGTCCAGCGGGATGGCGGTGGCCCCGGCCCCCTTGCCCACGATGATGTCCACCCGGAAGTCCTCCATGGCCAGGTAGAGCATCTCCTCGGCCGGGCGGGAGAGCCGGTGGATCTCGTCGAGGAAGAGCACCTCGCCCTCCGTGAGGGAGGAGAGGATCGCGGCCAGGTCACCGGCGTTCTGGATGGCCGGGCCGGAGCTGATCCGCAGGGGTGCCTGCATCTCCGCCGCCACGATCATGGCCAGCGTGGTCTTGCCGAGCCCGGGAGGCCCGGAGAGCAGCACGTGGTCTGCCACGCGGCCACGCAGCCGGGACGCCTCCAGCACCAGGGAGAGCTGCTCGCGCACCCGGCCCTGGCCCACGAACTCGTCCAGGTTCTTGGGCCGCATGGCGGCCTCGAGGGCGCGCTCCTCAGGCTCGGAACCGGAGTCCACGAGGTGGCGTGAGGGGTCTGCTGCCTCGCTCATCGGCGGGGCCCGTTGCTCATGCCGCGGCCGATCCCGGAGAGGACGCGGCGCAGCAGTTCCGGCACTGGTGCCAGCTCCAGCATGGGATCGTCCTTGAAGGAGGCGTCCACGGCCTTCTTGGCGTCCTTCTCGCTCCAGCCCAGGCCGGAGAGCGCCTCGATCACCTGTCCCACGCGTTCCTCGGTGGCCGTGGACGGGGCGGACTCCGCTGCGGGGGCCACCGGTGCCACGGGCGTCAGCTTGCCCTTGAGCTCCAGCACGATCCGCTGGGCTGACTTGGGGCCGATCCCGGGCACCTGCGTGAAGGACTTGGTGTCCTCGGTGGAGGCGGCCAGGGCGATCTGGTCGGCGGGGTGCACGGAGAGGATGGCCAGGGCCAGGCGCGGGCCGATCCCCTGCACGGAGACCAGCACCTCGAACACCTCACGGTCATAGGCGTCCTCGAAGCCGAAGAGCGTCAGCGAGTCCTCCCGCACCACCAGCGACGTGTGCACGGTGGCCTCCTCCCCCACCCGCAGGCTGGAGAGCGCGCGCGGGGTGACGTTGACGAGGTAGCCGACCCCGCCGACGTCGAGCACGAGCGAGCGTAGGGTGGTGCTCGCCACCGTGCCGGTGAGCTGGGCGATCATGTGGTGCCTCCCTGGCAGCGACGATTCAACCGAACAGGTCTTCGAGAAGTCTACGGGCCACCACCCACGCCCCGCCGGTTCCGACGCGCGCACGCGGACCCGGCCATACGGCGTCAGGCACCCCTCAAGGCGCCTCAGCGGGCCCGGCGCCGCGCCTCCTGCTTCAGGCGCGCCTCCTGCGCGCGCCGCGCGGCACCCGTGGCGCCGGCCTGGGCCTTGGCCCACGCGCGTTGCGCGGGCGTCATGCCCGCGCTACCGGTGCCCGACGCCGCGGCGAGCGAGCCGGGTGCCGCGCCTCGCCACGCGTGGGCGAGGGCGATCGCGATCGCGTCGGCCGCATCGGCGGGTCGCGGCGGCGCGTCCAGGTGCAGGATGCGGGTGACCATGGCGGTGACGGCCGCCTTGTCCGCCTGCCCGTCCCCCGTCACCGCCGCCTTGACCTCGGTGGGGGTGTGCAGCGCGACCGGGATGTCCCGGCGCGCGGCGGCCGCGATGACCACGCCCATGGCCTGGGCCGTGCCCATGACCGTGGAGACGTTGGTGTAGGTGAAGACGCGCTCGATCGCGAGGGCGTCAGGGCGGTGCTGGTCCAGCCACGCGTCGATGGCGTCGGCGATGGCCAGCACGCGGCGGTCCAGCGGTTCCGTGGACGCCGTGCCCGCCACGCGCACACCCACCAGGGTGGCCGTGCGGTTGCGTTCGACGTCCACGGCGGAGAGGCCGCAGCGGGTGAGGCCGGGATCCACCCCGACCACCCGCAGCGGCACGCTCAGTCCTCCTCGAGCTGCGCGAGCACCTCGGCGGGGATGTCCACGTTGGAGTACACGCTCTGCACGTCGTCCAGCTCCTCCAGGGCCTCCTCGAGGCGCAGGAACTTGCGGGCGCCGTCCAGGTCCAGCTCCACCTTCATGGAGGGGACGAACTCGGCCTCGTCGGACTCGTACTCGATGCCGGCGGCGTCCAGGGCCTCCGCCACGGCGCGCAGGTCCGAGGGGTCCGAGATGATGAGGAAGTTCTCCCCCGCGGTCTGCACCTCCTCCGCGTCGGCGCCGGCCTCGAGGACGGCCTCGAGCAGCTCGTCCTCGGTGTGGCCCTCCTGCGGCACCACCACGACGCCCTTGCGGGAGAAGAGGTAGGTGACCGAGCCCGGGTCGGCGATGGTGCCGCCGGAGCGGGTGATCGCGACGCGCGTCTCGGAGGCGGCGCGGTTCTTGTTGTCGGTCAGGCACTCCACCAGCAGGGCGGAACCCTGCGGGCCGCGCGCCTCGTAGATGATCTCGGTGTAGTCGATGACCTCACCGGTCAGGCCGGCACCACGCTTGA
>Ga0164242_10002677_pt1 | contig 20589 bp, 21 predicted proteins | sample OricomgcompostMG_FD_108783 | JGI IMG/M metagenome (GOLD analysis project Ga0164242, IMG submission 108783) | Miracle-Growth compost microbial communities from Emeryville, California, USA - Original compost - Miracle growth compost (MG) ... | reverse complement strand
GGACGCCTTGCTCGCGCTCGCCGAATCCCTGTTTGGCGACATGGGGCCGGGCGCGCCGCCCGCCGTCGCGCCCGCCGCCTTCAGTGGCGGCACCGAGCATGATCGCCGCCGTTTCGATCAACTCCACGTCGCGCTGGCCTTTCCGGGCGTCGGCCATACGCACCCCGATCTGCACGCGCTGGCGCTCTATGCCAGCGCCGTCGGCGGGGGCATGTCGTCGCGGCTGTTCCAGCAGGTGCGCGAGGAGCGTGGCCTCGCTTATTCCATCTATAGCTGGACGCATTCTTACGCCGATACCGGCCTGTTCGGTACCTATTGCGCCGCGTCGCGGGGGGATGCGGCGCAGGCGTTGGCGCTGACCCGTACGGTGCTGGCCGATACCGCCGAAAGCCTGACGGAGACGGAGCTGGAGCGTGCCCGCGCGCAGGCCAAAGCGGGCTTGCTGATGGGGCTCGAGTCGGTGGCTGGGCGTGCGGATCATCTCGCTCGCCAGATCCAGATCCACGGCCGTGTCGTGCCGCCCGCGGAGACGGTGGCGTTGCTCGATGCCGTCACGCTCGCGCAGGCCCGCGATGCCGCCACGACGGCGCTGGCTGGTGGCGAGGCGCTGGCGACGGTCGGCGGCAAGCTCGCCAAGGCGGCATGATGCAATTGCTCACACTGGTCGGCGAACCCTGGCCCGATTACGGACTGGTCGATTCAGGCCATGGCCGCAAGCTCGAACGCTACGGCCGCTTCCGCTTCATCCGGCCGGAGCCGCAGGCGATGTGGGCGCCGGCCAGCCCGAGCTGGGATGCGGACGGGGATTTCATCGCCGCATCGGACGAGGATGGCGGCGGCAAGTGGCACCTCTCACGCGATGTCCCGCGCGGCGGCTGGCATATGAAGTGGGAGGATGTGCGCTTCACCGCGCAGAACACGCCGTTCCGCCATCTCGCCTTCTTCCCCGACATGGCGCCGCAATGGACGTGGATGCGCGAGCGGGTGGCCGAAGGGGACGAGGTGCTCAACCTGTTCGGCTAAACCGGCGTCGGCACGCTGGCGCTGGCGGCGAAGGGCGCGCGGCTCACCCATGTCGATGCGTCGAAGAAATCGGTCGAGGCGGGCAAGGCCAACGCCTTCCTCGCCGACATGAGTGATCGGCCGATCCGCTGGATGGTGGACGATGCGGTCAAGTTCGCGGCGCGCGAGGTGCGGCGCGGGCGTCATTATACGGGCATCCTGCTCGATCCCCCCAAGTTCGGGCGCGGCCCCGACGGCGAGGTGTGGCGGATCGAGGATCATCTCGCCGGCCTGATCGCGCATTGCCGCGCGCTGCTGACGCCCGAATCGAAATTCCTGGTGCTGACGGTCTATGCGGTGCGCATGTCGGCCTTGGCGATCGGCGCGCTGCTGGAGCAGATGCTGGCCGATTTGGGCGGCAAGGTCAAGGTCGGCGAGATGGCGGTACGGGAGGAAGCGCGCGGGCTGCTGCTGCCTACCGCCATTTTCGCGCGCTGGAGCCGCGACTGATCATTCGCGCGCGGCGCGGATCGCGGCTCCCGCGACGAACGGCGCGCCCGCCAGCAACAGCAGCGAGGTCGCCGCCAGCAGCTTGAACGCGCCGGCCCCGCCGGGGGCGAGCGTGCCCGCGCCGAAGATCAGCAGCGGCACCGCCAGCGGCAGCATCACGAGGCCCGCCAGCGCGCCCGCGCCGCGCAGCCCGGCGGTGAGCGCGGCGGTAGCGAGGCCGAGCGCGGCGAGGCCAGGGGTGCCCAGCGCCAGCCCCGCCTCCAGTCGCCACAACGTCGCCCCATCCAGTTGCATCAGCGCGGCGGCGGGAAGCGTCGCGAGCATGAGCGGGGGGCCGAAGGCGAGCCAGTGCGCCACGATCTTGGCGGCGGCCACGCTCTCCTCGCCCAACCCGCGCACGGAAAGCTGGTCGAGCGTGCCGGAGGCGAGATCGGGCCGGATCAGCCGTTCGATCGGCAGCAGGGCCGCGAGCAGGGCCGCCGCCCACAGGGCGCCGCCGCCGATGCGGGCGAGGAAGGCTGCGTCCGGGCCGATCGCAAAGGGAAACAGGATCGCTACCAGCAGGTAGAAGATCAGCGGCAGCAATGCGCCGCCGTCCGCGAACGCATCCCCCAGATCGCGCAGGATCAGCGTGGCGAGCCGGCTCACAGCAGCACCTCGCGCGCGTCATGGAGGCCGAGCGGCTGGTGGCTCGCCGCGAACACGATGCCGCCCCCCGCGCGATGCGCCGCCATGGCGATCGCCAGCCGATCAAGCGATTCGGCGTCGAGCCCGTTGCCCGGCTCGTCCAGCAGCCAGATGGGGGCGGTGGCCGCTATCACTCGCGCCAGCGTCGCGCGCCGCCGCTGCCCTGTCGAAAGCAGGCGGACAGGTACTTCGGCGAGCCGCGCCAGCCCCATCGCGTCCAACCCGCGCGCAACATCGGTCGCGCCGCGCCCGTCGATCCGCGCCCAGAACAGCAGCGCTCTCGCCAGTGGAAGCCGCGCATCGAGCGCCGCCGCCTCCGCCGCCAGCGCGACAGCGCCGTCACGCTCGACACGGCCCTCGGCGGGGGCAAGCAAGCCGGCCGCCACGCGCAGCAGGCTGGATTTTCCGACGCCGTTGGGCCCGGTGGCGATCGCCGCCTCGCCGGGGCCGAGCGCGAGGTTCAGCCCCTCGAACAGCAACCGGCCCCCGCGTACGCATGCGACATCCTCCAATAGCAGTCCGCTCATGCCGCCCCTGAGAAAAGATGTGAGTTAGTATTTCCAAGCATTTGAAGAGCCGTTATCGTCCCGCGCAAGGGGGAGCCGGCGCGGGGGGGCGCTGGTTCGGGAGGCCATGGTAATGCCGATTGAGGCGTTGAGCGAGGCCGAGCGTGCCGATGCTCTCGATGCCCTGTCCGATTGGGACTATGACGAGAGCCGCGACGCGATTTTTCGCAGGTTCGTTTTCGATGATTTCCCGGAGGCGTTCGGGTTCATGACGCGCGTGGCGCTGCTTGCCGAGCGTGCCGATCATCACCCGGAATGGTCGAATGTATGGAACCGCGTCGATATCCTTCTGACGACGCATGATTGCGGAGGTCTTTCCGCACGGGATGTGACGCTGGCGCAGGCGATCGATGCGCTTATCGACTGATTCTCCCACGGACGCGCCATGGCTCGCCTTTGAAAAGGTGACGCTGCGCTATGACGGCGTTTCGGCGATCGACACGTTGTCGCTGAAGATTGCGGGCGGCTGCTTTCTCGCGCTGGTGGGTGAATCGGGCTCCGGCAAATCCACCCTGCTGCGGCTCGTCAACCGGTTGGAGGTGCCCCAGGAAGGCTACGTCTTCATCAACGAGCGCGACATTTCGGGGATGGATCCGATCCGCCTGCGCCGGGGCATCGGCTACGTCTTCCAGAATGTCGGCCTGTTCCCGCACATGACTGTGGCGGAAAATATCGCGATCGTGCCGCGTATCGCCGGGGGGGAGCCGGTCGATGTGGCGGCGGCACTGCAGCGGGTGGGCCTGCCGCCGAGTTTCGCCGATCGATTTCCGGCAATGCTTTCGGGCGGCGAGCAGCAGCGCGTCGGCATTGCCCGCGCACTCGCCGGCGGCGGCAAGATGCTGCTGATGGACGAGCCGTTCGGCGCGCTCGATCCGGTGACGCGCGATCGCCTGGGCCGCACCTGTCGCGCGCTCCACGACGAGCTTGGCCTCACCACGATCCTCGTCACGCACGACATGGCGGAAGCCTTGCTGCTGGCCGATCGCGTGGTGGTTCTGGCGCAGGGGCAGATCGTGGCGGATGCGACGCCGCGGCAGATGCTGTGCGGCGGCGCCGGGCCGGAGGCGGACGCACTGGTCCGGGTGCCCCGCGAACAGGCGGCTCGTCTCGCTGAGCTTGCCCGGTGAACGAGGCGTTGGCGCAACTGCCGCCGCTGGTGGCGAACCATGTCCTGCTATCGGCGGCAGCGCTGGGGCTCGCCCTGTTGATTGGGCTGCCGCTTGGCATCGCGGCATCGCGGCGGCCGGCGCTGGGGACGGTCGCGCTGGGTGCAGCCGGGCTGGTGCAGACCATCCCCGGCCTTGCCTTGCTCGCCTTGTTCTATCCGCTGCTGCTGGCGGTATCGGCGCTGGTGGGCGGGCGCATTCCGGCCCTGGGTTTCCTGCCCGCGTTGCTGGCGCTGACGCTCTACGCATTGCTGCCGATCCTGCGCAACGTGGTCGCGGGGCTGCGCGGGATCGATCCGGCGGTACGGCAGGCGGCAGATGCGATAGGGATGACGGCGTGGCAACGGCTCCGCCTCGTCGAGGCGCCGCTGGCGGCGCCGGTGGCGATGGCGGGCATCCGCACCGCAGCGGTGTGGACGATCGGTGCCGCGACACTCGCCACCACCGTCGGCTATCCCAGCCTCGGCAACCCGATCTTCGCGGGGTTGCAGACCGAAGCATGGACGTTGGTGTTGGCCGGCTGCATCGCGGCGGCCCTGCTTGCCATCGTGACGGATGTGCTGCTCGGCGTGATCGAGCATGGCATCGCGCGGCGCCAGCGGGGGCGGGTGATCGCCGCGCTGATTGCGGTGGTGGCGGGCGTCGCCCTCGCCTGCGCGCCGCTCCTCGCCACGCGCGCGCGGACAGTGACGGTCGGCGCCAAGAACTTTTCGGAGCAATATATCCTTGCCCGCCTGATCGGTAAGCGGCTGGAGGCGGCGGGCTATCACGTCGCCTATCGCGAGGGGCTGGGATCGGCGGTGGCCTTCCGCGCGCTGTCGAGCGGCGACATCGATGTCTATGTCGATTATTCGGGCACGTTATGGACCGGCGCGATGGCGCGGCGGGATGTGAAGCCGCGCGCGGCGATGCTGGCGGAGATCACGCGCTGGATGGCGGCAGGCCCCAAAACCAGGCTGGTCGGCCCGCTTGGTTTCGAGAATGCTTATGCGCTGGCGATGCGGCCGGGCGCGGGCATCGTTTCGCTGGCCGATCTTGCCGTGCGCGCGCCGCGCCTCACGCTGGGTGCCGACCTGGAGTTTCTCGACCGGCCCGAATGGCGCGCTATCCGCGATGCCTACAGCCTCCATTTCCGGGCGACGCGGGCGTACAGCCCGACCTTCATGTATCGCGCATTGGCATCGGGACAGGCGGATGTGATCTCCGCTTTTTCATCCGATGGGCGGATCGCGGCGGATCATCTGGTGGTGCTCTCCGACCCGCGCGAGGCGATGCCGCATTATGACGCGCTGCTGCTGGTATCTCCCGCGCGCGCTGGTGATGCGCGTTTCCTCGCGGCGATCAGCCCGCTGGTGAACCGCATTCCCGTGGAGGCGATGCGGACCGCCAATTATATGGTCGATCGCGACAGCGGCAAAGCGAGCCCGGAGGCCGCCGCGGCATGGCTCGCGGCGAAGATCGACGCTCAATAAGCGTTGCGGTGGACGATCACGCGCAAGGTTGTGATCAGGATCGAGATATCGCGCCAGATCGTCCAGCCGTGCAGATATTCCAGATCGGCATGCAGCCGGTTGGCGAGATCCTCGCGCTCGCGCGTTTCGCCGCGATAGCCGCGTATCTGGGCAAGGCCGGTTAAGCCGGGCTTGGATGCGTGGCGATGCCAGTAGCGCTCGTCCACTTCCCAGAATAATTCGTTGCCGGCGAGTGAACCTAGCGCGTGCGGGCGGGGACCAACGAGGCTCATCTCCCCGCGCAACACATTGAAAAGCTGTGGAAGTTCGTCAATACTGGTCTTGCGGATGAAATGGCCCACGCGGGTGACGCGGTCATCGTCGCGGCTGGTTGATTTGTTGCCGGCGGCGTCCGCCATGTCGGCGCGCATGCTGCGGAACTTGTAGGTCAGGAAGATGCGGTTGCCGCGCCCCACGCGCGGCTGGAGGAAGAAGACCGGCCCCTTGCTGTCCAGCTTGATCGCGATCGCCACCACGATCAGCAAGGGCGCCAGGAAGATCAGGCCGGGAATCGTAAGCGTGAGATCGAGCGCGCGCTTGGCGGCGCGACGGCCCAGATCGAGGGGCGCATGCGCCACCGCCACAGTATGCTTGCCCGCGAACGTGCCGATGCCGATCGCGCCCAGCTCGTCCAGCTCCTCTGCGATGATGTGGCCGTTGACGCTCGATCCCTTGAGCAGCATCGCCCAGATCTGCCGCCGCTCGGGCGGGCAGGCGATCACCACGCGGTCGACGCCGCGCAGGTGCATGCCGAGGCGGTTCAGCATGTGCGGATCGTGGATATTGGGGATCAAATCGTCGCGCGCCGTATCCAGCACGTGCATGTTGGGCGGAACCTTGATCGTGACCCCGTCGACGATCAGCAGGTCATAGACGAGCTGCATGCCCGTTCGGTGGCGGATATAGACGCTGGAGATATACCGCCCGATCGCCATCGCGCAGAGCGTGATCACGATCGCCACGCTCGACGTCATCCGCGACAGATCGGAACTCACGTCCATGTAGAAAGCGAGGAAAAACACCGCGAAAACCGCGAAAATGTAGGCCAGCGCCGCGCGGGAGAAGCCCATCCGCGCATCGGCCAGCACGTCCGCCGCATAGGCATCGCTGTTGATCGCGATGCCGATGTAGATCGGCAGCACGACCGAGAACAGGTTGAGCCCGGCCGGCGCGAAAATATCGCCCGAGCGGACGGCGTTGCCGAGTAGACACCCGACGAAGATCGTCAGCCAGTCCACGATCAGGATCATGAAACACAGGCGCACGCGCAGGGACTGAATTTCAGACGGTGCAACGCGCCCCGTCGAAGGGGCGGTCCGCTGTTCGATAGACGCCATTTTTATTGCACCGCGGCACGAGGCCGGAGCGGGACGCGGCTGGCGTGCCCTGCGGGCCGTTCTGGCATGTTACTGTCAGTGCGTCGCATCGGTCGCTGCACACCCTTACGCTGCCGCGCTCCCTGCCTGCAAATGGATGGGCGGACGACACCTCTGCGAGAACACCACGGGCCCAGCTCTGTCAACGTGTAACGCCTCGGGACGTGCATAGCGGACGTAGTTAGGCGCATCGCTGTTAAGATTGGATGTTCAGCGCCGCTGATCCGCCAGCTGGAGAATATAACGCCCGTACCCCGTCTTGGCATAGGCCTCTCCGCGGCGGCGCAACTGCGCGGCATCGATGAAGCCGTTCTCGTAGGCGATCTCCTCGAGGCAGGCGATCTGCAGGCCCTGCCGATGCTGGATCGTGCGGACGAACTCCGAAGCTTCAAGCAGGCTGTCGTGCGTGCCGGTATCGAGCCAGGCGTGGCCGCGCGACAGCTGCTCGACATGCAATTCGCCCAGCTCCATGTACATGCGGTTGAGATCGGTGATCTCCAGTTCGCCACGGGCCGAGGGGCGCACCTGCTTCGCGAAATCGCAGACGCGCTCGTCGTAGAAATAGAGCCCGGTCACGGCATGGTTGGAGCGCGGCTGCGGCGGCTTCTCCTCGATCGAAACGGCGCGGCCATCGCCGCCCAGCTCGACCACGCCGTAAGCCTGCGGCTCCTCGACCGGATAGGAGAAGATGGTCGCGCCCTGCTCGCGCGTGGCGACGCGGCGCAGCCGTTGGCGCAGGTCCGCGCCGAAGAAGATGTTGTCGCCCAGCACCAGCGCGCCCGGGCCACCATCAAGGAACGGCTCACCGATCAGGAACGCCTGCGCCAGCCCCTCCGGGCGCGGCTGCAGCGCATATTCGATCGAAAGCCCCAGTTCCTCGCCGCTGCCGAACAGGTTCCTGTAATTGCCCAGATATTCCGGCGAGGAGATGATCAGAACGTCGCGGATGCCGGCCAGCATCAGCACCGACAGCGGATAATAGATCATCGGCTTGTCGTAGATCGGCAGGAGCTGCTTGTTGATCGCGAGCGTGGCCGGGTGGAGCCGCGATCCGGTGCCGCCGGCGAGAATGATGCCCTTCATGCGCCACTGCGCTCCTTCAGCAATTGGTCGACGATCTCGTCGATGGCCGTCTGCCACGGCCGCGGCTCGATTCCGAACGTGCGTTCGATGCGGCCGGTCGACAGGCGCGAGTTGGCCGGCCGCCGCGCCGGCGTGGGATAATCGGCGGTGGTGATCGGTGTCACCGTCGGTTGCGGCAGGCCGTGGCGGGCGGCGCGGTCAAACACCGCTTGCGCCAAATCGTGCCAGGTCGCCGCGCCGCCGTTGACGAAATGATAGGTGCCCCACGGCGTATCGCCGCCCTCGCCCGGTCGCGAGAGGATCGCAAGGATCGCGCCGGCAATATCGGCGGCCGAGGTGGGGCAGCCGTGCTGGTCGGCGACGACACGCAGATCGGACCGCTCGGTGCCAAGGCGCAGCATCGTCTTGACGAAATTGGCGCCGTCCGGGCTCACCACCCAGGCGGTGCGCAGGATGATGTGGCGGGGGTTGCCCGTGCGGACAGCCTGCTCACCCCCTTCCTTCGAAGCGCCATAGACGCCGAGCGGCGCGACCCGATCGTCCTCCACGTAGGGGTCGGGCTTGGTGCCGTCGAACACATAGTCCGTCGATAAATGGATCAGCGGGATCCTGGCTTCATGCGTCGCGGCGGCCAGAGCGGCCGGGGCGAGCGCGTTCGCCCGCCACGCGGCGACAGGGTCACTCTCGGCGCGATCGACGGCGGTGTAAGCGGCGGCGTTGACGACGGCAGCCCACGGCCGCGAGGCGATCACGCGGGCGAGCGCGGCCGGATCGCCCAGATCCAATTCGGCGCGGCCCGGCGCGACCAGCGCGATGCCCGATGGCGCGGCCCGCCGCAGCGCATTGCCGACCTGACCCGAGCCGCCGGTGAGCAGCACCGCCGCCATCAGGCGGACAGCCCCACGCGCCGTATGGCGGCTTTCTCGTCCACCAGCGGCCGCCACCAGGCTTCGTTCTCCAGATACCAGAGGATCGTGCGTTCGATCCCGCTGTCGAAAGTCTCACGCGCCGTCCAGCCCAGCGCGCGCTCGATTTTGGATGGGTCGATCGCATAACGGTGATCGTGTCCGGGACGATCAGTCACATAGGTGATCTGCTCCCTATAGGATCGGCCGTCGGCGCGGGGGCGCACCCGATCGAGCGTCTCGCAGATGCGCGTCACGACATCGATGTTGGTGCGTTCGGCGCGGCCGCCGATGATGTAGCTTTCGCCCGGCACGCCCGCCTCGAACACGCGCGTCAGCGCGCGCGCATGATCGTCCACGAACAGCCAGTCGCGCACGTTGATGCCCTTGCCGTAGACCGGCAGCCCCTCGCCCGCGAGCGCCTTGATGATCATCAGCGGGATCAGTTTTTCGGGGAAGTGATAGGGCCCATAATTGTTCGAGCAATTCGTTACCAGCACGGGCAGGCCGTAGGTGTCGTGCCACGCGCGGACGAGGTGATCCGACGATGCCTTCGAGGCCGAATAAGGCGAGTGCGGATCGTACGGCGTCTCCTCGGTGAAGAAGCCCTCGTCATCGAGCGCGCCGAATACCTCGTCGGTGGAGATATGGTGGAAGCGGAAGGCCTGCCGCCCCACTTCATCCAGCCCTCGCCAGTAATCGAGTGCGGCGGAAAGCATCGTGAAGGTGCCGACGATATTGGTCTCGATGAAGGCGGCTGGGCCGTCGATCGAGCGATCGACGTGGCTCTCGGCGGCAAGGTGCGTGACCACGTCGGGCCGGAACTCGGCCAGCGCCCCGCCGATCGCCGCCCGGTCGCAAATGTCGGCCTGGAGAAAGCGGTAGCGCGGGCTGTTCGCGATCGGCGCGAGCGAGGAAAGGTTGCCCGCATAGGTCAACTTGTCGACATTCAGCACGTCATGCGGCGTTTCGCGGATGAGATGGCGGACCAGCGCCGACCCGATGAAGCCTGCCCCGCCCGTGACGAGGATGCGCAGCCTGCCGGCGGGCGGGGAGGTATTGGTATCGGTCATGTCTCAAGCGGCTCCAGCGGCTGCCCGTCATAATCGAACGGCGTGGTCGCCTCGTCGAGGCCGGGAAGTATCTCGTCCTTGGCCGAGAGGATCGGCGCGCGGCCGTCCAGCGGCCAGGGCAAGGCGACGCGCGGGTCGTTCCAGATCACCCCGCCTTCCGCCTGAGGAGCATAGGCGCCGCTGACCTTATATTCGACTTCGCTGTCCCGCTCGAGCGTGACGAAGCCGTGCGCGAAACCCACGGGAATGAAAAGCTGGTGGCCGTTGTCGGCGCTCAGCTCGGCGGCAACCCAGTGGCCGAATGTCGGAGAGCCGCGGCGCGCATCGACGGCGACGTCCCAGATGCGCCCCCTCACGCAGCGTACCAGCTTGGCCTGGCCGAACGGCGGCGCCTGCCAATGCAGACCGCGCAGCACGCCCACATCGCGCGACATCGAGTGATTGTCCTGCACGAAGGTCGCGTCGACGCCGAGCGTGGCATAGCGCTCGCGGTTATAGGTCTCGACGAACCATCCCCGCTCGTCGCCGAAACGGCGCGGCCGGATCAATGTGACGCGCATCCATCTTCCCTGGCTAGAGCCTTGCGGGGCGATCGCTATCCGAAAGCGCCCAAGGTGAAAAGGCAAGTGGGCGCATCATGAGCTGGCCCGACGACGGTTGCGGGCCCAGCGCCAGACGATCGGGAAGATGGCGGGCCCATCGACCAGATAGCGCCGCCACAGCCGTTTAGGTTCGGTCATCAGACGCCAGGCCCATTCAAAACCGGCGCGGCGCACGGCCAAGGGCGCGCGCGATTGCACGCCGACGAGGAAATCGATGCTGGCGCCGATGCAGAGCCCCGTGCCGGAGACGCGCTTGCTCTCGCGCATCTCCCAGGCGAGCAGCTCCTGCTGGGGCGCGCCGACCGCGAGCAGCACCGCGCGCGCGCGCGCCCCGGCGGCAAAGGCGATCGCCGCCTGTCGAGCGGCGGGATCGTGCAGCAACCCCATTGGCGGCGAATGCTGAACGATTTCCAATCCCGGATGAAGCTCTGCCAGCGCCCGGGCGATTTCGGGCGTGCCGCCGATCAGGCAGAGCCTGTCGCCCGGCCCGAATGTCTCCGCCAGCAACTCTCTGGTGAGATCGCTGCCGGGGACGACGGGCAGATCGATCCCACACATGCCGGCGAGGCGGCCCAGCACGCGGCTGTCGCAAATGCAAAGATCGGCGCTTTCATAAGCGCGCCGGAGGGCCGCCGCGCTTGTCTCCAGCCGCACCATATGATCGACATTGGGCGTCACGACGTAAGCGAAAGGGCTCTGCGCATCGCGCGCGGCCACCCAGGCGACCACCGCATCGAGCGGCATTTGGTTGAACCGGAGGCTGAGGAAGCGCTCCCCGGCGCCGAGGCCGGGGGGCGGCGCGATCGCCGTTGCCGTCATGCGGGACGAGCCGAGAAACGGGCCAGGCCGTCGCGCGCCTCCGCCGCGCAGGCGGCGTTGCCGGCGGCGGAGCAAATGTCGCGCATCGCCTGCCATGCCTCGGCAACGTTGGCGTAGGCATGCGCGAAGCTCGTTGCGTTGCGTACCGCCACGTCCTGCTTGTTCTGCGCGATCAGCCATTTGGCCTGTTCCTGCAACGCGCGCGTGCTCGCGGGGAATTTGCTTCGCGCTTCGGCGTAGGCCTTGTCGGCGAGCAGGCTGTTGCCTTGCGCGGCGTAGATCTGGCCGACCAGCAGGGCGGCATCCTCATTGTCCACATCGTCGTTCGCGACGACCTGCGCGTCGGTTACGGCCGAGGCATAATCCTTGCGGGCAAAGGCCAGCCGGGCGCGCAGCAGCAACCCGTCCGGATTGCCCGAATCGAACGCCAGAACCGAATCGACCTTGGCTTGCGCCTCGGCGGTCTTGCCGCCAGCGAGCAGGGCGCGCGCATAATGCGTCTGGCCGTCAATATTGGCGGTCGTCACCTTGGATGGGGCGAGCGGCGCGAGCAGCGCGATCGCCTTCGGCGCGTCGCCCATCTCGACCAGCATGTCCGCAAGCGTGAACTTGACGCGCGGCGGCGCGGTATCGGCGAGCTTTGCGATTTCCTCGCGCGCGACGGCGGGTGGCGCGGTCGATCGCCAGAATTGCGCGATCGCTCCCATCACCGCCGGATTGCCGGCATAACGCTGGCGAAGGCGATCGATGACGATCTGGACGTTATCCTCCTGCCCGCGCGCATGATATGCCCGCAGGCTCTCCATCGCGTAGCGCGGATCGTCCGGAAACAACGGCATCAGCCGGATCGCTGTGGCCTGGATCCCGGATCGATCGCCGAGCTTCTGGTACAGGGTCATCAGCTGCAGGAGGATATCGGCACTGTTGCTGTCGGTGGCGGCACGTTGTTCGAGGAGGGCGACCGCGTCGCGCGTGCGATCTGTCAGATCCAGGATGCGCGCCTTGATGAGATAGCCGTCCTCCCGGGAAGGATCGCCGGCGATGATCGTATCGGCGTCCTTGTCCGCATCGGCGAAGCGGTGATCATGGATGGCGATGGCCGATCGGGCCAGCAACCCTCCGAGGTTGTTCGGCTGGAGGAGCAGCAGCGGATCGGCCAGCCGCTTGGCGAGATCGAAGCGCCCCCCGCGTACCGCCAGCACCGACAGATTTTCCATCGCCTCGATGCTGTCGGGCTGCAGATCGAGCGCATGCTGGTAGGATGAGGCAGCGGCGGAGGGGCGGCCGAGCTGGATCTGCACCCGCGCGAGCTTGAGCCAGCGGCGGGCCTGGTTCTCGTCCTCTCCCACCGCCTGCTGGATCGATTGCAGCGCGGCGGCATAGTTGCCCTGCGAAAACTGCTGATCGTAGGTCGCCTCATAAGCGTCCGCCCGCTGGACGTTGGAACGGCATGCGGACAGCATGAGGAAAACGGCCATGGTGAAAGCGATGCCGTGTCGTGATCGCCAAGTCCGTGCGCGCATCGTCCCAATCCTCGCTTCAGCGCCAGCCCTGTTCATAGGGAAGCCAGGCGCTTCATGCGACCCATTCATCCCGGACGTATCCCCATGTTGATAAACGAAAGCTTCAGAATCCGCTCGTAAGAAGTGGCACGGGAGCGGCCGGATGGCGCGATCGTGTTGCCGGGGCGTTTCGCCGCGAACCCGGTGCGGGGGCGTTTCGCGACACTAAAACGCTGGAAAAGGGCATTCGCAAATGCGATACCGCCGCCATAACCAAGAGGTTGTTCCCCTTATGAGAATAATCGCCAAGATCGGGCTGGGCATCCTGCTCGCTTCCACCTGTGGTGCCGCTTATGCGCAGGCGCCGCGCAGCGCTCCGGCGGCCAAGGTGGCCAATACCTACCATATCAATCCCGGCGATCAGCTCGATATCTATGTGTGGGGGGATGAACGGCTTCAGCGCACGCTGGCGGTGTTGCCGGACGGCACGTTCGCTTTCCCCCTGGCCGGAACGGTGAACGCCGCTGGCAAGACCCCGGTGGAAGTCGAAGGCGAGCTGTCGAAGCTCCTTGCGCCCCAGTATAAGGACGTCCCGCCGCAGGTGACCGTTTCGGTACGGGCGCCGACCGGCATGCAGATTTCCGTGATCGGCAAGGTGCGCTCGCCGGGAAGCTTCTCGCCGACGCGCTACCTGAACGTGCTCAACGCGCTGGCGCTCGCGGGCGGGCCGACGGAATTCGCCGATGTCGGCAATATCGTTGTCCTGCGGCACCAGGGCGATCGCACCGTCGCCATCCGTGTGCGCCTGTCGGATATCCTCAAGGGGCGCCCGTCGTCGGACGATCTGTCAGGTAACGGCGTGCCGCAGCTGATGGCCGGCGATACCGTGGTGGTGCCGTGAAGGCCGTATATTTCCCATTGCTGGCTGCAACATTGTGGGGGGCGACGGGCGGCCTCGCGCCCGCCGGGGCCGAGCCGATCATCTTCAGCGGGGCCATCGAGGGGCGGCTCGGCTACGGCTCGAATCCGTTGCTGCGAAACAATTCCAGCACAGCCTCGGGCTTCGGCCAGTTTTCGTTCCAGCCCGTGCTTTCCTATCTCACGGAAACCGGCAAGACATCGCTGGTGGGGAACTTCACCCGCGAACAATATTTCCGGCACTACGATCACAGCCAGTCGATTACCGGCAGCCTCACGCATGACCAGCGCTTTTCCGAACGCCTGAGCGGCATGGCGGGCGTCGGCTATACGCGGACCGATAATCCACTGTTGGGCGCGGCGTTCGATTCCGACGTGACCGATCTGCTCGCCGTGGGGCAGACCACCACGCGCATATACGGCGATGCCTCGCTGCAATTCCAGCCGACCGCGCGCGACAGTTTCTCGGTGGGCGGCAACGTTTCCCACACCACCTATGGGGGGGGGCGCACCACGCTAATCCCGCGGGATTACGATCAATATGGCGGCAATGTCGGCTATTCGCATGCCTTGAACGCGCGCACGAAGCTCGGTCTTCAGGTGTCCGCCACGCAGATGCGATCGAAATATTATCCGGACACGCGCTCGATCCAGCCGGCCGTCACCATATCGCAAGTGTTGAACCCGATCTGGACCTTCAACGGCAGCGTCGGCGTGATTTTCCAGGATGTTCCCGGCCCCTTTGGGCACCAGAGCGCCAGCCTGGGCTTCAACGGTGCGCTGTGCGGCACCTATCCCCGTACGACGGTGTGCGTCAGCGGCGGCCGGCAGAGCGTATCGAGCGGCATAGGGGGGCTTCGCAATACCATCCAGGCGTCGCTCACACTCAACCACAAGCTTACCGAGCGTAGCAGCATCAGCGCCGCGGCCAGCTACACCGACGCCCATAGCGTCTCCACCGCGCTCGTCGGGGACGATCCGCGGATCGCCAGAAGCCAGCGCGTGTTTCTGATCCGTGCCGATTACAGCCGGGATATCACCCAGCGAATCTCCGCCGGCTTCGGCGCGCGCGGGCAGTTCCGCAACATATCGCGCTACGGCTCCACCCACGGCATTGCCGGAACGATCAATATCAGGGCCAAGATCGGACGCCTTACATCATGACGACCACGATACAGCCTGAACAATCGGAGGGGGCGGGCTTCGGCCTGCTGGCCGCGCTGCCGACGATCCTGTGGCAGCGCCGGTGGCTGCTGATCGTGCCACTGGCGGTGGCGACGGTGGCGGGGCTGGTCGCTGCGTACGCGATCCACCCGGTTTATGAATCGAGCGCCACGGTGCTGATCGAATCGCAGCAGATGCCGGCCGATTTCGTCGGGCCGCAAAACAATGATGCGATCGGCCAGCGCGTGGCCCGGGCGAGGGAGCGGGTGCTGAGCCGCATGGATCTGATCCGCCTGATCCGCGAGCACAATCTCTACCCCAACGAGCAGAAGACGCTGCCGCTGTCGAAAATCGTCGAAACGATGCGGAACGACACGACGATCGCCGCCGTCGATTCGAGCCTCACCAACATCGGCGCCAAGCGCAACCTTGGGCTGGCCAACACGATCGCGATCACGATCGCGTTCGATTACGACGATCCGGTCAAAGCGCAGATCGTCGCGCAGCAGTTCGTCAACCACTTCCTGGAGGTGGATGCCGCGACGCAGGCCAGCCAGGCGATCGATTCGGTCAATTTCCTGACGGAGCAGGCGGATTCGATCCAGGGGCGCATCGCTGCCCTCGAAAGCCAGATCACCAAAATCAAGTCCGAGAATGGCGCCGTGCTGGCGATAGGGCAGTCCACCGGCAACCAGGCGGCCGACCTTGCCCGCATCGACGCGCAGATTGCCGGCCTGCAGGCGGAAAATTCCAAGCTCGCCAGCGCGGCGAGCACGGTCGCGGGCCAGCAGAGCGGGGTGGCTGTGGCCGAAGCGGCGCTTCGCACGGCCGAGGCCAAATATTCCGAATCGCATCCCGATGTGATCGCGGCCAAGGCGCAGCTTGAGGCTGCCCGCCGGGCGGCGGCGGCGGTGCCCGCATCGGCCAATCCGGCCGTGGCGCAGATCGCGGCGAACCGGGCGCAGATGGCCTCGCTGCAGAGCGCGCGGAACATGATCGCGTCGCAATCCTCCTCACTTTCGGCGGCGCAGGCGCGGGCGCCCGCGCTTTCGAGCCAGGTGGATCAGCTTGAAAAGCAGGCCGATTCCCTGCGCGAGCAATATCGCGGGATCGGCGAGAAGCTGCAGGGCGCACAGATTCAGGCGCGGATGCAATCGGAACAGAAGGGCGAACGGCTCACCCTCGCCGATCCGCCGGTCGTGCCCGATCACCCCATCAAGCCGAACCGGCCGATGATCATCCTGGGTTCGATCGCGGCGGGCGCGGGCCTTGGCGTTGCGCTGATCCTGCTGATCGAACTGCTGTTCCGTCCGATCCGGGGCACGGCCGCGCTGAAGCAGGTCGTGGGCGAGGCGCCGCTGACGGTGATCCCCGATTTCGATCAGAAACCCGGCTGGCTGGTACGGATGCTGGAGCGGCGCACGCGCCGCAAGCTCGCCCGAAGCTGAAATGATGAAGCGTCGCGCGCGTTTGTCGGCGTTGTAGGGAGTCTTCCGAACATGAATGCCCAGTTCCAGCAGGATGATGGAGCGGTACGGTTGGAGGCTCCCATGCTGGCGCCGCCCCTTCGCAGCGAACCGTTCGACGTTCTGCCCGAGCAGCTCGATGCGCAGAATATCGTCGGTTTTCGCAATACCGACACGCGGGCACGTCCGTTCAAGCTGCTGCGCTCGCAGGTGTTGAAGCGCTGCGGTGAGGAAGGGTTGAAGCTGATCGGCGTGACTTCGGCCGCGCCGCATGTCGGCAAGACGTTCGTCGCGGCCAACCTGGCGGCCGCCCTGTCACGGATTGGCGAGCTCGACGTCTACCTGGTCGATCTCGATCTCCACCGCCCGGCAGTGGCGGAACGCTTCTCGATCGACGAGGGGCAGGGCATCCACGATTTCCTTTCGGGTGAGGTGCCGAACGCGCAGGCCATCGCGCGGCGCATCAACGATGAAAGGCTGGTCGTCCTGCCCGGTTTCCGGCGCGATGTCGCCACGGGCGAATTGCTCACCGGCGCCAATGGCGATCGCCTGTTCGCGGGATTGCGCGCGCTTCCGGCAAACGCGATCGTGCTGATCGATATGCCCCCGATCTTCGCTGATGACGACGCGGTCATCATCGGGCAGCGCATCGATGCGTTCCTGATGGTGGTGGAAGACGGACGGACCACCGCCAAGCAAGTGCTTGATACGCGGCGTATCCTGTCGCCAACGCCGATGCTGGGCACCGTGCTCAACCGGTATCGCAGCCAGTTGTTTACGGACGAATATGGCTATGGCCTGAGCTACGGTTACGGCGGTTATTATTGAGGGCGTAGAGACGCCTTTCCGCTGATGGTGGCGGAAAGGGCGGATAGCCGGCGATCGGTTACGGGTGCACCGCGTTCGGCATCCGCGCCGTAGTGTCGCATCCTATGATGCCGAACATTTCGTCGATCCCGAGGTGTATCCGGCTTGCGATAACGTTCGGCAGGCCGGCCGGCGCATAGGTCCGGCCAGCCTGTTTCGAACACTATTTTGCGGGTGCAGCCGGCGCGGGCGCCGCCGCATTGCCGGCGGCGGCCGGCGCCGGTGCGCTGCCCGGCTTCTTCGCGGTATCCGCAGGAGGCGAGAAACCGTTCTGATAGACGATCTTGGCCGATTGCTTCAGGTTTTTGATCTGCTGGTTGAGCAGTTCGCTGAACTTCTGCTGACGCCAGGCATTGACCGCCGCCGTTTTCGCCTGGGCGGAATCGATCGGAACCGGCTTGCGACCGGTGATGACGTTCACGGTGACGAGGCCACCCGAGGGAACCACGAAAGGCTCGCCCGCGGGCATGCCGTCGATCGCCTTGATCAGTCCGGTCGGCGCCGACGCGGTGTCGAGACCGGCGGGTCCGCGCTCGTATTTGATGCCCATCGCCGTCAGATGCGCCGCCACGGCTTCCATGCTGTGATCATTGTCCAGCTGGCGGAGCGACTGAAGATCCTTGGGCGGGGGGAAGCGTATCTGATCGAGCGTAAGCTGCTCACGCTTGCCGAACGCGTTGCTATGCTCCGTCATGAACGACTGGATGTCGCTGTCGGTCGGCACCGGCACCGCCGACAATTGCTGCTTGGCGTACATCTGCGCCAGCAGCATTTCTTCCGAACGGCGCTTGGTGGCGAGATATTCGGGGCTCTTGTCGAGGCCCTTCTCCTTCGCGGCATCGATCAGCAGCTTGCGATCGATCACCCGCTGCAGCATCGCGCGCTGGGCTTCCTTCTTGTCCACGTTCGGCGGCAGATTGGCGCTCTGAAGCTCAGTATTGAGTTCCTGCAGCGTTACTTCCTGGCCATTGACCGTTGCGGCAACCTGCCCCTCAGGCGCCTTGTGGCAGCCCGCAACCAGCGCCAGGGTCGCGCAGGCCAGGCCCATCCTCAACATTGTAGACATAGGTTTTTCTCCAAAACTCGATGCGCGAGCGAGGGAAGGCCGACGCTACCGCATACCCCGTTACCGTTTTGCCAACTCACCCGTCTGCCCGCCCGATCAGCATGCGCCGGCGATTCAGGCTTAAACCGGCGAGCATCGTGCGGGTGAAGGTCTCGAGAGCGTCCTGCGCCTGCGCCACATTTTCCGAGATCGTCGACACGCGGACGAGCAGCCCGTCCGGCACATACCCCTCAAGATTGTTGCGGATTACGGCGAGCCGCTGCTGCGTCCAGCTTACCGGGAGCAGCTCTCCGATGCGCGTCCAGTACAAGACATGTTCGGTCCGCGTATCGCTGTGCGCGATGAACTGGCGGGCCGGAATGGCATGGCCATCGCCTAGGCCGATCCGGGTTGCGTGCGTCGCGGTGAGGCGAAACCCACTCGCAGGGTAGCAAATTTCCGGCCGGTGGATCTGCAGCATCCCGCTCTGGCTGCTGCCATAGGCCATGAGCAGCATGATTGGCAACTGATTGTCCGCGGTATAGGTTCGGGCAACCTGCTGATCGTAGAGCAGATGGGCCAGCTGGTCCGGCGGCGGCAGAACGAGTCCACTGGCTTCCACATAGTCCCAGGCGCCGATCCGCAGCGGGACGATCTTATCGAGCTGGTTCTCGCCGATCACCATCAATCGCTTGCGCGGCATGCGGGCATAGGCCGTGCCCGCGGCGAGCAGCGCGGCACCGCCGAACAGCAGGTCCCGTCTGCTGGGGATCAAGGTGCCGGGGGAGGAATGCGTCTCACTCATGACGGTTGCTTCCGCTCGAGCCGGCGCCGCAACGGTGACAGGAGCTGATCCACGCCAAAGATGCCTAGCAACGCGACCGCGAACATGACCATCCCGGCAAAGCCGTGAAGGAAGCCCTGCGCATAGGCATCACCCATGAAATAGGTGATCAGGATAAGAAGGACCACGCGCACGAAGTTGGCCAGAACCGCCACAGGGATAATGACGAACATCAGCAGCAGCGCGTAGCGCCAGTTCGCATTGTGACGCACATAGATATAGAACAGCCCGATCGCGGAAAGGCTGATGATCGAGTTGAGACCGGCGCAGGCCGCCGCAACCAGAATGTCATACTGATCGACCTGGATGGTGACGCCGCGCCGCGCGATCGGCATGCCGAACATGTCGAGCAGGTGTACGGCCCAGCGCGAAATGCCGAGCTTCAGCGGCTGGGTGATCGCGGCCACCACGCTGTCCGGGGGCGGGAACAGGAAGATGAAGTACAGAGTGGGGAACCACAGCATCCGCACCACCCGCGCACCGCAGCAGCCGTAAAAGATCGCCACCAGACTGCAGTAGAGCGCGACTCCTTCCAGCTCGAGCGTGGTGGTGATGCGCCCGAGAACATACATCGCGAGCGAAGGGATCAGCAGCACGAGCGTGAGCCAGAGCTTGCCCGGGCGGATCAGCGGCACGAAATCCTTGCGCAGGATCGACACCAGCCAAATGCCGGTGGCCAGCACGATCGGCCCATGGGCGCCCTGCTCGGTCGACCACGATTCACGCGCGACATCGATCATCGTCGGCATGACGATCGTCAACAGGCCGAGAAAAAGGAACCAATGAGCGGCGAGGGATCGGCCCGTTCGGGGCTCCAGCCGGCTGACCGTGTCTACATCGACGTGGGACATCTATGGGTGATCCAACTCGAAACACAGATGCCGCCATCCGGCACGGGCCACATCCGCTCGCGCCCCCCGGGGGGCGCGTTAGGCGACGTGGGGATAGCGGCTTCTCGCCTGGCTGCCAATGGCGCTGTTCGCGACACACAAGGTGAAAGGGTGCGGCATCAAAGGAGGAAGTCGTGCGCAACGGGCATTCCGGAATTTCCGCCTATCGTGAGCGCGAAATCCGCAGCGCCATCGCCGTCCGTATCGCCCGTCACCAGCCAGTGGTTGCCGACCGAAGCGACATGAAGTTCGCCAGCATGCCCCGTGAAGGCGCCGGTGCCCAGGAACGTAAAGGCTTCATTCGTGCTCGTCCCGGCGACGGCGTCAATGGCTGAAAGATCGATACGGTCACCCTCCACACGCGAGAAATCCTGGATGGAGGCCGACGTGGAGGGATCGGCAGTCAGTTCCCCCGGATTGAAGACGAAGGTATCTGCGCCTGTGCCGCCAACGAGCGTATCCCGGCCGCCTCCGCCGTTGAGTACATCGTTGCCGCCTGCGCCGCTCAGTTGGTCATCTCCGGCACCGCCCACCAAGCTGTCGTTTCCTCCGCCGGACAGTATCTTGTCATTGCCGGCGCCGCCGTCATCGGC
>Ga0164242_10002676_pt1 | contig 20589 bp, 15 predicted proteins | sample OricomgcompostMG_FD_108783 | JGI IMG/M metagenome (GOLD analysis project Ga0164242, IMG submission 108783) | Miracle-Growth compost microbial communities from Emeryville, California, USA - Original compost - Miracle growth compost (MG) ... | reverse complement strand
TCGCCGGCAGCCGGGGCAATTCGTAATGGCGCATCAGGAACAGGTTGATGCCGTAGGCCAGCGCCATGCCCAGCGCGATGCCGGCCGTCGCCAGCACGAAGTTCTCGATCAGGAAGTAATGCAGGATATCGGCGCGCGTGGCACCCAGCGCGCGGCGCACGCCGATGGTGCGGCGGCGCTGTCCGACCCAGAAACTGGCCAGTCCGGCGATGCCCAGCGCGGTGACGACGAGCAGCACCACAATGACCGCCGCCAGCATGCCGGCCATGGCGCGGTCGTTCTCGAAGAACCCACGGCGCAGTTCGTCGTAGCTGCGCCGCTCCAGCAGGATGCGGTCGGGGTCGAGGCGCTTGAGCGCGGCCAGCGCGGATTCCAGCACGCGCCGGCGGTCTGCCGGGGCGGTGCGGATTACGTAGCTTCCGCCCTCCGTGGCGGTGAGGCGGATCGGGTACACGATGCTGTACTGCGCCCCCATCCGCAGCGCGTCCGGCCGTGCCAGCGGGGCGCTCACGCCGACCACCTGCAAGGGGATGTCGTTGCCGACGTAGATCGTCCTGCCCAGCGCGTCCTGGCCCGGCCACAGGCGCGCGGCGACGGCCTGGGCGACGATCACGGTGCGCGGCAGGTTTTCCATGTCGCCGCTGTGCAGCGCAGGCATGACGGTCTTCAGGTCGAGCAGTTCCTCGGGCTCGAAGTCGCGTCCGGAAACCAGTCTTATGCCCAGCGTGGCCAGCAGGTTCTGCCCGTAGTAGCTCGCCACTTCGAGCGAGTCGTGCCGTTGCCGGGGGCGCAGCTTGATGCCGCTATTGGACATCGCGTAGCCGCTGAGCGGCAGCTGGTTGGCCAGGGCGACCGCCTGCACGCCCGCGATCTGCCGCAACGTCGCCAGGTCGGTTTGCGCCTGGGCATAGGCATCCGGCCGGTCGCCGATGTACGCGAACCGGATCTGCAGCAGTTCGTGCTCGGCGATGCCGCTGGGAATGTCCATGCGCTGCAGGCGCTGGTGGATCAGGAAAACCGCGTTGCACACGATGGCGCAGGTCAGCGCGACCTGCAGGATCAACAGCCATGCCGTGATCCTGTGCCGGCGCAGGGTGGAGAGGATCGGTCGGATATCCATGTCAGTGGGTCTTCAGTTGCAGGCCGGGGACGACGCGGCAGGCACGCCAGGCCGGCAGCGCCCCGGCCAGCAGGCTGGAGCCCACGGCCAGCAGGAAGGTCGTCAGCAGCATCGCGCCATCCAGATGCGCCAGCGGCGCGTAGTCCGCCGGCTGCCGGCGCACCAGCCACAGGCCCAGGCAGGCCAGCAGCAGGCCGCCCAGGCCGCCGGCGAGCCCGACCACCCCGGATTCCACCAGCAACTGCATGAACAGCGCACGCCGCGATGCGCCCAGCGCGCGGCGCACGCCCAGTTCGGCGGAGCGGCGCAGGAACTTGGCCAGCATCAAGCCCACCGTGTTGACCAGGCACACGAGCAGGAAGCCCAGCGCCAGCCAGGTCTGCAGCTGCACGTCGCCGGGCACGACCTGCTCGTAGTCCAGCCACTGCATCAGGTTGCGCAGGCGTACCTCGGGCGGACGCTGGAAGCGGCCCAGCGACTTTTGCTCCTGCGAGTAATCGACCAGGAACTGCCGGTACGCGGCCGCCTGGGCCGGCGTGTCCAGTTGCACCCAGAACTGCAGCCACACGCAGGGTGCCGTGGGCGTGGCGTCGGCACCGCCATTGCCCCAGCAGTCGGCGCCGCCGAGATGCGCCAGATGCAGGTCCTGCGACGTGGACAACGGCAGGTAGACGCCTTCGCTCCCGCCGTAGTTCTTCACGCCGAGGTCGTAGAAATGCGGGTTCGGCCGCCAGTCCCCCAGCACGCCGACGATGCGCAGGGCGTGCCCTTCCACGCGCAGCAGGCGTCCGCTGCTGTCGCGGCCGCCGAACAGCCTGTCGTTGAGCTCGCTGCTGATCACCGCCACGGCCGCGCGGGCCGCGTCTTCGGACGCGCCCCAGGCATGGCCATACCGGAACGGCACGCCGAACATGGGAAAGAAACCGGCCGTGGTGTAGCGTGCGGGTTCGTAAAACGGATCGAGCGCGGATTGCGCCGGCTGGATGGCCACCGAACCGCCGGTCATCAGCGCCTGGCGGTCCGCCCGTTTCGCCCGCAACAGGTTCATGCCGTCGATCCAGGTGACTCGATCCGGCGGTTCGGCATGAGGCTGGTAGTCGCTCATGTCGCGCGGATCGAGCTGGGGCGCATACAGGGTACCGCTGTGCTCCGGCAGCGGATCGCCCGACAGCACGTGCAGCACCGTCAGCGTGGTCATACTGGCGCCGATGCCCAGCGCAACCGCCAGCACCATCAGCGCGGTAAGCGCCTTATTGCGCCCGAGGCTGCGCAAGGCGAGATCGATGTAGTAGCCGAACATTCCTTTCCTCCTCCCCGCTCTTCCGCTTTAACGAGCAGGAGCTTGGGCCGCCGCCGGCAGGCCCGCAGCTGCGGAACCCCACCCCGTCGCGATACTCCGGCGCCAATGCGGAGCCGGAATTGCTGACGACGATTTCCAGCGAATCGCTTTCGCGCCGGGTACCGATGCGGATGTGCACGGGCGCCGCCGTACGCTTGACCCCGTGCTTGAACGCGTTCTCGAGCAAGGGCTGCAGCATGAGTACCGGAACGGGGGTGTCGAGGAGCGTCCGATCCGTCTGCCAGTCGAGCGTCACGCGATCCCGGAAGCGTTCGTGCATGATGTCCGCATACAGCTCCAGCATGCGCAGCTCCTCGGCAAGCGGCGTCATCTCGTTCTCGATGGATCGAAGGCTGATGCGCAGCAGGTCCCCGAGCGCCGCCACCAGGCGGTCGGCCCGTGCCACGTCCGTGTGCATCAGGGCCGAGACGGTATTGAGCGCATTGAACAGGAAGTGGGGCCGCAATTGCCCTTGGAGCTGCGCAAGCTGCGCCTCGGCCAGCGCTTTCTGCGTCTGCAACAGGCGGCGCCATTGGAGTTGCCACTGCCCGTAGGAATCGATGCCGAACAGGATTCCGAGCCACAGCCCCGAAAAGATCGTCAGCTTGATGCTTTCATACACGATGACGAAGCCCCAGCCCGGGTGCTCGTAGGTACGACCCACGGCGGCATAGACGCCGTGCCGTATCGCGTAAACCGCCGTAATCCATGTGACGAAGACCAACGGCAACCAGCGCAGGTAGCTGTCGAACCAGACCAAGGGCTTGCCCAGGTACGGCGCATGGCGCCCGCGGGCCCGGACTGCGAGCCACATCCATCCGGTCGAGACCAGTGCCGAGCTCCCCTCCCACAAGACGGGCTCCCACCACCGCGCGAATGGATTGTGGAGCTCATTCTCGATGGAAACGCCGATCATGAGCAGCCAGAACACCGACCACAACGCCCAGAACGTGGCTAGGATCTTTGGAGTAAACGTCGCACCGTCGTCGGTTTGGACGCCTACCGCAGGTGGACGGGATGGCATATTCATCGTGCCCGAGTGTAGCCGCGCCCGCGGCGGCGGACGTCCTGTATGTGGCAAGCGGGACTAGCGAGGGGCAAGGCGGACATCGACGTCGCCCCTACCCCGTCAACCGAGCCCAATCTCCCGGCCAGCGGACTTTCGGGGTTCGCCCCATGACAACGGAATCGCGATCAATGATCAAAAGACCCTGCCGTCATTCCCGCGAAAGCGGGAATCCAGGGTCTTTCAGCGGGAATGGCGAGCAAAGCCATGAGGCTGGCGGGTCCGCGGCTTCCTATCTCATTGAACGCATATGGGCATTACATGGACCGGGCCACGACCTCGCGCATGATCTCGTTGGTGCCGGCGTAGATGCGTTGCGCGCGGGTGTCGGTGTAGATGCGGGCAATCGGGTATTCGAGCATGTATCCGTAGCCGCCGTGCAGCTGCAGGCACTGGTCGGTGACGCGCCCCTGCATTTCGGTGACCCACAGCTTCGCGGCGGCGGCGGCGTCCGCGCCAAGCTGGTCCTTGAGCACGAGTTCGAGACAGCGGTCGACGAACACGCGGCCGATCGCGATCTCGGTGCGCATTTCAGCGAGCTTGAAGCGGTTGTACTGGTAGCTGCCTGCCGGCTTGCCGAAGACCTTGCGCTGGTCCGTGTAGTCCCTGGCCAGCTGCCAGCTCAACTCGGCGGAGGCCTGCGAGAGGACGGCGACGATCATCCGCTCCCAGGCCAGTTCCTTCATCAGCATGTGGAAGCCCTGCCCCTCGGCCTCACCCAGCAGGTTCGTGCGCGGCACGCGCACGTCCTCGAAGAACAGTTCGCAGGTGTCCTGGCCTTTCATGCCGATCTTCTTGAGCGGCCTGCCCTTTCCGAAGCCGGCACGGTCTGCCTCGACCAGGATCAGCGAGATGTCTTGCGCGCCGTTGCCGCTGCTGCCGGTCTTCGCCACCACGATCACAAGGTTGCTGAGGTAGCCGTTGGTGATGAAGATCTTGCTGCCGTTGACGAGGTAGTCGTCGCCGTCGACGACCGCCGTGGTCTTCACCGCCTGCAGGTCCGAACCCGTGCCGGGCTCGGTCATCGCGATGGCGCCGATGGTTTCGCCGGCCGCCAGCTTCGGCAGCCAGTGGCGCTTCTGCGACTCGCTGCCGAAGTTGAGGATGTAGGACGCGACGATGTCCGAGTGCAGCGCGAAGCCCAGGCTGCTGTCGGCGGCGTGCGCCGCCTCCTCGATCATGATGGTCGAATGCAGGCGGTCGCCGCCCATGCCGCCGTACGCCTCGGGAATCGCCGTGCACAGGAAGCCCAGTTCACCGGCGCGGGTCCAGATCGAGCGGTCCACGTGTTGCTGTTCTTCCCAGCGCTCGCGGTTGGGCGCCACTTCTTCCGCCATGAAACGGCGGACCTGCGTCCGGAAGGCTTCGTGCTCGGGGCCGAACAAGGTACGGGGGATCATGCAAGGTCTCCTGGAACACGAGCCATGGACTCGCGGAGCGATTCTTCGTCTTTCCGGGGTAGGAGCGGCTCCAGCCGCGATGCTTTTCAGGCTTTCCGGGCGGCATACCAAAAGCATCGCGGCTGAAGCCGCTCCTACGGGGTGCGCTTATCGATCCTGAATCAATTTCTCAGAAAACCACGCTGGCAGACACGCCCACCGTGCGCGGCGTCTGGTACGAGGCCTGGAAGGGGCTGCCGACGGGGTTTATGGTCTCCGGGCTGATCGAGCTGATGCCCTGCTTGTTCGCCAGGTTCTTGACGAAGACCTGGAAGGTCCAGTCGTCGTAGTTGGCGCCCGCGTGCAGGTCGATGCTGTTGTAGCCGGGGAGCCGGATGCGCGGGGCGGGCGCCGTATTGAAGTCGGAATCGCGTGCGCCGATGTAGCTGACACTCCCGCCCACGAAGCCGGACCAGCCACCCATGCCGAGCGGGAAATCATAGTCCGCGCCGACGTTCGCGCTCCGCTTCGGTACGTAAGGCAGGGGATCGCCCTTGTAGCCGACGATGCTTCCGGGCGGCGTGTTCGCCGCCAGCTCGGCTTCCGTGTACGTGCCGTTCGCCCAGAGCACGAGCCCGGCTAGCGGAGTGTAGCGCCAGCTGATCTCGGCGCCCTTGCTGGTGGCCTTGCCGCCATTGCCCAGGAAGCTGAGGCCGTCGCGCGAGGTGGTCAGCTGCATCGACGTCCAGTTGATGTAGAACACGTCGGCGTCGATGCTCATGCGCTTGTCGAGCATCAGCGACTTCAGCCCCAGCTCGTAGTTCACCAACTTGTCCGGGCCGAAGGTCAGAGGCGCCCCCAGGCCCGGCGGTACGCCGATGTTCGGGCCGCCCGGACGGAAGCCCGAGGCGACGCGCGCATAGGCCATCAGGTCGTCGTTGAACTTGTAGCTGGGGCTGAACAGATAGGTGAACGGGTGGTCGCTGCCGTGGGTCGTGAAGTCGCTCGAGCCGCCGAGGAGCAGTCCGCCCCCCGACTGGGTATAGCGGGTGCTGTCGCTGCTGTAGCGGGCGCCGACCAGGATGCTCAGCTTGGAGGTGGCATGCCAGGTGAGATCGCCGTATCCCGCCCATTCGCTGAAAACCGCCGGCCCGATGCTCGCATCGAGCAGCGTCGGCAGTGGGATGGGGCTGCCCGTATCGTAATCGGTGGTCAGGAGATTCTGCGTGCTGGTGCTGTGCTCGTGCGTGTAGAACAGGCCTACGCGCCATTCCCAGGTCCGGTCCTCGGGCGATTGCAGGCGGATTTCCTGGGTCACCTTGTTCAGTGCGAGGGGAACCGCCAACGGGTAGCCGGCACCGGTCAAGCCGAAGAGCGGGTTCAGTACCGGCCCATACAGCGCCGAGTCGTCCCTGTTCAGGTTCGCGCGCTGCGTGCCGTAGCTGGTGGTCGAGACGAGCTTGGCCCAGCCGAAATCCGCATTCACCGATAGGTCGTAGAGCCGGTACTTGAGCTTGGACATGCCCGTGCCTGCCGCCCGCGCCTGGTCGTGGTCGCCGTAGATGGGCCGCAGCGTCGCCGGATCGACATCCACGCCGCCGTTGCCGAGGCCGTCGCTGCTGAGGTTGTGGGCCAGGGCCGAGAAGCGCACCGACACCTTGTCGCCGGGTGTCCACAACAACTGCAGGCGGCCGCCGCTGACCCTAGCCTCGTTCACCTGCTTCCGGCCGGTGGTGACGTTGTCGATGTAGCCGGGGTCGGTGCGGTCGTACACGTTGGCGCGCAGCGCCAGCGTATCGGCGACCAGCGGGACGTTGAACATGGCGCGTGCGCCGAACCCGTTGCCGCCGCCGTCGACGCTGCTGCCGCTGAGGCTTGCGCTGCCGCCGGCCTGTGTCGTGTCCGGCGGCGCGGTGACGAACTTGACCAGGCCGCCCAGCGTGTTCGATCCGTACAGCGTGCCTTGCGGGCCGTGCAGCACCTCGATGCGCTGCAGGTCGCTGGGATCGATGTCCGGCGTGAGCAGGCTGCCGAAGGCATAGATGGTGCTCGACCCGAACGGCGCGTCGTCGATATACGTGCCCACCGTCGCGTTGTTCTGGTCAGTGCCGGATGTGATGCCGCGCATCACCAGCTGGGTCTGCCCTTCCCCGGTCGAGATCATGTTGAGTCCCGGGATCTGGGTGGCATAGTCGGCGAAGCTGACGGCGTTCTCGCGATCGAGCTGCGTGCTGTCCATCACCGACACGGCCATGGGTACGTCCTGCAACGACTCGCTGCGCTTGTCCGCCGTGACGATGACGGTCGGGAGCTGGGTGGTCGAATGGTCCGTTGCCGTTCCCCGGGCATGATTCGTGCCGGGAACGTTGCTTTGTTGCGGCGTGCCGGTGTCGCGGGCGCTGGTGGACGCGGGCGGGCCGCCGGCGGCGTCCCCGGGCTGTGCGGTGGCGCACAGCGGATACGCCAGCGCCAAGGCAACGGCGATACCGATACGACTGCGAACGTGCGGCGAACCGAGTACGCCCACTGGCTTTTGACTTGTCATGCTGAATCCCCTCTCCCGTGTATTCATGTCGAGTGCGCTCCCCGCGCTGGAATCGATCGGTGCATCGCTGGTGGCGGGCCGTGCCGCGGTCAGGCGTTCCTGTACATCGTCACCACGCAGGCGCCGCCCAGGCCGAGGTTGTGCTGCAACGCCACGCGCGCCCCTTCGACCTGCCGCACGCCGGCATCGCCGCGCAGCTGGGTGACGAGTTCGGCGCACTGCGCCAGCCCGGTGGCGCCCAGCGGATGCCCCTTGGACAGCAGCCCCCCGGAGGGATTGGTGACGTACCTGCCGCCGTAGGTGTTGTCGCCGTCGGCGACGAACTTCTCGGCCCCGCCCGCCGGACATAGCCGCAGCGCCTCGTAGCTCAGGACCTCGTTCTGCGCGAAGCAGTCGTGCAGCTCCACCACATCCACGTCTTCAGGGCCGATGCCGGCCTCGGCATAGACCTGGTCGGCGGCGGCACGTGCCATGTCCGCGCCCACCAGCTTCATCATGCTGCGCTCGTCAAAGCTGCCGGGCGTATCGGTGGTCATGGCCTGCCCTGCGATCGACACGCGCGCGTCGAGACCGCGCTTGCGGGCGAAGCTCTCCGATACCAGCACGGCCGCGGCGGCGCCGCAGGTGGGCGCACAGGCCATCAGGCGGGTCAGCCCGGCGGCGGGAAACACCATGGGCGACTGCAGCACTTCTTCCTCGGTCACCACCTTCCGGAAGATGGCCAGCGGGTTGTGCTCGGCGTGGCGGCTGGCCTTGGCGCGCACCTTGGCGAACAGCTCCGGGCCGGTGCCGTAGGTATCCATGTATTCCTTGCCGGCGCCGCCGAAGTAGCGCAAGGCCAGGGGAATCTCCGGGTAGGGATTGATCTCGTCGCACAGGGCGTCGAACCGGCGGAACGCCGATACGCGATCGTCCCAGTGCGACTTCAGCGCACCCGGCTGCATCTGCTCGAAGCCCAGCGCCAGCGCGCAATCAATGGCGCCGGAAGCCACCATCTGCCGCGCCAGGAACAGCGCGGACGACCCGGTGGAGCAGTTGTTGTTGACGTTGAACACCGGGATGCCGGTCATGCCGATCCGGTACAGCGCCGCCTGCCCGCAGGTGGAGTCGCCGTAGACGTAGCCTGCGGCGGCCTGCTGGACGTCGGCGTAGTCGAGGCCGGCATCGCGCAGCGCCAGGCTGGCGGCGTGCGCGCCCATCTCGTCGTAAGGCAGGCTCATGCCGGGCTTGGTGAAGGGGATCATCCCCACGCCTGCGACCATCACGTTCTGGCTCATCGTCTGTTCCTGATTCCGGCGTTTCGCATGGCGGCGCTTCGACTCCGCCCGCGGCGCGGGCTGCGCCCAGCGCGGACGCTCGGGCTGGTGAAAGTCATCCGTTTCATACGCCGGTCAGCCCGCCGGTACACATCAGCGTCTGGCCGCTGACGTAGTCGCTCTCCGGGATGCACAGCAGGTACGCCGCGCCGGCCGCCTCGTCCGGGGTGCCGGCGCGGCCCAGCGGGATGCTGCGTTCCATCGTCGCCACCAGGTCCGGGTTGATGCCGACCTTGATCTCGCGTCCGTCGATGTTGGCGGTGGCATCCGCGGAGGTGGCGACGGTCAGGCGCGTGTTGATGACGCCATAAGCGACGCAGTTCACGGTGGTGTTGAGGCGGCCCCATTCCTTGGCCAGCGTCATGGTCATGCCGACGATGCCGGCCTTGGCGGTGGAGTAGTTGACCTGGCCGGCGTTGCCGAACAGGCCGGCGACCGAGGAGACGTTCACGATCTTGCGCACGCAGCGCCGCCCCGCCTCGCCGTCCGCCCTGGACAGCGCCCGGATGACCGGCTGCGCCGCGCGCAGGATGCGGAACGGCGCCGTGAGATGGACGTCGAGCATGGCGAACCACTGCTCGTCGGTCATCTTCTGGATCACCGTGTCCCAGGTATAGCCGGCGTTGTTGACGATGATGTCCAGGCCCTTGAACCTGTCGACGGCCGTGCCGATGAACCGTTCGGCGAAATCCGGCGCGCCGACGCTGCCGGGGCAGGCCACGGCCTCGCCGCCCGCCGCGCGGATTTCCGCGAGCACGTCCTGCGCCGGCTCCGCATCCAGGTCGTTGACCACCACGCGCGCGCCTTCGCCGGCGAGCTTGAGCGCGATCGAGCGGCCGATGCCACGTCCCGATCCGGTGACCAGGGCGACCTTCCCTTCCAGCTTCTTCGACATCTGCTTGCTCTCTTCCGGAGTGGATACGCGTCAGGCCAGCGAGACCAGGGCTTCGCCCACGATCTTCAACTGCCCGAACTGATTGGCGCTGCTCAGCTCCACGCGGGCGCAGCGCTCCCCGGCGACGTTGCGGATCTCGACGACCTCGCCGCGGCAGGTGATGGCGTTGCCCAGGTGGGTGATGCCCTGGAAGCGCACGTCGAGGCGGCGCAGGCGGGACTGCGGCGCCCAGCAGGTCAGCATGCGGCCGAGCCAGGCCATGCCCAGCATGCCTTGGGCGAAGACGTCCGGCAGGCCCAGCCTGCGGGCGACATCGAGGTCGAGGTGGACGGGATTGAGGTCGCCCGACGCACATCCGAACAGGGCCAGTGTGGCCCGGTTCACCGGCTCGAGCACGAGTGCCGGCAGCTGTTCGCCGATCGCGATGCCGGCGGGGTCGAAGGACGTCATGACATGCTCCTGGTCCATGCCGCTCAGTGCCTGCAGACGAGCACGTTGCGTAGTTCGGCGACCGGCTCGCCGTGCTGGTTGCAGGCCTCGGAAAGCGTCACCACGAATTCCAGGGCGCCGCCTTTCTTGTCGTAGATTTCCGATACCCGCGTCCGCACGGTGACGGTGTCCCCGGCGCAGGCCGGCCGGTGATACGTGAAGCCCTGTTCGCCGTGCAGGAGCTTGTCCAGGGAAATCCCCATCGCTTCGGCCATCGCCATCTGGGTGCCGCTGTCCTGTTCCGCGGCGAACAGGAAGGTGGGCGGCGCGGGAAGGTCCGGATAGCCCGCGGCACGGGCGGCCTCCACGTCGACATAGACGGGATCGGTTTCCCCGATGGCCCTGGCGAAGGCGCGCAGGCGTCCACGCTCCAGCGGCAGCGTGGAAACCGGAAGTTCGTAACCCATCCACTTCTTGTCGATCACTGGAATCTCCCATTGAACGTGCCGCTCATGCGCCCGTCTCCGATGCCCGGGGTCAGCCGCCGCGCTCGTCGCGCAGCACGCTTTTGCGGATTTTTCCGGCCTCGTCGCGCGGCAAGGTGGGAATGACCTCGTAGCTGCGCGGGACCTTGTAGCCGGCCAGCAGCTTGCGCATGTGCAGCTCCAGTTCCGGCAGGACGGATTCGCCGATACCGGGGGCGAGTTCGACGATGGCGTGTACGCGGCGCCCCAGGTCGTCGTCCTTGAGGCCGATCACGGCGGCGTCGCGCACGGCGGGATGCTGGGTCAGCGCCGACTCCACTTCCGCGGGGACCACGTTGGCACCACCGGTGATGACGAGGTCGACCCGGCGATCGGCGAGATACAGGTAACCTTCGGCGTCGAGGTAGCCCAGGTCTCCGACGCTGGTGAAGTCATCCTCGACGGTTTCCAGCGCTGCGGCGCCGAGGTATCGGTATTGCGCCGGACCGCCCGCGAACCGGCTGAACACCTCGCCGACTTCGCCCGGCGGCAAGGGGCGGCGTCCGGCGTCGAGAATGCGGATCTCGGTGTTCCAGCCGCGGCCGACGCTGCCGGGATGCCGGAGCCATTCCTCGCCACGGATGAGGGTGACGCCGGTAAGTTCGGTGGCGGCCCACAGCTCGTTTACCCGGTCCGCACCGAGCAGGTCGATCCAGCCTCGCTTCACCCACTCCGGACAAGGCGCGGCCAGGTGCCACATCGAGCGGACGCTGCCCAGGTCGGCATCCGCCAGGCCCGGTGCGCGCAGCATGCGCGACATCATGGTCGGCACCAGGCTGAGTACGCTTGGCCTGTAGTGTTGGATGGTGGCCAGTGCCTGGTCGGCGTCGAATTTCTCGTTGAGGATCACGCTGCCGCCGGCGAACAGCGCGACCTGGGTGAAGAGGAAGGCCTGGTTGTGGTAGAGCGGTCCCGGCGAATACAGGCAATCCCCGGCCTTGAGGCCAAGCGCCAGGGCGAAGGGGTGCCGGTCGCCCGGATAGCGGAACGCACCGGGCGAGACGACGAGCTTGGGCCTGCCCGTGGAGCCTCCCGAGGCGATGGCCTTGTACGGCTGCGGCACGGCATCCGGTAGCGGCCGGTCCGGGTAGCCGTCGAGCGCGCGCATGGCCTGGCGGCTGATGCCGGCGAGCTCGCCGGCGTCGCTGATGACGGCGGCCGGCGCCGCCAGCGCCAGCAGCGCGTCGCGCTCGGCCTCCGGGATGCGGTAGCCGATCGGCATGGGGCACGCGCCGAGTTTGTAGGCCGCGAAGGTGGCGACGACATGCTCGAGGCTGGTGGGGACATGGATGGCGACGAAGGATTGCGGACCCACGCCGTCGTGCGCCAACCGGTGCGCCAACCGGTTCGACCACGCGTCGAGCTCCCCGCGGGTCAGGGTCGACGCGGTTCCGTCAACCTGCCGGACAACGAGTGCGGGCTGGTGCGGATTCTCGGCAGCCAGCCGGCTGAGCCTGGCGCCGGGCGTGAAGGCTTCGGAAGTTTCAGTCGGCACGGTAAAACCCCTGGAAAGAAAGACCCGCTGGCAATGGATGGATCGACACTTGCGACCTCCCCTCACCCACCGGGGACCTAATATCGGTAGGCCTTGAGGCCGAACGGCATCAGCGCGCTGACCAGGAATGTCAGCGCGTTCAATGCGAGAAGCTGGTGGTAACTGCCGAAGTGGTCGTGCAGCAGCGCGGCGACTGCCGGCCCCGACGCGGCGCCGATGGTGACCACGATGACCAGCAGCGCCATGACCGTGCCGAGGATCGCCGGGGCGAACAGGCGCCCGCCCAGGTACATCAGGATCGTGCCTTCACTGCCGACCGCGAGCCCGAGGCTGGCGGCCATGACGTAGCCGCTGGCCTGGCCCGTCCAGACCGCCAGCATGACTATCCCGGCCAGGGGGAACAGTGCGAAGAGCGTGGCCAGTCGCGATGCCCGCACGCGGTCGAGCAGGACGCCGGCCAGCAAGTTGCCGCTCAGGCCGCCGAAGCCGACAAGGCCCTGCGCCACGGCGGCCTTGGCCGTGGACAGGCCGTATTCCTCCAGCATCGGCACCAGGTGGAAACTGATGCTGTTGAACGAGTAGCCGTAAAGCAGCAGCCAGATGGCGACGATCAGGAATTCCTTTTGCCGGACCGCATCCAGCAACGCCCTGCGCTGTCCTTCCGACGGCTTGCGCGCGGTCTCAGCCACGGGCGCCTTCGCGTCCGGATTGACGCGTACCCAGAGCAGCGCGGCGCCCATGGCAAGGACCAGCGCCGCGACGCCGAACGCCGCATAGGTGTGGCGCCAGCCGAGGCGATCGATCATCGCCAACGCGGCCACCGGCGCCATCATGGCTCCGGCATAGTTGAGCGAGAAAAGAATGCCGAGCGCCATGCCCCGCTTGTCGACGAACCAGCTGTTGATCACCGCGGTCAGGGGCACCGGCGTCACACCCAGCACGGTCCCGAACATCAGGATGCACAGCACGTAGTAGGCACCGATGCCCTGCCCCATCCGGCTCATGCCGAAGAACACCAGCGCCTCCATCAGGATGGCCCCGATGATGACGCGGCGGGCATGCCCGCGATCCAGCAGCCATCCCACCAGCAGGGCGAAGACCGGGGTCGTCAGGTAGCAGATGGACACGCCGAGATAGATCTGCGTCTGGCTCCAGCCCAGTTCGCGCTCGAGCGGCGCCAGGAAGATCCCGAGCGTGGAGGCCCACAGCGCGCCGCCGCTGAGCAGCATGATCACGCCGAACCCGCCCAGCACCTTCCGCTCCGGCCGGATCGAAAGCGATCCCGGGCTAGCGGTACTTCCCAACAGGTTCCTGATGGCTTGGATGGGCATGGGATCAGATCCGGTCAAAGTGCAAGGCCCAGGTACGGGGCGTGTTGATTTCAATGGCCCGGACCGCCGTGCCGCGGACGAGCAGGCGCATGGCGATCCAGCGCACCGGTGCCGGCCCCAGCGGGCGCAGCAGCCAGAACCCGGGAAGTTCTTCATGCCCGCGTGAACCGGCGCACAGCGCCTCCAGCCGCCACAGGCTGCGGCCATAGGGACCACGTATCTCGCATTGCACCGGGCCGTCGGCATGGATGCGGACCTCGGTGTCCGTCTCGGTGCCGAAATAGCGCCCGCCCATGCGCGGCAGGTAAGGCAGGCTGTCCGCTGGGTTCACCCGATCGAACTGCAAGGCACCGTCGGCTTGCTCGAGCAGCACGGCTGCATCGCTCCCTTCGCCCACCACTTCCAGGCGGGTCGCCTTGAAGCCGATCTGGTTCAGCACGAAGGCATCGCCATCGGCGGCGAGCGGTGCATACTGGCTTTGCTGATCGAAGCACAGGCGCCCGTCGATGACCTCCAGCGCCATCGTGCGGCCGCTCCCGGCGTGCACGTAGAATCCGGCGGCGCCGGTCGCCCCGGCGGCCGGCGGGGCGGCCGGCGTCAGCTTTTCGCCAAGCAGGGCGTCAAGCGCTTTCCAGCCCAGTTCGGTGGCGCTGACGTCCGAACGGTTGACCAGGATCGCCAGGCCGATCCCGTGTTCCGGTACCACCAGCATTTGCGAGTTGGCGCCGAGGACCGCGCCGGCGTGGTACAGCACCCGCGTGCCGCGATGCCGTTCGTCCACGAGACCGAGCGCGTACGTGCCATCCCCGCCCTGCGGGAAGTGCGCCGGCTCGAGCATTTCGCGCCAGGTCGCGGCATTGCCGATGTGCGGACGGCGCAGGAACGCCGTCCAGCGCATCAGGTCATGCACGGTGGAAACGAGCCCGCCTTCGCCGAGTACGGTGCTCGGCATCATGCCGCGGCGGAAGCCCTGCCCGGTGGCGATGTGCGGGCAGGCCAGCGCCGGCAGCATCGCGTACTCGCTGGACGGCAGGCAGGTGTCCCACATCCCCAGCGGAGCGAAGATGCGCTCGCGCAGGAATGCTTCATAAGGCTTGCCGCTGACCCGCTCGATCAGCAACGACAACAGCCGCGCCCCGGTGTTGCTGTAGAGGAAGCGGCTGCCGGGCTCGAACTGCGTCGCACGTTGCCGCGCGATCAACGGCAGCACTTCCGACTCGGGGAAATTCGCCGACATGCCGCTGGTGAGCATCACCAGGTCGACCCAGCAGCGCAGGCCGGCGGTATGGTTCATGGCCTGCCGCACCGTGACCGGCGGCAATTCCGGATGCAGTTCCGGGATCCACCGCCGCAGCGGTGCGTCCACATCGAGCAGGCCGTCCTCGGCCAGCAGCATCGTCGCCAGGCAGGTGAATTGCTTGGTGGTCGAGCCGATGCGGCCGCGGGTGCCCGGGGTATTGGCCAGGCCCGATGCCACCGATGCCAGGCCAAAACCGCGGCGGTAGACGACATTGCCGTCGATTTCCACGGCCACGGAGCCGCCGGGCGCGCTGCCGGAATCGAGCGGATCGAAGATCCCGTCCAAGGCGGAGGCGAAGGAAAGCCCGTCGCTTCTGTCATCGCATTGCCGATACATGGTCCTCCCCCTTCCCTTGCCGCTTGTGGATAACCGAGACTCGAACGTGACCGCCGCCCGTTCAGTCGCCGAAGACGGAATGCGCGGGATGCCTGTTTCGCCAAGGCATGGCCGCTTCCCACTGCGAGGCCAGGCGCAGCAGCGTTGCCTCATCGCCCAGGCGCGTGACGATCTGCACCCCCACCGGAAGATCGCTCGCGGCGCCGTGATGCAGAGGCACGGAAGCCGCGGGATGGCCGGTGACGTTCAGCAAGGGCGTAAACGCGGCATAGTCCGCAAAGGTGCGGCGGGCGTAGTCGATGACTCCTTCGTGGCTCGCGGCCGGATCGAACTCCCCGATCCGCGGCGCAGGCGAAACGCCGGCGGGAGTGATCCATGCGTCGAAGTCGAGGAAAAAGCGATCCACGGCCTGCCGCGCCGCCTGGAAAACCGCGTCGGCCTTGAACAGGTCGGGAACGGTCAAGGTCCTTGCGTAGTCGAGCGCGCGGAGCGTCATCGGCTCGAGCGTGTCGGTCCCCGCGGTGCGGCCGGTGAGGGATTCCAGGGCGGCGATGCTGTGCGGCAGCACCGACATCATCGCGGGGAGAAACGCCCCGATGAGCGCCTCCCAGTCCAGCTCGGGGGAAACCTCCTCGACCGCATGGCCGAGATCCGCGCAAAGCTTGCCGGCAACATCGATGGCCGCCCGGGCGTCCGGATGGAGGGGAGTAAGCAGTGGCGAGGAGCGAAGGATGCCGATGCGCAACCTGCCCGGGTCGGCGCCCACCTCCCGGATGAAGGGACGGTCGGGGCGCGCCACCGAATAGCGCGACCCCAGCGAAGGCCCCTGCAGGACATCCAGGAAGGCCGCGGAGTCGCGTACGCTCCGGGTGGTTACGTGGTAGCTGATGAACGGGAACAGCCCGCCATCGGTTCTGCCATCGATGGGATTGCGCGCACGGCTGGGCTTGAGCCCGAATGTACCGGTGCAGTGTGCCGGGCCGCGGATCGAGCCGCCGCTGTCGCTGGAGCTCGCTGCGGGCACCACGCCCGCAGCGACGGCTGCGGAAGATCCGCCGCTGGAACCGCCCGCCGAATGGCCGGGATTCCACGGGTTGCGCGTGGCGCCGTGCAGCGTGGATTCGGTGGTGCAATAGAGCCCGAACTCGGGTGCCGTCGTCGCCCCCAGCGGGGCTACCCCGGCGCGCTTGAGCCGGGCGACGAACTCGGAATCGGCAGGCGCGTTGAGCCCGGCGGTGAGTCGCGATCCCTGCATCACGGGCTGCCCCGCGCAGCCGTGGCTTTCCTTGAAAAGGAAGGGCAGTCCGGCGAACGGTCCGCTGCCGTGTTCGCCCGCCGCAGCCGGGCCCGACATGAAGTTCAGCGATGGATTCAGCCGCGCGATGGCCTGCATTGCGCACTGCCGCAACTCCGCGGATGACGTTTCGCCGCGTCTGACCAGCTCCATCAGGCCGGTGGCGTCGTGCGCCGCGTATTCGCCGAGTTTCAAGGGGTCTTCGCCTTCGTGGCCTTGGGGGTTTTGGCCTTGAGCTCTGGCAGCATCTGGTCGATCGTCAGGTCCAGAATCTGGCGAAACCACTCGTCATGGCTGAGCATGAAGACCCCTGTCTTGACCGCCACCTGCAGCGCGGCGAGATCCTTGAACTTCGTGCGTATGTCGCTTTGCCTGGTGCGCTCGACCCGGCGACCCGAAGCCGCATGGGATACCGCCAGGCCGCTCAGGACGGACCAGGTGACCGTGGCGCGCTCGACGTCCACGCCTGCATCGAGCATGGCCTGCAGGGTCGAATCGAATATGCGCATGATCTTCTGGTCGGCAAGCGCGCCCACCATCTGCACGAAGTTCGGATGGCGCTCCACCACGTTCGCGTACGCAATCACCAGCTCCTTGAGTTGGCGGCGGGTTTCCCGCACGTCGTTCGCGTCCACCAGCGGAATCTCGTCGAGCAGGGCGAGGGCCAGGGCATCGTTGAGCTCGGCCAGCGAGCCGAAATAGTTGTAGAGCGTCGCCACGCCGGTGCCCAGTTCCGCGGCGATGGCCCGCATCGACAGGGCTTCGTGGCCATCACGTTCCACGAGATCCAGCGCGGCCCTGACCACCTGCTCCTTCTGGAACATCGGCTTCCGGCCGGGCACGGCGGCGGCCGCGTCGGGCTTGTTCGCAAGGGCGGCCGGGGCTTTCTTCATGTGCTTCGCTCCTGTGACGCGGCGTTGATATACGATCAGTGTTCGTTTAATATATACGAGCACTGATCGTAAAAAGCAAGCCTCCCGATGAGGCAGCCTCGAAAAACCTCGGAAGCCGTCATTCCCGCGAAAACGGGAATCCCACCTCACCCCGCGAAACAGCAACATGGATTCCCGCTTTCGCGGGAATGACGCAGGCAGAATCCCATGAAAAGAGTCCTCAGCTTCCATGTCGAACGATGGGCTACGCTCCAGCCGTTCCGTATCACCGGATGCACCTTCGAGGCATTCGACTGCGTCGTGGCCGAGCTGGCCGGGGGCGGAAACGTGGGGCGCGGCGAAGCGCTGGGCGTCTACTACACCGATGACCAGCTTCCGGCGGTCTTCGCCCAGCTGGAAAACGTGCGCGCGGAGATCCAGGGCGGGATCGACCGCGAGGGCCTGCAGCGCCTTTTGCAACCGGGCGGCGCCCGCCATTGCATCGACATGGCCTTGTGGGACCTGGAATCCAGGCTCGCGGGCAGGTCGGTCTGGGCGCTGGCGGGTACCGCCGCCACGCCGGTGGAAACCGTCTACACCATCGGCATCGAGCGCGAGCCGGAAGCGATGGCCGAAAAAGCGGCCCAGGCGCCCCACCCTCTCCTGAAGGTCAAGCTCGACGGCGACCGGCCGGTGGAACGGATCGAGGCCATCCGCAAGCGCCGCCCCGACGCGCGCCTGACGGTGGATGCCAACCAGGGCTGGAGCTTCGAGCAACTGAAGGAAGTCGCCGCTCCCATGCGGAAGCTGGGCGTAAGCTTCATCGAGCAACCGCTGCCTCGCGGCGAGGATGCCGCGCTCGACGGCTACAAGGCGCCGCTGCCCTTGTGCGCCGACGAATCCTGCCTGCACCTGGGGGAGCTGGAGGAGGCCTCCCGCCGCTATCAGATGATCAACATCAAGCTCGACAAATGCGGCGGCCTGACCGAAGGGCTGGCGCTGGCCAGGGCGGCGCGGGCGAAGAACCTCGGCCTGATGGTGGGCTGCATGGGCGGTACCTCGCTATCGATGGCCCCGGCGCACGTGTTGGCGCAATTCTGCGATTTCGCGGACCTGGACAGCCCGCTGCTGCTGAAGAATGACCGCTTGGGCGGGTTCGACTATCAATCCGGGCAGGTGACCGTCGGCCCGGGCTTCTGCTGGGGCACCGGAGATTCAACGAGATGACCGACATGCGGCAGGCGCCAGACAACTACCGGTCCTCCGGGCAGGAAGGCGACGCAACCGTTCCGGGCGGCGTCCTGCATTATCGATTGGCCGGCCCGGAGACCGCCGGGGACGTCGTGGTCTTCGAGAACGGCTGGAGCGCTTCGTTGTCGTATGCGGTATGGCTGGAACAGGCGCTGGCACCGCATGTGCGCGTGCTTTCCTATGACCGTGCCGGCATGGGCGACAGCCGCAGCACTGCGCCGCTGACACCCGAGGGTTTGACCCGACAATTGACCGCGCTGCTTTCGAGCCTCGGCATCCAGCAGCGAGTGGTGGTGGTCGGGCATTCGTATGGCGGCCTGATCGCGGCGCTGCATGCGGCCCAGGCGCCGGCCGCGGTCCGCGCCGTCGTGCAGATCGATCCGACGTCCGAATTCGATGACGAACTGATCGACCCGTCATTTCGGATCTTGCCCTGGGTCGGCCGTTTCATGCAGCTGTGCGCGCTGCTGGGGATCGACGGTCCCATTTTCTTCCATACGGCCAAGGAACTGCCGCCCGAGACCTTCGCACGGATAAAGCGCACCCCGTGGTGGCTGGTGCGCTCCTTGAACGGTTCCATCGAGGAGATCCGATTGCTCGGCGGCATGCGCCGGATCATCGCGGAGTCCGAGGCGGCCAGGCAATGTCCACGGTTGGTCGTCAGCTGCGACCCTGAGCAACCGGTCGACTCCTGGCTGCGAAAGCTGCTGGTGAACGACGAAAAGGCCAGGAGATACTGGGATGCCATCCACGGGCTGCATCTGCGGCAGGCTTCGCTGAACGATTCCAGCCGCTGGATGAGCGTACGGAACAATCACATCAGCCTGGTCACCAACCGCGCCAGCGCGGGCGAAATCGCCTCGAGCATCCTGGATTTCATCCGATAAGAGGGTTCCGGGAACAGCCGGGGCCGACCCGGTCAACCAGCGGCGGATGCCGTGTCGCCGCCTCCGAATACATCCCGGTACAGGTCCGCTCCGAAACTGGTTTCCAGCGGAGCTTCCTCCAGCAGCCTGAAAGTCCGTGCGCCGTCCGTGCCCCGTTCGGCGCGCAGGAACAGCGTGTCCGCCCTGCCCTCTGCGAACAGGCCGTGCGCAAAGGTGTAGAGGTGGGTCACGAAGCAGACACGGATGTTTCGCTCGCGCAGGGCGGCGATGATCTGCCGCGCGATTTCCGAGCCTTCCAATTCGTTGGTGGAGGCGAACGACTCGTTCAGCAACAGCAGGGCACCCGGCGTGATGGCGTCGACGATGACGCTGAGGCGACCGAGTTCCTCGTCGAGCTTGCCGCTGGTCATGCCCTTGTCCTCCTCGCGCTTGTAGTGCGTGAAAAGGCCATGGCACGTCTCGGCGGCGAAGCTTCCGCCCGTAACGAACAGACCGCTCTGCATCATCAGTTGCGCGAGGCCCAGGCTGCGCAGGAAGCTCGACTTGCCGCCCTGGTTGGCGCCGGTGACGACCAACAGCGGCTTGCGGTCGGCCGCGAGGGCATTGCCTACCGCGGGCCGCCCCATGCCGAGCGCCAGGCACGGGTCGTACAGGCCATCGCCGTACCGCATGCCGCTGCCGGCGGGCGACGGCTCAGGCCATGCGGTCGGCGCGCCGATGGCGCGCAGCTTCGCATGCAGGTTGATGGCGCCGATGTAGAAGGCCAGCTCGGCGCGCAGCGTCTCGAAGAAGCCGAGGATGTGGTCCATCGATTGCGCCATCGCATTCGCCACGAAGTTGATGCCGCGGCTGCGGATCTCGCCCAGCGCCTGCGCACCGGCGATGTCGCGGTCGGGGATGCGGAAGGTGTAGCCGGGCGGCCCCTTGCCGAGCATGCGCTGCAGCAGCCCGGGCGACTTGTCGTCGGGGCGGCGCAGCATGTAGTGCGTGCCGGCATTGCCGGCGCCGAGATCGGCGCTGAGCAGCAGGCCGCCGCGGAACTTCAGCTCGGCCAGGCACGCCTCGACGCGGGCGAGATAGTCGTCGCCGAATTCCGCGCGGAGCATGGCGAACAGTGCGACGAGGCCGCGCGAATGGAACGCGCCGGCCTGCGCGTCGGCCATCTCGCGCAGTTTCTTCAGGACGGCCACGAACAACCCCATGACATCGA
>Ga0164242_10002675_pt1 | contig 20595 bp, 17 predicted proteins | sample OricomgcompostMG_FD_108783 | JGI IMG/M metagenome (GOLD analysis project Ga0164242, IMG submission 108783) | Miracle-Growth compost microbial communities from Emeryville, California, USA - Original compost - Miracle growth compost (MG) ... | reverse complement strand
TCCGACCGCGTTCGAAAAAACCCCGTTCAGGGTGGCTTGATAAAGGGTGTTTTTCCCCCCGACGGCGTTGATGAGGTCGCCCATCAGAACGTCATAGGTGAGCGAACGGAAGTATTCGATCGATTTGTTGTAGATCTTTCCGAGCGGGCTCGTTCTCGCTTTGATTCCGTAAGCGAAAAAATTAGTCAGAGTCTGATGAAAGGTGTTGTTGATCCCGGTGGCGATTGCGACGGAAACGGTCATGAGCGTGGCCAGTTCAGGACCGATATCGGGCGCGCTGAAAAATACACTGGCAGCCGTGGCGGTGCGAATGCCGAAGAACACGACGCCCAGGGTGCGGTCGTAGTGGGTGGGCTTGACGTAAATCTCGCTCCAGCCTTGGGCGATCTTCTGGCGTGCGCGGCTGAATTTCTGGACGATGGAAAGGGGAATCTTGACGTGATCGACTTGGAGCTGGCGGCTGAGTTCTTCCGGGACGGGGAGATCGGGCTGGCCTTCGACTTCATAGACCTGAATGATCCCGTCGCCGGTCTTCTTTTCGAGGTCGACGATGTTTTGAATGTCTTGCGGGGTTTCGTCGGCGCTGTTTTCGGGTCCGACTTGGAATTGAATGCTGGCTTTGTCGTTCAGGTCGAAGCTTCCGCCGACGTTTTGAGCATGGGCCGCCGTCACGCTGAGCGAGAACACCATCAGGAACTTGAAAGTCTGAGCAAAGCTCATCGAGTGGGATCCTTTATCGGGGTTTGTGGGCCCACTATACCTTAAATTCAAACTTAAATAAACATCAAGAATGTAATAAATCGATAAAAACGCTTAATGAAAATCGTTGAATTGAGGACAGTGGACCCGACCCAGGGACCCTAATTAAAGCGTAAGCCCAATAACAGCGTCGCGGTCTGGCTATGAACCGATTGCGGAGTATCGAAAGGAATGTCGTCGGACTTCAGGCCGTACGCGAAACGCGCGTCCACGAACAACTTGCCGAAATAAAACCGAGGGCCTGCGACCACGCCATAATCGCTGTCCGCGTCGCTTGAAATCGCCACATCGTAAAATCCGCCGATGTTGAAGGTGAAGTTTCGGTTACCCAACTGATAGACGACCGGAATCGACAGAGAGTTGGTGGTTCCGGAAATTTCCATTCCGCCAGCTTTAGCCGTCGTTTTGGTCGAAACGTAGATGGCTCCGATTTCGATCTTGCTGAAGTTCCACAAAAGGCCGACATCAAAACCGGTGCCGCCTTTCTCTTCAGTATCGATGCCCATGATCTTTCCCGACACCGAATTGAAATTCTGGTTCACGCCGGCCACGATGGAGAACGCATGCGCGCTTGGGGCTGCCACGGTGACGGTCAATAACGATAAAGCAGTTAGAAGCAATTTATTCATCATTACTCTCCTCTCAAGAGATAGTTATTGTTGATAAGTCGCTATCGGTCCAAATACCCCATTTCATGACCTAAAATCGGGATTTGACGTGATTTTATCGTCTCTTACGACGATGTTTTGACAAAAATCAAAGAATTTTACCGGTGGAAGGGGTGAGGTTAACAATAGGGAATTGTTATTTATCTTTTGTTAAATAATTCAGATGGAAGTGGTAGGCCCTACAGGACTTGAACCTGTGACCAATCCGTTATGAGCGGACTGCTCTAACCAGCTGAGCTAAGGGCCCACGGGTTCATCGTAGCTGGCACCGGGATGAAAGGCAAGATATGTCCCTCCCAAGCGACTTGCCGTTGGCGGCGAGTCGCCTTTGACTGAGAGATCAATCCGCTCCGGCGCCGGGGTGATCTCGATACCCGCCCGCGAGCAGGCGGCTGCAATTTCCGACCGTCGAGGTGATCCAGGTTCCTACTTTTTTCAGGCCCTTTTCGAGGCCCATCACCGCCGAATAAAATTTTTCGGGGTAGCGCTTCAGCACCAAAAACGTGGTGACGTAATAGCCGATCAGAATCGCGCCGCTCAGACGGAAATCGTAGGTGCCGATCTTGCAAAGCACCGGCATCCAGTGGAATTGCATCAAATCGAGCGCGCCGAATACGTTGCTGAGCAGGAAGGTGTAGAAATTCATCTTGGCGAGCCTGACCTTGTCGTGCTGATAGGCCAGGTAATCCTGATTCGAAATCAAGACGTCGCCCGTCCCTGAAAAGACGGTATTCATCAGAATCGCCGATTGCACGCCCGAGGTCAGAAACTTTGCCGGGTTTTGGATGAGCTTGAAGATTTGCGACGTGATGTAATCGTAGGCCGAGTTTCTAAAAAAGTAGGTCGTGTTGTTTGCGCTCTTGCCGATTTTGCGGAAGCTGCTCGACAAAAAGTGATTGATCGCGTTGTTCCACACGTTGTTGGCGTAAGAAAGCAGGGTTTGCGCCACGACGAGGGCCACCGCGTTTTGGATGGGGATGTCGGGTGTCGTAAACACCATCGCGGCAAAAACACCGGTTTCGCCGACCGTGCTCACCAGGCCGTAACGGTAATCGGCAGGGCCGGGTTTGCGTTCGGGGTCTTTGAATGAAAGTTTCCACGCTGCCTGAAGGCGTTTGAAAAATCCGTTCTTGGGGTTGACCACGACGACCGGGGTTTGTGCCTCGGTCTGAACTTCTTTTTCGAAGTTCTGAAGCTCGGGCGAAGGCGAGTCGCCCATGACGGCGACGTGATCCAGCTTCAGATCTTTAATCTGGCCGATGAACTTCGGATCTTGCAGCGGCGGCCGGGCAAAGAGGTGAACCCAGGTGACGACCGTGCGTCCCTTAACCGTACTTTCGATCTTGTACGATTCGACGGAATCGGAAGCTTCTTGCGCGCGCGCCGTGAAGGAGGGCACCGTAACCGATGCCAGAAGCAGCAACAATAGGGGAAGGACTCTCGCTCTCATCATCTCGGGCGAATTAATACATTAAATTAATTTAATATACAAGTGCATTTTGAGAGCGGAATGCCATTCATTTTGCCCGATGAAAAGGCCAGCCGACCGAGAAGGTCAAATAATCCTGGTCATGGCCTGAAAAGTGCCCATATTTCATAGAAATGGGAGGTTTTTATGGGCGACAATATGGTATTTTTATCCAATCCGACGGTCTTGGTCTGGCTCACGGTTTCGCATACCCTTTTCCTGGTCATTCCGGGACTGATGGGTGCCTGGGATGATGTGCGACACACGGTGGGTTCCATCCATTTTAAGAACCACATCCATACCATTCAGCCCCGGTCGGCTCAGCCTCATTATTTGAAGGCGGCTTAGACTTGGATCCGGGCCTACCAAAGGACCGGGTTGGTCGTGGCGCCGTACCAGCTGATGCCGGTATTGGCCAAGTTGTCGGTCGAGGCACTCGACGGGTCGATCGCGAAGACGTGTCCGCTCGAATCGAATCCGTAGAAGACGTTGTAGGCGTAACCCAAGCCGTAGACACCGCTGTGTCCTAAGCTTCCGATATTCCGGGTGGCACCGGTATTCGGATCGATTTGGATCAAGCGATCGTTGCCGCTTCCGCTTGAGGCCATATAGAGGTATCCGTCCGGAAGGGCAATGATATCACCCGAAGATTGATATCCGCCCGGAGCAACGAGGGTCGAGAGCCGGTGGGTCGCGATGTCGTAGATCGCAACTCCGTTCCCGGAAATCACAAGCCGTCCGTCCGAAAGCGAGGTCAGGCCGTTGATGTTCCCGAAGGCTGAGATACCATCGGTCGGGATGAGGGTCATGATTCCGGTCGAAGCATCCACATAATAGAGGCCCGAACCGTTCACCGCATACATCAAGCCTGAAGGCGTGATGGCGATATCGAAGACGCTCATCGAGTGACCGTTCGAATCGCGGAACGAGGCGATCGCGGTGCTGACGTTATTGAGCGGATCGTAGCGATACAATTTCGACGACGAATGCCCGTACATCGGCTCGGTTGCCGCCTTACGGATGTTGATCGTGACTGTCGCCGTATCGGTCAAGCTCACACTGTTCGCGATCCGATAGTTGAAGGTCACGCTTCCGCTGTCATTCAGCGACGGTGTAAAGATCAACTGATCGCCCGAGGTTGCGATCGAACCGCTCGACGGATTTTGGTAAGCGTCGAAGTGGATCGGTAAACCTTGCGGGTCCGAATCGTTCAAAAGCAGATCTGAAATCGCGATCGAAATCGGCGTATTTTGCGCGGTTTCAAACGGACCGTCATCTCGCGCGATCGGATTCAAAAGATTCGGAGTCGGTGATGGCGTCGCCGTCGGAACCGGCGTTGCAGTCGGAGAAGGCGTCGGGGTAGGCGTGCTGACCGGGGTCGGTGATGGCGTCGGCGTGATCACCGGTGTCGGCGTCACGATCGGAGTTGGCGACGGAGTCGCACTCGGAGTCGGTGATGGGGTGACGGTCGGCACCGGCGTTGCCGTTGGCGAGGGTGATGGCGTTGCCGTCGGAGAAGGCGTTGGAGTCGGAGTTCCACCGATAATCGGAGTTGGCGAAGGAGTGATCGTCGGAGTCGGAGTGGGTGACTCGCCCACAGACGGAGTCGGGCTCACGCCCGGATCGGAACTGCCCGGAGTGCTAGGACCGCTCGAAGCAGGGTTCCGCAGATCAGCCGAGTAGTCGAAAAAAGTTTTGTTCTCGCCGAAAAAACATCCGGTCAGAGACAGTGAAAGCAAAGCGGGTTGAAGGATACGCAAACTCAACTTGATCCAGGCACTCATAACGAGCTCCTTTGTTTCACGGGGATCATCAATGACCATACCCGAGTTTTTTGGTCGAATAATTAGAGTTTACTGGATTGTCGCAGATTGTCAATAAATATTAAGAATCGTTTTATTTCCAAAACTTAAATGAAATTAATGGAATCGGATGGCCACTTTACCCGTGGTTTTGCGCTCTTCGAGCAGCCGATGAGCCTTGGCCAGTTCGGATGCCGGGTACTCGCCGCCTGAAACCGGATGAATCTCGCCCGCCTCATAAAGCCGCACAACTTCTTGCATGCAATCTTGAATCAGATCGGGTCTGAGATCCGCCACGCGAAGCAGATTGATGCCGATGATCGATTGACTTTTCATGATGAGAAACGCAGGCGAAAAAACTCCGAACCCGAAAAGAAGTTTCAAGCCCGACAGTAACTTCGAAGCGCCGCCGTTCGCGCTTTCGGCCGCACCGAAACCGACGATCGTGCCGGTGGGCTTCAGCAGGTGGTATCCTTTTTTGAAGGTTTCCCCGCCGACCGCATCGAATACGTAATCAAGCGACTGTTTGCCGAATTTTTTTCGAATCGCTTCGGCGAAATCCTCTTCGCGCGAAACGATCACGTGGTCGGCGCCGAAGGATTCAGGAATTTTACGTTTTGAAGCGCTTCCGACGGTGGCGATGACGAAGGCCCCACGCCGTTTCGCCAATTGAGTCAATGCGGTTCCGACTCCGCCTGCGGCCGAGTGGATCAGCACGCGGTCGTGCGCTTTGATTTCGACCTTTTTTTCGAGCATGTAATACGCCGTACAAAACTGAGTGGCCAAGGCCGTCGCCTCGACGAGTGGAATTGAATCGCCGATCGGCACGCAGGCCAACGCATGGGCAATCGCAAATTGGGCGTAACCGCCGAATCGAGTCAGCGCCACGACCCGATCGCGTTCTTTGACGGAGGTGACGTTTTTACCGACGCGCGAGACGCGTCCCACGACTTCATAACCTAAAACGGCCGGAAGCGGCGGAGCATCCCGATACAATCCGAGCCTTGCCATCACATCGGCGAAATTGAGGCCGAAGCCTTCGACTTCGATCAACACATCGTCGTCGCCGACGGCGGGAATTTCTTTTTCGATCGTTTCAAAGGCGGTTTCGGCGTTACCGTAACGAACGAGGGCTAAAGCTTTCATGGTCGTCCTTTATCGTGTGTGAGATTCCTGTTTGCAGTTGAAGAAGGTTTCGGTTTCGTCTTCGATTTGAATGGTGACGTGCTCGATCTCGAACTCGTCGTCGAGCATCGTCTCGATCGAGCGAAGCGTTTCCATGCGCGGGGCACCCGTCTTCGGAAGCAAATGGCAAGTCAGCGCAAGATCGCTCGTTCCTAAGCCCCAAACATGAAGATCGTGAATCTGGTCGACCCCCGGGCTTTGAAGAATTTTTTCGCGAATTTCAGAAAGCTCAAGATGGCGAGGAACGGCGTAAAGCGAAAGAGAGAGCGCCTCTTTTAAGATTCCGATACTACCGAACGCAATCACCAGACAAATCACGATCCCCGTGACGGGGTCGATCCAGGTCAGATGCGTCTGGCCCTGAATCACGGCAGCGATTAAAACACCGGCCGAGACGAGCGCGTCGGCGACGAGATGAACAAAAGCACCTTTCAAGTTCAAATCACGGCTTTTAAAAAACGGAATGGCCGAGAGTCCGTTCACGACGATCCCGAGAGCCGCGAAGGGAATGACGAGCGAGGTATCGACGACATGCGGATTTTTAAATCGTAGGATGGACTCCCACAACAGACCGCCGGTTAAAAACAACAACGACCCCGAATTGAAGAACGCAGCCCAGATCGTCGATGATTTCAAGCCGTAGGTGAATCGCTCGCTCGTGGGTCGAGTCGCTAATCGGGTCGCTACCCAGGCCAAGACCAGCCCGAGCACATCGCCCAGATTGTGCCAGGCATCGGCCAGCAACGAAACCGAGTTCGAGCGAAAACCTGCCCAAATTTGAGCCACCACTAAAATCAGGTTCAGCGCGACGCCGAATCGAAACGCAGGTTCGTGAGAGTGGGAATGGCCCGAATGGTCGTGCCCCGAGTGATCGTGCATGGCTTTGATGATAGCCGGATTTTTCCGAAACTTCATGCTAAAATAGGCACATGAACTTCGGCTTTGGAACTCGAAAAAACCCGATGCCGCTGCCGTTTCGCGAAGACCGACCGCGCTGGAAGCAGGTGCATGGAACTTCCGTCGTTGAAATCACGGCGCCTGCCCAGGAATGCGGAGAAGTCGATGCGTTGTGGACGCGCTTAAACGATTACCCGATCGGAATCGTCACCGCAGATTGCGTGCCGTTATTGTTGGCTCGTCAAGATGGTGCCGCTGTGGCTGCCATTCATTCGGGTTGGCGAGGAACCGAGGCACGAATCTTGGAAGCTTTTTTTCAGGCGCTGCCGCCCGAGCTTTCGAATCCGCGCGATTGGACGGTGCGAATCGGTCCGGCGATTCATGCCTGTTGTTACGAAGTCAGCGAAGAGCTGATTGCACGCTTTGAAACGACCTTTCGTGAAATCTCGCGATCCGTCATCGAACCCGCGCCGCGAAAACTCGATCTCATCGCCGTGAATCAGGCGATCTGCGAAAAAATCGGGCTTCCGATCGAATCGGTGCATGCCGACTGTACGCTCTGTGCGAAGGAATCTGACGGCGCTTTTCGTTATTTCAGTTATCGCCGGGGTGATCGCCAATCGCGGCAATATTCGATGATTTTTTCCTGAAAATTGGATACCATCAAGGGACTATGGACCACTACCAGACACGAAGCGACATTCCTGAAAAATACCGTTGGAACTTGAACCTGATGTATCCCGATGATGCCGCCTGGGACCAGGATTTCGGTCGGATCGATGCGGCCACGACTCAGGTCGAAGGCTTCAAAGGGCGCTTGGCCGAAAGCGTGACCACGCTGAAGCAAGTCTTCGAAGCCCAGCAAGAGCTGGAACTGCTCATTGAAAAACTTTATGCCTACGCTCACCATCTGTCGGATCAAGATACTCGTGATGCGACGAACCTCGGACGCGTCTCGCGCATCGCCTCGAAGGCGGCCGAAGTCGGAGCTCGCCTGTCGTGGATGGACCCCGAGCTGCTCGAAACCCCGATTGAAAAACTGAAAGAGTATCAGGATGCGCCTCTGCTGCGCGATTTTTCGCGGCGCTTGGAGTTTTTGATTCGCTCGAAGCCGCACCAACGGAGCGCCGAAGTCGAAGAGCTGCTCGCGCAAGCATCGGAGGCGCTCGACGGTGGTCAAAAGACCTTCAGCTTGCTTGAAAACGCCGACATGAAGTCCGTCACGGTGAAAGACGCGAAAGGCAACGATGTCGAGGTCAATCATGGAACTTACGCGACTGCGATCGAATCGGACGATCGGGTATTAAGAAAGAATGCCTTCGAAGGCTATTTGGGATCGTTCGCTCAATATCAAAACACGTTCGCATCGACGCTTGAAAATCACGTCAAAAAACAGATCTTTTACGCAAAAGCCCGCCGCTTCAATAGCGCTATCGAGGGAAGTCTATTTTGGGATGCGATCCCGCTTTCGGTTTACAACGGGCTCATTGATACCGTCCATCGACACCTGCCGCTGTTGCATCGGTTGATGAAGCTTCGAAAAAAAGTATTGGGGCTTCCGGATCTGGCACTGTACGACCTGGCCGTTCCGATGGTCAAGCCTGCGAACGCCGAAATTTCTTACGAAGAAGCAACTCGCATGGTCGTTGCCGGGGTGAAACCGCTGGGCGAGACTTACGTGCAGGCGCTTCAAAAGGCCTTCGGCGAGCGTTGGATCGACGTGTACTACACGCCAGGCAAGCGTTCAGGCGCCTACTCGGGCGGGATGTACCTCTCGAAGCCTTACGTTTTGTTGAATCATAAGGACAATCTTTCGAGCGCGTTTACCCTGGCGCATGAACTCGGGCATTCGCTGCATTCGCATTTTTCGAATCAGAATCAGCCTTATCCGAAATCGAATTATCCGATCTTCTTGGCTGAAGTGGCCTCGACGACGAACGAGATGCTGATGCACTTTCATCTCTACAGCCAAGCGCAGACCAAAGAAATGAAGCTTTATCTGCTCGATCACCTGTTCACGCAGTTTCGTGGAACCCTGTACCGACAAGTACAATTCGCCGAATTCGAGCGCGACATTCACGCGATGGTCGAACGCGGAGAGCCTTTGACTTCGCAGTCGTTGAGCGAACATTACCACAAGCTGAATCAAGAGTACTACGGGCCGGACATCGCCCAGCACGATCAGATTCGCTATGAATGGTCGCGCATTCCGCATTTCTATTACAACTTCTACGTGTACAAGTACTCGACGAGCTTTGCCGCCGCTCAGTACTTTGCGCGGAAGATTTACGACGGCGACACGGCGACACGCGAGAAGTACCTGAATTTCCTGAAATCGGGTTCGAGCCGCGATCCGATCGAGACCTTGATCGAAGCCGGAGTCGATTTGCGCGATTCGAAACCGATCGAGGCTGCCTTTCAGGTGTTCGAAGACGCGTTGAACGAGTTCGAAAGCCTGTAAAATGCAAAACTCGAAGCGAATCATCTGCGTCTTGCCCGCGTATAACGCGCAAAAGACGCTCGAAAAAACCTTGGCCGACGTGCCGGTAGGGATCGTTGATTTGTTTATCTTAGTCGACGACTGCTCGACCGATGAAACGGTGGTCGAGGCCCAGCGTCTGTCGTCGCGTTTTCCGCTCAAGGTGATTCAACACGAAAACAATCGGGGTTACGGCGGCAATCAAAAAACTTGCTACGAAGCGGCGGTGAGCGAGGGTGCCGACATCGTCGTCATGCTTCATCCTGACTATCAGTATGAGCCGAAGCTGTTGCCGTCGCTCACGGGTCTGATCGCGTCGGGCGTGTACGATGTTTCATTGGGCTCGCGTATCTTGGGCCGGGGCTCGCTTCGTGGCGGCATGCCGTTTTACAAGTATGTGTTTAATCGCATGTTAACTGCATTCGAAAACGCGATGATCGGCCAGAAGCTCTCTGAATACCACACCGGGTATCGCGCGTTTTCGCGAAAGGTGTTGACGACGCTGAATTTGGATCTCAACAGCGACGATTTCGTATTTGATAACGAGATGCTCGTACAAGCTCACTTGTTGGGATTTACCATCGGCGAAGTTTCGGTTCCGACCAAGTATTTCGAAGAAGCGAGTTCGATCAGCTTCAAGCGGAGCGTGATCTACGGATTGGGCGTGCTCCGCTGTTCACTCGAAGGGTTTTTGTTCAGAATGGGGCTCTATTCACATCGGCGCTTTCGTCAGCCAACGAAAGCAGCCAGAAGCTGATCAAGAGCCAGTGGTAGTTGCAGAAACCGAATTTTCCGAAAAGAAATGAAAATCCGAAGGCCATCGCACAGGCTTCGGCGATGACGCGTGCGCCTCGCTTGGATCGGTTTCGGACGACGTGCACGACTCCGGCCATGAATCCGAGTGCCGTCATCACGAGTTGAGCGAGCGGGGGAAAGTCCGTTCCGGTCGTGCGCATCCAAAACGCTGTGAAGTTGAGCGCATCGGGCCGCGAGAGCGCACCAGTGTGAGCGGTGATCGTCATCGAAAGAAAATCAGACGGCGCCCATGCTAAAAACGGAGCGAGCGCCACCCCGAAAACCAAGGCCGATAAGCCGACGGTTTTGATCGTTTCGGTTTTTGAGCTTTCCAGCCAAAGCCAGATCACCGAGAAAAACCCGATTACAAAGCCATATTGCTTGATCGATGCTGCCGCCGCGATCGCCAATGCGAGCGGAATCCATCGGCGTCGATTCTGCGGATGCTTCAGTGCCCAAAGCGAAACGGCGGCACAGAGAGAGAGTGCTGGGTCGAGCCAAGCTTGTTCAAACCCAAAGGCGAGAAACGGAAGGGTCAGCCAAAGAAGAAACGAACGGCGTGGAACCCAGAGCGCGGCCAGCCACCAGCAAAGAACCAAAATCGCGCGAACGTCATGGAACAGGATCTTCGAAAGGGTCTGAAGGTAAAGCGCCGTCGGCCAGTAGAGAAAGCCCGGATGGTAATCGTAATGACCTTGATAAATATCGGCGTAAGTTTGTGAGTAAGGGTTCAACCCGTGCCTGAAAAAATCGACGGCAGCGTCGTTGCTCGTAAAGACGTCGATCTTCGGGTGGGGCGAGAGGATGAGTACCCCGGCATAGAACACCAAAAATACGAACATGAGGAAGGTTTTGGAAGTCAACCAGCGTCGGCAAAAGACGTTTTTCCACGGCAGCATCGCAAGCGTAACTGCCACGAGGGGTAAAAATCGGATTACGGTCAGCATTCCCGATCGGGCGGGATCAATGTAAATCAAATCGGGTTTGATGGCGAACAGAAGTGCAAAGATCCACGGTAAGGGTTTGAGCCACCCCAGGCTTCGGCCCGGCGAGATCGTCCAAGCCACGAACAAGGCTGCAAGTACCGGCGCCGTCGGATCGTATTGTCCGCGCGAAAGCCAAACGACGATGCTGAACGCGATCAGGCAGATTTCGGTCATGGGTGACACTCAAAGATGCCGACGAACGGAAGGCGACTTAAAAACGCGAAGTCACGGTGATAGCCGTAAATCCATTTCGGGATGTTCGAAGTGATGAACTTGCAATGGCTTTTTTCGATCGCCCGAAGCATGTCGATCGTCACCGGATCGTCGATCCGCCCGTCGAGCACGACCTTTGCGTTTGGATGGGCTGCGAGAAGGCGCTTGAACTCGTCCCCGTCATGAAACAAAAGCGGAGCAGGCATGCCGTAAGAATAATATTGTTCGTAAGAATTTGTACTCGAATAATCGCGGTCGCTGAGCCAAACGTCGCCTGGCGCCGAGTTTCGGTGCACGAGGGTGACGGTTCCTAAAAAATTCATCGAAGCGCCGTGCAGGGTCGAGATGCTGAACCCCAACACACTGATGATCGCATACGGAACCAGATAGCGCGCCTTAAGAAGCTTGGACGCGAACGCCGGAAAGGCCGATGCGGCCATGAAGGGGATGACGTTCAAAATCGGAAACAAAAACCGGTATTCCTTGTTCGTGATTCCCCAGTGTAAAAGAAAAAATGCCCAGACGAACCCTCCGATGATGAGGCGATTGTCTGTCTGTTCGGGCGATCGGGCTTGATTCCGACGAGGCCATACGAACGCAACGGCCCCTGCGAGTAACGGAAGCGACACGATCGGGTTCAGCTGAAGAATCCAAACCAGGTACTCGTACCACGGATACGGATTGAAAGTCGCAGCCACGCCGTCGACGAGGTTGACCTTGAAATACCGATACGGGGTAAAGACCCAGTTTCCGTAACCGATGCGATCGAGCAAGGTTCCGAAAGCGATTGGGATCAAAAACCCTAAAAAAAGCTTCCAATGCTCGCGCGTGATTTTTCGGTCGCGATACAGAAGCCCGGCCGCCAGACCCACGAGCCCGAGCGCGATCTGATAGCGTGCTAAAAAAGCAAAACCGAAGAGGAGCCCGCTTTTCAGTGAGCGCCCTTTCAATTGTGAAAGGAGTGCGAAGCAAAGTAAAATCCCCGAAAGGTTTTCACTCGACGTCCGCACGTGGATGTACGGAAAAAACCAAAGAAGCCCGATCCATAAAAACCAGGCAGGGTTCAGGCTCTCCGTTTTTTTGAAATGCTTCCACAGCGCGACAAGCGAGAAAAGGTTGAGGTAGCCGTAAATCAGACGAAAGAAAAATGCTGCGCCGAACGGGTTGTAGATGCCCATCCAAAGAAAGAGCTTAACGAAGACCGCATGGCACATCGGCTGAAACCAGGGGCGGATCTGGGCTGCGAACTCCCACGGTAGATGCTGGGTATTTCCCAAGCCGACTAAGGCATTCGCCCACTCCAAAATCTGGAAATGCTCGTCAGGGTGATGAAAGCCGTAAGAAGTATAGGCCCCGATCGTGTGGCCCAAGAAGAGGATGAAAATCGCAATGGCTTCGAGATTAATGAAGCGCCTGATTCTGTTCATGATTCAGGCTAAAGCATAGCATCGACAGGCTGTCGTATTCAATTCCGCGATAGAGGATTTTCACTTCGTCGCCGGTCAATGCGGCCCCGACGCTGAAAACAAGCGGCAGAAAATGTTCGAGCGAAGGGTGCGCCTTCGAAAACTCGGGGTGCTCGCTTGCGCCGATCAGGGTTTCCACGTCTTTGTTCGCCAGCACCGCGATCAAAAAATCTTCGAACTCGCGTGCCCAGCCCTGGCCAGTGCTGTTCTTCTGCGCCCATTTAAGATGCCGAAGGTTGTGGACGGCGCCGCCGCTGGCGACGATCATCACTCCTTGTTCGCGAAGGCTCGCCAACGCATGCCCCATCTTCAGGGTTTGCCCCGCCAGTTTTGAGTCGTCTTCAGTCTGAACGGGGAGGCTCACTCGCACGACCGGAACGTCGCCTTTCGGATAGAGGTGGAGGAGAGGAATCCAGATACCGTGATCGAGTGGAGCATCATGATCGAAAGTCGTTTCGAAACCGGCTTGAAGAAAGCGCTCGGCGACTTGGTTTGCCAGCGCTTCGTCGCCGGGGCAACGGTATTGAATGTCGTAAAGATCTTTCGGAAAGCCCGTAAAGTCGTGTTGAATCCAGTTCTCCTTGTTCTTAAGAACATGAATCGTGTTTGACGAGAGCGAATGGGCCGAGATGAATACGATCGCCTTCGGCTTCGGAAGTGACGCCGCGAAATCGGTCAGCATTTTTTGGTAAGGGTCGTCACCGTAGGCTAACATGGGGGTGCCATGACTGAGAAAAACGCTGGGAAAACGGAATGAACTCATGCGAACCCCTCCTCCTGAAGCCTAGTAGAAAGCGCGATTCAGATCAAGATCAGATCTTGAAATAAATGTTGAGTCGTCCGTTCTCGGAGATCTCGCAGCGAGTCTTTTCCAGGCCCAGTCCGGTGAAGACGGGAACGTCCATTTCGAGTGCGGTCGTGCCTTCGAGTTTCGTCGCCATGTCGATCACCATTCTGGCGATTTTTCTTTTCAGAAGCGGGACGAGCTTCGGTCTCAGGTTGTACTCGGGAATGCCGTAGATGATCTCGTTCATGTCTGACAGCAGTTTATCGATCTTGATATCGAGGTAGGGAACGCCGTCTTTGAGGACGAAAGACATCGAAGTGCTGAGTCTCAGCGCGAACCGAATCGGATTACGCGAGTTGACGAACACTTTTTGAATCCCCTTGTCACCCAGATAATAGAGATCGAGGTAGAGGATCGGATGCTGCGTTTTTTGATCGAAAACGGTGAATGCGCCCATCGGGCCGATCGCAAGGTGATCGTCGGCCAGCATGTCGTCCCAAAGGTCGGCGTCGATCGTCGTCCTGAGTAGGCGATTGATGTATTCCTCCGACACGCTCAGCGCGACATCGGCGTCACCACGAGCAAGCGTTTGCGTGAGTTCATCCCGGGCGGCCTGCTTCACGTTCGCTGGAATATCGCGAACGGGCTCCGTTTTGGGCTCATGCTGAACGCATTGCTCGTGGTACCGATCGTACGTCTCTGCGGTGCAGAGATCCCCTTGTACCCCCAAGGACAATTGCTTCGCTTCGGGTTGCGAAAAAGAAACGGTCGAATAACGGCTGTAAAGATGCGAGTTCGTGACGACGACGTCGCTGCGGGTGCCGCTCGAAAAAACGCTTTGAAGAATTTGAGGCCCCATCGAGTTTTTCAGGGCCGTGCCGACGAGATTCATCACCTGCGTGATGAGGGACGGCATCTGTCGTTGCAAAATCGGTTTGAATTCGTTGAATTCGACCGAACGGGAAAGCTGGTTGAGTCGGACGGTGACGGGGTTGACCCGGATGTGATCGACGGTCAGCGGCCCCTGGTTGGGGGCTGTCCCCGCGAGGATCGTCATCGCCGACTGGTTTTGAGCGACGTAGCCCGGGATCGCATCGAGATTGTAGCCCTTGAGCGTGTAATAAAACGCGTCTTCTCTGCGAGCTTCGAAGTCGACTTCGAGGCGGACCGGAGGAAGCGTGCTCGGAACGGTGAGCGAGATCGGATCGACGAAGGCCGTGAAATACGATTCAAGTTCGTGAGTCTTCGGATTCGGGATCATGAAGTCGGCCTGAACCCCTTGGGTCAGTTGAACCGAGATTCCCTGCAAAAGCGCGTTGAGCTTGAGGTCGATCGTCGGGTCCTGGACTTTCATCGACAGAGGCTCGGCATGAATCGACTGGATCTGATAGGCGAGTTTCGGGATGCGAAGGCGGATCACCGCGTTTTTCGCATCGACCTTGAAGATCGTACCCATCAGGTCGCGGATACGGACGTAATTCGGATCTTGCGAGATTTCCGTCAGCAGAAACTGCGGTTGGTTCGTGATGTCGACTTCGCCCTTCAGTTTATCGTCGATCTTCACGTTCGAAAGAATCAAACGGGTTTTATCGATCAACCATGAGGCACCCTTGGAATCGAGGCGGGCTTGCAATAACAGATCATCCGCGCTTTGGGCCAGGGCGGACGGGATCATCGCGCTCCCTAACAGCAAACCGAGCAAGCCGATTCCGGCGGTCCTGATTCGATTGAATTTTCGTTTTCCCATGCTTCTCCCCATCAGCGTGCTTCCGCCGTAATCAGCAATCCGTGATTCTTCGTGACCACGAGCTTTTTCGGCATGAGTTTGAATTTTCCGAACGTGAGCCCGTCACCGAGCGGAATTCGGATGATCGGCGGAATGGATTTGCCGATGTCGTCCTTCACCGATTCCAAAAAATCACCTTTCACAAGCTTCGTCATTTGATCCACGTTGTCCGGATATCCGTAGGTATTGATCACCGTTCCGTTCTTAAATGGAAGCTCGGGAACGATCACGAGTTCCGGCTTGCCCGAGGCGCCCTTCTCGATTCCTCGAATACGGCCGTGAATTTCGACCGGAATCTTCACGATTTTTCCGGATCCGAACCAGTTCTCCCACAGATCGCCGAATTTGCGTTTGACCTTGTCGCCGAAGCGCGAATCCTTGTCGCCGGTTTTTTTGATGTCGATTTCGAGATTCAGCACGACGTCGACCGAGTTGAGCACAGGGTTCAAATGCACGCGTACGCCCGCCGTCTTGGACAGGTCCACGCCCGGGCTTTTGTTCGTATTGTAAAAATCAAGAATCCGTTTCTGGAAAAGATCGGAATGAAAGAAATCCTGAAGCCAGGATTCGTAGAGTAAGATACCGACTTCGTCCGAACGGTCGATGGACTTTAAGTCTTCGGTCGAGATCGGGCTTGCATGGTCGAGCTCGCCCACGCAAAAGGTGTCAAGGCAGGTGCGTGTCGCGATCTGTGCGGTGAAAAGATCGTCTTTCTTCAGGTATTGAAGATAGCTCACGACCATGTCCATCGAGATGCCTGATAATAGCTTCTGGACGGGCGGCTTTAAATTCATCGGTTTCAAAAGGTCGTCCGAAACAAACGAATACCGAAGAGGCGGCTGACCTTCGGTGATGTCGGCCACGTGACTGAATTGATCTTGGATCAGGTCGTTCAGTTTCTCGCGTACGGTTTGAACGAGATCGGGTTCGAGCTTTTGCAGCTGGGCTCGGATCGAGGGCTCGTCGGCGATCAGGCTTTTTCCGTTCGAACGAATTTCAAGCTCAAGCGGCTTTCCGCCGACGGTCAATCGTCCGAGTTGGATGAAAAGATCGGGCTTCGACGAACCCGAGTTCAGATTCGTGGTGAAGGAGGCCAGGTGAATTTTCGTTCCGGATGCGGTCAGGTCGGCAAGCATCGTCAGTTGGACGGTGATCGGCTTGGATTTCGGTGCAAGACCGATTTGAATCGAGCTTGAAACGATGTCGAAGCCTTTGTCGAAAAATCCTTTAGGGACTTGAAGCACGAGCTGATCGCTTTTGGCATTCAGCTGAGTAATCGACCACTGGGCCTGAATCTGAAAGCGGTTCGGCTGTAACTGTTGAATATCGATCTTCAATGCGGAAGGGGGGAGGACGAACTTGGCCTGCAAGGGCGAAAGAACGATGGTCACGGAGTTTTGGATACCGAGCGTGCTCAGAATCTCTTTGAGCTGCCCCTTCGTCGCAGGAAGGGGGATCTTCTGGTTGATCTTTTGCTGAGTTCTAAAACTGAGTCCTGCTCCCGAGGCATCACCGTTCAGAACCTCGGCTGCGGCCGCCCGTAACGCTTTTTCGACCGCTTCGGGGCGGACGACGGCATTGGCGCTCGTGATCAGTTCGGACGAGTCCAACGCATGGGCTGCGGGAGTCATCCCGAAGGTCGCCCAAGTCATCAGTAGATATAGCACGGGTGTGACACGGCTTTTTTCTTTGAAAAGCATGTTCCTTCTCTCTCTTTCCGGAGCAGTATCAGGACGACTTTATTTTGTAAACTGAATAAGTTTAACCAATATCTAAAAATTGTATAAACTTTTGACGTCGGATCGGAATCTGGTCATATTTTATACACCGATATACAATAAATATTTAAAATCCAACGGTTTTCGAGTTTGGCATGCTCTCTGCTTTCCTTAAGGGAGAGAGGATCGAGAGAGTTATGTTGAGCGTGAAAACCGTATTTTATAAGTTCTGCTTTTGCCTGGGACTGGGTACGGCCTCTTATTATGCCTACGCTCAGGTTCAGCATTGGGCGAAGGGCGACGTGGCCCCTGCCGAGCACAGCACCTCGGCTTTCGCCGATAAAGTTCAGGCCCTGACTCGCGACGAAGTGATCGAAGTGGCGAAACGGCATCGCGCCGAGATGGAAGGAGTCGCTCATGCTCGTCGTTCGGCCCACCCGGCAATCAAACCGATCAAGCCGCTTGCGGTAGTGGCCGCTGTTTCTCCGACTCCTGCTCCGTCGGTCGATCCCAGCCCGAGTGTCAGTCCGTCGCCCACCGAAACCGCTCAAAATGCCGAAGCGACTCCGGGCGCGCCGCTGCCGGAAGCCATGCTTCCGAACGGAATGATGGCACCCAATGGAATGATGCCTTACGGAATGGTCATGGGCCCGGACGGACAGCTGTATCCCGCGATGGCTGGAACCGAAGGTCCGTCCCCTGCGTCGACATCGACGGATGCTTCGACGGCGGACGCCGCAAACGGAAACATGGGAATGCCCGCAGGTTTTAATGCTTATACCGGCCAAAACGGAACGAGTTACGGTTCATCCAGCTCCGGCGGATCGATCGTTTCGGGTGTTTCGACGGGAAGCTCGGTTTTGACCTCGCAAGATCTGGCGACACTGACTTCGGCTCCGGTACAGGCCGCGTTTCAAGATCAACAAAATCAAGTGAACGGTTACATGTGCGGCAGCAACGATCAATCTTCTTGTACTTATCAAAGCGGCGTTTCGGTGCACTCGCTCCGTTGGGACACGACCGACGGCCTTGAAAAGAATGTCAACTTCGCGGTGCAAGCTTCGAGCGGCAGCACTCCGGTTCAGTTCAACGTCAGTTTCAAAGTTCAAGACCGACTGCTGAACGATCAGCTCGTGACGTTCAACGCACAACCGAATCAAGTTTCCGTCCATTCCGAAACCCGCGATTCGAAAAGTTACAAAGTTTATCAATTCAAAATGCCCGATACCCAGGTTCAAGGCGACGATCAGCTGAGCCAGATGCAGGCCACGCTCGTGTACGAAGTGACCGAGGACGGAATGGAAATGACCGCCGACTCGAACTTCTCGTTCTCGCGCTCTCAGGTGAAGACCAACAGCGAAACGTGGGATCCGAGCCAGCCGCAAGAAGACTCTTCACAGAACGAATTGTACTTCATCGCCGATGAGCTTCCTTACTCGATGACGTTGCAAAAATCGCAATAAGAAAGAAATTCCTTTTCAGTCCGAAACGGCTGAATGCCGCTTCCGAAATTCAGAGCCCGCTCGGCCGAGGCGAGCTTTTTCAAAAAAACCGCTCGCGGAATTTCAAAGGCACCCATGGCTTCGAGATGCGGGCTGATGACCTGGATGTCCATCCATTGTCTTCCCACTTTTTTCTGAAGCGCTACGGCGAACAGCACGGCGGCCTTCGAAGCATTGTCTTCGAGGTGGAACATGCTTTCGCCCGCGAAGTATCCCGCCGTATCGACGCCGTATAGTCCACCCACCAGTCGATCGCCGTTCCAGACTTCGATGCTATGAGCATGGCCGAGCTGATGAAGAGCGGTATAGGCGTCCCTCATTTCGTCACTGATCCAGGTCTCGGTCCGACCCGGTGCCGAGGCCGAGCACCCGTCCATGACGGCGCGAAACGCGCGATCGACGGAGAACGTCCACGGTGATTTTTTCAGATACTGTCGCAACCGCTTTGAAAAATGCAGGCGATCGAATTCGAGGATACCCCGCTTTTGCGGGCAATACCAAAGCAGCGGTAATCCCGGGCTTGGCCACGGAAAAACGCCGTTCGCATAGGCATGCAACAAGGTCGCGGGCTTTAAATCCAGACCGACCGCAACGATGTCGTTTAAGTCAGACATTCAAACTTAATTGGACTCGATGATCATCACGCCGCCCAAACCGCCGGCCGCACAGATCGAGATGAGCCCGAACTGTTTGCCCAACCGCTTCAGCTCGTGAACGGTTTGCAGGATGAGTCGTCCGCCGGTCGCACCGAAAGGGTGGCCGAGCGGAATACTTCCGCCGTTCGGGTTCAGCCGCGAGAAATCGAAGTTCTTCACCACGGGCGACGAAAGCCCGAGTTTGTCTTTGGCGAATTCAGGCGATTCGAGCGCGCGAATCGTCGAAAGCACTTGGGCTGCGAAGGCTTCGTGGATTTCGTAAAGGTCGAGTTGATCCCAGCTCAGGCCTGCGGCCTTGAGTGCTTTCGGAATCGCATAAGCCGGAGCGATCAACAGCGGTTCGGTTTGGATGTCGACGGCCGCAGCGGCATAGCTTTTGATATAGCCCAACGGCTGCAAACCGAGTTCTTTCGCCTTGCTTTCGGGCATGAGCACGACGGCCGAGGCGCCGTCGGTGAGGGGGCTTGCATTCCCCGCAGTGATGGTGCCGTCTTTATAAAAAACAGGACGGAGCTTGCCCAATTTTTCGAGGGTCGAATCGGTGCGGATGTCGGTGTCGCGTTCGACGACCTTTCCGTCGGGGGTCGCAACCTTGCAAACGTGGGTCGAGTAAAAGCCTTGATCCCAACCCTGGGCCGCTTTGTGATGCGAATCGAGCGCGTATTCGTCCTGCTCTTTGCGCGAGACTTTGAATTGGCGAGCCATCAGGTCGGCCGATTGACCCATAGTGAGTCCGGTCGTGGCTTCTTTGATTCCCGGCGCGTGCGGGGCCAGATACGAGGCTTTGAATTGCGCCAAGTGCTTTAAGCGCTGGCCGGTTGTTTTCAGTTTGGCGAAATCTTGAAAGTAGTTCGTCGCTTCTTGGCTGAAGAGCGCTTGAATCGAGCTGATCGATTCGACTCCGCCCGCGATGCCGATTTCGATTTGTCCTGCCGTAATCTTGGCTGCGATCCCGGCAGCGGCTTCGAGTGAAGAAGCGCAATAGCGGTTGATCGTGGTACAAGGAATGGTCGAGGGCAATCCCGAATCGAAAAGCGATTCGCGAGAGACGTTCGATCCTTCCGGCGGGGTGCTGACGATGCCGAAGTAGATCTCGTCGATCAGCTTCGGGTCGATGCCGGTCATTCCGACGGCTTCGCGCAAGGCGACTCCGCCTAGGTTTGCAGCCGACATTTTGGCATACACGGTTCTGGCACGGGCAAAGGGAGTTCTGGCACCCCCGACAATCGCGATTCTTTCAGTGGTCATGCCCTTTAGTATCGCTCTTCAATCAAAAAGCGGTCAAGCTTCTGGAAGAGGTTTTCGAGTGCGTTCTTCGCTTCGGGATCAATTGCGGTGCGTGATAAGGAGCGGCGGTTCAACACTTCGATCGCGCGTTGAACCTCTTCGGCCACGTCGGTGTAGCCGAAATTCTGGGCGCCTTCGGCC
>Ga0164242_10002674_pt1 | contig 20596 bp, 12 predicted proteins | sample OricomgcompostMG_FD_108783 | JGI IMG/M metagenome (GOLD analysis project Ga0164242, IMG submission 108783) | Miracle-Growth compost microbial communities from Emeryville, California, USA - Original compost - Miracle growth compost (MG) ... | reverse complement strand
TCGAGGTGGTGAAGATCGAGGTGGTGAAGATCGAGGTGGTGAAGCCCGAGGTGGTCGGGTTGGAGAGGAACTCGGTGGTGGTCGTGGCTGGGGAGCTGCTCGTTGTGCTTGTGGATTTCTATCCGGGGATGTTGCCCACGTAGCCACAGATTCGTTATCGCTAGCCTCGTTCTCCTCATCCCCTTCTTTTCCGTGTTGCGGTGACCCATTTTTGGAAAGAACGGTCCTGCCTGGCGGACTGGTTGACGAACCGGACGAAGACCCTGCGGACGAACTGGTCGGTGAACGGCGCTGCTGTCGAGATGACGCGGAATTCTTCCCAGCATGAAATTCTTTCAGATTCTGAAGCACCTCACTTGGGACATTGGCAAACCCCGTAGTAGTCCAGGCACCTGCCTTACTCAGAAGGTTGTCTTGGTCTTTCGGGATGCGGACATATTGGCGGGGAATCTTGGACTCGGTTGAAGGAAATGGCTGTGACATGGTGGGAAGGGAGGAGGTCCTGGGGGGGCGTAGAGCTCTGGAGAGGTTTGGCTGGGGCCACGGCGGGATATGTGAGAGGTAAGGAAATAGATGAAGGAAGGTAGATGAAGAAATCTGAGGTAAATGGCAGTCGTTAGGGGTGTATGAGAGGGCGCCTGGAGGTTGAGATTGGTGTAAGGTGTGCGTTTGTGCCACTGTGGTGGAAGAATGTAATTACATGTATTCCGTAGATTGCCTGGTCTGGGCCAGCATGCGTAGAGCTTACATCCTCGACCAACAAGCAGCGTGATATTCTTACCTCTTTGTGACTTGGTAGAGTGGCTTGGTAGAGGGGTTGAGCGGTGCCCTTTGTAGGGTTAATCCGTACGGAGGTTGCAGTCGCGCTTGAGGCAGGCGCGTCGTCCCGGTGTGAGTTGGTCCCTTATCGATAAGATTCTTCTGGGGTGAATGATCCCTGTTCCCGTGAATTAGTCAAAGTATATATACAGTTGCTGTTCACATCCTCTTGCGCCATGGGATCAACGTAAACAGCCTGCAAGAAGCTTCGTAGGCACATCCAGTATATAGCACTTATTGATGCAAGATACCATTGTCAGTAAAAGGGTTGTCTTAGAGACTGTTCCTCCATATGGCACATGTTGACACTTTGTGTTGCGTGCAGACGTGAAGGCAGGTCGCCACCTGCCTGTGCAGGTCAAGAGGTACTGCAACTTGTGGCCCATGCAGGTGAACACCCCACCCCAATTAAAATGGGCCCTGAATGTGAACCCCTGCCATCCAAGTCCAAGCTCCTCGACATCTGTTTGGACAACCGTCCCGGCCTTCGGCGCGCCTTACCATGACGCACATGCCCTCCACTCGACAAAAGTCACACAGGCAGTCATGGGCATAGCGTCAACTCCTCCACAACTGAAATACCAACAACACTCCGTTGCTCTGAAGAGCTGGCAGTGATGCAGAGCGGACTCTCTAACCCGCGCTACATCCTATGCTGATAACCTCTCCATCACCTCCCGTGGCAACCGCGCAAATATCCCGATCGGCAATGGTCGATCAGGATCGACCAGCCTCCTCCCCCAAGCCAGCACCATGGCGAACATCAACACCTCGAAGCAACCACCACTCTCTCCATCGACTCTATCCTCTCCCGTCGATGTCCGATCCCGATCTCGATCCCGCCGCGATTCTTTAGCCTCAGTCTCAGCCTCGTCTCAGCTAGATAAGGAACAACTCGCTGTCGCCTTCAATAAGATCCATACCTCGGCGAGCCAAGCCGATGTCCTCACTACCTTCAACGACTTTGCTCCTCCTCCAGAATCTCTTCCGGCCTCGGAAAGCAAGGGTGCTGCTGGAGATCTGGTGCAGCAAGGGCTAAGTGGTCTTTACAGCCGGCTCAGGGAAGCTGTTGGTGCCGTCGGGCGCCACCCAACGCAGGAGCTTGAGGATCAGGGTACACAAGATGCCGATTCCAAGAAACAGGCCAATATAGCAAGCACGAGGCCCCAGTCCTCTTCCGAACCTTCGGGTAAAGGCGAAGGCGGCAGCGGCAGCGGCAGCGGCGGCCCAACCAATGGGTCGAACCTTTCGTCCGATGCTCCCACATCTGCTACCTCGACTTCCGGTCCCGGATTCCCGGACTCTCAATCGCAGGGACCGCAGTCATCGAAGGCGTCCTCCATGTCAACCCTGGCCGCTTCAAAGTCCACTGCCTCGAGTGGCCAGAACCTGCCGACAATGGCAAAACCCGCTGAACCGAATCTGTCTGTGATGCCGGTTACTGTGAGTGCCTTCAACGCAAACCGCGCCGCAACTACTACTGCAGAGGATGCCACGAACCGGGCCAACGTACGGCGGAGCTTGAGCAAACCAGCTGATGGGACTCCGATCGTGAATATCATCGCAAGTGCTAGTACGGAGAGTGCCGCTACGGCAGATAGAATACGCATGCCGAACCGGTCGAGGAGAGAGGATGCGCCCAGTCTTGATGGCAGTACGGAGACACCTTTGTCCCCTGTCAAAGACGCGGGGGGCCTACGGGCTTCGTCCGCCGGCTCTCGGGTCTCATCTAGAGATACGTTGAAGAAACCCGCCGTGATCGACCGTATCAGCCCTTCAGGAGCTCGTCCAAACACCTACTCAAGGACGTCCTCCGTGGATCTCGGAACCGCCGAGCCTAGCCCTGTTGACGCATCCGCACACGGTTCTGTCTACCACGACTCGTTTACCCATGATGAGAGACCCGAACAGCTGCAATCTGGGGCGATGAAGATTCCAGGAACAACAACAAATGAAGGCGCGCCAGACATGGTCAATGCTAGGCTGGAACTTATGCGGAAGCAGGTCCTCAGTAAGGAGTTCTGGATGGCAGACGAGACGTGCAAAGAATGCTTCCACTGCGGCACACCATTCTCCGCATTCCGCCGGAAACACCATTGCCGAACGTGTGGCTGTATCTTCGATTCCAGGTGCACCTCGACCATTTCGGGCCAGAAGTTCGGCGTCCAAGGTTCGTTGAGGGTATGTAAGACCTGCCTCAACATCATAAACCGGAGATACGACAGCGGCTCCGACGACTCTGCCGACGACTCATACCTACCAGCTATTTTCCGTCCTAATCAGGTGAAATTTGCGGCGGCGGCGGCGGCGTCTCCGTCTAGAGCAAAGGCCGACGACGAAGCTGGGATTGCGGAGAGACCCGAGGACACCGAGGACACTAGATCTGCAACCACGCCCATGATGGCGATCCCGGCTACTCGGAGGATTGGAGAGTCCAATCGGCGTTCCGCCATCTTGGAAATTGATGCTCCTCAGCTTAGCCGCCCAAGCTCATCTAGGTCTTTGAAGTCACTGTCTTCGGGCCGTCCTCAGTCGTCGGGGCATAAACGCCACCCTTCCAAACACAACTTCCTAACGAGGTTCAAGTCATCGACAGAGGAGAGAGCTCCGTTCCGTAAGCCCATGAACGACGAGTTCGGACGCAAGTCCAAGCTACCAGCTTTCCACGACGACAATATTATCGACCCTGAACTAGCCCCCTACATGTCCGATGAGTCGAGCGGCGATGAGCAGATGAGCATCTTTGCCACTATGGCAAGTAATGACGTCCAGCCGTCCAGCCTAGATCCTGACAAGGCGAACTTCGGCTCCCTTTTGAACGCTGGGAAAAAGCATCGGTTCCGCCAGGGCGACAAGAGCACTAGTGGCCTCAGCTTCACAAGTCGTGGTAACGAGGATGGGACCGGCGTTCCCGGCCTGCCTCTCCATGGGCGCTCTTCTAGACGGAGAAACCTCAGCACGGCGAGTGCTAGTGTGCATTATCTACGTTCTCCGCGCCCGAAAACCGCTGGCTTCAAGGGCCCCTCCGCTTCGGGTGATACCCTTTCCCTACTTGGCGAACCTGTATCTGGATCGGCCGAGGCGACCGACCCTACCAGGAGTGGCTCGATCCGTGGCGTGAAAGCACCAGAGGTGGAGCTTGGCCCGGCTAGCCTGAATCATGTTAAGACGCTCTTCCGGCAGCTGTTGGAGGATGGGGAGATACCGAATCCGGCCGCCTGGGAGAAGGCCCTGCTCCCAATCTTGATTCGGTGCTCGGACGAGGTTGTGCCTGATGTTCGGCGTGGAGACGATATGGACATCCGGCACTACGTCAAGTTGAAGAAGATACCTGGAGGCAAACCCAGCGATACTAGTTACGTCTCCGGCGTGGTCTTCACAAAGAATCTGGCGCTGAAGAGTATGCCGCGCCGTATCATCGATGGCCCACGCATTGTCATCGTCTCGTTCGCCATCGAGTACCAGCGGCACGCACAGCAGCATTTTATGAGCCTGCAGGCTGTCATTGAGCAGGAGAAGGAATTTCTGAGAATGGTTATTAATCGAATCATTGCTCTCCGCCCGCAGGTGCTCTTGGCCGAGAAAAGCGTTGCCGGAGTCGCCCTGCAGTATCTGTCCGATGCGGGCGTTGCCGTGGTAGCCAACGTGAAACCATCGGTCATCGAAGCCGTGTCCAGGTGTGCGCAAACGGAAATCATATCATCCTTGGACATGCTCGCTCTACCCATTCATGTCGGAACCAGTGGCCGCTTCGAGGTCAAGACCTATGTCAACAATGATATACAGGGCCGAAAGAAGACGTACATCTTCTTCTCTGAGTGCGATGAGACTCTCGGTTGCACCATCGTCCTGCGCGGCGCGTCGAGCCGGATCCTCTCCCAGATGAAGAAGATCACCGAGTTCATGGTCTACGTCGTCTATAACCTCAAACTCGAATCTTGCCTAATGCAGGACGAGTTTATCCAGGTTCCGGCCGAACTGGAGGACACGTCGACCCCATCTACCTCTAGGCTGCTTACCGACGAGAGCCAGAGATCCGAGAACTATTCGCCTTTGACCCAGAGAGGCAACAGTCCCACAGCTCTCGCTACAAGCCAGAGCAGCGATGACGCGACGCCCACACAGGCTAGCGAGGGCGTGCTAGCAAGCACCGATCCGGATTACGGGCAGTTACAAACCCAAGACGCAGCGAGAATAGACACCTCCCAGAGTCCCGAAGGGCTGGCCTCCTCGCCTCATGATGCTGCTCAGCAACCTGAAGATGTACCGATACCGAGTTTCTACATCGACATGGTAGCTAAATACCGGACACGACTTCTCTCGGCGTCGCCATTCGTCAAGTTCCCACAGCCATATCTCCTCATGCAAGCGCGCGAACAGGAGAGACGGTTGGCCTCACTCAAGCGCCTCCGCGATCAGAATATCGTCCAGGAGCACGGGGAAAGTGAAAAGAGCAAGCCGCAGAGATTCCAGCTCATAACACCCGAAATGGTACACGAAATCGGGCAACGGGCGCCCCAAAAGATTATGGAAGTTCTCCATGCCGTCCACGACGCAGAATACGACAAGGCGCTTCATAACTACCAGACGCAGACCCGTCAGTGGGAAAACTATATCAAAGGCAGCCTGGACCTCTTTGACCCCTATTCTCACCAGAATATCGTCGTCTTATATTCGGTCATCTGCACTGAGACGAAGATACCCTGCGCTGAACCGGGGTTAATCGCTATCGGTTTCTACGACGAACATCCTGATGGGAGTGGCAACATGGACCCGGACTGCACCCTGGGTCAGTACATTGAAGATCTCTGCGAAAGCGCCGAATCCATTTGTCATTCAAATGGCTGCGACCAACCCATGCACCTGCACCACCGAACCTATGTGCACGACGAGGCTCGCTTCACCGTCTTCGTCGAAAAGGATTCTCCATTACCGCCCGGCACGGAGAAGCAAGACGGCGTCGAGGTATATATGTGGAATTATTGCAAGTTCTGTAAGAAAGACTTGGGTGTCATGGGGATGTCAGAAAACACATGGAAGTACTCCTTCGGCAAATACCTGGAGCTTTCCTTCTGGAGCAAAGGCCTTACTCTAAACGATGGGACAGGTTGTTCCCATGACCATCAGAAAGAGCATATCCGGTACTTCCATCACCGTGGTACCTCTGTGCGTATTCACTATGACCCGATCGATCTTCTCGAAATCATCGTCCCTCGGACGAGGATCACTTGGAAGGTGGACAACGACCTTCGGCTCAAGAACGAGACATTCACTAAGGCAGAAGAACGGTGGAATCGCTTCATGGCCTCGGTCAAAACCAGTCTGAAGAGCATCCGCATCGACAGCGTTCTCCCTGAAAAGGCGGATGCTTGCAGGGCCGAAGTTGACAGGCTGACCAAGAAGGCTCAAGAGGACCAGACCCGACTGGTACGGGAGCTGCAAGACGCCTATATGGACTCGAAATACTACGAGGTCATCCCGCTCAATGCTGTTATTAGAGGGATGCTCGAGAAGGCGGCCGAATGGGATGGCGCGTTTGCCGATTTCGAGGCTGATTTCATTTCCGACAAGGATGTGCGACAGTTGACCATTATGCAGCTGCGGAAGATGTTTACGGACAACGAGTCCAAGGAGTCACTCCCTTCAACCGATGGAAGTACTAGTATTACAACCATGGGTTCTGAATCAGAAGATCGGACGACTCCGGTCACAACTCAGACAAGTATGTCCGAGGTCGAGGAGAAGCAAAGTGGTGCCGACACCGGACATCTTCCCGCCACCACCCCAGTGTCCACCACGAACCCGTGCGAAGCCGACCTTGCAACTAAAGACGCCACGACCGGGGAAGATGTCGCTCTTCTTGAAAGTGTTGAACCTCTTGACCTTGCGACTTCGGATTCGTCGGCGTTAGCTATGAGCCGGCTCAATTCCCAAGACTCAGCTACCAGTGCTTCGAAAGCTTCTAGCGCGCGGGCCCTTGGGACGGCGTTGGCACGCTCTCCAACGCCTACTGCATCGCGACCCGGAGATCCCGCCCCCCCACTCTCTCCGCAAATGTATTTGACGGAGAAGCTTGCGCAGCTACGCCGAGAGGCGCAGGCGGCGTCGAATGCACCGGGTGCAGCGAGCGAGCACGCAACAGAACAAGGACGTGGTGTCGTCGTACCGGATAGAATGTCGTCCCGTAGGGCGGGACTAGCTATCTCGCCGCCGATGATCCGTACCATGTCTCAACCGGTTGTACCGCTGCCTAGGGCGCAGCAGGGCACTAGCAAGCTCATAAAGGAGCCGAAAGCTCAGGATTCGGGAACCAGTGAACTCCACCGAGTTCCTACGGATGGTTCTTCTTCCCAGAAGAGCGAGAAGAAGTTGGCGGACAGAATCGGTCTCAGCGCCTTGAAGGGACGAAAGACTGGGTCCTCAGGGATTCCACGCTACGTCCATGGCGGCAAGAAGAAGGAGACAAAGGTGTCGACTCTCGCTCGGCACTTTGAGCAGTTGAGCAGGGAGTTCGAGAAGGAGCGACTTAAAGATCGGAAACAACGCGCTCTCAAGATGCATTACTCGCGAGCCTTCCTCCCGCGTACCTCGACGAAGGCCATAGTGGAAGTCTACGATGACGTGGACCAGGCAGTCCAGGAGCCAGGCCCGTACGACGATGACCATATGGGAGATCGTGAGCATAGCGACAAGAAGTCTATCGAAATAAACACCCCGACAGGCAACAGCAGCATAGTCGATGGCTCGGTGGCCACGCGTGTAGGCGATGGACATATATCGAATACCGAACCCCCATCTCAGCCAGAGGCATCCATGGAAACCGAAACAGACGACCACCGTCATGAAAGTCAGGTGGGCTCTGATGACGAGGGTGGCGCTAGTGACACCGACCAGTTACTTCTGGAGGATATACTACCCGACGTCAACGCGATTGCGGACGCAATGGAGCCGAGCGAAGAAGTTCCGCTAGAGCTGCCCAAACACCAAAAGAAGAGCCTGATGAACTTCTTGACCAACTTCTGGGCAGAACGTTCTGCGAGCGGATGGCTGCATCTGGAATACCCTCTTAATGCCACAGACCATATCTTCATCAACTCGGACATCATTGTCAGAGAAGACGAGCCGAGCTCGCTCATCGCCTTCGCCCTCAGCTCTGAGGATTACAAAGTTAAACTTGCTGACATCAGGCATCACTGGAAAGAAGCCGCCCAGGAAGAATCCGAGAGCAGCGGGGATGGCCTCGAGATGAAGCCGCAGCAACACGCTGCCCGACTTGGTGGCTCTGTTGTCGGAATAGAGCGCGACCTAGAGCAGGCACTACTGCGCCCGACCGGCACTCATCTGAAATACCAGTTTACAGAAGGGTCAGCGAAGATGATGTGCAAAATCTTTTTCGCAGAGCAGTTCGACGCCCTGAGGCAGAAGTGCGGTGTTGCTGATCGCATTATCGAGTCCCTGTCACGATGCCTTAAATGGGACTCGAAGGGTGGCAAAACCAAGTCTGTGTTTCTCAAGACATTGGACGATCGGCTTGTTATGAAATCCCTCTCGCCCATCGAGACGTCGGCCTTCTTGCGTTTCGCACCGGACTACTTCAATATCATGTCCAGGGCGCTTTTCCATGACCTCCCGTCCGTTATCGCCAAGATGCTCGGGTTCTTCCAGGTTATCATCAAGAACCCGCTCACCAATACGGAGATTAAGCTCGATCTTCTGGTTATGGAGAACCTCTTCTACGACCGGTCGCCCACCAGGATCTTTGACCTCAAGGGGTCGATGCGGAACCGCAAGATCCAGAGCACGGGTGAGCATAACGAGGTGCTACTAGACGAGAACATGGTCGAGTACATCTATGAATCGCCACTCTTTGCGCGCGAGCATTCCAAGGGCTTGTTACGCGTGTCGGTCTGGAACGATACTCTCTTCTTAGCACTCCAGGACGTCATGGACTACTCCCTCATGGTGGCGGTAGACGAAGAACGCAAGGAGTTGGTGGTCGGCATTATTGACTGCATCCGGACTTACACGTGGGACAAGAGGCTTGAGAGTTGGATCAAGGACCGCGGATTTGCAGGTGGCAACCGCAACAGACCGACCGTGACTAGCCCGAAGGAGTACAAATCGCGATTCAGGGAGGCGATGGCAAGGTATGTTGCGATCCCCTCAAGGTTGAGAGTAGGTGGTTTCGGTTCACGGACAGATATGCTAACGCTAAGGCGACAGATATATCCTGCAATCTCCCAACTGTTGGCATCAATTCCGCGCGCCACAACCAGGTGCTCCAGCGACTACACGGACGCGCTTCGAGGGGGATGTGTGAAGGCGACCCAGCCATGATTAGAGGTAGCAGGCGCAGGGGTGTGCGGTGACGGGCGTTGGGTGTTTTATTTTCATTGAGCCATACGACTGGCCAAGGTAGTTATAGACATGGAGACGATCACTCGCTACTACAGAAGGCGTTTGTTTGAGTTGGCATTAGATGCGTGTGGATTTTCTAGCAGCCACTTTTTTCCAGAGGCTTGTTTGGCTGAGTGTACCGCATACGATGATTACGAAGAGATACCCGAATCAGATAGCTTTGACAACTTTCTAAGAATGTGTGAAGGAGGGGAAGAAGATTAAGTCTCGATAAAACGAAATACAAAGCTGTTTCGACAACTTCTCGCCGTGTTTGTATGTACCATACATACCAGTTGCACGCAAGTGAGGTCCGATGAGACTCGAAACAGTGGGTCTACGGGCGCCCGCAACTGCAATGGGGCGGCTCGGCCAAGTCCAAAACCACAAGCAAGCTTCTTAATCTACCTAGTTCAGATATAAAAAGGACAAACGGCTAGTGAGCAGTCCTGCATTCAATTGCAAAGGGCCAAGGCCGCGTCTCTCCGGATTCCATGTCGATCGACCTCAACTGGGAGACGCTGACAGCAGGGCCTGACGGCGAGGAACTTGCGCGCGGGATCCGGGACTTCATTCACACCAAGTTCCAGTCCGTCCCACTACCTCGCTTTATCAAGTCCGTCACCGTCCACGACTTCGAGTTTGGTTCTATTCCACCCGAAGTTGAGCTCAAGGACATCACCGACCCACTGCCGGATTTCTATGAAGAGAATTCAGACTTGGACGATTACGATGATGACGACGAGGATGATGCCAGAAGCGAGGACGAAAGTCCCCATGACTCGGATGTTCCTAACGAGTTGAGGGCCGCCACGGAGAGGAGGAAATGGGCAGGTAAAGGATCTCATCTCCCACCGCACATCAGCACTACCGGCGGCGGCCCACGCAACGCCAATGTAGGGGGCGCATCATCAGCGGCGACGGGACAGCCGCCGCCAGACCTGGGCAGCCCGTTCCTAGGCGTGTCGACACCCGGGATCCCGGGCGGGACGTCTACGCTACACTATTTCCATTCACAGTTTGCGGCCGGCCTGTCCGGCACCCAGACGCCGCTCGCCGCCGTGGCGGGCGCGCACCACCTCAGCGGAGGCGGCAACGGCCACAGCGCGTCGTCGCCGGAGTTGTACGAGCGGTACGCCTCTTCCGGGCCGGGCCACAGTCGGAACGCGTCGCAGAGCGACAATTCGGTTACGGACTTCGGGACTAGCCCCCCAGCAGGTGGTGGTGGTGGTGGCGGCGGCGGGAACAGCGGACCGCCGGGAAACTTTGCGGGATTCGCTTCTCGGCCGTATGGCGCCGCAGGGCTCCACCACCCGGCGCTCCGAGAGAAGCACAGCGTGTCGACGCTAGCTCCGACCTCGGCGGGAGGTACGAGACCGCCGACGAGGGATACCTCCGCGCTCGGGGGGGCGGCTATCGATGAGGACGAGGACGATGACGCTTCCCTTGGTGGCGGCGAGGGAGGAGCGGCAGCAGCGGGATCCGGTCGGCGGCGGCGGCGAGACGAGCAGCGACGGCGGTTCCGGGAGCCGAGGGTGGAGGACATGCAGGCGGTGTTCCGGATCCGGTACGCGGGCGACGTGAAGTTGCTGCTGACGGCGGACATCCTGCTGGACTACCCGATGCCCAGCTTCGTCGGCATACCCGTCCGGCTGAGCGTCACGGGGCTGACGTTTGACGGGGTGGGCGTCGTCGCGTACATCAGGAAGAGGGTCCACTTCTGCTTCTTGAGCCCCGAGGACGCGCTGGTCGCGGTGGGCGCCGATGAGGAGAGCGGCCGCGGAGGAGGCGGCGGCGGCGAGGAGGCGATCCCTAGCCGGTCTGGGACGGGTGGTAGGGCTGGGAAGGTGGGCGGGTTATTACAGGAAATAAGGGTGGAGAGTGAGATTGGGCAGAGAGAGGGCGGGAGGCAGAGTTTAAAGAACGTGGGCAAGGTCGAGCGGTTTGTGCTCGAGCAGGTCAGGAGGATATTCGAGGAGGAATTCGTCTATCCCAGCTTTTGGACCTTCTTGGTATAGGGTGCCCGTTGAGGTTACGAGGGTATCATCTTATATATATTTATCTAGGTACTCCGAAAACGCCCCTACCAATGTGCAGAATCTAGAAAATTGGTGTATAGGCGCTCACGACAGGGTAGACTTGAACCCCTGATACGCGGAATTAATATCTAGCTCCAGCTCGCGGGCCTGCGCCTCACTTAGCTCCTCCGTCGCCTTCATCTGGTTCAAGGTGATGAGCCACTGCACTATCTTGCCCCGATTCTCAAAGTCCCTGTCCGTGACCTTGTTCACCGACTGTATGACGTCCGTCAACAACGGATGGAGCTGGTCTTTGGCGAGCAGCCCGAGCCGCAGCGCATCTAGGAAGGTAATGAAGTCCTGCGTGGCCTCCAGGATGAGGGCTCCGCTGGTGCCGCCTGACGTTGCGGGAGCCGGAGCTGATCCGGAAGACGCTGTCACGGCAGTGGAGGGCATCCCCACACGTATTCGCTCGGTCGCTCGTGGGACCTCGAGCTATGCCATCGTTCAGCCCCAGTGTCTCTACGAATCCGCAGAAAAGAGCTGTGGGAGGAAAACTGGGCACATACCTCCCATTCCGCCTTGAACTCTTCCAGACCTACAAACGCCTTAGAGACGCCCTCGTCCGCGAGGATAGATTTGTACTGCTTTAGGGACCGCTCGCATATCTCGGTGTAGTCTGACTCGGGGATCGCATCCTTGAGGAAGGCCTTCTCAAGCTCGTCAAGAGTGACAATTATGCTGAAGATTTCGGCCAGCGAGTCCTGCAAATCTCGCTCAGCCCTTGTGTCGGTAAGCTTGACCTCCTGCAGTCGGTGGTACTAGTTAGTAGGCAGGCACGACATATCGCGGGGTCGAGAAGGGGCGTTGTGCTTGCCTCATCGAGGTTGATAGTTGCCGATAGAGAAGAATTTGGCACGTAGCTGTGGGGCGTAGGCGCATACGCCTGCCGTGATATCATCTTGTCGGCGAAAATTGCTGCGGAAGTTAGAACTTCATGGGAGGAATGGAAGTCGGGTTAATCACACCCGGCAGTATATTCCTCCAGCTCGCCGGGCGGCAGAGGCAGTGGCCGGAGCAGGTCGCGGGGTGGGGCTTACTCGTCTGGTCTGGGTGTACACCGCCCGCAGAATCAGGCAATGATCTGCAGAGCAGGGACGTACTGTGTGCGGCACGTGGGTTTCCCACACCGTGCACCGCTAAGCTGCTGTAGGGCTGCTCTTTTTTACTGCTGCTTGTAGCTCCAAGAGCTCCTGGACAATCCGCCACCAGCATTTTGATCTTCACCACTTCCTTCATAATTATGGTCAGACTGACCTCTTACCACTCCGGCTCCTATTTTTGTTAGCAACCATGGTACATAGTCCACAGCCATGGAAACGTCGAACTCCACCGCGTCGACGCTGGTCGGCCACCGAGTCAGCGCGCTCTTGTTCTCCAGCGTGGCGGCTGCCTCGTTAGGCTACTTCTTCTATCGCGCCATCTACGATCCTCCGCTCCCTGAACCCGAGCCTGGGCAGCTCCTGCACAGAAGCAATGCAGTCCGTCGCCGAAGGAGGTCCTATCCCGAACCCCGGCATGACCGCCGTCCGTCAGAGGTATCCACCGCCAGCTCCCACGAGTCGCACGGCGACGAGAATGTCGACCTCAACACGGTTCGCCCGTTCAACGACGCCGAGACAGTGGCTGAGGAGCACACGATGGACGACGAGTGGTGGAATGATCCGTCCAGCGTGCCTCAGCAGCGGGCCGGCCAAAACATTGTCGGGCTACTCTTCCGCGTGTCTGAGGACAACGCCAGACGCAACGCCTACGTCCACAGGGGCTGCGCTTGCAATTCATGCGGCATCGCACCGATACGCGGCATCCGGTACCGCTGTGCGAACTGCGCCGACTTCGATCTTTGCGAGACTTGTGAGGCCCAGGGTATGCACCTCAAGACACACATATTCTACAAGGTCAAGGTTCCCGCCCCGCCGTTCGGGCCAAGACAGATGCAGCCCGTGTGGTACCCCGGTGACCCAGAAGCCGCGTTGAGGAACCTACCGAGAGACGCCATGGTTAAGCTGTCCAAGGAGACCGGGTTTGAGCGGCCCGAGTTGGAGGCCTTCTGGGAGCAATGGACGTTCATTGCGAACACCGAATGGAGGGAGGACCCAGATGACCTCAGACTAGCAATGGACCGGAAGACGTTTGAGCGCTGTCTAGTGCCCTCGGGAGGGTACACCCATACAGCCCCCAATCTGATCCATGACCGCATGTTCTCCTTCTACGACACCAACAACGACGACCTCATCAGCTTTACGGAATTCCTACACGGCTTGTCGTACCGCAAGAGAAAGAACAAACTAAGGAACATATTTGACGGCTACGATGTGGACCGAGATGGTCTCGTCAACCGCCGGGATTTCCTGCGCGTGTTCCGTGCGTATTATGTACTCTACAAACAAATGCACAAGGATATCCTTGAGGGCTTGGACGACCAAGTCATGAGCTCTACTGAAGCTCATCAGCTCGTGACGAGCCGGCAGCCGCTCAGCAGTCTGTTTGGTCGGGACGGAAGGCTACCCGACGCTGATGGGGAACGACACATGGAAGGCAAGATCTTTCACAGCAATGGGGATGCCATCCTCTCGGACAGCCAAAGGGGCGTCGTAGGCGAAAACAAGCCGGACACTTCCGATCGAGAAGCAATCCTGAACAGCCTCTTTAACAGAAGCAACACCCATGGATTATACTCCGAGAACCCATTCTCGCCTACCCCGGAGAATCCTCGATCCCCTCCAGGGGACGGCGAGTCCGACCCACGGTATTGGAGAGCGCTGCTGAACCCTCCGACGACAGTTGCCGACCTCCCCGCCCTCATCTCCGGTGATCTCCGAGAGGGAGATGCGCCACTTGCATCTAATGAGGACGAAGAGCACCGCGACACGGTAGAGTCCGGTGGAGACGAAGGCGGCAGCTCAGACCCCGAGCACCCAGCACGCCAAGCAGAGAACAACGACCCTCTAAACCACCCCACACCCAGCGACGTAGTAAATGGCAGCGAAGATGGCTGGGCATCGGTTGCGGATGCTTCGAGGAGGAGAGCTGTGACAAGTGAGGCCTTCGTTGACCCGAACAGCCAACTCCGCGCACACCATCAACGGTCTGTCGCGCATAGTCGTAGGGCGGCCGTGGGCAGGCGATTGAGAGCAAATGCGCGGAAAAAACTGCTTGAAAGGTGGAAGCGGCGCCAATTTTATTTAGACGAGGAGGAGGGAGCGACCGCGCCCGAGGGTTGGGCTGAGGGTGATGACATCTTGGCTCAGGCGGATGGTGTCGCCGGGAGCTCAAAGGCGGTCCCACCCCCACAGATATCCCCTCGGTCCCGGTCGTCGTCAAAGGTTAGGTTTGCCGAGGATACGGACGATTACGAGATCAGGTCGAACCCTTCGACATCTTCTAGGAGCGTTCCCGAACGTTGGGGCGGGATGGATATTCCCGACGCCGAGCGGGATGCTGGAAAGGAGATCCTCTACCAGGTCACTCAACAGGCATTCAATGAGCTCCTTGACATCCTCTTTGAAGCCAAGGAAGACCTCGCCATTGAGGCGGCCAAGACCAAGGCGCTTCGCGATCAGCACAGGCACTTGTTCGAGTCGATCAACCTGGACGAGGAAGATAACAAGGCTGAATCTTCGCCGACGCGCCCCGATTTCATCGACGAACTCAAGCCTGTACCGGAACAGTCTCTCGACGAACTGCTCGTAGCTAGTGGCTACACCATTGCCGAGTCCCCCTTGGAAGAAGAGGCGGCAGGGGCGAATGACGCAGTTATGGAGACCATTGATGGAATCATGGGAGTCAGCGAACCGAACGGTGCTGAGGACACCGGACCGCGGACAGAACAAGAAGAGCATTTGGAGGCAGCGTCCAACGCTAACACCGAATACCGAGATCCTACTATGCCGCAGTTTAGACCAAACTCCCTTCAAGACTCTTTAGCGCTATCTGCTCGGCAATCAGCTTCCAGCAACTCAGAAGCAGACACTAGCGCTACAGCTACCAAGCATGGAAGCGAGGAGCCCGTGGCTTCGGAGACTGGGAATTCCACACTTCCCAGGCGAACTTCCTCCCTCAAAACGAAGAAAAAAGACGAGGCTGCACAGACCCCTATAACGCATGCGACACTTGTCCGATGGAAGCGTCTCGACATGGCCGAGAAGGAGGCCAGCGACCGGGGCGGCTGGGGCATGCTCTCGTTCAAGGAGTTTGAGGAAATCTACAAGGCTGAGGAGGACCAGGCCGATCGGTTGGATTACCTGGGCAGCTGGATCGATTTCTGCATCCCCTAGGAAGATACCGGTAAATACCACACCGCAGATTTGGAGAAGCTTCAATGTAGAGGCTTACCTCGAGTAATAGCCAGCGAATCAATCTACGTCTTTCTCGCAACAGACCCTCCTCCGGGTCCTCCGATATCTGATCCGCCACCTCCCCCGCCCCCCTCCCCCGCCCCCCCGGATCTTATCCCGCGTGATAACAGCAATCCACCCGACATTGCCGAGCTTGACGACGCCCATCCTGTTGTAGAGGGGGTGAGTGCAGACCCACCACGAAGCAGTACTCTCGACCCAGAGCGGCGTACTCTCAGCGACCCGGGACCACGCCCCCTGGGGTGGGGTGTGCAACCCGCTCTCCCTACTTCGGAATGGACGAGTACCGATCCACCGGGAAGGGGCACCCCCGACCCAGAGCGGCGTACTGCTAGCACCCCGGTATCACACCTCCAAGGGTGGGATATATCCAACACGCAGCAGGATGTTAGCGATAGATATTGGACCACTGCTAACCCTACAAGGCTCAGTGGACAACCCAGGTCCCCTCGTTTGAAAAGGGAGGTTTCCGACGTGGAAGAGGATAATGTCCCCTTACAATATAAGAGTACCAGCAGAAACAGGCAGATTGTCGGCCCGGAAAATCAGCTTACCGCCTTGAGACTGGATCAGGCCAGCGTACGGTCGGAGAGTCGCACCATGTCAGAGGAGAATACCATGCTACAGTGGGAGAATGACGGCCTCCGACAGGATAATAAAGACCTACGACTGGAGAATGCCCGCCTAACGCGGAAGATCGGCCCCTTACGGGAGAAGTACACCAGCTTAAAACAGGCGAATACCAACTTACTGCGGGAAAATATGGACATAGCACGGGCGAATGCCGACTTTGAAGCACGACTAGGAGGTTCTGTCGGTCCTGGGCACCCTCCTCCGAACAGTGGCTATGCTCCTTCAAAGAGTAGCTACTTTCCTTCGAACAGTACCTGCCCTCCTTCGAACAGTGGCTACCCTCCTCCGACCAATGACGGTTCTGCCAGTCCTTGGTACCCTCCTCCGAACAGTGGTTACTTTCCTCCGAACAGTGGCTACCCTCCTCCAAGCAATGTCGGTTCTGTCGGTCCTTCGTACCCTCCTCCCAACAGTGGCTATCCTCCTCCGAACAGTGGCTACCTTCCTCCGAACAGTGGCTACCCTCCTCCGAACAGTGGCTACCCTCCTCCGAACAATGGCTACCCTCCGAACAGTGGCTACTTTCCTTCAAACAGTGGCTACCCTCCCCCAAGCAATGTCGGCTCTGTCGGTCCTTCGTACCCTCCTCCGAACAGTGGTTACCCTCCAAATAAATAGTGTCAGCCCTATCGTACTTCAACATCCTTCTCCGAATCCCAATGGCGGATGAGACCTCGGCATCGGGTTCGTCATTTGGCAGCGTCTCTGGTACAGCGAGGTTTATGAATGATAGATTACCTAGCGCTTGACGTGTAGAATTAATTAGTCTAGCGCCCTGTCAAATTTCACCTTGTCGCCGAGCCGCGCGCTAGCCCATTGACCTCTGTTCATGTCTGTGTAATGAGCGCATTTCACAAGTATTGGCATCCAGCCCTCTGTCATCAGCCCCGCCAGCTAATGTAACCTGTTGGGTACATTTTGTGGATACCTAGTGTAGGCACCAGCAAAGTTGAAGCTGAGGGATGCGCTGCCCCTCATTTTGATGTTTGGTGGGACAGTAGGATCCTAGTAACACAAGGATCGGCGGCCCAGCTGGTTGAGCTGTGTCTAAGCAACCCCTGACAGCTGGAACGGCTGAGAGCAGGAGGGTAGCCGGGGCGCCATCCCATAACTAAGACAACCCAGAGTCGGGCCGGACATGTGACGGGGTTCATCTTTTGCTATTATTCCCGTGGGGAAAATTGATGTTGAGACCCTGGGATCACATCATACGATTGGATCAGCATCAATAGTCATGTCATAACTAGCACCGTGGTAGTTTGAAGAGTGGAGTTCCAAGATATCTCGGTGTCAATTTGCTGTATGCGTAGCCCACACCAGCGTGACCATTCGCCTGGGGGCCCCAGGGTCTTGCAGTGAGTTTAGTAACAACACTCCGAAGAAGCCGTCGTATTCAGAAGAGTAGTTCTGAATTGTCTACACTAAGAGACTGTTCACTTGACCACCGTTCGGCGACACAGCCGGGGTTAGTGAGCAAGGTGAGTAAGCCGCGAGATGGTCCTAGCTACAAGTTTCCCAGGAAAACAAACGGTGTTGCATCGTTGGAGAAATTTGTGGGGTTGGCGAGCTATCCGGGGACCATCCTCCCTCGCCGGTGTCCAAGCTCCCTCTTGGCATGGCAGTTGCGAAAGTAATTACTGCGTATGCAGCTCGAGGGAGCCGATGCGTTCCCTGTCGTTTCATCTGAACGATGTCGAGCGGCTAAAGGATGTGGCTGGGGTTACCCAAGGGGCCGTCGCAGCCGAGCGCTTCATGCATGCACAGCCACATGGTCGTTCAAAAAAGGATTAGTGTTACCACGCTAATAGCCGCAAAAGCGGGTTTTCTCCGCTTGGGAACCTCCCAAATCTCTGATCGCGCCTATCCGGTTATCTCCCTCCGTAGCACGGTAAGGGGGCGATGCTTACTGAGGCCTTCGAATTCCGCACCGGTTCTGCACCGCCATAGGTCCCAGGGCGACTTCGTGCACCCAAAATATGGCCCTTTTTTTCTTAAGACCAGCGGTATTGGTTACGGACTGAGCGGAAAATCTCGCCTCCCTCCGTGCGTCTCATCGACAGGGCGCGGATTGCTTCGAATCCTACCGTTTTATTACACCTGCCTATCCTGCACACCCAGGGACAATCGGGGACTCAACTTGGAAGGGGCCAGTGCTCCTCGAGTGTAAACTATTTTAACTTGTTATATCTCGAGCTATCTCTTACGTTTTTATTGGCGCGTTCTTGGCGAGCTAAGGATCAGTAGACCAGGCTCTGCCATGGTCAAGGATCATTTGCCTTCCCCGTAGCGGGTGTCAGCATCGACACCAACCTCATTTCAGTTCAGAGCCTTCACCTCCCATACACCTTCCTAAGCGTGCTTAAGTTACCAGAGGCCTCAGAAAGGAGCAACGGCCGGCCCGGTAAGCACTCTTTTCAGGGCGGGTAAGACGAATAACATGGGGGTCGTTTAAACGTCTGCCTTTAGAGCTTGGGATGCCTCAACTCTCAACTTCTATTCCCACATCATGGCAGGTGAAGCTGTATATAATTTCATGAATCCAACATGCTTTACTTTGCAACAGAGATAACACCCCGCAGTAACCCCAACCAACACCTGTGTGTAACCCCGTGAGCTAATCACCTAAGCGATCGTTCCAATGTCGACGGCTTCATCCGAGGCAACATCGCCAGCGCAGCAGAGCACGACGCCGAGATCGTCGAGGGTCTGTCTGAATTGTAGACGGAAAAAGAAGCAGTGCGACAAGGCGCTCCCATCTTGTGGAAGATGCACGTAGTATGTATCCCTCTCTATCTCTATTCCTGCCATTTGGATCAACATCCGCAGAAGTTCTAACACCCCAAATAGTTCTCTGGAAGTCTGCCAGCATGAAGACGACTCGACTCCTCCTGGGGGCTCCAGTGTTCTAAGTCACGCAAACTTTGAATCCCTCGTGACCCAGATTGCGTCTCGGTCGCCAGTGCTTAGCATGGACCCGATGTTGGAAACTTTACTAAGCCAGCATACCGGCTCCCGCTGGGGTACTCTCAGTCCATCGCTGTTCATATCTCTAGACTCAGGGGAAAGCATCCACTCGTTCATGGTGCGCAGTCTGATAGAGATTGTCGGTCAGCGACCCAAGGCCGAATACGTCGTCTCGTTATACTTTGGGAGCGTCAACACGTGGTTTACCATAATCGAGCGAACTCGATTCGACACTCAGGTTGAAGAGATGTGGACGGCGCACTCAGCCGAGACCGCACTTCTTGTAATCTGCATGATGCTCATCACCCGAGCGCCGCACGCGGATTTGGCCGCCGGCATGGATGACCATCTGTACTTGACCGCCAAGGCCGCCTACACTCTGGTTCAGAGCCGAGTCCCATTGTCAACTCCTCTGTTGCAGGCAAAGCTACTTATAGCTTTGTATGAGTACTCGCACGCGCTGTCCCAGCAGGCGTACGTTTCCCTCGGGAACTGCGCCCAGATGAGCAAGGCCTTTGGATGGTACACGGCTAATTACTGGAGCCATGACCGACAGCGGCTCCTACCCGCAGAGATGAAGCTCTCCTCTATCCTAAGTTGGGCCGTCGTCTACGTTGATTGGTAACACTTCCAGCCTCCCCTCCCCCCGGGCCAATATCTGCGAGATAAGTCTGCTAATGGCACAACCAACAGTTTGCTGCACATCAGCTACACGGACCAGAAGTACCCTCTCAGCGGTGCCGAACCTGACTTCTCGATTCCGTTCCCGCAGGCCTTCGACCAGTATCTGTCAGGGACTGCAGCGTCGGGTTTCCAGGCGAGACAAGGGGTGGTCGCAGATGCCAACAATGATCGAATCGAGGATGTACTCTGGCCCGAAGGAAACTCAGCGTGGTACCTCAGCAGCTTCCTTCACCATATACGCAGCACTACGCCGCTGACTCCGGCGGATCGCAACACGCTCTCGGATGCGGTGACGGCCCACACCCTGAATATCATGGGGGTTAACTGGAGATTCGGCAGCCGTTCTGCGGCGATGCATGCCAATTTCATGTCAGAACCCCTTTCACTCTTGGACAAACTTGGACCCTAGCTGACTGCGAAACAGAACCTTGATGAAGGTGAACCAGCCATATCTGATGCCGGGGCGGATGGCGCAGGGGCCTTCAGGGGTTGATAGCCGACCTGTCGAAACAATCAACTCCGTCATCAACACGGTATACAACATTTCTCAGTCTCTCAACTCGACACTGACCTTCCAGCAACTGGGCCCGGTTCCTCCGACCGGGGCATTCTGCATGTATTATGCATCGATGTTATTGATATCCCATGGAAATAATACTCTGA
>Ga0164242_10002673_pt1 | contig 20608 bp, 20 predicted proteins | sample OricomgcompostMG_FD_108783 | JGI IMG/M metagenome (GOLD analysis project Ga0164242, IMG submission 108783) | Miracle-Growth compost microbial communities from Emeryville, California, USA - Original compost - Miracle growth compost (MG) ... | reverse complement strand
GGATTCGTGACCCAGGACCCCGCCAAGCTCGACGGCGCTACGTCCTACCTTGCCTACGTCGCGCCCGGCATGGTCGCGAGCCAGGCGATGACCACGGTCTTCGGTGAGGTCACCTACCCGGTCATGGGCATGGTGAAGTGGCAGAAGATCTACTTCTCGATGACCGCGACACCGCTTGGCGTCAAGGACGTGATCCTCGCGCACATGGGGTTCGTGCTCTTCCGTGTCTTCACCGTCTGCGCCGTCTTCGCCGCGGTGCTCGCCCCGTTCGGTGTCTTCGCCTCGGTCTGGGGGACGGTGGTGGCCGTTCTCGTCCAGCTCCTCCTCGGGTTGGCGTTCGCGATGCCCATCTATGCCTTCTCCTGCGGTCTGGAGGACGAGTCCGCCTTCTCCTTGATCTTCCGGCTCGGCATGATCCCGCTGACCCTCTTCTCCGGGACGTTCTTCCCGATCGGCAACCTCGGCCCCGTGATGGAGACGATCGCGAGGGTCACGCCGCTGTGGCAGGGCGTCGATCTCACCCGCATGCTCGTGCTCGGCGACCTCGACTGGGGCTGGGCGACGATCCACGTCGTGTACCTCGTGCTGCTCTCGGCGATCGGGTGGCATTGGGCGGTTCGTCGACTCCATCGGAGGCTGGTCCAGTGATCGCCACGGCTGCACTGAGCACGGCTGTGGCGGGACGTCCGCTGCGGGCCGGCGAGGCGACCGCCCTGCTGCTGTATCGCAACCTGCTCGCCTATCGCCGGGCGTGGTACGTCTTCGTCACCGGCTTCCTGGAGCCGCTCTTCTATCTGTTCTCGATCGGGGTCGGAGTCGGGAAGCTCGTCCACGGCTTCGAGTTCAACGGTGCCGAGATCGGCTATCGCGACTTCGTCGCTCCCGGCATGATCGCGGCGTCGGCGATGAACGGCGCGCTGCTCGACGCAACGTTCAACTTCTTCTTCAAGCTGAAGTACAACAAGCTCTTCGACCAGATGCTCGCCACGCCGCTGACGACGCTGGACGTCGCTCGTGGGGAGTTGGCCTGGTCACTTCTGCGCGGTGGCCTGTACTCGGCAGCCTTCCTGGTCATCATGGTCTTGCTCGGTCTGGTGGGGTCGTGGTGGGCGCTGCTCGTCGTACCGGCTTCGTTGCTGATCGGCCTCGCCTTCGGCGCCGCCGGGATGGCGCTGACGACGTGGATGCGCTCGTGGCAGGACTTCGAGTACGTCACGCTGACCACGATGCCGATGTTCCTGTTCTCGGCGACGTTCTTCCCGATCACCGCCTTCCCGGACTGGCTGCGTTGGATCGTGGAGTTCACCCCGCTGTATCGCGGAGTGGTCCTCTGCCGCGAGCTCACCACCGGCGAGCTCTCCTGGGCAGCGGCCGTCTCGGTTGTCTACCTGGTGGCCATGGGCGCGATCGGACTCGCTCTGGTCAGGCGTCGGCTCGACAAGCTGCTGCTGACGTGACCGGGTGAGTGCGGCCGGTGTGGATCGATGTGGTAGCCAGGAGAGCGAGATGAGACACACGGAGTTCTGGTCCCGTATGGAGGACGCGCTGGGCCCCGGCTACTACCGGGCCTGGGCGTCGCAGTTCGTCATGTCCGAGCTGGGCGGTCGGACCGCTCAGCAGGCGCTGGATGCCGGGATCCCTCCAAAGCAGGTGTGGGCCGCGGTCTGGCGTGCCCTCGATCTTCCCGCGCGCGAGCGCTGAGCCGGGGCGCGTCCGGCCGCAATCCGCGACACGCCCGCCCCAACGTTCCCGTCGAACACGTGTTCGCCCTAGGGTGGAGGCGTTGGGCGAAGCGTTTCGCCGCCGTCGTCCACAGCTTTGGAGACGCCGTCTCCAGAACTGTCGGTGGTCCCGTCTAGCGTCCAGCACACGATGACGAGATCACGAGGACAAGCGACGCAGAAGCGGAGCTCGAAGGCCCCGCAGGGAAGGAACATCATGGCTGGTGGAGACCGCGAGAAGGCGCTCGACGCCGCGCTCGCCAACATCGAGCGACAGTTCGGCAAGGGCTCGGTCATGCGACTGGGCGATGACTCCCGCGCCCCTCTCGAGGTGATCCCCACCGGGTCGATCGCCCTCGACGTGGCGCTCGGTCTTGGCGGGCTCCCGCGGGGTCGGGTCGTGGAGATCTACGGCCCCGAGTCGTCCGGTAAGACCACGGTCGCGCTCCATGCCGTGGCCAACGCTCAGAAGGCTGGCGGCATCGTGGCATTCGTCGACGCCGAGCATGCCCTCGACCCGGAGTACGCCAAGGCTCTCGGCGTCGATACCGACGCCCTGCTGGTCTCACAGCCTGACTCCGGTGAGCAGGCGCTCGAGATCGCCGACATGCTGATCCGCTCCGGTGCTCTCGACCTGATCGTCATCGACTCCGTCGCCGCGCTCGTGCCGCGTGCCGAGATCGAGGGCGAGATGGGCGACAGCCACGTCGGCTTGCAGGCGCGTCTGATGAGCCAGGCGCTGCGCAAGATGACCGGCGCGCTCAACAATGCCGGGACCACGGCGATCTTCATCAACCAGCTCCGCGAGAAGATCGGCGTCATGTTCGGCTCGCCGGAGACCACGACCGGTGGTCGGGCGCTGAAGTTCTATGCGTCGGTCCGCCTCGACGTCCGCCGCATCGAGTCGCTCAAGGATGGCCAGGACGTCGTCGGCAACCGCACCCGGGTCAAGGTCGTGAAGAACAAGGTCGCGCCGCCGTTCAAGCAGGCCGAGTTCGACATCATGTACGGCAAGGGCATCAGCCGCGAGGGCGGGCTCATCGATGTCGGGGTCGAGGCAGGCCTGGTCCGCAAGGCCGGCGCTTGGTACACCTACGAGGGCGACCAACTGGGCCAGGGCAAGGAGAACGCCCGCAACTTCCTACGGGACAACCCCGATCTCGCCAACGAGCTGGAGAAGAAGATCCTCGAGAAGCTCGGTGTCGGTCCGACCGTCGACCAGCCGGCCGACGGCCCACTCGAGCCGATCGGTGTCGATGACTTCTGAGCCCGGACGGGCCAGGTCGTCGCGGATGGAGCCGCGCCCGGACGCAGAAGAGGGCGGACCCTGGTCCGGCCAGGGCGCCCCTCCCGACTGGCTCGGTGACGTCTCGGCCGGCGTCGAGGCGTGGACACGCCGTTCGGGAGCGGGAAAGCAGGACCGGCATCGCCGCGTGGATGACGACGGGCCGGCGCGACCGATCAGTGAGGATCCCGAGCCCGACCACGAGGCCATCGCTCGCAAGATCCTGCTCGACCAACTGACCGGTCAGGCCCGCAGCCGCAAGGAGCTGGCCGACAAGCTCGCCAAGCGACTGGTGCCCGACGAGATCGCGAACCGGCTCCTCGATCGCTTCGAGGAGGTCGGACTCGTCGATGACGAGGCGTTCGCCCGCAGCTGGATCGCCAGCCGCCAGCCCGGCAAGGGGCTGGCGCGCCGCGCGCTTGCCCAGGAGCTGCGCCGCAAGGGCGTCGACGACGAGGTCGCCCGGGAGGCGCTCGATGAGATCGATCCCGAGGAGGAGCGGGAGGTGGGCAGGGCGCTGGTCCGCAAGAAGCTGCGGGCAATGAGCCGGCTCGACGAGCAGGCGATGGTTCGACGCTTGGTGGGCATGCTGGCCCGCAAGGGTTACTCGCCGGGGATGGCGTTCGCGATCGTCCGCGAGGAGTTGGCCGGAGCCGCTGCGGACGTCGACGTGCCGGAATCCGACCTGTGAGGGACCGAGGTTCGCAGTGCCGACGCCGGTCGTCGTACGCCACGGTCGACATCGCCTGACCGGGTTCACCCTCGGCGGCGAGAGCTGGGCGGACGCCGCGACCAGGATCGGCGGCGGCCGGACGGCGCACCCCGTGGATCTGTCTGGTGAGGTCAAGGAATTCACCCTCGACGGATGGCCGGCGGTGAGCGTGCGACCGATGACCCCCGGCGACCTTCGATTCCTGGCGCGTTGGCTCGCTCAGGAGCACGTCCAGCGGTGGTACGCCGTGGACGGCGAGCCGACCCCGGACCGTGTCCAGGAGCACTACCGCGCCGACATCGCCGGTGAGACGGCCACGTCGATGTGGGTGGTCGAGGTCAACGGCCGCTCCGTCGGGTTCTGCCAGGACTATCGAATAGGTGACTACCCCGACTACGCCCTCCTCGCACCCGATCCCGACGCGATCGGGGTCGACTATGCGATCGGTGAGCCAGCGTTCGTGGGTCGGGGGATCGGCACGAGGATGCTGTGGGCGCTTGCGCTGGAGGTGCGGTCACGTCGGCCCGAGGCTCGGGCGTGCTTCGCCGCGCCGGACCATCGCAACGCGGCATCCCTGCGTGTGTTGGCGAAGGTCGGCTTCGTGGCAGGCACCTGGTTCGACGAGCCGCAGCCCGACGGATCGGTCTCGACCGTGGTCGGCTGCACGCTCGACCTGGTGCGGGCCGTCGGCGCGCCCGGCGACCGATAGGGTCGCGCCATGAGTCGCGACCACGGGCGCGTGTCCGCCGCAGCGACGCCTACACCGATCCGGCCGCCGATCGCGAAGCCCGGTGAGGACGCCGCCTCATGACCAGTGAGCTGGCTCGCGTCCGGGTCACCAGGTATGTCACGCCGCTGCGGGAGGGCGGCAGCCTGCCCGGCATCGTCGAGGCCGACGACCTCGGGACGTATGTCTGCAAGTTTCGCGGCGCGGGCCAGGGCGTGCGCGTGCTGGTCGCGGAGGTGATCGTCGGCGAGCTCGCCCGCCGTATCGGGATCCACACCCCGCGCCTCGTCGCGCTGGAGCTCGACCCCGCGATCGCACGCTACGAGGCCGACGAGGAGGTCCAGGACCTCCTCAACGCCAGCGCCGGCCTGAACCTCGGGATCGATTTCCTGCCCGGCGCCTTTGGGTACGACGGCGAGCCCGGCGTCCCGGCAGACGACTGCGCCCGCGTGCTCTGGCTGGACGCGTTCACCGCGAATGTCGACCGGTCCTGGCGCAATCCCAACCTGCTGCTCTGGCACGGCGATCTGTGGGCGATCGATCATGGCGCGTCGCTCTACTTCCACCACGCCTGGCAGGGCGGGGTGACCGACGCGGCCCGCTTCGCCGCGCTCCCGTGGAGCATGGCCGACCACGTCTTGAAGCGTTACGCGTCCGGGCTTCCCGGCGTCGACGAGGCGGTGAGCGCGGTCCTCGACGAGTCGGTCTTCACCGACGTCCTTCGAGCGGTCCCCGACCAGTGGCTGGAGCCGGTCCCTGGTGCCGAATCGCCAGAGCAGCTGCGTGCGGCGTACGTCTCCTTCCTGAGTGCGCGGCTGGCGACCCGTGAGTGGCTGCCGAGCGCAGAGGACGCCGCGTGACCGGGGCGGAGCCGCTGGCCTACCAGTACGTCGTCCTCCGCTGCGTTCCTCGGGTGGACCGCGAGGAGTTCCTCAACGTGGGCGTTGTGGTCTATTGCCAGGCGGCTGACTTCCTCGACGTCGTCTGGCGGGTCGAGCGTGAGCGGCTGGCCGCGGCGTTCCCCGCCCTCGACGTGCAGCTGGTCTGCGACGCGTTGGGGTTCGTGGAAGGTGTTTGCGCTGGTGACGAGCGCGGCGGCGCGGCGGCCGAGCATTCGCTGAGCCAGCGGTTCGGCTTCCTCAAGGCCCCACGGAGCACGGTCTTGCAACCGGGTCCGGTCCACGGCGGCATGGCGACCGACCCGGCTGCCGAACTCCGGCGTCTGTGCGATCGCCTGGTCGGCTGACCCTGGCCGGCTCTGCGAGAACGACCGCAGGGCCCACTCCGGTGAAGGAGGCGACCCGGTCGTCCCGACGGATCGGACCGTCAGAACCGATGCGGTCAGACCGGCACGAGCTCGACGGCACCGACGGCGTACCGCGCGAGGATCGTTCGGGCGACCTCCGGGTGGGCCCCCAGCGGCGCGGAGACGGCGACCGCCCCGGCCTCGAGCGCGAGTTCGGCGGCGCGGTCGGGCAGGAAGCCGGGAGCCAGGAAGAGCGAGGCCACCGCGATGTGGCGCCGACCCTCGCCACGGAAGGCACGCACGGCCTCGCCAGTCGCCGGCGGCGCCGCGGAGGCGTACGCCGCGGTGACCGGCAGCTTGTGGTGGGCACCCCAGATCCGGGCGAGCCGAGCCACCGCCTGGTTGGCGAGCGGATCGCTGGACCCTGCCGCGGCGAGGACGAGTGCGTCGAGCTCGCGCACCCGGTTGGCCTTGAGCGCGGCGCGGAGGCGTTCGTCGAGCACGCGGAGGAAGCACGGCTCGAGCCCGAGGATCGAGGTCACCTGGATCTTGGTGCCGGGGTGTCGCTCGGTCGCGGCCGCGATGACGGAGGGCACGTCGACCTTGGCGTGGAACGCGTCGGTGAGCAGGAGCGGGACGACGACGATCTCCTCGTGTCCGGCCTTCACCAGCTTGGTGACGACGGTCTCGAAGGACGGCGTGGAGAGTTCGAGGAACGCCGCCTCGATACGAAGGTCGGGGCGCTGGGCACGCGCCGCAGCCACAAGCTCCTTGATCGTCGCGGCGGAGCGGGGGTCACGGCTGCCGTGGGCCAGGGCCACCAGGGCAGGAGCGGCCATTGTTCAATCCCTTCAGATGATGGGTGTCAGAGCGTGGGGGAGCGGGTCAGGTGTGAATCCCGCACTCGGTCTTGTTGGTTCCGGCCCACCGGCCGCTACGCGGATCCTCGCCGGCGGCCACGCGGCGGGTGCAGGGCGCGCACCCGATCGACGGGTAGCCGTCGTAGACCAGTGGGTTGACGAGCACGCCGTTCTCCTCGATGTAGCGCTCGACCTGTTCGTCGGACCAGCGGGCGATGGGCGAGACCTTGACCTTGCCCTTCTTGGCATCCCAGCCGATCACCGGCGCGATGACCCGGTTGTGGGTCTCGGCACGGCGCAGACCGGTCGCCCACGCGTCGTACCCCTGGAGCGCATCGGCCAGCGGCTGGACCTTGCGCAGCTTGCAGCACAGGTCAGGGTCGGTCTTGTAGAGGTCCTTGCCGTAGGTCGCGTCCTGCTCCGCCACCGACTGGACCGGGGTGATGGTGAGCAGATTGACGTCCAAGGTGGCGGCGACGGCGTCGCGCGTGCCGATCGTCTCGACGAAGTGATAGCCGGTGTCGAGGAAGACCACGTCGATGCCGGGCACGACCTTCGAGGCGAGGTGGGCGAGGACCGCGTCCCCCATGGAGGAGGTGACGCAGAAACGCTCCCCGAAGGTGGCTGCGGCCCATTCGATGATGGTCTCGGCCGGAGCGAGCTCCAACTCGGCACCCCAGTGGGACACCAGCTCGCGCAGCTCCTCCGGGGTCCGTCCTTCGGTGTCGATGCCGCGCGAGCTGCGCGCGGCAGCGGTCAGCGGGGCGCTGCTCATGCGGTGACCTCCCGGCGGATCAGCCCGAGCGACTTGAGCGAGAAGGCTCGCAGGCAGGCGCGGCACTCCCAGGCCCCGTGCGGAGAGCTGACCTCACCGGTCTCGCTCACGATCTCGTGCGGACGCAGGTCCTCCTCGCCGCAGTAGGGGCAGTGGAAGGGGACGGCTCGACCCTCGCCGCTCATGCTCCCGCCCCCTGGGGCACCTTCTCGTTGCGCAGCATCGCCTCGTCGGCGCGGGCTACCCACGCAGCGAACGACTCCCCGTCGGCCCGGTCGGCGAGATAGTGCTCGACAACGCCGGCGACGTAGTCGTCCAGACCGGCGCTGGTGACCTTGTGGGCGCGCAGCTTGCGGCCGAAGCCACTGGTCAGGCCGATGCCACCGCCCAGGTGGACCTGGAAGCCCTCGACCTGGTTGCCGTTCTCGTCCAGCACCAGCTGGCCCTTGAGGCCGATGTCGGCGACCTGGATGCGGGCGCAGGAGTTGGGGCAGCCGTTGACGTTGATGGTGATCGGCGTGTCCAGGTCGGGGAAGCGACGCTCGAGCTCGTCGATGAGTGCGCTTGCACGCTGCTTGGTCTCGACGATCGCCAGCTTGCAGAACTCGATCCCGGTGCAGGCCATGGTGGAGCGGCGCCACTGCGAGGGGCGTGCCGTCAAACCGACGACCTCGAGGTCGTCGAGCAGGTCCGGGACGGACTCGCTGGCCACACCGAGGATGACCAGCTTCTGGTACGACGTGAGCCGGACCCCGTCGGCGGCGTACTTCTCCACCAGATCGCCGAGCGCGCTCAGCATGGCGCCGTTGACGCGTCCGACGGTGGGGGCCACGCCGACGTAGAAGCGCCCGTCCTTCTGCTCGTGGGCGCCGATGTGGTCGCCGTGGCGGACCGCGCGCTCGGGGGACTCGCCGTCGATGAGCCTGCGGCCGAGGTACTCGTTCTCGAGCACCTCGCGGAACTTCTCCACACCCCAGTCCGCGACCAGGAACTTCAGCCGCGCTCGGGACCGGAGGCGGCGATACCCGTAGTCGCGGAAGATCGAGATGACGCCCTCCCAGACGTCGGGGACCTCCTCGGCCGGGATCCAGACGCCGACCTTCTTGGCGAGCATCGGGTTGGTGGAGAGCCCACCGCCGACCCACAGGTCGAAGCCGGGGCCATGCTCGGGGTGACGGGTGCCGACGAAGGAGATGTCGTTGATCTCGGGCGCGCCGTCGAGCGAGGGATGACCGGAGACGGAGGTCTTGAACTTGCGCGGCAGGTTGGAGTACGCGGGGTTGCCGATGTAACGACGCTTGATCTCGGCGAGCGCGTCGCTGCCGTCGATGATCTCGTCGGCGGCGACCCCGGCGACCGGCGAGCCAAGGAAGCCGCGCGGGCTGTCGCCGCAGGCCTCGAGGGTGTCGAGCCCGACCGCGTCGAGCCGCTCCCAGATCTCCGGGACGCTCTCGATCTCGATCCAGTGGTACTGGATGTTCTGCCGGTCGGTGATGTCGGCGGTGCCGCGGGCGAAGTCGGTCGAGATGGAGCCGAGGGTGCGCAGCTGCGTCGCGTTGAGCAGTTGGCCGTCGGAGCGGACCCGCATCATGAAGTAGCGGTCGTCGAGCTCCTCTTCCTCCAGAGCGCCGGTCTTGCCACCGTCGATGCCGGGCCTGCGCTGGGTGTAGAGCCCCATCCACCGGAAGCGGCCGCGCAGGTCTGCTGGGTCGATCGAATCGAACCCGCGCTTGGAGTAGATGTGAAGGATGCGGTCCCGCACGTTCAGCGGATCGTCGTCCTTCTTGGACTGCTCATTCTTGTTGAGCGGCTCGGTGAAGCCCAGCGCCCACTGCCCCTCGCCGCGCTTGGGGCGCGGGATCTCGGTCTGGGCGGCGCGGCGGGCCTGGAATCGCGGGTCGGACATGGGTCAGAGTTCCTCGGCGGTTCGAGGGGCGCGGGTGGGCAGGAGCGTCACGACAAGTCGTGGGAGATCCTCGCCCTGGGCGCCCGGGAGAGATGGTCTGTCGGGGCGTCGGGCTGCGCTCGGCGCGAGAGGGAAGCGGCGAGCCCGGCGATCAGCGAGGCCAACAGATCATGCTGCGCATACGGCAGAAGTCCACGTGGCGTCGCGCCACGAGGTGCTTATGCGTTGCAGCGGTGACCATGTCAAGGAGTCTCACTGGGCGGACGGACTGCATCAAGGCAACATCTCGAACACTGAGACGCGTGTCCAGATGATGAAATATCGCCCCGATCCACGCGGGCCGGTGTGGCGCACATCACTACCGCGCCGGGTGGTGCGGTCTCCCGGCGTCGCGCGCGGTGGGGCCGTGCGATGGAGTATGACGCCACCCACCACGTGGGCGTGGGTGAGCGGCCCGGGGCCCACGGCGATGAACTCGACGTGGTCGGCACCAGCGAACCACGCGGTGATCGCCGGGCGGAGGCGATCGGTGGCTGGAGTCAGCGTGACCGGGATCGCTGGAATAGCAATGCGTGGGATCCGTGGTCGTTCACTACGCTGTGCGCCATGAGCGACCTCTCCGCCGAGACCACTGCCGCCGTGGCGAGCTCCGCCTATCACCACGCCCTGGAGGTGATCGCCTCGGTCGAGCCCCGGGTCGCGGAAGCCACCAAGCAGGAGCTCATCGACCAGCGAGCCAGCCTCAAGCTCATTGCGAGCGAGAACTACGCCTCGCCGGCGGTGCTGCTCGCGATGGGCACCTGGTTCAGCGACAAGTACGCCGAAGGCACCGTCGGCCACCGCTTCTATGCCGGCTGCCAGAACGTCGACACGGTGGAGTCGCTCGCGGCCGAGCATGCGCGGGAGCTGTTCGGCGCGCCGTACGCCTACGTCCAGCCGCACTCGGGCATCGATGCCAACCTGGTCGCGTTCTGGTCGATCCTGGCCCACCGGGTCGAGGGCCCGTGGCTGGAGAAGTTCGGCGCTCGGAACGTCAACGACCTCTCCGAGGCCGACTGGGAGTCGCTGCGCGACGAGCTCGGCAACCAGCGCCTGCTCGGCATGTCGCTGGATGCCGGCGGCCACCTCACCCACGGCTTCCGCCCCAACATCTCAGGCAAGATGTTCCACCAGCAGCAGTACGGCACCGATCCCGAGACCGGACTGCTCGACTACGACGCGGTGCGCGCGAAGGCCAAGGAGTTCAAGCCGATGGTCCTCGTGGCCGGTTACTCCGCCTACCCGCGTCGGGTGAACTTCGCGAAGATGCGTGAGATCGCCGACGAGGTCGGCGCGACGCTGATGGTCGACATGGCCCACTTCGCCGGCCTGGTCGCCGGCAAGGTGTTCACCGGCGACGAGGACCCGGTGCCGCACGCTCACATCATCACCACCACCACGCACAAGTCGCTGCGCGGGCCGCGCGGCGGCCTGGTGCTGGCCACCGAGGAGTACGCCGCGAGCGTCGACCGCGGCTGCCCGATGGTCCTCGGCGGCCCGCTCAGCCACGTCATGGCGGCCAAGGCGGTCGCGCTGGCCGAGGCCCGTCAGCCCTCCTTCCAGACCTACGCCCAGCGCATCGCGGACAACGCCAAGTCTCTCGCCGAGGGCTTCCTCACGCGTGGGGCGAAGCTTGTCACCGGTGGCACGGACAACCACCTGGTCCTGCTCGATGTCACCTCCTTCGGCCTCACCGGTCGGCAGGCGGAGTCCGCGCTTCTCGACGCCGGTGTCGTCACCAACCGCAACTCCATCCCCGCCGATCCCAACGGCGCCTGGTACACCTCCGGCATCCGGCTCGGCACTCCCGCGCTGACCACCCGCGGATTCGGGCACGACGAGTTCGACAAGGTCGCGGAGCTGATCGTGGACGTTCTCACCAACACCACCCCGGGGGCGACCAGTGCCGGCGGCCAGTCGAAGGCGTCGTACGTCCTCGCCGAAGGCGTCGCGGAGAAGACCAAGGCGGCCTGCGCCGAGCTGCTCGACAAGCACCCGCTCTACCCAGGGCTCGAGCTGGCCTGATCCGGTTCGGCCTCCCGGCGTCAGACGGGCTTGTGCCAGACCGAGACGTGCCGCGTGCTCTCGGCGGTGAAGGGGGCGCGTTCCCATGACGCGTAGCGGGCCTCGGGGCTGAGTCCGGCAAGACGGGCCATGAGATCAAGCTCGGAAGGCCAGACATAGCGGAAGTGATGCCGGTGGGCCCGGTAGCGTCCGTCGGGCTCGCGGGTGTAGTGGTGCGAGGTCGCCTGCTGGGTGACCAGGTCGAAGGTGTCGATGCCGAGATGGGTCTCGGTGAGGTCGAACGGCGCGGCGATCTGGCCGGGCGGGAGCCGACGTAGCGGGGGCACCCCGACCTCGACGACGAACCGGCCGCCGGGCGCCAGATGGCGGGCGGCGTTGGCGACGCAGGCCACCTGCTCCTCCTGCGTACGTAGGTTCCCGATGGTGTTGTAGACGAGGTAGACCAGCGCGAATTCTCCAGCGCCGGGGGCGGTCGCGCTGGCCATGTCACCGATCACGACCGGCAGCCGGGCTTCCTCGACCTTCCGCCGGAGTACGTCGAGCATCGGGCCGGACAGCTCGATGCCACTGACCGCGACCCCACGCTCGCTCAGCGGCACGCCGATGCGGCCGGTGCCGATGGCGAGCTCGAGCGCGGGGCGGCTCCCGGCGAGGTCGTAGAGGAAGTCGACGGCCGGCTCGATCGCGGCCGCTTGATTCATCGGATCCTCGGGATCGTCGTAGCGCTCGGCCGTCTCCCGGTCCCACACCTCGCTGCTGGTCATGATGGCGCAGCCTGCCTGGGTGCAGGCTGCGAGGCGAGCGAATAAATGCGGGTCAGAGCCGGCGCGCTCAGCCGACCACCGGCGTCGTTCGGGCGACCACCGCGGAGAAGTCGCCACGATCGAGCATGCCGTAGGTGCCGTCGTGGGGCGCGGCGAGCCGCGAGGCGCAGAAGATGTCGGCGACCTCCGCGGGCGCGAAGCGCACCAGGAGGGAGCCCTGGAGCACCGCGGCCATCCGGCCGGCGAGCCGGCGGGCAGACCCCTCGAGCGTGTCGGGGGAGGCCATCAACGATCCGAGCAGTTCCAGGGTGCCCTCGATGGCGCGATCGAGTCGCGGATCGGCGCCCCGGGCCAGCCCGACCTCGGTGATCCAGGCGTCGAGGGCCTCGGGTTCGCGCGCCAGCGCCCGCAACACGTCGAGCGCGTTGACGTTGCCGGAGCCCTCCCACACCGAGTTGAGCGGCGCCTCCCGGTAGAGCAGCGGAAGGCCGGACTCCTCGACGTACCCGTTGCCACCCAGGCACTCCAACGCCTCGGCGACCAGCGCCGGTGTCCGCTTGCAGACCCAGAACTTCGCCAACGGCAGCGCCAGGCGGCGGAACGCGCTCTCTCGCGGATCGTCGGCGCGGTCCACGGCGGCGGCGAGCCGGATCGCCAGCGCAGTGGCGGCCTCGGACTCGACGGCGAGGTCGGCGATGACGTTCTGCATCAGCGGCTTGTCGGCGAGCAGTCCGCCGAAGGCGGAGCGGTGGGCGACGTGCCAGGACGCCTCGGCGACCGCCTTGCGCATGAGCGACGCGGAGCCGAGGACGCAGTCCAGCCGGGTGGCGGCGACCATCTCGATGATCGTGCGGACCCCGCGTCCCTCCTCGCCCAGGCGGTGGACGAGCGTCCCGTCGAACTCGAGCTCGGAGCTGGCATTGGAACGATTGCCGAGCTTGTCCTTGAGGCGTACGACGTCGAGCCGGTTGCGCGAGCCGTCGGGAAGGATCCGGGGGAGCACGAAGCAGGTCAGGCCCCCCGGCGCCTGGGCGAGCACGAGGAAGACGTCGTTCATCGGCGCGGAGGTGAACCACTTGTGACCGTGCAGGGTGTACTCGCCCTCGACCGCGGTCGGTCGCGCCTGCGTCACGTTGGCGCGTACGTCGGATCCGCCCTGCTTCTCGGTCATGCCCATGCCGGCCAGCGCCCCGAGCTTCTCCGCCGCTGGCCGCGAGGTGGGATCGTAGGTCCGTGATGCCAGGAGAGGCGTCCACTCCTTGGCGAGGGTGTCGTCGGCTCGCAGCGCCGGGACAGCGGCGTAGGTCATGGAGATGGGGCAGCCGTGGCCCGGCTCGGTCTGGGACCAGGCAAGGAAGCCCGCGGCTCGGCGTACGTGGGCGTGTCCGGCGAGCCCCTCGGGTTGTTCGCGCTCCTGCGTCCAGGGTGCTGCCGCGAGCCCGTAGCCGACGGCGCGCTCCATCAGCCAGTGCCACGAGGGGTGGAAGCGCACCTCATCGATGCGGTGGCCGTACCGGTCGTAGTTGGCCAACACCGGCTCGTTCTGGTTGGCGAGCAGGCCGTGCTCGCGCGCCTCGGCGGAGCCGGCCTCGCGGCCCAGCGCGCCGAGTGAGTCGAGCACCTGCGCCGATGCGTGCCGTACGACGGCCTCGGCCAGCGCCCGGTCACTGCCGACCACGTCGTGGCCGGTGAGCGGGGGAGTCTGGTTGGTGACATCGCGGATCGCCGGGCTAGCCATGTCCCAGACGATAGGACCCCGCGCGCTAGATTGCCCCCCGTGTCCCAGGAGTCGCCCGAGTACGCCGCCGGCCCGCGCGTCTCGCTGCCCGAGCGGGTGAGGTCGCCGTGGTGGCAGCTGGCGCGTCGACTGCTGCTGGCCCTGGGGATCCTGGTGGCGACGGTGCTGATCGTCTGGATCGATCGCGATGGCTATCGCGACAACGCCAGGGCGGGACATCCGCTGACCCTGATCGACGCGATCTACTACACGACCGTCACCCTCAGTACGACCGGGTACGGCGACATCGCGCCGGTCGCCGAGCATTCTCGGCTGATCAATGCGTTCGTGGTCACGCCGGCACGTATCGGATTCCTGGTGGTGTTGATCGGCACCACCCTCGAGGTGCTGGCGGCCCGCGGCCGCGAGCAGATCCGCGTCTCCCGCTGGAGGAAGAACATGGCCCATCACGTCGTCGTCATCGGCTACGGCACCAAGGGCCGCAGTGCGGTCGAGACACTGGTCAACAACGGCCAGGACCGTGAGCACATCGTGGTCGTCGACCCGAGCACCTCGGCCCTGCAGGAGGCCCATGCCGACGGCCTCGCGGTCGTCACCGGGGATGCCACCCGCCGCGACGTGCTCATCCGGGCCGGTGTCGGCACCGCCGACCAGGTCGTCATCACCACCGACCGCGACGACTCCAACGTGCTCGCCACACTCACGGTGCGTCAGCTCAACCCAGATGCCTGGATCGTGGCCTCAGCCCGCGAGCAGGAGAACGCGCCGTTGATGAAGCAGTCCGGCGCGGACTCGGTGATCACCTCCTCCGACGCGGTGGGACGGCTGCTTGGCCTCTCCTCGTTGTCACCGATGCTGGGTCAGGTCATGGAGGACCTGCTCACGTACGGCGAGGGGCTCGAGGTCGCCGAGCGCGACCTGCTCGTCAGCGAGGTCGGTCGGCAGCCACAGCACCTCGCCGACCAGGTCATCGCGGTCGTGCGTGACGAGAAGGTGTTCCGCTACTTCGACCCTGTGGTGAGCCAACTTGCCAGGGGGGACCGGCTGATCGTCGTACGCCCGGCCAAGGAGCTGCCGTGGGCGCCACGTCCGGGCACGCACGGGGAGGACTTCGCCAGCGACGAGGCATGAGGGCGCGGGGCGCCGGCAGAAGGATGGAGCGGGAAATGAGTTGAGCCGCTGGCGTCTCGGGTCACCAGCGACTCAACATCGAGAACTCTAGCCCGTCGGCGGGCCGAAATCAGCGGTCAGGTTGCAAAAAGTTGAAGATCACCTGTCCGAGGGATGAGGCATGGCCCGCACGGGCCACTCGAACCCCGGGAGGGCGAGTCGCTGAGGCGAGCGTGTGCGCATCCGCACACCGGCAGAATGCGGATTGGTTAGCCGGACTAACGTAAAGTCGCGGGTCGTGACCGACGCCCCGACCCGACCGCAGAAGCGGATCCAGGCCGACCACCCGTCGTACAAGTGGGTGGCGCTCTCCAACACCACGCTCGGCATCCTGATCTCGACGATCAACAGCTCGATCGTGATCATCTCGCTGCCAGCGATCTTCAAGGGCATCCACGTGGATCCGCTGGGTGCGGGCAACGTCAGCTACCTGCTCTGGATGATCATGGGCTTCCTGGTCGTCTCCGCGGTCCTCGTCGTCATGCTCGGCCGACTCGGCGACATGTTCGGGCGGGTCAAGATCTACAACCTCGGGTTCGTCGTCTTCTCCCTCGCCTCGATCTTCCTCTCCCTCGACCCGCTCCAGGGTGGCTCCGGGGCGCTGTGGCTGATCATCGGCCGGATCATCCAGGGCATCGGCGGATCGATGCTCTTCGCCAACTCCACCGCGATCCTGACCGACGCCTTCCCCGCCGAGCAGCGCGGGATGGCGCTGGGCATCAACAACGTCGCCGCCGTCGCCGGGTCGTTCGTGGGCCTCGTGGTCGGTGGCGTGCTCTCCGAGGTCGACTGGCGTCTGGTCTTCTGGGTCTCGGTGCCGATCGGCGTGATCGGCACGATCTGGTCCTATAAGTCGCTGCATGAGACCGGCGTACGCCGCGAGGGCCATCTCGACCTGCCCGGCAACGTGACCTTCGCCGTTGGTCTCACCGCCATCCTGGTGGCGATCACCTACGGCATCCAGCCTCACGGCGACCACACGATGGGCTGGACGAACCCCTGGGTGCTCGGCGCGCTCGTCGGTGGCGCGATCGTCCTGGTCGTCTTCTGCTGGGTCGAGACCAGGGTCCCGGACCCGATGTTCGCCATGAGCCTGTTCAAGATCCGGCCGTTCTGGGCCGGCAACCTCGCCGGGCTGCTCTCCTCGGTGGCGCGTGGCGGGATGCAGTTCATGTTGATCATCTGGCTGCAGGGCATCTGGCTGCCGTTGCACGGCTACTCCTATGAATCGACGCCGCTGTGGGCCGGCATCTACATGCTGCCTCTGACCGTCGGCTTCCTGGTCGCGGGCCCGCTCTCCGGCGTGCTCTCGGACCGGTTCGGCGCCCGGCTGTTCGCCGCCGGAGGGATGGTCCTGGTCGCGGCGACCTTCGTGGGCTTCCTCGTGATCCCGGTGAACTTCCCCTACTGGCTCTTCGCGATCATCTTGTTGCTCAATGGCCTGGCGTCCGGTCTCTTCGCAGCGCCGAACGTCTCCGCGATCATGAACTCCGTGCCGGCCAACCAGCGCGGCGCTGCCTCGGGGATGCGCGGCACCTTCTTCAACTCCGGTTCCTCGCTCTCCATCGGAGTCTTCTTCTCGCTCATGATCGCCGGGCTGGCGGCGAAGTTGCCGACCACGATGACCACGGGCCTCCAGGCGCACGGCGTGTCATCCCAGGCCGCCTCGGCAGCGGGGCAGATGCCGCCGGTGGCGTCGCTGTTCGCCTCGTTCCTCGGCTTCAACCCGATCCAGACGATCCTCGACAACCTGCACAAGCTGGGGATCCCGCTCGGCAGTCCGGACCTGACCACCCTCACCGGGAAGCGGTTCTTCCCGGGGCTGATGTCGGCCCCGTTCCATCAGGGCTTGATCGTCGTCTTCGGTGCCGCCGCCGGGATGTGCGTGCTGGCCGCGATCGCCTCTCTGCTTGCCGGCGGCAAGTACGTCCACCAGGACGAGCCGGTCATCGGCGAGGCGGCCGCCAACGTCGCCCTGCCCGAGGAGGAGTGACCCATTAGTCGCCGGGCTGGTCGCGGGATCAGTCGCGGGCGGTGAGGATCAGCGGCCCGTCCTCGGTGATCGCGACGGTGTGCTCCATGTGGGCGCCGCGTGAGCCATCGGCACTGCGGAGCGTCCAGCCGTCGTCGTCGGTGTAGATCTCGTCGGTGGTGTGCAGGAACCACGGCTCGATCGCGATGACCAGGCCCGGCTGCAGCTTGAAGCCGCGGCCCGGCCGACCGTCGTTCGGGACGTGCGGGTCGCCGTGCATCGTCCGCCCGACGCCGTGACCGCCGAACTGGGTGTTGATCCGGAGCCCGGCTCCGCGCGCGACCTCGGCGATCGCGTGGGAGATGTCGCCGATCTTGTTGCCCGCGCGGGCGGCCGCGATGCCGGCCTCGAGTGCGCGGGTGGTGACCTCGATGAGCCGGAGGTCCTCCTCGCGTGGCGTCCCCACCACGACCGAGAGCGCGCTGTCGGAGACCCAGCCGTCGACGCTGGCGGCGAAGTCGAGGCTCAGCAGGTCGCCGTCCTGGAGGACGTAGTCGTGCGGGAGACCGTGCAGCACCGCGTCGTTGACGCTGGTGCACAGCACCTTGCCGAACGGCATCGCGCCGAAGGACGGGTGGTAGTCGATGTAACAGGACTCCGCGCCGCGTGCCTTGATCATCTGGTGTGCGAGCTCGTCGAGCTCGAGCAGGTTGACGCCGACGGCGGCCTTCTCCTTCAGCGCCAGCAGTACGTCGGCGACGAACCGCCCGGCGGGCTTCATCTGCTCGATCTGGGTCGGGGTGCGCAGCTCGATCACGGTGCCAAGGCTAGCCCCGCCGCCCCGCGGACTCCTCACCGCGTGGCGCCGCGAGCACCCGGAGCGGGCGCCCGGCACGCCACGCGGCGATGTCCTCGACGGCTTGGCCGAAGAAGCGCCGGTAGTTGGCCTCCGACACGTAGCCGAGGTGCGGCGTGCCGAGCACGTTCGGCAGGCGGCGCAGTACGTGGTCGTCGGGCAGCGGCTCGACGTCGTACACATCCAGGCCTGCGCCGGCGATCCGGCTCTGTTCGAGTGCGTCCACCAGCGCGTCGGTGTCGACGAGCCCGGCTCGCGCGGTGTTGACCAGGTAGGCGGTGTGCTTCATCAGGGCCAGGTCGTCGGCACCGACGATGCCGCGGGTCGAGTCGGACAGGACCAGGTGGAGGCTGACCACATCGCTGGTCGCCATCAGCTCGTCCTTGGCCACCAGACGTACGCCGGCCGCCGCCGCCCGCTCTGCGCTCAGATGGGGACTCCACCCGACGACGTCCATGCCGAAGGCCCGGCCGACCGCCGCGACCCGGGTTCCGATCCTGCCGACCCCGATGAGACCCAGTCGGGCGCCTTCGAGGTCGACGCCGACCGTTTGCTGCCAGCGCTCCGCGCGTCGCAGACCGACCGCCTCGGTGACCAGATGGCGGGTGAGTCCGTGGATGAGCGCCCAGGTGAGCTCGGCCGGGGGAGTAGGGCTGCTCTCGGTGCCGCACACGGTGACACCCCGGGCCGCGGCGGCGTCCAGATCGATGGCGGCGTTGCGGAGGCCGGTGGTCACCAGCAGTCGCAGGTCGGGCAGCCGGTCCACGAGCGCCGCCGGGAACGGCGTACGCTCGCGCATCGCCACCACGATCTGGGCACCGTCGAGCGCCGCGACGAGAGCCTCACCCTCGAGATGGTCGGGCACGGCGCTCGTCTCCACCTCGGGCAACGAGCCCCAGTCCGCCATCGACAGCGCTATGTCCTGGTAGTCATCGAGGATCACACACCGCACCCAGACAAACTAGCGAGGGCCGACCGCTGAGGGCAGATCCGCCCGGAGCCGATTCGCTGGCTCCGGGCAGCCAGGGCGAGCAGGCTCGGAGCATGACTCAGTCACCGCAACCGCCGGTCGCCCTCTCGCGGGCGGCGAACGCGTCAGGCGACGCCCAGGACCCAGAAGTCCGGGCCGCGCTCGGCCTCCATCCGGTCGAGCAGCTCCCGGTGGATCTCCGCGACACGTGCCGGAGTGATCAGCTCGCTCTCCTCGACCTCCTCGACGGTGAGGCTGGTCTTGTCCTCGTAGAGATGCTCGCCCACGAGCCGTGCACGATCATCGTAGGGCCAGACGAAGGCCTGCCGGCTGGAGACGTGGAAGTGGCGTGGGGAGTCGGGGACGTCGTAGCCCAGTGCCCGCAGATCCGAGCCCCGCGCGATCTGGTGGAAGGTGAGCTCGTCGGCGACGCCCCAGTCGTTCACGGCGATGAGGTCGTCGGAGTTCCACAGCACCGATTCGCCGACCGAGCGGTAGAAGGCCACCACGCCGTCGGTCCCTTCGATGACGGCCGGCTGCGCACCCCAGGTGACGCGATAGACCGGATGCTCGACCATCATGTCGGGTGCGACGATCTTCTCGAACTGTCCGGAGCCCTCCAGGTGGACATGGCGCCAGTAGTTCAGCAGGATCGCGCGGTGCCGCGGGTCGGTGGTCCGCTCGAGGAGCGCCTCGGTCGGCTTCATGCAGTCGTAGACGGCCTGCTCGAATCGATTCATGTGCCCCACCCAAACCGACGCCGGCGGTGCGCCGGCAGCCTCGCTTCCGCGGTGTGGAAGGCGCGCCTCGGCGTAGGCTCGATCTGTGACCGAGAAGAAGAAGGGGATGGGGCGGTTCCTGGGGATCCCGTACGACTGGCGCCGCCCCTCCGCGGCCCGGCTGAAGTCGCGATGGTGGAATGCCGACGATCCGCGCCTGTTCACACCCAAGAGCTGGGGGTGGGGCTACGACGTCAACCTCTACCGACTGTTGCACCCCGGCAAGGGGCCGAAGGCGTAGGTCAACGCGCCCGAGCCGCGGCGACGGCGGCACGCGCCGAGCCGTGGTGCACGGGGCCGTGCCGGGGGAGGATGACGCGCGCCTCCACCGCCGCGAGGATGTCCAGCGCCTGCTCGGCGTCGGCGATGTCGTGGTGGAAGAACGGCGCGATCCGCTGGGGGCCGACGACCCTGCTCAAGGGATGCCCGGTCACCAGGGCGTCGCCGGTGATCAGCGCCTTCGCCGCGGGCACGAGGTAGGCCGTGTGGCCGCTGGTGTGGCCGGGCGTCGGCACCGGCACCGGCGCACCTGGCGCCGTCAGGGGTTCGGGGAATGCCGTCGCGGAGGGAACCGGTCGGTCGTGGAGCGCGCCGGCGGCGAGGAGATGACCGATCCACCGCCAGCTGCACGGGTTCCAGGCGATCCGTACGACGTCGGCCGGCCCCGCTTGCTCGAGGAAGTCACGTCGAGCGTGCGCTGCCTCCCGGGCGGAGGTGTACACCGGGATGTCGTAGCGACGCAGGAGGTCGGGCAGCGTGCCGATGTGGTCGATGTGGGCATGCGTGACCAGGACGGCGCGCGGCGTACCGCCCACCTCCGCCAGCGAGGCCAGCACGTCCGCCAGGTCACCGGGGTAGCCGGCGTCGACCAGGGTCAGGTCGTCGCCATCCTTGAGGATGGTCCAGTTGACCGCGGTCCCGGTGACCGCGAAGACCTGGAAGCTGACCTCGGTGATGCGCATGCAGCCAGTCTGGCCGACGGAGGGCAGACCCTCCGGCACGACCATCCCGGTGGCCGGGCCGTCCTCACCAACCGCGTGCGCGCCACTCCGCGAGGTGGGGG
>Ga0164242_10002672_pt1 | contig 20609 bp, 17 predicted proteins | sample OricomgcompostMG_FD_108783 | JGI IMG/M metagenome (GOLD analysis project Ga0164242, IMG submission 108783) | Miracle-Growth compost microbial communities from Emeryville, California, USA - Original compost - Miracle growth compost (MG) ... | reverse complement strand
GGTCCTTTGCATCGCAACAAGATGCAGGCGGTTTTGGTGGATACCGTGCAGCAGGGAATTCCTGTTGTTATTGCCGCCAGCAACGAAGATACTGCTTATAAAGTAACTTACGTGGGAAGCGACAACGAGGCTCTTGGAGCAGATTTGGCGAAGAGCGTGGGCAAGTTGACGCCGCCAAATAGTAAAGTAGCTATTGTAAATATTCAGGAGGGAATGCGTTCGGTGGATTTGCGTCAACATGCTTTACAAGAAACATTATCGCAATCGTTTCCGAATTTACTTATTACCCAGACAAAATTTCCCGAAGACGGCGATCTGAATTATGAGGAGTCAAATTTGCAAAGCAAGATAAAGACTTCATTGAACCAATGCTTAAAAAATCAACCGGATGTCAAAGCTGTGGTGGCGCTGGATGAAAATTCCACCAAAACGGCATGGCAACTTTTAAAAGTTATTCCCGAGAGCAAACGGCCATTGTTATTTGGAGTAAGCGTGGATGCTGATTTAATTGCTGCGTGCCGCAAGGGAGAAATTGCGGCGTTGGCTGTGCAAGACGCATCGAAAATGGGTGAGGAAAGTGTGCGGGCGATTGCGGAATTTAAAGACGGAAAACGTCCGCCACAACAAGTGTTGATACCGTATAAAATTATCTCGGTGGGAAGATAAAAGTACTTTGGGTTCGTGGCTCCGGCGTCCCTGCCGGAGAGAAAAAGTACTTTCCACGGCACGGAGGCCGTGGCCACGATAACTGACGTTAAGGAAGAAAATCACAATGTCCAAACAAGAATCGTGTAAATTTGAAGAGAACCAGGAAAGCTGCGGGCTTTGGCGCGCGCTAAAATTTATTGGCAAAACCGCCGTCTTTGCGGCCGGCGTGGCGGCTGTGGCAAATGCCTGGCTGGATTATAATTCCATGCCTTTAGGCCCGCGTTTTGAAGCTACGTATGAACGCTATCCATCACGCTTTGGCGATGTCGCATACGCGGTAAAAGGGCAGGGCAGCCCGTTGCTATTATTGCACGCGCCGCGCATTGGCGCTTCGATGGCGGAATGGAGCCAGATTATCGACGCCCTGGCGGCGCGCCACACGGTGTATGCGCTGGATTATTTAGGATGGGGAAATTCGGATCGCACGCGCGGCATTTGCTCGGCCAGGGAAATGGTGGAAGAAGTACAATTTTTTATCGAAGATGTCATCGGCGAACCGTGCATCGTTTTTGCGTCCGGCCAAAGCGCGCCGATCGCGGTTAATGCCGCCGCGCAAACGCCGGAGCTGTTTGAAAAATTAGTCTTAATTTGTCCCACCGAAGAAGCCACGGAAGTCTTTGAAAAAGTACTTTGGCACGGGCATTGGCCGCCGCAGCTTTTGATTGGAATTCACAAAATGGCGGAAACGTTGTCCTCGTCTTCTTTCCTCAACACTTCGATTAGCAACGTGCTGACGGCCAAAAGTGTCATCACCTCGCTGGCGCGCGAATTATTTTATGATCAGAAATTTGTGACGCCGGCGCTGGTTAATAATTTGTATACATCCGCCCATCAACCCGGTATCCGCGCCGATATATTTTCCCATCTCAGCGGAAAATTGGATATCGCCTGGGAAGACGCCTGGAATCAAATCGAGCATCCAACGTTGATTATTTGGGGACGCAATGCGCCACTCGAAGCCGCTGATTCTGCCACGGAATGGCTGGCGATAAAACCCGGCGCCGAATTGCAAACAATTGATCAGGCGGGATTATTGCCGCATGTGGAACAGAGCGGCAAGTTTTTAGAAATTGTGACGAAGTGGCTGGATGCGTGATTTGTAAAAGTACTTTTACAAGTCGCCACCGTGCGCAAATCGTAGAAGAAAAATAAAAAGAAACCCACCCAGCATTGACCAGACGAATTCGTAAGGCACGTGATTATAGGTGATGGGCAAAATGATGGGGAGCTGCATTTTGCTTTGAATCCAATGTCCCAAATAGGCGCCGACCAAGGCAATGAGAGAATTCGCGCCCCAGTTGGATTTGCCGGAGCCCATTAACAGCACGGCCAAACCTCCGCACACGCAGGCCGTTCCGATGAGGATGATGAGTTGAGGTGTGCTCATGAGGGGATAAAAAATAAGGACATAACAAAAGTACTTTTTTATGCCCTTATTACGAAGTATTTTGGAATTAGCCGGCTAATTCCTGCAATTTGCCAAGCACTTCCTGGTAATCCGGTTCGCTGGCAATTTCTGGCACCAATTGGCGGTAAGCAATTTTGCCGTCGCCGTCAATGATGAAAACACAACGCGCCGCCGCGCCCAGCGGGGTTTCGATATACAGGCCGTAATCTTTCGAGAACGTCTGGCCTTTATAATCGCTGAGTAATTGCATTTTGTCCACGCCTTCCGCGCCGCACCAGCGTTTCTGCGCAAAGGGCGTGTCCACGCTCACGGTGTAAGCCACGACATTGTCGCCGGTATTATCGAGTTCCTGGTTAAAACGCTTGGTTTCGATGGAGCAAGTGGGAGTATCGATGCTGGGAACCACGGAAATCAGACGGATTTTGCCGTTTGTATCGGAAAGCGAAACGCTGCTCAAATCGTTTGCGGTCAAGGTGAAATCGGGAGCCGCCTGGCCTGCATCCGGCACGGCGCCGTTGAGGGTGACGGGATTGCCCTTGAGAGTTACTGAATCTGCCATTGTGTGAAATCCTTTATACGAAATTTGCTTTTTAGTTTGGCACAGCTTCCTTCTTTTCACAAGGATTAGGCTATTCGCTGATCTGCGTTTTTTACTTGCCGAAGGTGTAACCTATTTGTGCGAAGAATCTCGGCGCGCCGGGATCAAATGCGGAGTTGACGCCCTGACGTTGCGCGCCCGCGGTCACGGAAAATGCCTGATTATGCGGATGATAACGCAAACCGATGGCATAAGGCGGTTTTGTATTTTCAGAGAATGCATCGTCCACATTTTTACTTTGAATCTCGCCGATGAGATTCAAATCACCGCTGCGAACCACAGGAACTTCCAGGCCGGCGAAAACGGAGAGTTGCGAAGAATGAGTGGTAGGATAGGGAGCGTTTGCAAAGTCAGTGAAGCGATCCCAATGCATGCCAAGCGTCGCTTTCACCGGCGCGCGATGTGCGGTGTGATTAAATGATTTTGTAGCAACGGCGTATGCGCGAAAATTGTCGTTTAACCCGCGATCATAACCCGCGCCCACAGCCACATCAAAACCCTTTTCACGTTGTGTCAATAATTGATATTTAGCGCCCACGTCAAACCCGCTGCGATCCCAGGAACGGTAATTACTTTTGTAACGATCGATGCCGCCGCTGATTTCGAGTTTGTCAGTGGCCTGAATCGCGCCATAGATGCCGTAGAATTCGTCGTGGAACTTACTGCCGAGATAGGAATAATTTCCTTGAATTTGCGGATGCCCCTTTTGAACAATCTCCGCGGTGGGGTTGAGGATTAAACCAGTTTCGCCGTTGATATTGAGATCGGCCCGCGCGATGTTTGTGGCGCCAATAATTGCAATGGTAGAAATAGCTGCTTTTAAAGTGAATTTCATGTTTTAACTTCCAGTAAAAAATTAATGGTGCCGGAAAGAAAAGTACTTTCCAGGCATTGTGGGATTTGGATGATGGGATTATAAATTGCAGATGAGAAGCCGTCAATAGATTTAATTCCCGAGAAGATAGTAGAATACAAACCATGCACACTTTTCTTTTAGCACTTTCGATGTTGGTAATAGCCGGCGCATCGGCGTTGGCGGAAAACGTGACGTACATGGATGACAAAACGCCGCTGACCGGTTATCTGGTGAAGTCGGATAATGCCGCGCCCAAGCCACCAGGCGTTTTAATTCTGCCGGCCTGGAAAGGCGTTGATGCGCATGGCAAAGATTCCGCTGATAAATTGGGCAAGTTGGGATACATCTCATTGGTGGCCGATATTTATGGCGCCGGCGGCAAGTCGCTGGAAATGAAAGAGGCGATGGAATTCAGCGGCTATTACAAGGAACATTTCGAAGCCTACCAAAAGCGAATCCGTTTGGCGTTGGATGAATTGGTGCGCCAGGGCGCGGATCCCAATCGGCTGGCGATTGTGGGATATTGTTTTGGCGGAACCGGCGCGCTGGAAGCGGCGCGTGGCAATTTGCCCGTGCGCGGCGTGGTTTCTGTTCACGGCGGTTTGGCCAAAGATACGTCGCGTCCCAATGGCGCGATCACGCCAAAAGTACTTATATTGCACGGCGCGGACGATCCGCACGTGAGCGCCGAATCCATCACCGCGTGTATGAACGAAATGCGCGAGGGAAATGCCGATTGGCAGATGATTTGGTATGCCGATGCAGTGCATTCTTTCAGCGATCCCAACGCGGGAAATGATAAATCCAAAGGCGCGGCCTATAATCCCGTCGCGTCGCGGCGATCCTGGGAACACATGGAATTGTTTTTGAAAGAATTGTTTGAGTAAAGTTTGTATCAACGAAATTTCCGCGTTCGTCATTCCGCGAACGCGAGAATCCAAATTGTAGAAGCGGCATCTTGCCGCTTTCATTAAGCGGCGGGACGCCGCTTCTACAATTTATTTTGTCAATCCAAAATCCGCCGAATTTGCACAACACTCGTTACGGGCGCTTGACACGCAAAATCCCTGCAAATATAAGCCGCTGCCTTGCCGTCTTGCAACGCCATATCTTTGGTCCACGGCAATCGCTCATTCCAAAATTCACGATTCTCCTGGTTCAACAAAATAACAACCGCGCCGGGCAAATAATGGCTATTCACTTCATTCAATAAATTATCCAAATTGCCATCGCGCAACTCGCCCACCAAAACGATATGTTGCGGCGCCTGTTCTGAAAGTACTTTTGCCGCCAGCATTTTCGGCATCACCGTTGGCGAAGTTTTCACGCGCAATTGATACGCTTCAAAAACCTGCTCCGCCGTTTTCGCAAAATCGTCGCGTCCCAGCAGATGGCTGAGTTTCAACAAACTTCCCGCCATCATGGAATTCGGCGCCGGCTCCGCGCCGTCGTGATCGCCTTTAAAACGCAGCAATAAGTGCGGATCGGGACCGGCATCGAAATAGCCAAAAGTACGTTCATCCCAAAAGTACTTTTGCAGATGCTCCACTAATTTTTCCGCGAATTGCAAATACTCAATATCAAAAGTCGCTTCATATAAATCGATATTCGCGCCGATCATCGCCGCGTAATCACCGGCGAAGCCGTCCACATCCGCCACTCCATCGCAATAATGCCGCGCCAGGATTCCGCTTTCTGCGTTGTATAAGTTGTCACGAATAAAAGCCGCCGCATCTTTTGCCGCGTCTATATAACTTTTTTCATTTAAGATGCGTCCGCCGCGCGCCAGCGCGCTGATCATCATGCCATTCCACGCGGGTATTATTTTCTCGTCGCGATGCGGGCGTGGACGCAATTCGCGCAGATCGAAAAGTACTTTTTTATATCTATTCAGCGCCTCTTCGATTTTGTCCTGATCCAGCTTAAACTCAGCAGAGAGCGTCTCCAGCGTTTGCGCAACGTGCAAAATATTAGTATCTCTAAATTCACCAGACGGATCGCCTTCCGCCGGCGCGTTGCCGTTGGCGCGCACGTCATACCGTTTTTTGAATAGTGGCGATTCCTCGCCCAGCGCGGCGTCAATTTCCGCCTCCGCCCATATATAAAATAATCCTTCATGCGCATGTTCCGATTCCGGGGAATCAAGAGAATCCGCGTCTTCCGCCGCGAAAAATCCGCCTTGCGGATGACGCAAATCGCGCAGCACATAATCGAAAATATCCCGCGCCGTTTCTGCATAAAATGCATCGCTGCTCAGTTGATACATTTCCAAAAACGAAATCGCCAGCTGCGCCTGATCATAGAGCATCTTTTCAAAATGCGGCACCATCCAATAATGATCGACGCTGTAACGGTGAAAGCCGCCGCCAAGTTGATCATGCATGCCGCCCGCAGCCATTTTGCTCAACGTGCGCGCCGACATTTCCAGCGCTGTCTCGTCTTTATGTGTCGCATAATATTGATGCAAAAAATCGTGCGTCACAGGACGTGGAAATAACGGCGCGCCGCCGAAACCGCCATATTCGGGATCGTAGGCATTTCCCAAATCCTCGAAACATGTTTTGGCGTGTTCATCCCAGGAGGCTTCCTGAAAAGTACTTTTGGTGAGCGTCGTAAATTCCGTCAACGCCGTCATAACTTCATTTCCTGATTCTTCGATGCGCGCACGTTGATTTTTCCAGGCCGCGGCAAGTTTTCCCAGCAGCGTGGGAAAGGCTACATGCCCCTGAACTTCCACCGGTGGAAAATAAGTGCCGCCGAAAAACGGTTTCAAATCCGGCGTCAAAAAAACCGAGAGCGGCCAGCCGCCGGAGCCTGTGGTGGCTTGTACAAACGACATATACAAATGGTCGACATCGGGACGTTCTTCGCGATCGACTTTGATATTCACGAAATGCTCGTTGAGATACGCCGCGATCTGCGGCTGTTCAAAACTTTCATGCGCCATCACATGGCACCAATGGCAGGTGGAATAGCCGATGGAAAGAAAAATCGGTTTGTCTTCGGCGCGCGCTTTGGCAAAGGCAGCTTCGCCCCACGGCATCCAATCAACGGGATTTTCAGCGTGTTGGCGGAGGTAGGGATTTTGGGAATGAATAAGTTGATTAGGCATAGTCGTAAAAGTACTTGAAATATTTAGGAATTGTCCTGTTCCCGCAAGTGTTTCGGCTGGCGAAACGTCCAATGTTTCGCGGCCAGATAATTCCACACCACGCCAAAAGGAATAGCGCAAATATACGCGATAAGTACTTTTGTATTATCGGGATTTTGAGGGCCGTGAATGAGTTTACCGGTGAGTATTACCAGAAAAATTTTCATCACCATTAAATTCAGCGCCAGCCCTACCAAATTGGTGGTGACGAAAATGGAATATTGCGTGTGTGCCTTGCCGAAATCGCGGGCTTTAAAAGTCCAATGGCGGTTCCAGTAAAAGCCGTTGGAAACCGAAACGGCAAAGGCGATGCTCTGCGAAACCCACCAAAAAAGATGCGGGAGAAAGTGCAGCAAAAACGACAATATCGCCATGTCGAGAAGAGTGCTGCTGCCGCCGACGATACAAAATTTGACGAATTGGCGAAAACCGGAATGACGAAAAAGTCGTTGCAAAAAGGGTTCCTTGTTAAGATATTGGATGCACTTCTGACGAAAGAAGCGCAACGAAAGACTCTTCTAATTTACCATGATACGCCGCCTTTGGAACTCCCGGCATTGTGTGCCGCTGTTGATTTTGGTGATTTTGACATTGCTGTATTGGGCAAAAGTACTTTTCACTGGAGAAGTACTTTTGCCGGGAAACATGCTGGCTGGCTTCGCGCCGTTTGGTTCGCACGCCAACGCGCCGTGGAATATTTTGCAATGGGATTCGCTGGCGCAATATTATCCGTGGCGATTATACGCCGCGCGTATGTTGCATCAGGGGCAAATTCCGTTGTGGAATCCCTATCAATTTTCCGGTGCGCCCTTCGTGGCCAATTTGCAAAGCGCGGTTTTTTATCCGCTGAATTTACCGTTCTGGATTTTTGATGTGCGATATGCGTTCGGGATTTCAGCCGCGTTGCATACATTGCTGGCTGCTTTCGGTACTTATTTTTTGGCGCAGCGATGGAAACTGTCGCGGCCGGCGGCGCTGCTGGCGGCGATTGGATTTGCGTTTTGCGGCTATCTGGCGGCGTGGTTTGTTTTGCCGACACTGGCCGACACGGCTTGCTGGATGCCGCTTCTGATTCTCTTGCTGGAATTAACAGCGGACGCGCCGAACGAAAAACGCTGGCGGCGATTGGCATTATTTTCACTGTCATTGGCCTGCGCCGTTCTGGCCGGGCATGTGCAGATATTTTTATATATCGTCGCCGCGTTGATTTTGCGTGCGCTGTTTTTGACAAAACCGTTCCGCGCTTTGGGATTATTGATTTTGGCCGGAATTTGGTCATTCGCATTAGCGGCGTTGCAGATTTTGCCGACGTTGGAATTGGCGAAATTGGGACATCGCGCGGGCGGCGCGGGCACGGTGGAAGTCTGGCAAAACTTCATCGCGCCGCGCGCCTTGCAGTGGAGCGATTTGCCATCACTTTTCATTCCGCAATGGCCATTTTTATCGTTCAATGAAAACTTCGCTTACACCGGCATTGTGATTTGTCTGCTGGCAATTATCGGAATCGCAATTGCCGTCAAACGCCGTTCGCGGCAAGGCGGATTTGCGGCGGCGCTGGCAATTTTCGGATTGTTATACGCGCTCGCCACGCCGCTGGCGGAAGTGATTTTTTTGTATGTTCCCGGCGTGGCGCAAATGGGCGGGCCGGGCCGCGCGCTATTATTATGGAGCTTCGGCGCGGCGATGCTGGCGGCGTTTGCGCTGGACGGATGGATTAAATATGAGAGTGGTAAAAGTACTTTTAAAAAGACAACCAAAAGTACTTTTGCATTAAGCGCGATTATCGTATTAATCGTTTGCGCCGAACTATTTTGGAACGGCCAATCCGCGCATCCCACATCGCCCGCTTTCAGCATTTATCCTAAAACCGCGTTGACGGATTGGTTGCAAAAAAATGTGCCGGCAGATGAACGCATTCTATTTGTGACGCCTCGCGAAAATGGATTGCGCGAAAATTGGCTGCCGAGCGAAATGCTGCAACAAATTGGCCGCAACCATCCGATCGGCGTTTTGCCGCCAAATGGCGCAATGGTTTACAGTTTGCGTGATATTAATGGTTATGATTCTCTTTCCCCGAAAGCGTATCGAGATTTTTTACTTCAAGGCGCCGGCACGGATGTATCGCCGATGCTTAATGGCAATATGATTTTGTTTAGTAATGGCGACCCAGCCGAGATGGATGCGTTGCGTGTGGGATTTATTGTGGAAGAAGGTGATTCCCCAATCCGCGTTGATGAATCTCACAAGATACTTCTTAATCCCGTTTGGCAAGGTGACGGCTGCATCGTTTATCAGCGTAAAATTAACGAAAAAGTTCCGCGCAAAGACGGCAAAGATTTTTATCCCGGCTGGAAAGACGGCGTCTATCAACCGACAACTTTCCGATTAGGATTATTCATTTCGTTGTGTGCCTGGCTTGCCGTGATGATGACAGTTGGGTTTTGCTGGAAACGCAACGAATAAAAATTCACAATCGTGGGTCCACCGGCTCGCTTTCCATTGCCAGAACCGCGAAGGCGCATTCGTGCACGCGATGCAGCGGCTCGCCGTTGACGAAACGTTCCAGCGCTTCGATGCCGAGAGCAAACTCGCGCGCGGCCATCGAACGTTTGTGCGACAGACCGCGATTGCGCAAGGTTTTCAGCTGTTCCGGCTCGTCATATTCAGGCCCATAAATCAAGCGAAGATATTCCCGCCCGCGGCATTTGACGGCGGGTTGAAGCAGCGACTTTCCGGGCGCGATGAAATCCAATGGTTTCACCACCATGCCCTCGCTGCCCGCGGCGGTGATTTCTTCCCACCAATCCGTGGCCGCCTGTTCGCCGGTGCCGCCGTCCAGTTGCACCACGCGATGCACGGTGGGGAAAAGTACTTTTGAAGTATCTGCTTCCACCAATTTGTTCAACTGCGCCAAATGCCAAAGATGATTTTTGTCGATATGCACCTGGCCTTCGCTGGCCAGCAGATGAAACGCGGCTAATCTTAAATCGGCAACTGAATCGACTTCCCAGTTATACAATCTCGTCACGCGCTCGTAACGCGCAATCATCTCCTGGCGATGCTGATATTTTTCCTGCAAATTTCCCACATCCAATCCGCTTTGCGCCGCTTGTTGCAATGTGTCATTTGCAGCGCGCAACGCCGCCTGCGCCGCCACGGCCACGGGCGCGTATTGCTGGCGGATCAGCTCGCGCGCTTTGATGGACCACGGCATCAACTCCGCGTCAATGCACATCCAATCCGTCTCCAGCGCATTCCATAAATCCGCTTTTTCGATGGCCTGTTGCAGCCGCGATAAAATTTCCGTTTCAAAATTGCCCTGCGAAAAAAACGGCCTGCCGGTTCGCGTCAGCAGGATGCCGCAGCGATCTTCATCCGTGCGAAAACGCTTTTGTGCGGACGCCACATCGCGGCAGACGATGATCACGGCGCGCGATCCCATGTGTTTTTCTTCGCAGATCACTTGCTCCACGTTGTGTTCGCGGAAATAATCGAAGGCCTGCGCCGGATGTTCCAATGTTCCCGGCAGCGTGCTGGTGGCGCAGGGCGACATGGTGGGCGGCAGGTAAATCAGCCATTGCGGCGGCGCGGCAAAACGGCTCATCACTTCCAGCGCTGCCGTGGCGTTTTCTTCGCGGATGGTGATTTTGCTCATCAGGCGCGTTTCGATAATGCGCTTGCCGCAGACATCGGTAATATCCAACACATCTTCGTCGCGTCCATCGGAAACGTTTCCCAAAGCGCGCGCCGGAACCGCATAAGTTTGCGCGGCGGGCACAGATTCCAATTGCCGTTCCGGCCAGCGCAACGCCGTCAGCGCGCCGCCGAAAACGCAGCCACTGTCGATATTGATCGTGTGGTTAACCCAGGATGGCGTGAGAACCGGCGTGTGCCCGTAAACTACGCTGGCCTTGCCGCGATAGTCTTTCGCCCAGTCGAGACGCACCGGCAGGCCGTCGTCATCGGTTTCGCCGGTGGTGTCGCCAAACAGTGCGAAGGCGCGCACCGCACCGGACGCGCGGCCTTGCAATTCTTCTTTCAAACCCGCATGCGCCACCACCAGATTTCCGTCATCAAGAACGTAATGGCTGATTAATCCATCCAAAAAATGGATGACTTTTTCCTTGAATTCTTTTTGCTCCGTTTCGCTAAAAGTACTTTCAATCTGGCTAATCGTCTGTTCCAGTCCATGCTGAATTTTGACGCGGCGGCCCTGCAAATAATGCAGAAATTTCACGTCATGATTTCCCGGCACGCACAGAGCATTTCCGGCGTCGCACATCGCCATCGAAATTTGCAACGCATCCACAACGCGCGGCCCGCGATCCACTAAATCACCCACAAAAATAACGCGGCGGCCCTGCGGATGTTGCCAGTTGTAGCCGTCTTGCACGTAACCTAATTTCCGCAGCAATAATTCCAGTTCATCGGCGCAGCCGTGCACATCGCCGATGATGTCGAATGGCCCGTGATCGCTTTTGCGATTGTTCCACAACGGTTGCCGTTCGATTGCCACATCGCCCGCTTCCTGCTGCGAAAGCACATGTACATAGCGAAAACCTTCTTTAGAAAGCGAGCGCAGGGAACGCCGGAAAGCGCTGCAATGACGGCGCACCACGTGCGGCCCAAAATCGCGATCGGGTCGCGCGGCGTTGCGTTCGTGGCATAACTTTTCCGGCGTGTCGAGCGCGATGACAACAGCCAGGCAATGATATTTTTTCGCCAGCGCCAGCAACGATGCGCGGGATTCTTTCTGCACATTGGTGGCGTCGATGACGGTCAATTTGCCGCGCTTCAGCCGCTCCGCCGCGATGAAATGTAATACCGCGAAAGCGCTCTCCGTGGCCTCCATCGAGTTTTCGTCATCGCTGACCAGGCCGCGGCAATGATCGGAAGAGATAACTTCCGTGGGCAGAAAATGCCGTCGCGCAAAAGTACTTTTGCCGGAGCCGGAAGCTCCCATCAGCACGACCAGTGATAGTTCGGGAAGAGATATTTTCATGTATTAAAAATTGATCTGAAACAAAGGAATATCGATAACATAATTCCCCCTTGTAAAGGGGGTTAGGGAGATTCTTGTTCGTTTCGATTTATATAAAACGTTGCGGAAAATGTTACGTTCAAAATCCCCCTTAATCCCCCTTTACAAGGGGGAATTTTGTAAACACCGCCATCTGCGTCGGCGTTCCACAGGTTTCATTTTCATCGCCAATGCCGTTTATGGAAACAGAATATCCATACTTTTCGCAAATCATTTTCGTCCACTCCTCAAATTCCGTTCGCGTCCATTCAAACCGATGATCTTTGTGGCGCATTTCTCCGGCGGGCAGCGTTTCCCACATACCGTTGTAATCGCGATTGGCGTGGTGATGACAATGGCGCGCGGCGCGGCGAAACGGAAAAGTACTTTTTCAAAAGCCGCCAGGCGCGGCGGATCGAGATGTTCAATGACTTCCACCACGGCAGCCGCGTCGAATCCGTTCAGGCGTTTATCGCGATAGGTCAGCGAACCCTGGAAAAGCTGGATTCGCTCGCGTTGCGCGGGCGTCATTTTCTCCAGATAGCAAAGAAATGGCCTTCTACTCTCAACGGTATAGAACAAATTGTAAATTTGGATCCTGAAATAGATCGCATAGTCACAGAATATTACCAGAATCGTTTTATAAAAATGGAACCAATACTGGAATGTGATAACAGTTATGTATATCGTCTATTTACCAAAGACATAAACAGTACTTGTAAAGTAACTATAAACCCAGATGGCGGCTATTGTTGGAGTGATTCAGGGTAATGGAAAATTTCCACAAAAAGTACTTTTACGTCATAATAAAGTCATTATGAATCACGCAATGACAACGACGACGTTTAGCTTGCAGGGACATCGAGTGGTGCGGAATCTGGGAGTGGTACGCGGCATCACGGTGCGGTCGCGTTCGGTGATCGGCACTTTCGGCGCGTCCATCCAAACTATCTTTGGCGGCAACATTTCGCTGCTCACCGAATTATGCGAACACGCGCGCGAAGAGGCCTATAACAAAATGTGGGAACATGCCTTGCAGATGGGCGCGAACGCGGTGATCGGTTTGCGTTATGACGCGACCGAAGTGATGCAGGGTGTTTCGGAAGTACTTTGTTACGGCACGGCTGTCGTTGTGGAGGTTTCTCCCGATTCGCCTTCTTCCGCCGCCCAGAGCAATCCCGCGGCCACCAGATAAATCAGCGCGCCCAGGTTGAGCATCATCGGGAATCCCCACAACTTCGCGCCCATGGCGGCGCAGAGTGAACCGATGACGCTGGCCACGCCGTTGACGCCCCACATCAGCGGGATGAAGGAGGTGCCGCCGTTGTGATCAAATAATCGCAATCCGCAAGGAAATGGCGCGCCCAGGAAAAATCCCAGCGGTAATAATCCGATGGCGATGACAATGCAGCGCGCGAAGATCGGCAAAGCCAGTAATGAATTTTGAATCGTTGGCAGCAGGAACGTGGCAATTGCCGTGATGACGGCGACGAGTAAGGCGCTTGTCATCGCCCATTTGGCTAATTTTGCAGTGTCGTAACGTTGTGAAAAACGCGCGCCGATGCCGCCGCCCAAGAGCAGCGAAAATAGAATGACGGTGATTGAAAGCGTGGGATAACCCAGCGTTAAAATCAGTTGTTGCAGCAATGGAATTTCCACCAGCATAAACCCGACGCCCAGCGCCAGGAAATACAGCGCAAAAGCGCCGGCGCGTTTGCCATTTAAGGGAGCGGCATCTTTTTCCAGCGCCGCTGCTTCTATCACATGTAAATTGCGGCGATCAATCCAACCCAATCCCGTCAGCAATAACGCTAGCCCCAGCGCCACCGCCGTGAGCTGTTTATACACCGGTAAAATGCCCAGGCTCAAATCCATCACGAATGGCCGGCTGTCGGGACAAGGCGAAACATCCAGCGGCGTTTGTTGTTGACGAAAATAATTGATGAATCCGGGCAAATCCATCTGCCCGGTGCCGACCGCAGGATATGGCCCATAATCGGTGCTGCTTGCCTGATCGGGAATCCACAGTGGATGCAAATTGTTCTTGATGGCGCTGTCTTCCATGGCAAAGGTTTGCTGGCGCGTCAGCATTTGCTTGCTGATCACAATCGCGAAAACATACGGGCCCGGCGTGTTGTTTTGCACGATGGCAATATGCTGCGCCGCAGTTTCCGCGCTGAGATTATCGCCCATCACGCTCTGCACGGCAGTGGTGTAAAATCGCGCCAGCAACAGCGGGTCGTCCATCACGACTGCGATCTGGCCGTCATCATCCAGCGCGTTCAGATAATCTTGAAACGCGTCCGTCGTATAAACAAAAGATTCCAGCAGCGCCATGCCCTGGCTGGCGGTGGCGGTTTTGGTCAGCGCCGAATAGAGCAGTTGATAATGTTGCCCGTGTTCCACGGCCTCGCGCACGAAGGCGCGGCCTTCCGCCACGCTGATATGCACGCGCGGATTGGTGTAGATGTGCCCGTTGTAGTCGGCGTAATACGGTTCCTTCATCAGTTTCACGATGGAAGGATTGATTTCCGCGCCGTCGATTTCCGCCGCGTTGTGGTGCAACGCCAGCAACGCATCCAGCCCGCCGCCGGGGCCGATGGAAAGTACTTTTCCGGCGGGTTTGCCGTGGTTGCCAAGTGGCGCATTGGCGAAAACCCAATCGTTGAGCGGGAATTGACTGGTGATCGGCCCGATGCTGCTGAGTTTGCCGTCCCATTCCATCATGTTGGTGGGCACGTTGCCATTGGTGTAGAGATAATAGCTGCCGGGCATCGATTGATCGACGACGACATCCGTGCGCGCGAACGAATTCCATCGTGTATCGACAATTTTGGAAGGCGGATGTTCCTCGCCCAATTCGGTGAAAAGCGGCTGCGTGATACCGCGGTCGGCCAGCGATTCGAGGATGCCGAATTTCAAATCGTGTTTATTGTAACTCGGCGGAATGGGCGGAATATCCAGCCACAATTGGGAACGATTTGCGAAGGCAACTCCGAATAAAATAACGGTGATTCCCAACGCGAAATAGCTGGCTGTTTTGCGCTTTTCCAGAACAAATGCAGCCAGCGCGCTAACCGCCGCTACAAATAAACAGGCGTCGATGGCGCTGACTAATTCCAGGAGCGCGATGACAAGCAACGCCGCCGCCGCTGCGCCCGCTAGATCCCAGCTATATAATTTTCCGCTCCATTTTGCGTGATTGGTGAAAACTTCTGCCAGATACATTCCCGCAAAAGTGAACGGAACCAGAATCAACACCGCCGCCAGCCAGTAAGCATTGGGAATATGCGCGAAAACTACCCGCAACATCAGCGCCAGCGCCACATCAATACCGATGGCAAATCCCAGCAATAACCACGTAGGTGAAAGTACTTTTGTGGCCTCTTTTCCACGCTTCAATAAATACGCTAAATAGCCGCCCAATCCCAATCCGCACAGCGCCACGCTGATCACCAGAAACGCAAAATGATAGCGCAGCAAAACCGCGAAGATGCGCGTGAGAGAAACTTCAAAAACCATCACCGCCGCCGAAACAAGAGCAACGGTCAAAAGCAACGAAAGAGTAGGGCGACGTTCCATTGGAGAGATTTTACTGAAAAATAAAAAGAGCGGAACCCACGCCTCTTTTCCATTGCTATTTTAGAATTGATGGAAAGGAGATGTAAGCTCCGCTCAGATGGCTTGATAAAAGTACTTTTACCAACGTGGACGAACGGCTTCTTTGAAATTGGATGCAAAGGGCGAATCAACAACCGGCTCCAGAGATGACAATAACGGCATCGTCTCACCGAAGGGCATTTTCATCGGTGTCTTTCCGCTTTTCACCATCTGCGCAATTGGGCCGTTGGGATCGAGGATCGATGCGCTCATGCTTTTGTAAATTGTCAACAGAAAATCAATATCCATCTTTTGATATCCGGCTGGCGGCAGAAACACATGAGTGGGAATTGCGGCAGTGTTGCGTTTTTTGAGCGTGATTTCGGTGCGTGAAATCACGGGATGCGCCGATTTTGTTTTGCGCAAATCCGCTGTCACCGCAAGATAAACCAGCGTTCCTTTATACCACGCATCTTTCGCCGGCGGCAGCGGCATGACAGTTTCCACGGCGTCGCGCATTTCATGCGGCAACGAATTCCAAATCAGTGGCAACGCTTCGTTGATCCACATCGAAGTGGAAATGCCGCCGTTGCTTTTGATGTCATCAAACAATCCGCCGGTGATGTCGCGGAACATTTCATCGCCGGGCAGCGAATCGGCGACCCACCATTCGCTGGCCACTTTCCCCCAGTGCGTTGGCTGGCCGGATTTTGCCATGTTAAAAAGCATCGTCATCCGATAACCATGTGTGGCGACGCCGTCTAATACTTTGAAGTTACGCGATTTTGGCAAAGGATGAAAATACACTTTCAAGTTTTTTTTCAAAAATGCTTTGGCTACGACATTCACTTCCGCGCCGAGGCGTTGGCGTTGTTCTTTGGTTAATTCCGGCGGCGCTTCTTTGGAAAGTTCCGGCGCAACTTTGGAAAAGGGATCGAAACGGATTTGTTTGAGAAATTCGCGATAAGGCTGTTCGATGTACGTTTTTGCTTCGTTGGAAAAAAGCATAAATTTATCGTTATTGCGGTCAATCATCACGCCAATTCCGCCGGCATGATAAGCGCCGGCGTGCGCCAGAAACGCCATCGGCGATTTCGATTCTTCTTTGGCGGACAGCGGCATTTTGGGTGCGTTGATGACATATTTTGTCAACTTGCGAATGCGGCCATTTTCCACGCTGGTGTAATTCTTGAAGGTGACAATGGGCTTGGCAGTTCCCTCCACACGGCTGGAACCGGCATATTCCAATGACACGCCTGGAACGTCCGCCAAAGCCACCGATGCACTCATGGCGCACGCCGCGCCAACCAATAAAAAACGATGCAAATTTTTCATAACAACTCCTTTTTAATTACGAAACTCGAAAAGTACTTTTGTGAAACCTATCTCGTATTCTACAATTTTTTCTCCATTTCCCAGCGCGCGGTTTGGAAACCGCAGGATTCATACAAATGCGTGGCAGCTTCGTTGGAAACCGTGACGCTGAGGCGAACCGAACGCACGCCGCGCCCGCGGAAAAATTCATCCACCTGTGCCATCATTTCGCGTCCCAGTCCGCGACCGCGCAATGTGGGCGAAAGATAGATGTTATTCACGTATCCGTAATATTCGTTCGTCCAGTGATTCTGATAAACGATAAGCCAGAGAAATCCTCCGATTTCGCCGGACAAATGTTGTTGCAAAACAAACAGACCGTTATTGGGTTCCAGGCTGGCGCGGCGCAAATCGTGGCGGAAGGCTCTGGCGAAACTGTCGGTATAGCGGAAATCCGCAAAATTCAGCGAGTAAGTTTCTTTTTGAAATTCGCAAACCGCATCCGCGTCATTATCAAAATCAAACTGTCGCAACGCCACGCGGCCTTCATCAATCCAGCGAATGGCGGGGCGGGGCAACGGCGCAAAAGTACTTTTACGCGCCGCGCATTCAGGCGATTTGCAAGCTTCCCAGGCGGTGCGCAGCCAGTGCCAGAGCGGGATTTTGCCAAAAGTGCTTTTAGGGGGAAACGTTGACATTGTAAGTGACAGTGCTGAATTCTCCGTCCCAATGCTGGTCCGGCGCGTTCGACGCCGGCGGATGATAATTGCTGCCGTCGTAACTTTGCGGCGTCAAGCGAACCAGTCCGCACATCAATTGATAATTGCCAATGCGCGTCGGCGCCGTTAAATCAAAATTTAACGTGGTGCTTTCGCCTGGTTTCACAGTTCCCTTGAGCCATTTCACCGCCCAGCTATAACGTTTGTGATTCTGCGCGTCGATCCAGCGCAACACAAAACGCACTGGCGAATCTCCGGTGGAAGACCAATCGTTCGCGCCGGTATTTTTGAGCGACATGCTGATCTGCACCGTGGAACCTGGTTGCATTTGCGCCGGAACGCCGCTGTCGGCGAACGCAGCGAATGTCAGGCAAAGTAGCGCGATCGTTGAAATAATAACGGCTAAAAATTTTGGTTTCATTAGAATCAAACCTCACGAATGAAAACCACGCGGGTTGCGTTGACTGAGATTTTACATAGTTTAGAATCTATTGGGAATAGCAGTGCTATGCAAAAGTACTTTTATCCATGCAATGTAAAAATTACCATCTCCGGCGGACAGCAGAAACGCATGGGAAAATGAACGCTGCCGAGTCCTGAACTGACGTATAATTGTGCCGGAGATTGGCGATACCAGCCGCGCAGGAATGGCGTTTGCGCCACGTCGCGCGGGCGCACGCGAAAATTAGTGAACGGCAAATGCACCTGGCCGCCGTGCGTGTGGCCGGATAAAATCAGCGCGTTGCGATGGCGCAATTCCAGCATCAAACGCGGATTATGACTGAGAATAATTTGTGGCGCGGATGGATCGATCTCTTTCAACGCTTCGCGCACCAATGGCCGGCCGCCGCGCAAATCATCCAATCCGGCCAACGGCAAAACGCCGTCCAGCAAAGTACTTTTATTGCGCAACGAAATGACGCCGGCTGTTGCCAGTAAATCTTCGATAGCGTCGCAGCGGCCTTTGGCGTGATCGTGATTTCCGGCCACCGCGAAAACGCCGAGCCGCGCGCGCAAGCCCGAAAGTACTTTTGCCATTTCCGCAGCGTAATCCATAATCGGCCGCGCCCATAAACGCGCGCCGGTGAAAGATGCGTAGGAATTGCGGCGCGACACATAATCGCCGGTCAATAATATCGCATCAGGATTTAATTCATTGCTCCATTCGACAGCTTGCCGCAATATTTTTTCGCCGCCGATTGCGGAAAAATGGATATCGGAAATCTGCACCAGCCGCCAATTTTCCGCTTCCGGCGGAAGGCCGGGAAGATGCACATCGAAATGCAAGACTTGCAAAAGATGCGGTTCCACCAATGAATAAGCGACAGGCAAACTTAAGCCGGTCAACGCTACGTTTTTCAGCCATGGTTTCATTGGCACGCATCCACAAAAGTTTTCATTAATCGCTGTGTCGCGTCGCTTTCGCGGGTGCGTTCGGGATGCCATTGCACACCGATGCAAAAACGATATTTGGGAAATTCCACTGCCTCGATAATACCGTCCGGCGCGAGTGCCGCCAATTGTGCGCTGGGCGCAATTTTCTCGATGCTTTGATGATGATAGGAAGCAACTTCAAAACTTTCTCCCAGCCATTCCCGCAAATGCGTATCCGGCTCCGTGCGCACTTCATGGCGCGCGCCGTCGCGATGTTCGATGGCGTTGGGAAAATGCGACGGAATGTCCTGAATCAAACTTCCGCCTTCCAGCACATTCAGCAACTGCGCGCCATAACAAATTCCTAAAACGGGCTTTTGTTGCGCCAGCATAATCGTAATCAATTCCTTTTCAAACGCCGGACGCATTGGCGGAACTAATTCTCCCAAATTGGGATCTGCAACAGCGCTCCACATTTCCGGCGGCAAATCCGCGCCGCCGCTGATGACAAGTCCTTGCAAATTGTTCGCGCAATTCGCGGTAATTTGCGGCAGAGATGTATCTGCGTCCGGCAGGAAAAGTACTTTCATCTCCGCGCCCGCATCCTGCAACGCCAGACGATAATGCTCCAAATTTTGTTGTTGCTTTTCCGTTAAATTGTTTTCATCGGAATATGAACAGGTAAGTCCAATAGTCGAACAGGTAAGTCCAATAGTCGAACAGGTAAGTCCAATAGTCATTGCGTAAAAATTAAAAACAAAAACGGGAGACGAAAGTACTTTCGTCTCCCGTTGGTATTTCTGAAAAGTACTAATTCCGGCGCAGAAAGGTAGGAACATCGATATCCACTTCTTCGTTGGAAGCGGATTGAAAATTCCTGACCGGCGCGTTGCTTTGGCGCGGCGCGGAAGTGGGCAGCGGCGCGGATTCGCTCCAGGATTGTGTTTGCGGACGTGACGCGCGATCAAATCCCGTGGCCACCACGGTGACGCGAATTTCATTTTGCAACGTCGGATCGAACACCATTCCCCAGTAAACATTGGCTTCGTCCACTTCGGCGGCTTCGCGGATGAGACGCGTGATTTCTTCGATTTCGCCAATCGCCAAATCGTCGCCGGCGGTCACATTGATCAGTAACTTGTGCGCTCCGGTGATGGAAGATTCCAGCAGCGGCGATGCGATAGCCTGGCTGGCGGCGTCAACGGCGCGGGTTTCGCCGGTGCCGATTCCAATGCCGATCAAAGCGGTTCCGGCGTCCTGCATTACGGATTTAATATCCGCAAAGTCCAGGTTCACTTCACCGGCGACGGTGATGAGATCGGCAATGCCTTGCACGCCCTGGCGCAAGATGTCATCCGCTTTGCGGAAAGCGGCGCGCATCGGCGTTTTCTTTTCCAGTTGCTCCAGCAATTTATCGTTGGGAATAACAATAAATGTGTCCACGACATTGCGCAATTTTTCGATGCCGACATCGGCGTTCAATTTGCGATTGCCGCCTTCAAAGGCGAACGGCTTGGTGACCACAGCCACCGTCAACGCGCCGGATTGCTTGGCGATGTCGGCGATCACGGGCGCCGCGCCGGTGCCGGTGCCGCCGCCCATTCCCGCGGTGATGAAAACCAGGTCGCTCTTGGCCACGGCTTCGGCCAGTTCATCGCGCGATTCTTCGGCGCTGCGATGGCCCATTTCGGGGTTTCCGCCCGCGCCCAGGCCGCTGGTGATGGTGGTGCCAATGGGAATTTTCTTTTCGGCAAGCGCCAGATTAAGCGCCTGCATGTCGGTATTTATGGCAATGAACTCCACATTGGAAAGTCCATTTTCCACCATGCGGTTCACGGCATTCGAGCCGCCGCCGCCCACT
>Ga0164242_10002670_pt1 | contig 20611 bp, 16 predicted proteins | sample OricomgcompostMG_FD_108783 | JGI IMG/M metagenome (GOLD analysis project Ga0164242, IMG submission 108783) | Miracle-Growth compost microbial communities from Emeryville, California, USA - Original compost - Miracle growth compost (MG) ... | reverse complement strand
GCCGCCCATCGGCAAGCGCGGCTACAACGAGGACGAGGTCGACGCGTTCCTCGACCTGGTCGAGAACGAACTGACCCGGCTGATCGAGGAGAACACCGATCTGCGTCAGCGGGTCGCCGAGCATGAGCAGGAGCTGGCCGCGGCCCGCGCCGGCGGTGGTGCGGCGCAGCCGACCCAGTCGCTGCCGGTGTACCAGGCGCCGGAGCCCGAGCCGGTCGCCCCGGTGGTCGCCGCACCTGTCGCGCCCGCCGCGCCGGTCAGCGAGGATCACCACGTCCGTGCCGCCAAGGTGTTGAGCCTGGCCCAGGACACCGCCGATCGCCTCACCGGTTCGGCCAAGGCCGAGTCGGAGAAGATGCTCTCCGATGCCAAGGCACAGGCCGACGCGATGGTCAGCGAGGCGAAGAAGACCGCTGAGGCCACGGTGGCCGACGCCAAGAAGCGGGCCGATGCCATGCTGGCCGACGCGCAGACCCGTTCCGATGCGCAGCTGCGTCAGGCCCAGGAGAAGGCCGACGCACTGCAGGCCGACGCCGAGCGCAAGCACACCGAGATCATGGGCAACATCAACCAGCAGCGGGGAGTTCTGGAGGGTCGGCTGGATCAGCTGCGCACCTTCGAGCGCGAGTACCGCACGCGGCTCAAGACCTACCTGGAGTCGCAGCTCGAGGAGCTCGGCCAGCGCGGTTCGGCGGCCCCCGCCGAATCGGCGGCCGGTGGCGAGGGCGCAGGCTTCAATCAGTTCAATCGGGGCAACAACAGCTAGCGGCTGATTCATGCTGATCGTTGCACTGGTTCTGGCCGTCATCGGCCTGGCAGCGCTGGTGACCGCCGTGGTCACCAGCAATGAGTTGATCGCCTGGGTCTGCATCGGCGCCAGCGTGATCGGCGTGCTGCTGCTGATCATCGACGCGCTGCGCGAGCGCTCCCGTGGTGCTGATGCTGTTGAAACCGAGACCAAAGCCGAGCCCGAAACCGAGACCGAGACGGTCGGTGCTGCCGCCGATGCCGTCGAGGACTACCCGGATGAGGACGCCGACGGTGCAGTAGCGCCGCAGTTCGACGCTGAGGTTGAGACCCCGGAGCCGGAAGCGGCGCCCGAACCCGAACCCGCCGAAGGCGACGCCGAATCGGAGGCGGAGGCCGCCGATGAGGCCGAGGCCGCCGGTGAGGCCGTGGTTGCGGGTGCGGCTGGTGACGCCGACGCGGTCGACGACGCCGACGCCGAAGCGGAATCAGAGCCCGAGGCGGAGTCCGAATCAGAACCCAAGGTCGAGTCGTTGCCTGAGACCGAGCCTGTGCCGGCCGACGAGCCGGCATCGGCACCGGCTCCGCGCGGTCTGCTGGGCCGCTTCGGTCGCCGGCGCTAGCTAGCTCCGTAACACCTTTCGATGAACCCGTGAGTGCTCGCACTCACGGGTTCATCGCGTGTCGGGTCCACAGGGGGTCGCTCTGCGCTGGGGACTTTCGATTCGGGAGCGTCAACTTTCGCTGACGCGTCAAGGAAAGTTGACGAGTGCCGGCGAAGGTAGCGCAAGCCCAGAGGCCAAATGACTGCCCGCCGCCGTCGGTCCCGGCGGCACCCGTCCATGTGACCCACATTACTGGTCCAACCAGTTGACCAGTTGGCCTCTTGCCTCGAAGATCGTGTGCATGCAAATTGCGCCGGTCGCCAAGACCGCGGTATCGGATGCGGTGTTCGGCCACCTCGTCGACGAAATCCTGTCCGGCCGCCTGGCGGTCGATGCGGCCATGCCCTCCGAACGCGAGCTGGCCCTGGCCTTCGCGGTCAACCGGCACGCGGTGCGCGAGGCGCTCAAGCGGCTACAGCAGGCCCGGTTGATCCGGATCAGCCACGGCGGCAAGACCCGTGTCGAGAACTGGCGTGAGACCGCGGGCCTGGACGTGTTGAGTACCTTGGCCGCCACCGGCGCCGTGCCCGCCGTCCAGGTCGCCCGCGACATCATGGTGATGCGCCGTTCGGTGGCCGCCGACGCCGCCCGGCTGTGCGCAAAGAATGCCACCGATGCACAGCTGGCCGGAATCGCCGCGGCAGCGGCGGCCTACCCGCCGGAGCAGACCGATGAGTCCATCGCCGCCGACCTGGCGTTCTGGGCCGCGGTGATCGACGGCAGCGGCAACCTGGCCTACCGGTTGGCGCTGAACACGCTGGTGGCCGCGTTCGCCGATATCGGCTTCGAATTGATCGCCGAACTCGGTACCGCAGCAGAGTTGTCCGACCGCGGTGCCCACCTCGCCCTGGCCGAGCGATTGGCCGCCCGTGACGGCGAGGGGGCCCATCGGCTGGCCGATGAACTGCTCGGGAGGGTCGTCGAAATCCTTTCCACCACAGACTCTTTCGGCCGGGAGTAGCCACCTGTGTTCGACCTGATCCTGCATGCGATCCCGGTGTTCGTCAGCTGCCTGGTGGCCGAAGCGCTGTCCTTCTACCTGCTGCCCGACGAGGACGAGGTTGGCTACGAGTTCCGGGACTCTCGTACCAGTCTGACCATGGGCATCGGCAACGTCATCATCAACATCGGCTGGAAACTGGTGGTGCTGGCGGCCTACGCCGGGGCCTACCTGTTGGCGCCGGTACACCTGCCGGCCAACAATCCGCTGACCTGGATCGCGCTGTTCGTCGCCGATGATTTCGCCTACTACTGGTACCACCGTGCGCATCACACCGTCCGGGTGTTCTGGGCCAGCCACGTCGTGCATCACTCCAGCGAGCACTACAACCTGTCCACCGCGCTGCGCCAGACCTGGACGCCGTTCACTGCGCTGCCGTTCTGGCTGCCGTTGGCCCTTCTCGGATTCTCGCCGTGGATGATCCTGCTGCAGCAGTCGGTCAGTCTGCTCTACCAGTTCTTCATCCACACCGAACGGGTTGGAAAGATTTGGCGGCCAATCGAATTCATCATGAATACGCCCTCGCACCATCGCGTGCACCACGGCTCCAACAACCAGTACCTGGACACCAACTACGGCGGCATCCTGATCATCTGGGACCGACTGTTCGGCACTTTCGAACCCGAACGTGAACGGGTGGTCTACGGTCTGACCAAGAACATCAAGACGTTCAACCCACTGCGAGTCGCCACCCACGAATACACCGCGATCTGGCGAGATCTGCGCGCCGCGACGTCGTGGCGGGACCGCTGGGGACATGCCTTCCGCGGCCCCGGGTGGAGCCCGGAAACCGGGTAACGCAGATCACAGATTTCCGGCATGTTTCGAACATGCTGCCATTGTGAAACCCGTTGCGCACCAGCGGTAACCCGGTATGTGAGTCGGGTTTGACGCGACGTACATAGTCGCGCAACGGTCGCGGAATCGCTCGCTCGTACAACTGTTTCAAACAGATACGAGCTCAGGAGCCCCCGTGACAACACTGACCCGCAGCCGTGACATCGAACACTGGGATGCCGAGGATGTCGAGGCCTGGGAGGCCGGCGGTAAGGACATCGCCCGCCGCAATCTGATCTGGTCCGTCGTTGCCGAGCACGTCGGATTCTCGGTTTGGTCGATCTGGTCGGTGATGGTTCTGTTCATGCCGCAGAACATCTTTCACATCGACGCAGCCGGCAAGTTCTATCTGGTGGCGATGCCGACGCTGATCGGTGCACTTGCGCGGGTGCCCTACACCGTTGCGCCGGCCAGATTCGGCGGTCGTAACTGGACGGTGACCAGCGCGCTGCTGTTGTTCATCCCCACTGCACTCACGCTCTGGGCGATGACCACGCCTGGTACGTCGTACACCACTTTCATGGTTATCGCGGCGATTGCCGGGCTGGGCGGGGGCAATTTCGCCTCATCGATGACCAACATCAACGCGTTCTATCCCCAACGGCTCAAGGGTTGGGCACTGGGTCTGAACGCCGGTGGCGGCAATATCGGGGTGCCGGTGATCCAGCTGGTCGGTCTGCTGGTGATCGCCACCGTCAGCAACACCGCGGCCTGGCTGGTGTGCGCGGTGTACCTGGTGCTGATCGCGGTGGCAGCGCTGGGTGCCGCGCTGTTCATGGACAACCTGCGCAACCAGAAGGCCGACTTCGGTGCCATCGCAGAAGTGTTGCGGCATAGGGAGTCGTGGGTGATCAGCTTCCTGTACATCGGAACCTTCGGTTCGTTCATCGGCTTCTCGTTCGCCTTCGCCCAGGTGCTGCAGATCAACTTTCTGGCCGGAGGCGACACCGCCGCGCAGGCCTCGCTGCACGCCGCCCAGATCTCCTTCCTGGGTCCGCTGCTGGGCTCGATCGCCCGCCCGTACGGGGGCAAGCTGGCCGACCGGATCGGTGGCGGCCGCATCACTGTCTACAGCTTCGTGGCAATGATGTTCTCGGCGGGCATCCTGGTGGCCGCGGGAACCGCCGCGGACCGCCACCACGGCGTGGTCAGCACCACTCAGATGAGCTACTACGTAGTCGGTTTCATATTGCTGTTCCTGCTGTCCGGCATAGGTAACGGCTCCACCTACAAGATGATCCCGGTGATCTTCGAGGCCAAGGCCGCAGATAGGGACGACCTGACCGATGCCCAGAAGGCGGCCTGGGCCCGCCGGATGTCCGGCGCGTTGATCGGGTTTGCCGGCGCGGCCGGGGGACTCGGCGGTGTGTTCATCAACCTGGTGCTGCGGGCGTCCTATGTCAGCCCGGCCAAGTCGGCCACCAACGCATTCTGGGTATTCCTGGCCTTCTACGTGGTGTGTGCGGTGGTGACCTGGACGGTGTTCCTGCGGGTGCGCACTGCCGCAGCGTCGTCCGAGCTGGTGATCCAGCCGGTGGGGGCGGGTTAGACCGCCATGACGGCCGACGCCCAGACGACGCGCACCGCGTGCTCGTATTGCGGGGTGGGCTGCGGGATCTCGGTGCAGACTCGCAGCGACCCCGCTACGGGCCTGCCGGTGATTGCCCGGGTCTCCGGGGACAAGTTGCACCCCACCAACTTCGGCCGCCTGTGTACCAAGGGCGCCACCCACGCCGAGATGATGGCCGCCGATTCGGGCCGGCTGACCACCGCGCTGCTGCGCAACGAGCGGGGCGGTGAAGCGGTCAGCGTCGGCATCGACGAGGCTACCGCCGAGGCCGGACGTCGTCTACGGGCGATCATCGACGAGCACGGCCCGGATTCGGTGGCCTTGTATGTCTCGGGCCAGATGACCATCGAGGCCCAGTATCTGGCCAACAAGCTGGCCAAGGGCTACATCCGCACGGTGCACATCGAGTCGAATTCCCGGTTGTGTATGGCCAGTGCCGGCACCGGCTTCAAACAGTCTCTCGGGGCCGACGGGCCCCCAGGTTCGTACACCGACTTCGATTGCTCCGACCTGTTTTTCGTCATCGGCGCCAACATGGCCGACTGTCACCCGATTCTGTTCCTGCGGATGTCGGACCGACTTGCCAAGGGCGCCAAGCTGATCGTCGTCGACCCGCGGCGCACCGCCACTGCCGACAAGGCCGATCTGTTCATGCAGATCAAGCCCGGCACCGACCTGGCGCTGATGAACGGGCTGCTGCACCTGTTGGTGGCCGACGGTGCGATCGACGAGCAGTTCATCGTCGAGCACACCGAGGGCTGGGATGCGGTGCTCGAGCTCGTGGCCGACTATCCACCGGAGACGGTCGCCGAGATCACCGGTATCCCCGCGGCCGACATCCGCCGGGCCGCAACCATGATCGGCGAGGCCGGCGAGTGGATGTCGTGCTGGACCATGGGTCTGAACCAGAGCACCCACGGCACCTGGAACACCAATGCGATCTGCAACCTGCACCTGGCGACCGGGGCGATCTGCCGCCCGGGCAGCGGCCCGATGTCGCTGACCGGTCAGCCCAACGCCATGGGCGGCCGCGAAATGGGTTACATGGGACCGGGATTGCCCGGGCAGCGGGCGGTGATTTCCGATGAGGACCGGGCGTTCGTGGAAGCCCAGTGGGAGCTCGAACCCGGCACCATCCGAACCGATGTCGGCCCGGGCACCATCGAGATGTTCCGGATGATGGGTGCCGGCGAGATCAAGGCGGTGTGGATCATCTGCACCAACCCCGTTGCCACGGTGGCCAATCGGCAGAGCGTCATCGATGGTTTGCAGGCCGCCAAACTGGTCATCACCCAGGACACCTTCCGCGACACCGCCACCAACGCCTACGCCGATATCGTGCTGCCCGCGACGCTGTGGGCCGAGGCCGAGGGCGTCATGGTCAACTCCGAGCGCAACCTGACGCTGCTGCAGCAGAGCATCCCGCCGGCCGGGGACGCCCGTCCGGATTGGGCGCTGATCTGCGATGTGGCCCGGCACATGGGCTTCGGCGAGCAGTTCGCCTATAAATCCAGCGAGGACATCTTCAACGAGATCCGTGAATTCTCCAATCCCCGAACCGGATACGACCTGCGAGGTGCGACCTACGAGCGACTGCGCAAGACACCGCTGCAGTGGCCCTGCCCGCCGGAGGTTGACCCGGCCGGGGCCGGCGACCGCAACCCGATCCGGTATCTCAACGACGGGGTCAGCCAGACCCTGCTGGAGGTCGACGGACACCGGCCGCGATTGGCCTTCCCGACCCCGTCACGGCGCGCGGTGTTCCACGCCCGGCCGCACCTGGATGCCGCAGAGTTGCCCGATGACGAGTACCCGATGGTGCTCAACACCGGTCGTCTGCAACACCAGTGGCACACCATGACCAAGACCGGGGTGGTGGCCAAGCTCAACAAGCTCAACGGATCACCGTTCGTCGAGGTGAATCCGGAAGACGCAGAAGCACTGGGGATCACCGAGGGGGCGTCAGTGGAGGTGTCGTCCAGGCGGGGGCTGGCGATGCTGCCGGCCGTGATCACCGACCGAGTGCGTCCCGGCAATCTCTTCGCGCCGTTTCACTGGAACGACGAGCAGGGCGAGAACCTGACCATCAACGCGGTGACCAATGATGCGGTGGACCCGCAGTCGCTGCAGCCCGAGTTCAAGGTCTCGGCGGTGCGGGTGGCACCGGTGCAGGTGCAGCAGCCGGTGACCGAGACCGTGGTGGCCGGGGCGCACCCGCTGGCCGGTGCGCTGGGTCTGTCCGGCCCACCGGAGCTCAACGACACCGAAAAGGTTTACCTGTCCGGGTTTTTCACCGGCATCCAGCATGCCAAGGGCACTCCGGCGCTGCCCGAGTCGGCGCCGGTCAGTGCGCTAGTGCGGTTGTGGGTCAATGGTGCATTGGCCGGTTCGCGTGGATCGTCGGGTCCGGTATCGGTGATCGATGCGGCCGCGGCGGTGTCTGGGCCGCTAGTGCTGTGGGCATCGCAGACCGGCACCGCCGAGGAATACGCGGCAGCGCTGGCCGGCCGGATCGACGGTGCCCGGTTGTGTGCGCTCGACGATGCGGTGCTCGATGAGGTTGCCGCGTCGCACTACATACTCGTTGTCACAAGCACTTTCGGCGATGGTGGTCCGCCGGATAACGGTGCGGATTTCTGGGGGCGGGTGAGTTCGGCGGATGCTCCGTCGTTGGCCGGTGTGCGTTACGCGGTACTGGGTATCGGTGATCGGGCGTACGACAACTTCTGCGGGTATGCCAAGTCACTGGACCAGCGATTCGGTGAATTGGGTGCCACCTCGATGCTGGCTCGCAGCGACTGCGAGGCCTACGACGACGAGCCGCTGGCGAAGTGGGCCGACACGGTCGTCGAACTGGTCACCGCGGCGGTGCCCGACGCCGCCGCGCCGGTTGAACCCGTCGCCGCGCCGGCCGAGGCCGCCGCCGCGGTGCCATCGGAACAACCGGCCGCCAAGGCCGCTCCGGCCAAATTCACCCGCGCCAATCCGCTGACGGTTCGGTTGTGCCGCAACACCGTGCTGACCACCGGCGGTGCCAAGGAGGTCCGCCAGTTCGGCTTCGATCTGTCCGGTCACGATGTCAGCTACGGCGTCGGCGACGCGTTGGGCGTGATCGTCGCCAACTCGCCGGTTGCGGTCAACGCCTGGCTGGCCGCCACCGGCTTGTCCGGTGACGAGGTCATCGAAACCGACAGCGGGGACACGCCTTTTCGTGATCTGCTCACCACGTCGTTCGACATCTGCAAGGTCAGTCCCAACCTGGTGAACTTTTTGGCCGAGCGAACCAAGGCCAAGGCTCTGCGGGCGCCGCGCGAGGAACGCGACCGCTGGCTGTACGGTCGCACCGGGCTGGATCTGGTCGAGGAGTTCGCGGTGCGCGCCGAGCCGGAGGAGTGGCGAGATGTCCTGGTGCGCTTGGCTCCCCGGTCATATTCGATCTCGTCGAGCCCGCTGGAGAGTCCGGACGAGGTGCAGTTGACGGTGTCGGTGGTGCGGTATGAGGGTGCACGCGGCGGCATCCGCGAGGGTGTGGCCTCCAGTTTCCTGGCCGACCGGGCCGAGACCGTGCCGGTGTTCCTGCAACCGGCACCGCACTTCCGCCCGCCCGAGGACGCGCTGACCCCGATGATCATGGTCGGGCCGGGCACCGGCGTGGCGCCGTTCCGCGGGTTCTTGTACGAGCGGCGCGCACTGGGGCACACCGGACGCAACTGGTTGTTCTTCGGCGATCAGCATCGACACGAAAACTATTACTACAAGGACGAATTGGAAGGCTTTGCCGCCGACGGCTTCTTGACCCGGCTGGATCTGGCGTTTTCCCGCGATCAGGACAAGCGCGTCTACGTGCAGCACAAGATGCGGGAGAACGGTGAGCTGCTGTGGCGCTGGCTGCAGGACGGCGCGTACTTTTACGTCTGCGGTGATGCCGCCCGGATGGCCAAGGACGTCGATGCGGCACTGACCGAGGTGATCCGTACGCATGGCGGTAAGTCGGAATCGGCCGCGCACGACTACAAGCGCGAGCTGATCGCCGACAAGCGCTATGTGCGCGATGTCTACTGAGCGGCTCGGCCGGTCAGCTGCGCCCAGCACGGATCATGTCCTCGCGGGGCACCACCTTGACCCGCTCGCGGCCGAGTTGCTCGCCGAGTGCGATCTCGTGGGCATCGAGACGTTCCCACTCGGCCCAGGTGGTGTAGTCGATGCCGCTGGCGGACAGGTGCTCCAAGATGGCATCGGGATCGCTGATCTCCGGCGGCCGGATGCCGGGCAGATCGGCCAGCAAGCTGGTGATCGTCTCGGACGCATCGGATTTGGTGTGCCCGATCAGTCCGATCGGGCCACGTTTGATCCAGCCCGTCACGTAGGTGCCCTCGACGAGTTCGCCGTCCATGTCCAATACCCGGCCGGCGTCGTGCGGCACCACTCCGCCGTAGTGGTCGAACGGCAGGTCGGCCAGGTGTGCGGACATGTACCCGACGGCCCGGTAGACCGCCTGCACCGGCCACTCGGTGAATTCGCCGGTGCCACGGACGGTTCCGTCGCCGATCAGTTCGGTGCGCTCGGTGCGCAGGCCCTCGACCCGGTCGGTGCCGAGCACCGCGACCGGGGTCTGGCACAGATGAATGTGGATGCGGTGCGGCGCTCCGGTGGGTTCGGAGTCCAGGTACTTCATCATGGTGTTGACGACGAGTTTGGTGGATTTGTTCGAATTGATGGCCTGCTGGCTGCCCTCGTCGATCTCGAAGCCCTCCGGATGCACGATCACATCGACACTGGGGGAGTGCGACAGCTCGCGGAATTCCATGGGCGAGAACTTGATCTGGGCGGGTCCGCGCCGGGCGAACACATGTACGTCGGTGGCCCGGTTGAGCGAAAGTCCTTGGTAGACATTGCCGGGGATTTCGGTGCTCAGTTGCTCGTCGGCCGGTTTGGCCAGCATCCGGGCAATGTCCAGGGCCACGTTGCCCGCGCCCAGTACCGCGACGCTCTGCGCCTGCAGCGGCCAGGTGCGCGGCACGTCGGGGTGGCCGTCGTACCAGGAGACGAAGTCGGCGGCGCCGTAACTGCCGGGCAGGTCGATGCCGGGGATGTCCAGCGGGCGGTCGGCTCGGGCGCCGGTGGAGAAGATCACGGCGTCGTAGTGGCGGCGCAGATCGGACAGTTTGATGTCGGTGCCGTAGTGCACGTTGCCGATGAAGCGGATCTCGTCGCGAGAGAGCACCCGGCGCAGCGCCTTGATGATCTCCTTGATCCGCGGATGGTCCGGCGCCACGCCGTACCGGACCAGCCCGTACGGGGCCGGCAACCGGTCGAACAGGTCCACCCTGGCCTGCGGATATTCGCTGGTCAGGATGTCGGACGCGTAGATTCCGGCCGGGCCCGCTCCGACCACGGCGACACGGATGTCACGCATTGAAGCACCTCGCTTAGTTAAGTGAGGCAAGCCTAAATTGGTACCGCCGTCCCGCAAGGCCTACGTCCGGAGACCTCGGTCACGTCGGGTTCTCACGACGTCTGGTTGTCGCGGGCCAGCTGAATCTGGTTCTTGATCTCCCGGTAGGCCTGCACGCGCGCCAGCACCGCGTCGACCGCCGAGTGCGTCGGGGTGTTGTCCGGCGCGGCTTCGATCCCGTAGAGCATGGCGCTGAGCTTCGCGTGTAGTTCGGCGCGCTGTTCGGCGACCTTGGCGTCCTCACGTTCGGCACGCAGTGACGTGTCGATCAGCTTGGCCTCGGTGGCGCACTTACCGATCAACTCCACCCGCTCGATCGCGGTGCATTCCAGATCGGCGATGGTCCGCTTGGCGTCAGCCAGGATCTTGCGGTCGTCCGCGCTGGGTTTGTCCAATGCCGACAGCTTGCCGGTCACCCCACGCAGGGCATGGGCCTTCTCGAAATTGACGGCGATCGCAGCGATGTCGGCACCGAAGTCGACGTCACCGAGCCATCCGGCCCGGGCGGCTTCCGATGCGGTCACCTGTTTTACCGCGCTCAGTGCCGTCTCGACCAGTTGGGCATTGCGGTCACCGAGGGTGGCTATCCGGTGCTGCTTTTCCTGGCGAATGCGTTGTTCACGTTCACGTTTGATGTCGGCGGCCCGCTTCGCTTCCTCCTGTCGTGCCCGCTCCTCGGCGGCAGCGTTGTGCGCCTGCACCGCCGTGACGATGCGATACAGGATCCAGGTCAGCGCCGCCACCGCCGCGACCACGCCGAGAAAGATCCAGACCGGCTTCGGCACCAGGGCAATCAGCATGAGGAGGAAGAAGACGGCCCCGCCGGCGCCGCGCGATGAGCCCTTGTTACTCATCGGAATCCGGGATTCGTCATGGTCCACCTCGTCGTGCTGGTCAGCATATGTGGCGCAGCGTAGCGGGGGACACCGACAAGAAATCTAGCCCGAGCTCCGCGTCTCCTGCACCGCCCGCCGGGTCAGCGCACAATCGGCCTGGGTGGCAACGCGATCCAATGATGTTGCCGCCCGGGTATCGCCCAGTCGCACCGCATCGCGCCAGCACAGCACCGCCACGGCGAACTGCCCGGCCCGTTCGGCCATCCCGGCCGCCTGCCGGGCCGCGTTGACCGCGCCGTGCTCGTCCCGGCCGGCGGCCAACCGCCAGGCTCGCGCCAGCCCGAGTTCGGGGGAGAACAGCGCCGACTTGGTGCCATGACGGGATTCGGCCCGCGACAGCACTTTTGCCGATTCGGTCAGCTGCCCCAGCCGGCCCAGCGCGGTGGCACGCAACGTCAGCGACAGTGGGCCCCAGGAATATCCGGTGCGCTCCAGCGTCGCCGATGCCGGACCCAGAAGCTCTGCTGCGGCGTCCGATTCACCGCTCTCCAGCAGTACCCGCGCCAGCAGTACCTCGCCGATCGCCCGGCCCGGCTGTTGCAGTTCGGCGAAATCGGTGTACTGCTGAGCTACCGTCTGCGCGCCCGATAGGTCGTCGGACATCAGGCGTGCGGTGATCTGGGCGAGCCCGACGGTGAACCTCAGCAGGCCGGGGTGCTCGGCGGCAGATGCCCGCTGTGCCAACGGTTCCACCGCGTCGAACCGGCCCATCCGGGCCGCGCACAGCGACGCGGTGCTGGCCGCCCACGCCACTGCGGTGTCCGTCGCGCTCGACGAATTCAGTACCGTGTCGGCCAACTCCCGTGCCGATGCCAGGTTTCCGGCGTTCATCGCGAATGTGGCCGCCAGTGCATCGATGGTGGTCATCGCCGCCGGATCGTCGAGCCGATGACGGGTTGCCTGCAGGAATGCGGTCGCGCGCTCGGGCTGGCCCAACATCCAGAACTGGTTGGCCGCTCGCGGCAGCGCCCATTCGATCAGCTCCGGTCCGGACAGCGCCGTGGCGTCCACCGCCGACAGGACTTCGTCGGCCGCCCGGCCGCGGCCCTGCCAGGCCAGCGCCTGCCCCAGCAGCAGCCGGCCCGTCAGCGAGTCCTGTTGCTCCAGTGCGCCTTCGGCCAGCCGCCGGGCCAATTCCAGATCGCCCAGCCGCAGCGCCTCGGCGGCCGCCGTTTCCATTGCCGCACCGGATTGCGGGGTGTCACTGCCCAGCGCCAGCTCGGCCACCCGCAGGCGATCGCTGGGGTGCTCACGGGCTCGGGCCGCGGCCGGCACCAGCAGCCGGCTGCGCAGCGCCCGGGCGTGCTCGCCCAGGGCCGTCCGCGCAGTCGAAGCGAACAGTGGATGCGCGGTGTACACCAATGCCTGGCCGTCGCGATCGAATTGTTCTGCAACACCGAGCCGTTCGGCCTCGGCCACCGCGGCCGGTGAGGTCAACCCCACCAGATCGGCCAACGGGATCGGCTCCTGCAGGCTCAGTAGATCCAGCACCTCGCGGACAGGAGCCGGTAGCTGGTCCACGAATTCGGCAGGATCGGTTGCCGCTGAATCGGTTTCGACTGAGATGACGCGCATCAGGGCGTCGTTCCATAGTGCCCGGATCGCCGGCGGCGCGGTATCGGCACGGGCGGTGACGACCATCTTGGTCTCACCGGCCAGCGCCACCTGATAGACCAGCGTGGCCGAGAGCGGGTCGAGCTGATTGGCATCGTCGACGATCAGCACATCGTGCGCATCGGCATGCAGGGACGCGCGCGCCGCCCGCAGCAGCGCCGCAGGCTTGCCGATGTCCGAGACTTCGACCAGGTGGCTGAACGCGCCGAACGGGATGTGGCGCTCGGTGGGCGTGCCGGTGACCCGGCGCAGCACCGCGTCCGGATGCGTCGCGGCGTACCGTTCGGCGGCCAGGTGCGCCAGGGTGGATTTGCCGGCGCCGTCGGGCCCCAGGACGACGGCGCCCGGACAATCGGGATCGTTCAGGGCGGCGCTCACGGCAGTCAGCGCCTCGTCATGCTGGGGAACGTTCCACGGCATGGCCACGGGGGAATCCTATGGCGGTGTGGGCTGCGGCAAGCCCGTTCCGCGGACATCATTGCATCAGCGCATCGTGATGCCGCTGCTTGCGAGCTGATTGATCACTTCCTGGGCTTGCTGATGTGCCCGCTGAGCCCGTGGTGGTAAGGACCTCACCGATTGGCACGGCGTTCCGACGGCGGCGCAAGCGGCCGCAAATCGGTAGCTATCCGGTGACAGCAGGTCGGCGGTGCTGGTGAAGATGGTTACCGGCGGTAGGCCTGCGGCATTGCCGTTGATCGGGCTCACCAGTCGGTGAGCCAACGGTAGACCGTCGGCGTACTGGCGGGCCGCCTCCCGCAAACCCGCGATGCCCAGCATCGCGTCCTTGGGCTCGAGCTGCGGCTGCCGTGGATCACTGAGTTCCGCGTCGAGCCAGGGTGAGATGAGGACAAGTCCAGCGGCGGTGACATCGGGCGTACGCAGCTGTTGAGCCACTGCCAGGGCGAGTCCGCCGCCGGCTGAGTCACCCATGAGAATCGTTTCGGCAGAGCCATATTCGTCCATGAAGTGGCGCGCGATCGACGTCGATGTGTGTACGACACGGCTGGCTCCTAGCGCTGCGCCCAGCGGGTAGATGGGTACGATCACGCGGGTTTGGGTCTGCGCAGCGAGTGCAGACAGGAACCACCAGTGCACCGCCATGATCTCGTTGACGTAGGCCCCGCCGTGCCAGTAGACGACAGTCCGGCCTGGTTGGGTCTTGGCCGGGGTGATCTCGTAGACCGGCCATCCCTCGACATGGTGTACAGCCAAGCGGACTCGCCGGGTCAGTGCGGGCGGGGGCGCGTATCGGGCGGGCCGCAGCGCGTTGGCCGCGAATGCGCGACGCGCCCGATGGGTATCTGCGAGCCGGCGCTTAGATCCGAGCATGGGTAGGACCACCCGTGCGATGAGGTCGTTCATGACGCTGGGCAAGTTCGCGCCCTTCCCACAATATGAGGGCCTGCAAGGCTTTTGGCGGCGGGATTCACCGGCCGGTGCCCTCCGCCTGCCGCACCCAGCCGGCTTCCGAGGACTGGGCGATCGCGTCGGGAATGGTGGTGCCGCGGAAGCCGAAGCGCTCGACAAAGGGGCGGACGAGGCCCGGAATGCGGGCCGCGAGTGCGTTCTCGCGGGTGGGGACGATCAGCTTGGCGCGCCGTTCGATGCCGTCGACGACAGAGTCGACGACCGTCTGCAGGGGGATCATCTTCCACAGTCCGCTCTTGTTTCCTGCCCATAGTGTGTTGCCGGCGGGGTCGGCATGGACGTCATCCATCATCGGTGTCTTGAAGAAGGTGGGATGAACGCTGCCCACCCCAATCCCGTAGTGGCGCAGTTCCAAACGGGTGGCATCGCACAGCGCCCATACCCCGGCCTTGCTGGCGACGTACGGGCCATTGAGCGGGGAATGCACGAAGGCAGCCATCGAGGAGACCGCCAGCAGATAGCCGCGGTGCTGCTTAACGTGCGGCAGTGCGGCGCGGAAGGTCCGCCAGACGCCGGACAGATTGATGTCGATGATGCGTTCCCAGGCCGCGGGATCGATCCGCTCCAGGGGTGCCATCGACCCGACGCCGGCGTTGGCGATCACGACGTCGAGGCGACCGAAATGCGTAGCGGCTGCATCGATTGCCGACTGGACGCTGCCGAGGTTTCGCACGTCCGCCTGCCAGCCCCGCGCAGTCGATTCGGGGCCAAGACTGCTTGCCTGTGCGGCGACGGCGTCGACGTCGAGATCGAGGAGGGCGAGGTTGGCGCCGCGGGCGCGGAGTGCGGAAGCGACGGCGGATCCGAGGCCGCCGGTGGAGCCGGTGATGACGACGGTGCGGCCGGCGAGGTCGTATTTAGGCATGGGGCGGGTTTCCTTGTGGGTGAGGGATCGATGTAAGGGTCAGCCGTTGTCGTGGTGAGTTAGTACGACGTCTTCATCGCTGGGGTTCGTCAGCGGGGCGGGAATATGGCGGGCGAGGAAGTCGAGTTGATCGGTGACGTTGCGTTCGAAGTGTTCGCCGACGTAGATATCGAAATGGCCGGCGTCGTAGAGCCTGATCTCGCTGCGTGGTGCCTGCGCGGCGTAGTTCTGGGTCGGTTTGGCCGGCGCGACGGTGTCGTGTTCGCAAATGGCGAAAAAGATCGGGCACGACACGCTGCGGGCACGGCGGCCGGGGAAGTGCCGCACGATGTCAAGGGCGAAACGAGCGGCCACGTCCGTGGGAACGTCGCGTCCTTCGGGGATGAGTGCGCTCACCCCGGCGGCGCAGTCGGGCGCGGCCATCAATGCGGCTGATCCAGGCGGACCATAGGACGGCACCATCAACGGCGACCGGCCCAGTAGAGCGCCGACACGATCACGCAGCGCCAGCGCAGTGACCTTGGCCGACGTCAGCGGCGGGACAGCGAGTGCGGAGGCGAGCCCGTCAGTGAACGGGCATTGTGCAATCGCCGCGGCGATGCGCTTGTCCTGGGCTGCGGTAATCAGCACGTGGCCGCCCCCGAAAGAGGTTCCCCACAGCACAATTCGGTCGGGATCGATGCCGTCGAGCGTGCGGGCGTACGAGATCGCCGAACACCAGTCCTGCAGCTGTTTACCGATGTCGAGGAGTTGACGAGGTTCGCCCGAGCTGGCGCCGAAGTGGCGGTAGTCGAAAACCAGGCAGGCGTAGCCGGCGGCGGTGAACCGCTCGGCGAAGGCATCGAGACGCATTTCTTTGACACCGGCCAGGCCGTGCGCCATCACGATGACCGGCCGCGGGTCGTCAGTGGACGGCCCGTCGGGTGCGTAGAACCAGGCGGCGCATGTTCCTTCGCCGGAGGGGAAGGAGAGGTCTGTTCGGGTCATGGCGCCCACTGTAATGGAAGGACTACAAAGATTGGAAGTGCTTCCAACTATTGCATGGGTTACAGTACTGATGTGCGCACCGAGGTAGTAGTCCCCGATGGCAGTGCGTCGTTGACTCGGACCCAGCAACGTGCTGCCGAGAACCGCCGCATGGTTATTGATGCCGCGCGGGAGATCATCGCGACCCAGGGTGCGGAAGCCCTCACCCTTGAGGCCGTCGCCGAAAAGGCTGATGTGGTCGTGCAGACCATCTACAACCGTGTCGGCGGCCGGTCCGCTCTGCTGACCGCGGTGGCACAGCAAGCGCTCGAGGAGAGCCGCGCCTACATGGATCCGGCCTACGAAGCCGAAGGGACCGTCGAGGACCGAATCCTGCTGGCCGCGCGGGCCTACGCACGGTTTGCTCGCGAACGTCCACATGAATTCCGGGTCCTCGTCGAGCCGCCCAATGAACCGGAAGCGGTCGAACGCATCGCCGCGCTCACCCGCACCCAAAATGCACGCCTCACCGACGTCATCCGGGAAGGCATGCAAGCCGGCATCGTCCGTGCCGACCTCGATCCTGACGACCTCACCACCGCGCTGTGGGCAACACTCAACGGCCTACTCGCACTCGCATGGCGTCCTGGAGCCCTTCAGCAAAGTCCAGAAGCCATTGACCGACTCCTTGCCGTCTACATTGCGACCGTGAGCGACGGCCTGCGGGCTCGTTGAGTTTGCGCAAGCCGCGGTCGCCGCCAAAATCGGTTGTCGACCAGGTGTGCCGGTGAGGCGGTCAAGAAACGATTCGAGTACGTGCCGGGTCAGGTATTCCTGAGTCGGTGCAGGACTTGGCCACTTACGACACGGATTGCGGTCTTTCAAATTAGCCCCTGAACAGCAGATTTAAGGTGGAGCCCGCACGGTCAGAAGTTGTAGCCGGGATCAGTGTCGATGATGTTGGCGAACATGCGCGTCAGTCCGGTGAGGTCGCCCTCGGCGCGCGCGGTATGGCAGGCGGTGTGCAACTCGCTGACGTCGGTTTGGTTCCAGTCGAGGCCGTTGCCACGTTCTGAGAGTAGGAGATTGAAGAATTCCCGGGTGGCCCGTCCGTTGCCTTCCCGAAATGGGTGGGCGAAGTTGACGTAGTCGTAGAGGTAGGCGACGGTGCGGGGGAGATCAGTGTCGGCGACAGTCGACAACTGGTTCAGGCGGTAGATTTCGGCGGCGATGTGATCCATGGGCTGGCCGATACTGCCTGGAGGACAAAATGATTCATCGCCCTTTTCGATGCCGACGGTCCGTACGTCGCCGGCCCAGTCGTAGACATCCTGGAACAGGTGCCGATGGATCGCCTGCAGCAGCCGCAAGTCGTACGAGCGTGGAGCAAGGAGTTTCGGATTTTCACGAAGCTCGACCACGCGAGCTTCAACGAGGTCGTTCTCGGCATCCCGAAGCTCGGCGGGTGTGGTGGCTCCGACGCGGTTTCGTAGTACGTGGGTACCGGGGATGAAGTAGCCCTGCCAATTGCGGTCGGGATCGCCGGTGTCCCAGGGATATGCCACAAGCCGGTTATTGAATGTTGTAGCGGCGACGAACGCGATCGCCCAACTCGGCGGCTGTAATCGTGCCGCGGACATAGTCGTCTTGGTCGGCGCGGGTTGCTGCGGTGCTTTGGGCGCCTTCGAGTTCAGAACTGCGCCGAATCGAGCGAATGGTCTTAGCGCGGCGCTGTGTCGTTTCCGTCTCGGTCACGCTCGCCCCCTTGGCATCGATGTTTCATCCAGAATAGTCCGCCACCGAAGAACCGCGTTGCTACGGCTCACGGATTCTGAGCGTCACGTTCTGCTCGTATGGCGTTCAGCAGCGTCATGGAAGCGGTGTCGGCGGCGGTCAGGTCCAGCTCGCCGCCCAGCCAGCCGAAGGTGTCTCCGAGACTCTTGACCTCAAGGGCTCTGCGCCCCACCGGCTTCCCGGTGCGCGGGTTGATTGCTTTACGCCCGTCACCGTCGATGCCGTACTCCGCGATGTGCTGGCTGACATCGCGCATCAGCTTGAGGTGGGGGAGTGCTTGGTCGAACCACCGACACAACCGCGCTGCAAGGGTTGCGAAATGGAAATGAGTGAAAGGTCTGGCGACGAAAAAATCGCGAGCGAACGCATATGACGGCATCGCCAACGCCGTGATCGCGCTCGGTGACGGTGCCCCGCGTCTGCAGACATCGCCTTGAACCTCAGCCCCAGTCGCTAAGTGGGTGGGTTCGTGTCGGAGTGGGCGGATAGTGGCAAATATGAAAAATCCGCTACTACCGAGGCAGTAGTAGATTTTTGGATAAAGCCAGCTAAATTTTTGTGTCCGAGGGGGGACTTGAACCCCCACGCCCGTTAATAGGGCACTAGCACCTCAAGCTAGCGCGTCTGCCATTCCGCCACTCGGACCTCACCCAACTCGTCTCGCTGGGCAGCTTAGGCTAACGGATCGAGGCGCCCGGCCCCAAACCGAGGGTGGTAGGAAAGTGGTTGTGACTGCGCCCGAAGACGAGGTCGTCGATCTCGTCAGCTCCCTCATCAGGTTCGACACCTCCAACACCGGCGACCCGGAGACCACGAAAGTGGAGGAGGACTGCGCCCATTGGGTTGGCGAGAAGCTGCGCGAAGTCGGCTACACCACCGAATATGTCGAGGCGGGCGCACCGGGGCGGGGCAATGTGTTCGTCCGGCTCAAGGGTGCGGATCCGGATCGTGGTGCGCTGCTGATCCACGGCCACCTGGACGTGGTTCCGGCCGAACCGGCCGACTGGAGCGTGCATCCGTTCTCCGGCGCGGTGAAGGACGGCTACGTGTGGGGCCGCGGCGCGGTCGATATGAAGGACATGGTCGGCATGATGCTGGCCGTCGCCCGTCATCTGAAGCGAAACAACATCGTCCCGCCCCGGGATCTGGTGTTCGCGTTCGTCTCGGACGAGGAGCACGGCGGCACCTACGGCTGCCAGTGGCTGGTGGACAACCGTCCTGACCTGTTCGAGGGGATCACCGAGGCGATCGGCGAGGTCGGCGGCTTCTCCCTGACCGTCCCGACCCGCGAGGGCGGCGAGCGTCGGCTCTACCTGATCGAGACCGCCGAGAAGGGCCTGTCCTGGATGCGGCTGACTGCCCGCGGCCGGGCCGGGCACGGCTCGATGGTGCACGACGACAACGCCGTCACCGAGGTCGCCGAGGCGGTGGCCCGGCTGGGCCGGCACGAGTTCCCGCTGGTGCTCACCGACGCCGTCGAGCAGTTCCTGACCGCGCTGGCCGACGAGACCGGCTACGACCTGGATCCGCATTCGCCGGATCTGGAGGGCAGCATCGCCAAGCTCGGCGGCATCGCCCGCATCGTCGGTGCCACCCTGCGTGACACCGCCAATCCGACCATGCTCAAGGCCGGCTACAAGGCCAATGTCATTCCGGCCAGCGCCGAGGCGGTGATCGACTGTCGGGTGCTGCCGGGCCGCAAGGAGGCCTTCGAACGCGAGGTCGACGAGCTGATCGGCCCCAATGTCACCCGCAGCTGGGAGCGTGACCTGCCGAGCGTCGAGACCACCTTCGACGGCGATCTGGTCGATGCGATGAACGACGCCATCCTGGCCGTCGATCCGGATGCCCGCACGGTGCCCTACATGATGTCCGGCGGCACCGATGCCAAAGCCTTTGTCCGCCTGGGCATCCGGTGCTTCGGATTCGCGCCGCTGCGGCTGCCGCCGGAGCTGGACTTCGCTGCGCTGTTCCACGGGGTCGACGAGCGCGTCCCGGTGGAGGCACTACAGTTCGGCGCCAAGGTCCTCCAGCACTTCCTCACCCACTGCTGAACCGAACCGAAAGGGACACCATGACCGCTTCGCCGTATGACAACCTGCCCAAGCTGCCCACCTTCACCCTGACCTCGGCATCGCTGACCGACGGTGGCGTCCTGGCCAACGATCAGGTCAGCGGCATTTTCGGCGCTGGGGGAGAAGACATCTCACCGCAGCTGAGCTGGTCGGGTTTCCCGGCAGAGACCCGCAGCTTCGCGGTCACCGTGTACGATCCCGATGCCCCGACCGCGTCGGGCTTCTGGCACTGGGCGGTGTTCAATCTGCCCGTCGAGGTCACCGAGCTGCCGGCGGGTGCCGGTGACGGCGGCGAATTGCCCGGTGGCGCCGTCACGTTGGCCAACGATGCCAGCCTCAAGCGCTACCTGGGCGCCGCCCCGCCGGCCGGCCACGGCCCGCACCGGTACTACATCGCGGTGCACGCGCTGCCGGTGGACAAGCTGGACATCCCGGCCGAGGCCACCCCGGCGTTCCTGGGCTTCAACCTGTTCATGCAGGCCATCGGCCGGGCCGTCATCCACGCCACCTACGAGCAGAAATAACCCATTCCCGCGAGCGTGCGTGTCCACCTCCGACACGCCGCGGCAGGTGTACAGAAAGGTCCCGCTCAGCAGCTGTGAGCGGGACCTTTTGTACGGAATTTCCGGCGTGTTGCGTGCAGACCCGCACGCTCGCGCTAGGAGGCCGCGGAGCCCACGGCGTCGGCCAGCGAGG
>Ga0164242_10002669_pt1 | contig 20619 bp, 37 predicted proteins | sample OricomgcompostMG_FD_108783 | JGI IMG/M metagenome (GOLD analysis project Ga0164242, IMG submission 108783) | Miracle-Growth compost microbial communities from Emeryville, California, USA - Original compost - Miracle growth compost (MG) ... | reverse complement strand
GCTTGAGATGTACATATTGTCACCGTCGATGATAATGTCGAAAGGTGATTGCTTCTCCGCCTCAAGCACGTGATGGTGTCCTGTTTCCGAATGTCCCACGATGTACTCGCTTGCTGTGATTACTTTACCGTTTGGTACTTTCTCCACTGGGATAAGTACATTTTCTCCGTGTATAATTGGTTGGTTCATTTCATCTCCTTTACTTTATTCTTATAGTCCTTAATCAGTATATCAAGCTCGCCATCTGTCCACTTATAGGGGGTTTTCATACTCTCCAAAATGTCGATGGTTTGCTGTCCATATTTATCAAGCATAAACCTGTAGTATCCTGTTAAATTGCCCTCATCGAACCTGTTACAGCTTGAGCATTGAGCGTGTACGTTTCTTTCGTCCCACCTGGTAGCCATCCATCTTCGGTTAATGAAGTGGCCAGCATCAGCAAGCGAGTAAGGCTTTAGCTGTCCGCAAGAACAACACATAAAATACCCGTCCTTTGAGTCTCTCAACCGTATGTATTGAGAGAATATTTTGTCTAACTTCTTAATGAGCTGTTTACTAGCCATAATACCTACGATATTAAGTTGGCGGCTTTCGCATAGCCGCCAACTAGTTGTTAAATTACGTCTTTTACTTTACCTCGTACCACAATGTGATGTGGTTGGTCTTTCTCAAGACTCTCGAAGTATATTTTAGTGTTACTCAGATTTGACTGGTTTAGCATTTGTTTTAGCCTCCACAATTGAGCTTACTTGTTGGCTGATCTCACTATAGAAGTTACTCCGTAGTGTCCAGCCGATGAAGGCACCAGTAGATACTAGTACCATAGTTACAATTATACTCCACGGTAGAAGTGCAATTGCTACCTGCTTCTTTGTGTATGTAGGTTTTACAGAGCTCATTAGTTTGAATACCCCGCTGCTACTAACATAATGTAGACAAATCCGTATGCTGCTAGAGCGATAAGAGTTGTCTTTGCTAATGATTTTATATTTTGCATATGTTCTCCTTTTTATTTGAGCGGTGGAAGTGCCTTTTGGCGTTAATGGCGTGAGACCCTATTCATCTCGTTCCGTTGCTTTGGTCATAAGCCTTATTAAGCTTATGTATATATACTAGCACGGCTGTGCTGTTAAGTCAATACTTTTCCTTATTTATTTACTGGAATGTTGAACAAAGTACCTGTACCGTTGCCGCTATATGTTGATGGCAATACACCGTTCCACTTCTCAATAGCCTGTAACTGTAGGTATTCAGGTGTTAGGGTCTTTGCTTGTACGTCCTGAGCTGCAGCCTTTTGTTGAGCTGTTTGGAGGTCATATGCCGCCTTTTGCGCATTCTGTTGAGCAACCTGCTTCTGTTCAATAGAGTTGTCAAAAGCCTCACTGAATTTAAAATTAACAATAGATACATTATCTACGCTGAATCCCCTGTCGGTGAGTTTGCTTACCAACTTGTCATTTAATGCCAGTTCAACCGCTGAACGCTTACTAATAAGCTCTTCTGCATTATATTTAGCAGTAATACTCTTCACAGCCTCTTGAATAATCGGGTCAATTACGACATCGTTATAATTGGTACCGACATTCTGGTACACGTCACGTGCCGTTTTAGGAGTTAAGTGATAGTTAACAGCGATTGTAGTAGTAACTGACTGTAGATCATTTGTTGCTGCGCTAGTATCTTGCTGCTCTTTTTGCTGCTTTATATTCATTTTAGTTAGATGCTCGATAGGAAACGGCATCTTAATTACTACGCCGCTATTTACTTCACGATCGACATTACCAAATCGTGTAATAATACCTACCTGTCCTACTCCTACTACTCGAAAACACAGAATAAAGAATAGTAATACTACACTTACTACTGTAATAACTGCTACACCTGCTGCTGAACCATTATTGTATTTCATTATATTTTTGCTCCCTTATTACGTCGACTAATCGTGCCACCAATTTTACCCTGGCACATAGGTTTTGTATGTGGGCCGTCTAAGACCTCACAATCGCACTCTTCACGTTTATAAAAACCACCTGTTCTCCCGTTCCTACCTCCTATCCTTCCGATCTCTTTGTAAAAATTAGGGTTTTTTTCTAAATTACGTTTGGCGGCCTTTAATCCGCCGGCATATGTTCCACTCACTAGTTTTTATCCTTTCCTGTTTTACTTAGCTTCTCTGCGCGTTCTGCAAGCCCTTCTATATCCCTGAATGGTCGTGAGGTGCTCATCTTACCACCACGGCTCGAAATGGATTTCTGGAGCTCTATAACAGCCTCTTCCGAGCCATGACGTTCTACCATACGGCGTTTACGTTCTTTCTGGTAATTATCCCAGCTACCGTACTTTTTAATAATAGTAGAGCGGTATTTATCAAAGTTAGTCATTCATACTATTCCTTAACTGCTCCCTGAAATATTTTATAGCGGCGTTTATGGCCTTATTCTGTCCGTTCTCGTTATATTCAATCTTACGTTTGAGCCTAGTGAGGAGTTCAATATTTGACTTTGTTATGAGATTAATTAAATCGGCTCTGGCACGAGACTCATAAATCCCCTCATAGGGTATACGGTGCTTATCGAATATTTCGCGGATTACCTTATCTAGCTCTTTTTCTCCCACTTATCGCTCCTTGCAATCCTATCCATAATAGCCTGTGAATTTGTTTCAATATCTTCCTCATGTATCTGCGCTTGTTTTAGTATCGGCTCGGTACGTTGCAAAGGCTTTCCTTTATAGTGGATGTTATTAAAGGTACCGCATTCCCCACATTCACAATCTTGTAAAATATTATCGTTATCGTAGTAGCTAGGACATTTATACATCATTTATCTCTCCACATTCTCACGCCACCTTCTACTTTACGCACAACGATATGTTTTCCAAGTCTTTTCGCAATGTTAAAGAAACGCTGGTATATCGTCCAGTTATTTGCGTCTGGAAAAAACATACTATCGCCGACTTCCATTGATTTAATGATTCTATTGTTACCAGTATTGTATATAGCTTTACTAGTAGGCAGCGGAACATCTTTATCTATTTTTACCATCTCCTATTTCTCCTTAGTATCTAATGATTCAATAATCATCTGTGCGTCTACCTGACTCATTTCTCGTGGTTTAGTAATACCAAACTCCGTAGCGAGATAGTCTGCACGTTGGCCTTTTTCTATACCGTGTTGGTCAAGTAGGTTGTTAATGAAGTATATTTGCTTGTCTGAGGCGTTCTTAGAGGCGCTAGGTGTGTACGCAGGCTTAACTACCTTTTTACCTGTCTGCTCGCCTGAGGCGTCTGCATCTTCGTCTGTAACCAGTCCTAGAATCGAGCTAAGACTATAACGACGTAGGTAGGTAATAGCTGAACCTAATACTTGAAAGTCGTTCATTCCTTTTAGTTCGACACCTTGTGGGATTTCTACGCTTGAGATGATCTCTTCGCTTGACTCTGTATGAAACAGAATAGTTTTAAGCGAAGTACCATCTAACACCTGAGTGAAGCCTAGATTGTGTTTATTTAATAGTGGGTTGATTACTTTAAGTATTTCTCCCCAGTCTGCATATTTGTACCCGTAACCTGATGTACCTTTATAGATAGGTGGTACTTCCTGTTGGAATGCAGCTAGTGATTTATGAATCTCGCTCATTACTTTGCCTCCAATAGTTCAGGGTTTTCATAGATGTTGCCAATAGCCTCGAAACCATTACCGAATGTATCAAAGAAACTTTCGTTCTCATATTCAAAGTTCTCGCAGAATGGAGAGAATCCCGATCGTTCTCCGTTGTATTCTACCCTAATCTTGAGCATTTCATAAGGGTACATATTATTATTAAATGTAATAATATCATCTTCATATATCTCCGCACCGTTCTTGTCTTTGAGGCCCGTGTATTGCATGATTATCAAGTTGTGGGCATCCTCAGGTAGAGCAACACAGACTAACTTGTCTTCTGTGTTGTACCAATTCCGATCGCACAAGTCCCGATATAGCATCTGTCTTCCATCCCATGCCCTAAACTTAATTGGACGTTGCATTTACCACCTCCAACTCATCGAAACTATCGACATCATCAGATACTAATACTTTAATTTTGCTCATTTGGTCATATCCTTTCTTGTTATCCTTATTGTAGCACGACAGTGCTTGTAAAGCAATACTATTTGCTACTAAAACTCTCTATGATATGATGTATCTGAGTTGCGGTGTATTGCTTTGGTCATATAAAGTCTTAATACTTGACCGCAACTCGCTCCCTATTCCCACAGGGATAGAACGCCCTATGCCCACCCTAGGGCGTTTTCTTGTGGTAAAATAATCTTAGGTTTCAGCTACATAATGCTATAATGCAAATATCAGCCAATCCCTATAAGGCTGTAGCACCTTTCTCAAAACACAATATACGATCTCTGCATTAACTTTTTGCAGGGCGTGCTAAGTTTAAATCTGCGGTTATCCTCCTAATAGTCCTTCTCATTCTCGACTATTATACTTACCGCAGATTTTTTATGTCTCGTGACTTTTCGTGAATCTTGTGATATTATCTTGTGTAGGAGTTTGCATAGTTGTCTCAAATTCTATGCAAGCTCTCAGTCAAATAACTTGACTAGGGTATTGCAAAGAGCAAGTATCTGCGCTAATATAAGAAGCGAGACAACTATGCAACCAATTGCCGCCCTAGTAGGCGGTTTTTTGGCGTCTTAAATAACACCCCGGCCGGGTCATTAAACGAACAATCCGATTCGTATCTATTACTTATGGAAAGGAATATCTGTTAATGACGGAAAAAATCGGGTCTCTGCTACAGGGAACAATGTCAATGAACAATGTCAATGTAGTTTCAAAACTTGAAACAAACAATGTCAATGACAATGTAGTAATCGGTAAGACTGAGAAGCAGGTAAACTCAATAGCATCTTACATTATGGAGAAGCTAGGAACAACTGATAATTGGCTATATTATTGTAAGGTAGCATGGAAACTAAGTGAGTCACGTATAAATGACAATTTGACTACAGCACTTAGAGGAAATAGTCCACAAAGATATTTTACTTGGTTATGTAATAAGGATATGAAATAGGAGGCGAGAAAAGATTATGAGCAAACCAGAAAAATACGTGATTGTGATTCAGGAAAGTGTTATAGCCTCAGTAGTTAAAGACGCTGCTACATTTATTATGTTTGCTGGCCTACTTACTTTTAACCATAAAGTGTTGAGCGGTAATGGCTGGATAGATGCGATATTTATTATGTTTGCATTTTTATGGCTTCTTGGTAGGCAGTCAAAATACACATTCAGCGGTACGGTGACCAGCACCATTAAATGGCTAGAGGAAAAGCAAACCTACCCTAGCGAAGAAGATAGGTAGTATCTAATATAATCTCCTTTACTCTATCTTACCATTCTTTAATATCTCATGGGTTTTACGATGAGCTGCAAGCACTTCTTTATGTCTACGTTCGTGGTTTTCCTCAGTTCTACGCTCAAATGCTCTTCCCCACAGGAATCCTAAAATACCTAGTAAGGCAGAAGCAATAAGGTTCGAGTACAATCCCCCATAAGGATACCCAAAGTTCTGGTTTAAAAACGCTACAAACTCTTTCACTTCTTTACATTAGGGAATTGATATACGGCAGCTGTACCGCCGAGCGCGACAATCACGGCTGTAATAATAGATGTGACATCTTCTGTACTGAAGCCCCCAGGTGAAAGCTGTACTACTAGCTGAAGAATCTGTAACAATCCAACAACCCCAGCAGTAATAGACTTTGTGTAAGGCTTTAACTTATCAACCATTACACACCTCCTGATACATATACGGTGTCGTTGTTGCCATCGTCTGGTCCTTCAGCTACATATCGGCGTACACCACTATTTGACACATAACTAAGCCATACATAACCGTTTGCTGTCACGTATCCATCGTAGTTAAATGCTTGCCCCTTAGAATAAACAGCAACAGATGCACTGTTCTTATCTGGTGCATTACGTACATTCAACGCATCTACAAGTACAGTAGCCGTACCTTTCGCATTATATAGACCACTTGGCGCAGATTCCTGTACGGTAAACTCTTGTGCAATCCTCGCCCCATCAACTGATAAAGACCAGCCAAGATAAACGGGTGCATAATTCCCGAACCACTGAAGTACTTCGTTAATACTTCGATATACAGGCCGTGCCTTAGTTTGAGTCTCGCTGTCGTGAATTTCTACCCATCCACCGCCATGGTTAAATGCCCATGCAACGTGTCCTAAGCCCGCGTAAGGCCCTTTAGTGAGCGAGAAGAAGATAGGCACCCATACACCCACTGGAAGATCACCAGAGCGCTTATCTGGGTTTGAGTCCCAAGATGACTGAGCAGTTGGCTTCCTATTTGGAGCGTTAACCCCATCATCCACATATTTAAGACAGTACCCACGAGTAGCAGGAACATTAATGTTTGGATAAGTAGATTGTCGTACTTCCGTAGCCATTATGATTTGTCCTCTGTAGGTTCTTTTGTATTATCAGAAGCCACAAAGATGTCATCTGACGTATGTAAATCGGTCATTATTAGTTACCTCCTTGTAAGTCTATTGTACACTTAATATCTTGCCCGTTAAGTGATTGCCAGTTATCCGTATCTGAATAACGTACCTCCCATCTGTTTCTAACAGTATTACAGCGTATCTGCGGAGTTTTACCATCTAATCCGATCGTACCATCATGACCGTTCTTAACTGGATTATTTGCAAAATAATTATTCACTGCCTGCTGCACCTGCTGCTCAGTTACATTTTGGCCATTCTGACCATTCTTCACAGGGTTCTTAGCCATATACGAATCTACTGCCTGACTGATTTGCTGAGGGGTAGCGTTCTCCCCATTAATACCGTCCTTAGGCTTAGGTACGTCATTTAATTCAGTATGGATTTGGGATGTCACTGCATCTTCGAGGGTTTTCTTAAATGTATCTCTCTGCTGCAATAGGATGAGAGTTGTAATAATACTTGCTGCTAATGATATAAGCAGTATAAACCAAGCTATGTATCTAAGCTTTTTCATTTCTTTAAGGCGAGGTACATGATTATCGCCTCTCCGATGATAATCACAGCCTCACCAACTATCGTCCTAAATAACCAATTGATATTCCTTTTTAAGGGGCCGTATTCAAGGTGTATCTTTTCGACTTCTTCTTTTATCTTCTCATTAGTATTTTGCTCACTTGCGGAAAGTTGTGAAGTAGTAACGAGACCACTTGTCTGGGTTAGGAGCGTATCGAGCTTACCGTTAACTTCTAGAACCTTGTTCATCACAGCATCGAGTTGGTAAACTTTTGCTGGCTGTTCTGATTCTGCTTGCGAGCGCTGTTCCACCTCTAGTCTCCGTACGCGATAAAGTCAACTGTTAATGTAGCGTCGTAATTATCGAAGGTCATGTTAATCTCACCTTGTGGAAGGCTAGTAACATATCCTGCGAGCTTACGTGTACTTGTACCGCTCACATTCCTATAGTGCATGATTGCATAAGTTGTAGAGCGGTAGGATTCACGTTTTGTACTATCAACAAGAATAGACTTAGAGCGATTCTTAACTCCGTCGCTAAATCCTGTTGATGCCTCTGCACTACTTGTGGTACTAGGTGTTACTTGAAAAGATACACCACGTACATTCATTGTATAGTCATCAAGGCTAACAGATACTGTTCCACTATTAACAGTAAATGAGCCTACTTCAACCTTAGACATTAGAGCTTCCCCGATTTACGAAGCTTCTGAAATAGGGCACCCGCTACACGTTCGCCTGCTTCCTTAGAGCCATACTCTTTTTCAGCTTTTTCGGCTACCTTTTTGAAGCCTTTACCAGGTTTGCCCATGTCTTTACCACTGCGAGCTTCTTTAGCAGCTTTAGCTTTTGATAACACTTTCTTCATATCTTTCATAGGTATCTCCTATTAAAAACAACCGCACCGATGCGGCTGTTGCCTTATAACAGAATTCTACCACTTATTCGACAATTTTACCACGTTTCATATGTACATAATTTAGACTACAAGTTCTACAGTGTCTCTTTGGTAGTCCATCGCTTCCTACGTATGTATATGTGTTATCAGGTGTGTATAGATGGCCCTTCCCACAAGCCGTCTTCCTCTTAGGTGGAACAATTGGCTTAAACCTACCTCTTTCCTTCGCATCATTAACGTTATCCTGATATGTACCTGACAATAGATGATCTGGGTTATAACATGGCGGATTATCACAGGTATGTCTAACAACCATACCCTTTGGTAGTAATTTTCTGCCGTTCATTAAATAGTGAGATATTCTGTGAATAGTTATATATCTTTTTATAGGAGGAAAATATTTATACACATAATAATACTGAGAAGGTTTATCATAGCTCAGTACACCAAACATAGATTTTCTACCATTCCAAACCCAGCAGCCATTGTCATCGACATAATGATTATCGAAAAAAGACTTTTCCCACTCCTCGGGTGTTTTCCTTGACATTTACATTTATATTAAACTACAATGCGCTTATATGCAAAGAGTTATAACACCTGAACAAGGACGTGTACTCGTAAAACTTGATACATCTGAGTATGGTGAGGTACCAGTGCCTGAAAAAACCTATGATAGTGTGACAAGCGGTACTATCCTAGCCATCAATGAGAGTGATACAGACCATCAGTATTTAGTAGGACGTAGGGGGTACTGGAGATTGTACAAGGATGAACTGCGTGTGGCAAAACTCGATACCGGGGAAAAGCTAGCACTTATACTAATAAATGATATTGAGGGGACATCCGAAGAATGAAAGCAACCGACATTGTAACTGACAGAGACGTACTACAGAATAAAATCGGTAGAGCAATTGAGCAAGTATACAGCGTAGCCAAAGCTGCCTATGGCCCAAAAGCTGGAAATGTTATTGTTGGGTTTAAGACGGGCGCTCCTCTCCTATCCCGAGATGGTGTGACTAATATTAAGAGAATCAAACTCGCCGACCCTATCGAAGACGATATTGCTAAGGTTATTGTTACCGCCTCTGAAAAGAACAACCAGAAGGTAGGTGATGGTACGACAGCAGTTGTTATACTCTCTCACCATCTTTTACAGGCCGCTCGTAAGCTTGAGAGCAAGGGCGTGAACCCTATGGAAGTTTCAGAAAAACTCCGCCACGCTGAAAAAACAGTTATTGAATACATTGACTCAGTTAAGAAGAAAACCACCGAAGAAGACCTTACTAAAGTAGCTACCGTATCATCAGGCGACCCAGAGCTAGGTGCGATGATTTCTGATGTGCTCCAGGAGGTGGGTGTAGACGGTGGGGTAATGATCGAGCAATACGAGGGGCTTGGTGTCCACAACGAGATTGTTGACGGTTTCTACTTCCCACGTGGATATAAAGATACTGCTCTTATTAACGACCAGTCTTCTAATCAATCTCTACATAAGGATGTAGCTATTCTCGTCTCTAATAAAGTATTCAACACAGAAGTGGAGATTGCCCCTGTTATTAACGAGATTGTCCGTGCAGGATATAAAGAACTTATTATTATAGGTGAGGTGAATAACGCCGCTCTTGAAACACTCTTAATGTCACGTGCTAAAGGACTTCTTCTAGCTGTTCCTGTAGACCCTCCCTACACTGTAGGTGGTCGCACTCTATTCTTAGATGATATTGCTATTAAAACAGGTGCAACCGTATATGACGGGGTTAATTTCTCTGTAGAGAATCATTTAGGGTTCGCTAGTGAAGTTCTAGTAACTGAACACTCAACTACTATCCTAGAGGGTGATAGCGAAAAAGAACTCGTAAAAGACCGTATTAAAAGTCTCAAAGAACAGCTCAAAGACGAAGAACACCCACAGGCTATCCAGTTCATTAAAGAACGTCTTGCACGCCTTACGGGTAAAATGGCTATTATACGAGTAGGTGGGGCTATTGAGTTTGAGCGCGAAGAGACTAAGCTACGCGTTCAAGACGCAGTATGTGCAGTACAATCTGCTATGAAAGACGGGATCTTACCAGGGGGTGGCTCTACTCTTGCTCGTGTAAGCGGCACTGAGTTTGATGAAGCGTTTAAACAACCGTTTAAAGTTCTCTTCGATAATGCAGGTCTTAACCCAGAATCTTATCTGGCTCGTTTAGAAGACGCAGAAGTGTGGCGAGGATTTAATCTCCGTAACATTACAGAGAAACCTGTAGATATGCTTATAGAAGGCGTTATTGACCCATCTTTGGTTATTACTGAGGTTGTCACTAACGCTGTTGCATTAGTAAGGGGTCTTATTACAGCAAGTGCCGCTTTGCCTGACCCAGAAAAGGAGTAATATGCTTTATTTAATCGTTGGACTTCTCTTAGGGCTTTCAACGGGTCTACACCTAGGTTTCTATCTTGAGAATATATACAATCTAGCTAAAAATATATGGGACCGCGATCCTGAGCCAGAAGCAAAAGTCATCACCCCCAAGGCACCTGGATATGCAGATGTTACTGATTTATCTGCTATTGTTTCCCCTAAAACCCCTTACCAATTAGAGTGTGAAGAACAGGAACGAACTAGGAATATATGAAAACAACTGGATATATCGGCGCTGATGGAAAATATCATAGAGGCCAAGACAAGGCTATGGGTTTTGATATAAACCCTACTCATAAAGAGTGGCGACATGATCTTGAGCGGAAACAATTCGCCAAGGAGATTATCCAACCCTATAAGGCAGGAAAGGCAAATCCTGAGTTTATTAGGAGCTACCCAGAGGAATCCAAGAAGTATTTTAGCGAAGACGTAATTGAGAAGATAGGAAGAGAGTTATAATGGACGTATCAAACCTTAATACTACGCAGGAATTAAACGAGCTATTAGACTCCCTAGATACTTTACCTACAGAGCTATTTATAAATAAAGAGATGGACGATGCTATTGCAGACCTTCGCATATCCTCACACCCTGTTGGTAATGATATACGATTCCGAGGTATCCACTGCACATTAGCTAGAAGGCCATAAAGGAGGAATATGAGCACAAAGATTAAAAAGCAGCTTGAGGAAGTAGAGAAGAAGTTTATTATTGATGACGCTGACTTCTCATACCTTACCAACCTAGATAATGTACAACGTGGCTCAGACTATTGGTTTAATCAACTGAAGACTGAATATATAAAGCAAGTAGCCGTTAAACTAGGCTACTCACTTGAAGATAAATTAGAGTTTAGTATAGACCTTAAATCACCAGGCAAAGAGCTGACCATTAAGAAGCTTCCTAGCTAGGTAGCGCCGCACCAATATTACCGAGAACACTCTGTCGCATGCCAGCAGTTTGTTCGTTTTGAAGTAGGCTAGGGAGGAGTTGTTGTGCAGCTTCAGGTGAAATGCCAAGGGTTTGTGCAAGCTGCGCTGCAATAGCCGCCTGTTGGCCTTTAAACGCATTTGCTGCCGTACCTGGGACAAATCCAGAGATAACACTACCAATACCACCTAGTCCCTGTGCGCCACCAGCGTTTGCAAATCCAGCAGGAAGTGCGCCCAGCTCATTCTGTAGAAGAGCATTAGTCTGAAGTTGTGGTGCAACGCTAGATAGGACAGACGTAGCACCAGGGTTAAGCTGCGGTGCCAGGATCGCCTGTGACTGCATAGCATTAATAATGTCACTTAGCCTGTTTTGTGGTTGGCCTCCTCCATTCATAGTTTCTCCTTGTAATGTATTAGGTGTGCTGATGGCTCCAGTTGGTTCTGCACCCATGTTAGGTGCATTAACGGCTAGGACTCCTCCAGCGCGTCCTAGAGTATCCATGAGCTTTTGTGCTTTCTCATTTCCTATAGTCTTAGATAGTTTTGCTAGCGTGCCCGTGCCAGCAACATTTGCTGCATTAGAACCTAATACTTTAGGGGCAATCATGCCAGCCGCCATACCTACAGGGCCACCGACAGACATACCAGCTACAGGTCCGCCGACTTTTAACAGGTCAGGAATATTAGTACCGCCTGATGTGTTAGCTTTATTCTGAGCAAATTCTAACGCCTGGTTAGCGATAACCTCAGGTTTCTGTGCAGTTCGTAGCTCACCGATAGTACCAGCATTGTTAATCTCATTTACCTTATTCTGGTAGTAAGTTGGGTTGATTTCTTTCAAAGGCGTAAGTTCGTCAATAGCTGTCTGTCGCACCTGGTCAGTGATACCCGTCTTACCAATTGCTGTGCCCTCACCATAGAGAGAGTCTTTAATAGTGTTAGAAATATTACGTAACGCTTTACCTTGTAGTTGAACCTCTGGAGACCGTGAGCCAATCCATTCGGCAGCTCGTGAGTCCATCGCCTTAGTCATATTAAGCGCATCAATAGGGTGTTGAGCGTTCAGCACACCATTATCAAAACTGTTTATTACTCCACCACCTTTGCGCGCAGGAATGCTTTTGATAGCGTCTGGGTTGTATTTTTCTAACAGTCCTTGCACAAATTGTTGAACACTGTTTACTTTAGGTGATTCGCCTGCAATACCTGCTTCACGAACCGCGTTGAGCACCGTTTCTCCAGGCATTCCCTTACCAGCTGACGCCAGGCTACTCAAATCCATTCTAGTACCCTGTTCGCCTGCGTTTAGGAGGGTGTTATTAACTGCATTTGAAAACGCTCCGTTCTCTCCAGTTACAATAGGGTGAATCTGGCCCATTTGTCGTAAGTCTGTAACACCATTCCTATAGAGATAGTCAGCGGTTGCTTTATCTAGTGCTCCTTGACCTTGACCTTGTACAAGAGAAGTCGCCGCTTTATCGGCAGCTGGCTTAACAACTCCTTTTAGGACTTTACCTGCACCTTTCACAATAGCCCCACCTGCTAGGTTACCAGCAGCGCCTGTGAGCCCTGCGCCAAGAATATCTCCCCCAGACAGTTCTTTACCAGCCGCGGCTTCGTCTGCCGCCTTACCCGCCGCGCTTCCTAAGCCAGACAGCGCGGTACTTGCCAAAAGTGAAGCTCCACCCGTCTCTGGAGCTAATAGTGCACCGAGAACAGGCAACGCAATACCGCCTACCGTTGACCAAAAATCACCAGATTGTTTAGGCTGTTCCGTTTGCTGCGGTTGTTGCTGTAGAGCTTGGTTAAGGGCATCGGCAGATACACCTTTCGCAAGGTTTTCTTTTGCCCAATCTGAGTATTGCCCGAACTGTCCTGGGTCTACTGTTAGGTTCTGTGGTTGAGTAGGTTGATTATTCATATTCTATCCAAATAGCCAGTTCCCAAATGTCCCTAGTGATTGCGCCATCGGTGCGGCGAACTGAGCTAGCGCACCAGTGCCGAGTGGGTTAGATTGCTTTGGAGCCGACTTATTAGCAACGGGAGCACTTGGCGTAGGGCCAGCTGCGTTACCGTATTTAAGTTGATTCTGGTAGGCTTGCGAGTCCATGTAGTTTCGACTCTGCTGGTTCTGTAGCGCCTGTGCCTCAGCTTGTTTAGCGAGCAAGTTAGCCTGTGCATACGCCGCAGAAGAAGCTGCGTAAGCCTGCCTGAGCTGTCCGAAGGTGGCTTGGTCTTGTGCTGTGAGTTGTTGGCCGTTCTGCTGTGCAGCAATCATTGCTTGCATCTGTTGCTGAGTTGTAGCCATCACCTGAGCCGCGTTATTTGCCGCTGCCGTATACGCCTGCCTCTGCTGGTCTTGTGCACCTAGTACAGCCTGCGTGCCTTGTTGTGCTCCTGTGAGTCCCCCTTGCTGCTTAGCTAGTTGATTGGCAGCGTTCTGGTTAGCGAGCTGGAGTGATTGGTTTAGGTTAGCACCAGTAGTAGCCATCTGGTTAGCGACATTACCTGCCGTTGCTCCATAGTTAGCATTAGAAGCCTGCAAAGCACGAGGGAGACCACCGAGGATGCCTGTAAGTTGAGACACTTGGTTCTGAGCCTGGTTAAGAGCATTTACATCATAGCCAGCGTTTTTATTAGCAAGCTGCAACTGTTGTTGGTAGGCATTATTGCCGCTAACCATGTTTTTAGTGAAGTTAGACAGGTCATTCTGAGCAATGTTTGCCTTGTTGTACGCACTATTGTATTGATTTGTAGCGTTCTGGGCGTTCTGGTTATAGAAGTTCTGAAGCTGGGTATCTTGGTTATACCTTTCCGCCTGCATTTGATCTATTGATGGTAGTGATAGTGGCATTTTCTTATAATAAAAAGCCGCTTCGTGCGGCTCTTACCTTATGCCATTATTGTACCATAAAATATGAAAATCAAACGTGAGATGGAACCGATGTGCCGTCCAACCCCTCAACGAATATATACGCTCGTACATTCACACTAAACCCAATAATATTAGGAGGTGAGTTACTGCCTGTATTTGTCCACTGTTTATCTATGTAGAAATTCACGTAGGTGCTGTCAACTTCTACCTCAAACTTGGCAATCGCAGGTGAGGCACCACTTGCATTACCAATAAGCCAAGTTCCCTCAGACCCAAGAACAGTAACAAAGTTATCAGTAGAGATAAGAAACCACGAAGATGGCTCATAAGTGTATCCGTGTTTATATTGGTAAACAAGAGTTTTCTTAGTTGTTGTAGTTCCTGGGCCACCTGTAGGGTTCGGCGGTTCGGTATTAAAGAATATCGTAATGATCTGAAAGCTGTTCTTGTTTGTTGAGTCTAGTTTAGCAAACGGATATTTTGTGTTAAACGTTAAGTGTTGTCCCTCGACAGTGGTCAGAGAGGTGTTTGGAGCAGACACAGAAATAGGGCCGAGATCATTACGCATTAGTAAACCACCCTCAACACATTAGGTAAGACGAGCGGGTCTCGTAAAACTACCAAGCTACCGAAGTTTTTAGTTGTAGGGAATGAAGCCTGTATACGTGCCTGGGCAAATCCTAGAGATTTAGCTTGTGTGGCGCTAAGGATTCCAAAAAGATACCCTGATTGCTGGCTTCCTGGAGCTAAGGGTGAATAGGTAGTGCCCTGTCCTGGTCCACCAACAAAGGCGAGCACCCATGGAGTATAGTTAGCTGGGTTATTGTATCCAATAAATCTGGTACCTGATGGCGTGACACTCACGTCTGTAACAATTGATAGAACTGCTGGCGATTGCGCTCGTGAATGTAGGATAAAGTCGTTCAAGTCCTTAGAAGCGATACTTTTTTGGTACTTAGACACCTTTATACCTGTTGTAGGGTCATAGGGAGTAGATACGGTTGGGAACTTTGGTAATGTATAATCTATATTCTGGGATATATCGACGTTATAACACTTGATACTTATGGTATATGTAACCTTGTTATACAACCCACTGTTAATGAAATATATTTTGTCATTATCAAAAGAGAATGTAACGTCGTTTTGAGCACTCGAAAGATTACCAGAAGTCGCAAACGTGCGCCCGATACTCACACCGTTTAAAATAGTCCATCCCATTGTTAAAGGATAAAATCCTAGTCCATGAGTAACGGTTGCCGATACCGAAGCACCATCAGTATAGGGAACCTGCACTACCGTCTCATATGCGATAGCTAAAGATGGCCAATCAGAGTTAAACACGTATTGGTAATCTGCCGCAAATGGGTCACTTACGCCAATCTGGGTGACCCGTATACCTGCTGAATTAGAAGCCACCTGTCGTACCTATTGAGACACGTATGTTACCTTGTGAGTCGGTAACAGTAGTGCCACCCTGTAAGTTTTGCGTGCCCGCTGTAGAACCTGTCTGAATCTGTCGAGGAGCCACGGCTTGGTTGGACATCTGACCGTTATAAAGAAGCGACTCCAATGATAAGTAAGGGACTGTTACAAATCCCTCTTGTATCTCCCCTTCTGATGCTGGCATTATCTGAAAGTTAGCATTACCGAACGTAGAAGAATACGCCATCATCATCATACTAGCGTTAGGGGCATTTGCCGAAACCTGTGATTCAAAGCCGCCGTCTGTGTACATATAACCTCCTAGTCATCTGGAGCTACTTCTACTTCGCCCATCGTTGGGTCTACTTCTAGTGTAACACCTGTGAAGTCTGGCGGTGTTGTAAGACCTGATGGCATTGTAAAGTCAAACCCATACGATATTTCATGGAAACGAGTATTTATTTCAATAAGGGCGTTTGTCGCATTTGTTGTATTCGTAGCCGCAGCGGTTGTTTTTGTGCCACGATCTAACTTATAGTACGGTGTTACGCTTGCTCCTGCTGGCAATCCAGTGAAGCTAACTTTAGCCCTGTTCGCATACTTTTGTTTAAACCTAGAACCGCCATCGAATATAAGGGATTCCCATGTTCCTGACTGTGCAGCAGTAGATGAGTTGTCTAATACATCAATCCCATATGTTGTTACACCACCTTGCGTGTACGCCCACGATGTATACAGGGTGTCGACAAAGTTCTGATTCATACCTATTTGAAGGTTAGTAATACCATTTGTATTGTTATTGAGTAGACCGTTAGACATCTGGTAAGAATATCCAAATGAGTTAGGGAATGTCATCTCGACAGCACCCCACGAATAATTACCATAATCCACATTAGGATTTGTGGTAGATGAAGGGTAACCTATAAGAAGAATGTTGTACCTTGAAGTAAACATGTTAGGGTTAACAATAGTGGAATCTGCGGTGCCGAGATAATCGGTGTTCTGGTAGGCAATTTTCCTTACCTTAATAACTGTCGTTCCCCCGCTCCATGCATATAGGGAACCCGCTACAGTGAAGTAAACAACGTTATTTACTGAGTAAAGCCCGTATGGTGCTCCCATAGGTATATCAATAATAGATGTAGGCTGGGGAGTGGTTCCATCCCAGAAATACAGAGCACCATCCTGGAAGTTACGCGAAGAGTTCTTACTGCGACGTTCAACTCCGATGACTAACTGGTTATTGTTAGTCGTTAGCCCACAAACCTCATATCCTGCCTTAAATACGAGCTGATGACGAATCCAATCATTATTTGAGGGATTATTGTCACTCGCAAAGTTATACGTAGATAAATACTGCCCATTCCCTATACAAAGAGCCTGTCCGTTACCTGTACCTGTAGCCACATTGAACAGTGCAGTAGGATGCCATCCATTTGTTGTTTGAACAAGCCTGTAAGCACTCCACGTCATGTATGCAGACATAAAGTCACCTGTAGCACTCGAACCGTATGACACAGGTACAACAGCAATCGTTCCATCACTTACCGTAGAAGTAAGGTGCCAATGATAGTTAGCTGCACCTGATGCAATGCCACCACCAACAAGCACACGAATCTGTGAACCGAATACAAACTCGTTAAGAGCATTAGAAGTGATATTAGCATTTGTAAGAGTCTTGGATGCTAGTTTGTTGTTCTGTGAATCATGGAGTGTAAGAGTATAGTCACCCGTACCCTTAGAAGCAATGTATACAGAGATGGAGTACCCTGGCTCAATATCTGGCGAGAACAGGCAATAACTCGAAGGGTCTTCTTTAATTGTTGTCGGTACTGGATAAGTCGCGCCGAGCGTTGCTGCAACAGAGCGAAGCGCACCGTCAAAGTTTCCATCGTCTGGGTTATAGATTTGGGTCGTACCATTATTGATAGATACAGATTGCGCAAAGTTATTACTTCTAAATGCTGGCTGGCCTGTATTCCCCGTCGTTACCTGGCCATACATTGAAACACTCGTCTGGCCTGGGATATATAGTTGGTCGGTCACCTGGTTGTATAGAATGCCCGCAGAACCAGCCTCAGACATCTGTGCAACGTCTGAGATGACGTTTGACGTGCTAATACGGTAGATATACCCTCTGTCGCCTACCATCCAGCGTACGCCGTTTAAATCCTGGTCTATGGCTAATGGAAGGTCAGGTAAAGTAGTACTTAACGCACGAGGGGCAGGAAGCACTGACATCTGGGCAGGGTCTGAACGAAAGTCTAAGTTACGGGATTTATAAAATGAATTAGATACACCTAACTTATTGGAGGTCGAGACACCCCCAGTGAAAAAGTTAGTATTGATCTGTATTTTAGAAGAATTTCCTTTTGCCATATTTTTAACCCGTTAACTGAGTAGGAGGTATATTGAAAATGTTGTACACATCACCAGCCTGCTTAGTAAATACAATACCCGTCGTCTTACTCGAGTAGGTTTCTTGGTATTGATCGAGTAAATTCTGAAATAGAGATAGGAACTGATTAGCATTCCCTTCATCTTTTCGCTTTAGATAGAATTGGTAAGCTGCATAGTAAACTAATCCCATGTGGTAATCTTCAGGAATGTCTGGACACGCCCCGATAATATACGTAGCACTAGCATTTGTCTGGTCCTGGTAGTAGTTTGCAAGTGTTAAGTGAGATGAATCCTGCACCGAAGCAATTTGATACCAGTTACCGCCCGTCCCGTCAGTGACAGAAAGCCACATATTAACCATACTCTGTGTAAAGCTTGCGCCGCTATCTGTAACTGTTTGAGAGCCATTAGATACGCTTGCAGTACCTGTAACATCTGACAGTGAATAGTCTGGAAGTCGTGGCTCGTAAGAAATGTTAAGCGTACCGATATTATTCGTAGATGGTGCTGGCCATACAGAGACTACGTTAAACCCCTTAACAAAGTACATTGTTGGAATATAGATTGTAACAGCAGGAATAATGTTAAGCTCGTTCCATTTGTGCTCGCTCGGTACTTCTGTTAGAGGGTAAACAATCCCATTAGCTGTAATCGTCACTTCTGTAGTGCGTACAAAATCTGCTGGTAGCTGGTAATCTTGTTGACCGTTGACAAGACTCGCCTGGACTTGTTTACGTGTCCAATAACGCCTTGCGGCGTTCTTAAACAGCTGTAACCCTTGTTTGACATCTTGAGCAATATTAGCAGTAGTAACACCATTATCATTTGGCGACCCTACCATATCGTATGCTCGTGATGCTATTTGGTTGAGAGTTAACATTATGAGGCCGTTGTCACTGCCACCCAAGTGGTAGAGCCTGTACTATTCATATATGCACGCGTTGACGATGAAGACCCGTCAGTACGGAGGTAAAGGGAACCCTGTGCGGCTGAGAATGTAGGTGCTCCAGAGCCCCAGTAAAGCCCGAGATTGGCGGTAGATGAGAACTTAATACCAGATGTCGATGCACCGGCTGCTGGAGGGGCTGTAGAAGTCTGGAGACTTAACTGGCCGCTCGTTGATATGGTAGAGCCAGCTGTAATTGCACCAGACAGTGTAGAAGCACCTGTAACAGATAGTGTGCTAGTAAGAGATAGCGCGCTACTAATCGCACCTGTAGTAACTGAGATACCATACATTGTACCTGTGTTTGAAGTAGTGAACCCCACAATAGCATCTGCTGAGATAGTTGCATTTGTAATAGTTGGCGCGTTAATCGTTGGGCTTGTAAGCGTCTTATTGGTAAGTGTCTGAGAAGCAGTAAGGGTAACAACCGTATCTGACACGTTAGGTAGTGTGTATGTTCTCGTAGTTCCTGTAGTAATTCCTGAAAGTTGGAACTGAGCCTTTTTCGTGGTGTCTCCATCATCTACCAGGGTAAAGAGTGTATCTTTAATAGAAAACGTATTGGTGTTGTCTATTGTTTTATTTTGGAGAGTTTGAATGGTTGTCGTGTCTACAGGCTGTCCTGTCACTCCAAGTAGAGTAGAGCGGTTAATACGCTGTGTTGCAAGAGCAGAGTTGGTATAAATAGCTAGATAGTCGTTAGTACCATCAATACTATTAGCTGTAGGAAGTACAGTAGCTCCTGTGGCAGTTCCTCCTAAAATCACATTAGTCATTAGACTTGACTCCAAGCTGTCGCATATTTACCGATAACATAATACGCGTTAGGGATAATAAAGTTTAGCGAATTGTCTACGATAGTATTCCCGAGGTTATCTTGAAGATATAGCCCATTTTGAGGCAAAACATAGCCGAACCCTGATTGTGGTGTCCAATATGTTGGATTCTTGCTCATAATACCTCCTAAACAATATCGAAGTAAAAACTTAACGTTGAAGAGCCTGTATTTGCTTTAAGATAGAGTACGCTGGCTAGGGCTACATCCACACTTACTTGCACTCCAGTGGGGATAGTAAAGTAGTTAGCGGCAACGGTGTTGTCTGATTCGCTAATGTTGACTGTGTTCGTTGCTGCTAGAAAGTTAACTCGTACCGCGTTAAGAGGGATTGTAAGTGTAGTAACAGCTGAGTTTGATACCGTAGCTGGAGATACGACAGGAGTACCTGAAATATCAACTGTCTGCGGTCCATTAGCAACAGCACCGCTTAACGCATTACGGCTTGCATCATTGCGGAGGTTGCCGAACAAGTTCTCTTGCCCTGGCTCTACAGGTGCTGCTTTCTTTGTGAATGTATATGTAGCCATATTATCTCCTAATAAAATAGCCGCAGTAACGGCTGCGGCCTTATAAGGTCATTATACAGTACAAGTTATGACAAATCTATACTTATATATTACGCATATGCCTCAAATATAACACCAAACGTAGAGTCAGCAGATGTTACATTTATCGTAAATCCATCAGCATCCATACTTACATATGATGCAAGAAGAGTAGGGGTAGATGACCCTGAAGATACCCAACCAATACACGCGCTAGAAGAGCTGTTGCGGCCGAACGCCCCTGATGTAGATGCATTCGATACATAGTATTGTGAAGAAGTAGTCATAGCGCCCCAGGATGCTTGAGTTGCTGCCGT
>Ga0164242_10002668_pt1 | contig 20625 bp, 21 predicted proteins | sample OricomgcompostMG_FD_108783 | JGI IMG/M metagenome (GOLD analysis project Ga0164242, IMG submission 108783) | Miracle-Growth compost microbial communities from Emeryville, California, USA - Original compost - Miracle growth compost (MG) ... | reverse complement strand
GGTGGAGGCGAAGCGGTACGCCTCGATGATCCACGGCTTCATCAACATGACCGGCCTGGGCACCGAGGCGCCGGCGTACCACCGGGAGATCTCGGGCGTGCTCGCCCGGGCGCTCAGCTGAGGTCAGCGCTTCTGCACGAACACCATCAGCGTCGGCTCGAAAGGCGGCGGGGTCAGCCTGCCGATCATGCCGGCGATGCGCGAGCCGATCGTCGAGGTTCCGAAGTACGTCGGCTCGCTGGTGTGGTTGTAGATGTAGCGCCGATGCGTCTGGTCGGGGAACAGCGCGCGCAGGGCACGCCGCGTGTTCATCGCATACCTCGTCGGGAAGACGTCTCGCTCCTGTCGGTCTGGCTGGATCTGCTCGAGGACCCGCGAGTGCATCCGGTTCGGCACGGCGCGCGCGGCGAGGGCGATCATTCCCCATTTGTACGGCGTACGTGCCGCGAACCAGCCGCCGGGTCGGAGGACACGAGTGATCTCCGACGCCACCTGCGGTGCGTCCTCGGTGGCGACGTGCTCGAGCACGTAGTCGGCCAGCACGAGGTCGAACTCCTCGTCGGCGAACGGCAGGTCCTCGCCCGGGGCGACGACGAGGCCACGGGACAGGGTCGGGTTCTGCTCGACGACCGGGTCGGGGTCGACACCGACGACCTCGGCGACGCGCTTGTGGAAGGACCGTAGGTGCACGTGGGTGGGGGCCAGCTCGCCGGGATCGGCCCAGACTCCCCGGCCGGCGCCGAAGTCGAGGACCCGGCTCTCCGGAGTCAGCAGCGCGTTGATGCGCAGGTAGAACTCGACGAAGCCGTCGCGACGGGAGAACCCGCCCGCGGCCATCTCGGGATAGAGCCGGGCGAGGGTCTGGTTGGGTTCGAAAGCGGAGGTCATGGCGTCTTCCTGGAGCAGTGGCGAGCGGATCTAGACGTGCGGGTGGCCGCGGTACTGCACCTCGGTGCGCACCGGCCGGAAGCCCTGATTGCTGTAGACCGCGATCGCGGGCGCGTTGTCGCCGTCGACGTAGAGGATGACCTCGTCGACCCCCTGTCGCGCGAGGTGGTGGAGGCCGGCATTGGTCAGTGCGGTGCCGAGGCCGATGCCGGCGGAGCGGGGGTTGACTGCGACGACGTACACCTCGCCGTACGGTGGATCCTCGTCGCGGTGCACCTTCGTCCAGTGAAATCCGAGCAGGTCGCCGGACTCCTCACGCACCGCCAGGAGGAGACCGGAAGGGTCGAACCACGACTCCGCGGCGCGCTCTTGGAAGTCCTCGTGGGCCAGGTGGCCCTGCTCGGGATGGTGCGCGAAGGCGAGGGCGTTCACCTCGAGCACAGCGTCCTCGTCCTCGGGACGAAAGGTCCGGATCGTGACTCCGGGCGGAGTGATGACTGGCGGCAGCGACAGTGACGTCGGCCGGCCCATGATCCGCAGCTCGCGCTCGCGGGGCACCGCAAACCGATCGGCAATCCGTGCAGCCGCCGGATGGTCGCCATGCGACCACGCCTCGACCCGCTCGATGGTGGAGAGTGCTGCGGCTGCGAGGGCCCTCCCGACGCCGGCGCCGCGGGCCGACGGATGCACGGCGAGGTCCAGGACCTCTCCGCGGAGCAGGGCAAATCCGGTCGTGTCGTCAGCAGACGTCGACACCCACAGTCGGGCCTCGTGAAGGCCGCGATACTTCAATTGAAGGCAGGCCTGCTCGTTGAGGGTGATCACGCCGTCGGCCTCGCCGCAGGCCTCCGCCACGACGCGCACCTGGGCGGCGATCGGGGAGGTGTCGTGGTTGCCGAACTCCTCCGCGGAGACCTCGCTGATCTGGACCATGCAGCGATCCTAGGGTGCGCCGCTAGCTCGTCGGCTGCGGCTGCGGCGAGCGCTCGCGCTCCTTGTGGTCCTTGGGCGGTGGGACGAAGCGGTACCCGACATTGCGCACGGTGCCGATCAACGACTCGTGGTCGGGGCCCAGCTTGGCTCGCAGGCGGCGAACGTGGACGTCGACGGTGCGCGTCCCGCCGAAGTAGTCGTAGCCCCAGACCTCCTGCAGCAACTGCTCGCGGGTGAAGACTCGGCCCGGGTGCTGGGCGAGGTATTTGAGCAGCTCGAACTCCTTGAACGTCAGGTCGAGCGCGCGCTTGCCGAGCTTGGCGGTGTAGGCGGCGTCGTCAATGAGGACCTCTCCGCTGCGGATCAGGTGCGCCTCGGGGTCGTCGGCCTCGGTTGCCGCGCGCATTCGCCCGATCGAGACCCGGATGCGTGCGTCGATCTCCGCGGGTCCCGCGGTGTCGAGCAGCACCTCGTCGACGCCCCAGTCGTGGGCGACGACCGCGAGCCCGCCTTCGGTGAGGATCACCATCACCGGCTGGCGGGACCCGGTCGTCCGGATCAGCCGGCACAGGTCGCGCGCATGTGCGAGGTCGCGGCGTGCATCGACGAGGATGAGGTCGGTCTCGGGTGCCTCGAGGAGGGCGGCGCCCTCCGCTGGCAGGATCCGGACCTGGTGCGGCAGGAGCGCGAGCCCGGGCAGCACCTCGGCAGAGGACTGCATCGTGCTGGTGAGCAGCAGCAATGTGCTCATCGGCACCTCCTGGGCCACCCTGGTCGAGGGTGAAGGATATCGGAGGTTCGACAGGTGACGCTCAGACGGCTGCGGTACGGGACGCCGGCGCGCGCCGGGTCGCGGTCACGCGTCGTGCCCACTCGGTCGCGGGCCGCTCGACCACGAACCAGCTGACCATGGCGAGCGCTAACGACGCTGCCATCGCGGTGATGTTGAAGATCCAGAGCCCGTGGCGCTGCAGGTCGTAGGCCACGAGCACCTGCTGGACCGGCCACGCGTATAGGTAGATGCCGTAGCTGAAGTCGTTGCGGGTGCCCACCTTCTTCATCCAGCCTGGTGCGTGCGCACCGAACCACAGGATCAGGTAGGCGTAGGGGAGGGTGGCGACGAACACGATCTGGTGGACCTGGAAGCACACCGCGGTGATCACGAGCGCGCACAGGGCGATCCGGTTGGTCAGCGGGATCCGATCCTGCCATGCGTAGAGCAGCACACCGGCCGCGAAGAACGCGAGCAGGTAGAGGAACCCCGGCTCAGGGTTGTCCTGTGCGATGACCTCGCCGACGGCCATGGTGAGCACGCAGGCGACGATGCTCCAGGCCTTCAGGTGCCGCCGGAAATACGGGATCGCCACCACGCAGCCGATGGTGAAGTAGCACATCAGCTCGACAGGGATCGTCCACACCGATCCGTTCCACGTGGAGGGGTCGGGGGCGCCGTCCAGGGTGAAGCGCCCCAGGTTCTCCGCCGCTCCTATACGGGTTGCGGCTCCCGGTTGAGGGCCGCGTAGTGGGCTTGCTCGAACTCCACGGGGGTCATCATCCCAAGAGTGCTGTGCAGGCGCCGGTTGTTGTACCAGTCGACCCAGCCGGCGGTGGCGTACTCGACGTCACCGATGGTCCGGTAGGGGCCGGCGTGGAAGACCGTGGTGCGGATGCACTCGGTCTTGTAGAGCCCGATCACGCACTCCATCAGCGCGTTGTCGTAGGCATCGGCGACAGTCCCGATTGAAGGGCGGATCCCTTCGTCAGCAAGGTGGTCGGTGAACGTGATCGAGGTGTATTGCGACCCGGCGTCCGCGTGGCCGATCAACTCGCCGCGCACGACCGGGTGGCCCTCGCGTCCGCGCTGCCACAACGCCATCCGCAGGGGCACGTCGACCAGCTCGACGGCCTTGGTGGGCGCCGCGTTCCAAGCGACGATCTTCTGGGCGAAGACGTCGAGGATGAACGCGGTGTAGACGAACCCTGCCCAGGTGCGGACGTAGGTGAAGTCCATGACCCAGGTCCGGTTCGGTGCTTCGGCGGTGAAGTCCCGGTCGAGCAGGTCACCGGCTAGCTTGCCGTCCTTGGCCGGGATGGTGGTCCGGATCCCCTTCGAGCGGCGCACGCCTTGCAGGCCCAGCGATTTCATCGCCCGGTCGACCGATCCGGGCGAGGTTCCCGGCGCGGTGCGGCACACGAACGCGGTCATCTTGCGTCGCCCGTAGAGGCCCTCGGGTCTCATCCGCCGCACCCCTTCGTGGTCGACCTGCCAGGCCACGTCACGGACCTGGTTGGTGACCGTGGCGTCGCTGATCGTTCGGTTCGCGACGGGCTGGTTGGCGCGTGCCCAGTCGCGGTAGGTCCGCGCGGCGATCTGGCAGCCCTGCTCGCACAGGACCCGGCAGATCGACTCGACCGCGTGGCCCTCGGCCCGCATCTCGTCGATGAACCCGACGATCAGCGATTGCGGGGGTCGAGTTCCCCCGCGAAGAAAATCGAGGCCCGGCGCAGGATCTCGTTGTCTTCCTCGAGCCGACGAACCTTGGCCTTCAGCTCCTTGATCTCAGCCAACTCCTCGCTGGTGGCGCCCTGGCGCTGCCCGCCGTCGATCTGGGCCTGGACCACCCAGCGGCGCACGGTCTCCTTCCCCAGGCCTTCGCGGCGCGCGACGGACTCGGCGGCCGCGGTCAGCGACGAATACTCGGGCAAGTGCTCCAGCACCTGCCTCACGCACCGCTCCTTGACAGCGGGATCGATCTTCTTCGGCATGGTTCGCATCCTTCCAACTCAAAAGGATGCGGCATCAAACCTGGGGCGCTTCAGGGTGCCACCGAGACCGCCCTGGCCCGGAAGGAACAGAAGGTTGCGGACGATGTAGACGACGACATCGCGAACGTTCCATCCGCCGCGCTCGTGCGCCGCGACGGCGGACAGCCCGAGGGCGGTGATGACGATGGCCAGCCACCACCCGGGGAAGATGCGTGCCAGGCGGCGCATGGTGAACCGGGGGCCATCGAGCTTGTAGCGGCTTCCGGTGATCAGGAAACCGCTGATGACGAAGAAGTACGTCACCGGGATGACGCCGAGCTCCATCGTGCCGATGTTCGGGTGCTCACCGAGCCCGGTGACGTGGGGTGTGTGCGACACGATGACCAGCAGTGCGCCGAAGACGCGCAGGAAGTTGAGCGCGTTGCTCTTGAGCGAGAGACCTGTCGCGATCGTGGGAGACGCAGCGCGGTCGCTCATTCAGCGCCTGCCTTCCTCGGCCGCGTGGGTGCCGGGATGTGCTCGCGTGCGTAGTCGGCGTCGACGTTCAACTGCCACTCGTGCAGATAGGACACGAGGCGGTCGCGCGTCTTCTGGCCGAGGGTGTCGATGATGTTGTGCTTCTCGCCCGGGTCTGCGGCCAGATCGTAGTAGGCGTCCGGCTGCTCATCGAAGAAGTGGATGAACTGGTAGTGCCCCTTGATGTAGGAGATGCATTGGTCCGGATCCCAGCACCGGCTGATCACCGGGCGCGAGCTGGCCGAGGTCATCGGCGCGAACGGATACTTCCCGCCCCGGATCTTGTATCCGAGCAGGCGGACGATCGTGGGTAACATCGCTGCGTTCGACACGGGACGCGTGATCACGTTGGACTTCTTCATCCCCGGCACCCGGATGAGCAGCGGGATGTGGATCCCCTCCATCCAGATGGTGTCGTTGTGGATGCGCCGCTGGTGTTCGCGGAAGCCCTCCCCGTGATCGCCCATGACCACGAAGATGGTGTTCTTGTAGAGCCCCGCCCGCTTGAAGCTCTTGATCACCTTGCCGACGAACCGGTCCTGGTAGCGCACGGCGTTGAGGTAGCGGTTGTAGGACTCGTCGCTGGTGTCGTACTTCTTCTCATTGAAGTTCTTCGGCAACGTGTAGTCGTAGTGCGCGGTGACGGTCATGTAGGTCAGCTCGAACGGACCCTTCTGCTTCTTCGCCCAGTCCACGGACGGCTTGACCATGATGTCGTCCTCGTAGCCCAATGGGTTGACCGGGAAGAACCCGTGCTTGTCCATCTTCTCCAGCGGCACGAACTGCTGGAAGCCGAGGTTCTTCACCATCTGCTCGCGGTGCTCGAAGTCCTTGGTCGGGCTCTGGAAGAACGCGGTCTTGTAACCGAGGTCTTCCAACAGCCGCGGCAGGCAGCGCGACGCGAGCTGGTGGGGTTGACCCTCGGAGTTGCTGCTGTCCAGGGGCGGCGTCATTCCGCAGTGGCTGGCGACCAGCGACTTGCTCGTGTGGGTGATCGCTGTGTATGCATGCTTCGCCACGATGCTCGTCTTCGCGAGCTTGTCGAACGCGGGCGTGGTGTCGAGGCTCTTGTTGTAGTAAGACACCGAGTTGGCGCGCTGGGATTCCTGGACGATGTAGACGACGTTGTAGCGCTTCGCCCTCTTCGTCGGGACGAGGTAGGTGTTCAGTGGGAGATCAGCCGACGGCGTCGGCGGCAGCTTTTTGGCGGTCATCTCCTGAACGACACCGGTCACCAGCTCGGGCAGTCGCTGTCTGGTGAATCGCGACGAGCTCATCCCATCGGGGGTCAGGCTCGCGACGGCGATGAGGACGACGGCCACGGCCGCGATGACGGACGCGGTCCGACGCGATCCGGTGGCGGTCGGGCCGTCGGCCGTGGCAACGGCCGGTTCGATCGGGGTCGCCTCGCGCTTGCGCAGTCCGCTGAGCCGGATCACGAGCCGGGGGAATTTGTTGGCGGCCACGACGATCGCCACGCCGACGATGATGAAGACCGGGCTGACCGCGGACTTGATGACGGTCCAGATGCCCGCCTGGATCATCGGCAGGATCTCGTTGAGCAGACCTGCCTCGACCTGAATGTCGAGGTAGTAGAAGAAGCCCGCGTTGAAGACGACGAGCATCGCCATGACCGTGAAGTAGGTGTGCAGACAGCCGTACGCCAGTCGGCGGTGCCGCACGGCGTGCTCGCTGCGCAGCCACAGGAGCCACAGGGCTCCCACGCCCACGTGCCACAGCACCACGGAGCGCAGCCCCCACCAGCCCTGCCAGTCGACCGGGCTCCAGTGGAAGACGAGGTGGTTCATCCAACCCTGGACAAGAACGTCCACGAGCGCGAGCGGGCCGAGGAGCGCAAGGACGTGCGCGGTTCGGATGGTCCGGGAGTCCGAGACCGCTTTGTCGGGCACGGGACGGCAGCCTAGCCCGGGTCTCCTGAGAGCGGCCTGAACGTCGGATAGCCTCGCGGACATGTCGACAGCCTTCTGCACGGTGCTGGCGCGCAACTACCTCCCGAAGGTCCTCGCCCTGGCCGAGAGCGTGGCCACCGAGCAGGCCGACGAGGTGCACGTCCTGCTGATCGATGTGGAGTCCGCGGCCGAGCTCGCCGGGCTGCCCAAGGTCCCCGGCGTGGTCTTCCACGGCACCGATGTGCTCGACCTGGGCGCAGCGGAGATCCAGCGACTGGTGATGTCGTATGAGCTGGTGGAGTTCGCGACCGCGATCAAACCGGTGCTGTTCGCGGTGCTCTTGCGCGACCACGACCAGGTTGTCTATCTCGATCCGGACACGTTCGTGCTCTCCTCGATGGACGAGCTCGCCCCGGCGATCTCCGAGAGTGCGAACGGCATCTTGCTCACCCCGCATTTCCTTCGCCCGCCGGCTGCGGGTGCGCGAGCCGGCGACGGTCACCTGCTGCATGTCGGATTCCACAACCTGGGCTTCATCGGCGTGGATGCCCGGGCGAGCGCGTTCTTGGACTGGTGGTGGGGCCACCTGCGCTTCGAGTGTCTCGACGACCCGTTGGCTGGCCTGTTCGTCGACCAGCGGTGGACCGATCTGGGCGCGATGTACTTCGGCGCGACGACGTGGCGGCATCCCGGCTACAACGTGGGGGTGCTCAACCTCGAGGAGCGTGGCGTCTCCCTGCGCGGTGACGAATTGCTCGTCAGTGGGGAGCCGTTGCGCCTGTTCCACTTCCACGCCTTCAACCCGCACCGCCCCGAGGCATTGACCACGAGGTTCGACCTCGGCGAGGAGTTCGCCACGAACGCTGCGGCGCTGTCGCGACTCTCACGCCATTACGCCGATCGGGTGCTGCATTGGCGAGAGGTCGTGGGCGAACAGCCGGCCTACCGCTATCTGACCGACTCACTCGGAGACCGGGTGACCCGTGGACTGCGACGTGCCTACCGCCTCGAGTCGGAGACCACTGATCTTCCATCCGCGTTCGCTCCCGCCGACCGCGACCGCTATCGCGAGTGGCGGCGCGCCTCGCGCCCGAGCCGTGCGCGCAGCGCCGTCGACCAGGCGATGAAGGCCGGTCGTGCTGCCGCGCCCGGTGCGGCCCTGGAGATCCAGCGCCGCTTCCCACGGCTGATCGGCGCCGTCCGGGACCGCGTCGGCACCCGTGGCGGAATGTGGATCTGAAGCAGCGCCTCAGGCCAATAGCTCGTCGACCCGCTCCACGACCCGGCGCCAGGCGACGTCCACGTCGGTGAGCACTCCGAGCATCGGCCCGTCCGGATCGCCGGCGCCGACCAGGTAGGAGTACTCGATCCCCACCGAGGCGGCGATCGACCACAGGCCGAGGTGCACGTAGTCACCTGCGAACAGTTCGAGCACCTTCGTCCCGGGCCGGGAGAACACGATGTTCGTGAGCCCCGCGCCGTGCGGGGACACGATGAGCTCGGCGGCGGTGAACGCGTTGATCTGCTCCTGCACGCTGAGGCTGCCCGGGTCGACCATGCTGAAGCCGCGCTCCTCCAGATGCGGCCACAGCTCGGCTTCGTGCAGGTAACGGCGGGTGTGGGGCTGCGCCCCGCGCGTGATGTAGAGCCGCGGCCGCAGGCTCGAGGGCCGGTCCGCCACGAGATGCTCGCGGAGCCAGCGCGTGCCCCACTCGGGAGCAGCGAGGTCCTGGTTGGGTGTGCTGGGCACCAGGAGCTCCTCGGCGGAGTAGGCCTTGTCGGGGGCCGGTTGCAGGTACGGGCCGGGGATGCCCGCGAGCTTGAGGAACTCGCGCTGGTAGCGGGCGCCGTGCGGCACGATCACCGCGTCAACCTCGACGTCGGGCATGGCGTTGCGGAAGATGCCGTAGCGAGGGAGCGCGTCGAACACGAAATGGTAGTAGTTGCTGCTGCAGCCGCGGGTGTTGAGGTTGAGGACCCGTCCGGGCACGTGCTCGGCCCGCGGGAGCCGGGTGCGCAGAAAGACGGGATGCTCGCGCCAGCTCGACAGGCCGAAGTAGCCGCTCGTCTGGTAGTCGAGTGTGCCGCCGACGGTGATGTTGGCGCCGTAGTCGCCGACGGTGAGCCCGTCTTTCAGCGTGAGCACGTAGCGCTCCGGGACGTGCCGGTCCAACGCCGTGGCGAACACGGGATGATCCGGCGGTGATCCCGGTGGCATCTGCCGCTTGAGGTGCTCGGCCGGGCCGGCGGGTGTGACAACAGCATGCTGCGGCTCGAGAGCGGCCGTCGTTGCCGACGAGACGGTCGCGCGGCGCGGCCCGCCGCGTGTGCCGAACAGCGTGGCGGTGCGGCGGTGCAGCACCCCGAGGATCAGCGACAGCAGCCGGTGTGCCCTCTTGAAGTAGGGCCACAGCGGCTGAAGCCGGGTAGGCAGCCTGCTCACGTCGTGCGTCCTTCCAGGGCGATGGTTTCGAGCGCGGCTCGGGTCTGGCGCACGGTGCGGTCCCAGGTGAAGTGAGCGGCCCACGCGCGGGCGGCATCGATGTGGGCGGAGGTCGCGCCGGCGGCGCCGGCGATTGCATCGGCGAGCGCGGGCGCCGTCCAATCGGTCGCGACCCAGCCGTGCCCTCCTGCGACCTCCAGACATCCGGGGTCGGGGCCGATGACCACCGGCTTGCCCAAGTGCATCCCTTCGACGATCGGGAGACCGAACCCTTCGAAGCTGCTCGGGAACGCGATCAGCTCTGCGGCGGCGAGCACCGCCTGGAACTCTTCGTCGGGCAGGAAGCCGGCGAGCTCGACCGATCCCTGGAGTCCGCGCTCGGCTATCTGCTCGGAGAGCTCGTCGCGTAGCGCCGCCGGGACGCCGAGCAGGGTGAGTGCGGGCACGACGACCCCGCGTTGGCGAGCCAGCGCCCAGGCATCGATGAGCAGCTGGGGGTTCTTGTTCGAGTGGTGCGCAAACCCGATCGCCGGCCCCGACCGGGTCGGGTCCGGCCAGTCGAGGACGTGGTCGGCGCCGAGCAGGACGGCCGCGCCGTGCTTCGTACGCGTCGCCGGGTGCAGCCGGTGCAGGTCGTCGAGACTGCGCTGGGAAATCGAGAGGAAGCCTTCGGCGAGGTGGTACGTGCGCCCGTAGCTGGCCGCGCGCAGCAGCCGTCGTCCGCGTGAGAACTCCCCGGGCAGGATCTCCGCGCGCAGGTCGAGGATGGTGACCGCCAGGGGCGCTTGCGTCCGGCGCACGTCGGTCGTGGGTGCCGTGGCGAGCACGACATCCGGGCGCAGGTGATGCTCGAGGCGATGCATCTTGGTGGCCTGGGCCCAGGGCCTGCCGACCACGTCGGGTCCGCGCACGGCGAGTTCGTGGCGGGTCAGGCCGGGCGTGGCGATCGTCGAGCCCGCACGCAGCACGACGTGGACGTCGTCGGCGGGGTACGTGGCCGCCCAGCGCCCGAGCAGCTGCTCGACGTAGGTCCGGATCCCGCCGAACTCGGCGCACAGCGCGTCGATCAGGATCCTCATCGGCGGATCGCGCATCGTCGATCTGTCAGGTACGGCACGATGGGAGTGTAGGTGGCCGACGAGAGAGGCACGATGAGCTCCGAGAGCGAGCAGGCGCCCGCGCCGGCACGACCCCGTTTGCAGCACCTCGACGTCCTGCGCGCGTTTGCACTGGTCGCGGTCCTCGCCGGCCACGTCTGGTACCAGGGCTGGCCCCACCGACTGATCTACTCCTGGCACGTGCCGCTGTTCTTCCTGCTCTCGGGCCTGCTGTGGCGCCCGGGGCGCACGGCGCGCGAGGAGCTGCGCCACCGCTGGCCGGTGCTGGTGACGCCGTACATCAGCTGGTGGGTGCTGAACCTGGCCGTGGGGCTGGTGTATATCGCGGCCCACGGTGGCGGCGGGATCGCGGCCTGGGTCGTGTACTCGATGTGGGGCGGCTCGGCGGCACTGCGTCCGTTCTCCGCGTTCTGGTTCTTCTCCGCGTTCGTGTTCGCGCTGTTGACGCTGCGGGTCTTGCAGCGCTACCCGCGCTGGATCTCATACGCCGTGGCGATCCTGGCGATCGCGCTCTGCCTGATCGAGCCGTCGGTGCACGGCTCTCCCGGCTGGGCGATGCGGCGGATGCCCCTGGATCTCGGGACCGGGATCGCCGGCTCGCTGTTCCTGCTCGTCGGCCAGGACCTTGCCCGCTTCACCGGCCGCAGGGACGCCGCGAGGTGGGGGCTGGGCGGCCTCGTCGTCGGCTTCGGCCTCGTGCTGGTGCCTGGCTATCGGGCATTGGAGATGAAGCACTCGGTGTACGGCACCCCGGGGCTGAGCGTCGTTGCCGCATGCCTGATCGCCTGTGGCTTCGTTCTCGTCTCCCCGGTGGTCACTGCCCGGCTTCCTGGGGCGGTGCTCGCGGTGACCGCCTGGTTGAGCTCGCTCGCGGTGCCGATCATGCTCGGCCAGGGCATCTTCTTGATGCTCTTGGACACACCGTTCTCGGGCAGCTGGGGTGACTTCGCGATCACCGTCGCTGGCTCCGTGCTGTTGGCCTGGCTCGTTCGCAGGTCGCCGTGGGGTGATTGGTTCTGTGGTCCGTCGAGGCGATCTGCGGTGCCGGTCGCCGCGAGCTAGTTCAGCAGGCGTGCGTCCCACAACTTGTGGAGCGCGGCCTGTCCGGGCGGGTCGTCGCGATGGGCGATCGCCACGTCCCAGTAATGGAAGCCGCGACCGCGTACGGGGTCGTCAAAGGATCGCGACGCCACCGCGAGCTCTTCGGGGGTGCCGAAGTGGAGCGGCAGGCCACCATTGCTCCAGGCGAGAGCAGCGGTGTAGCCGAGCTCTTGGATCCTCGCCCACATCTCCGTGCACGAGACGGCCGGCTGTGCCAGCTCGGTCAGTGCCGGGTCGTATTCGAAGAAGATCACCGGTGTGGACGCGGCGAAGGTCTTCGCCAGTGACGGGAGCAGCCCGACGTCGTGGCCGTCGGTGTCGGTCTTGATCAGTCGCAGCTTGGACAGCACCGGGTGCGCGGCCGCGAGCTCGTCGGTGTCCACGGTGGGGAGCGCGTGGGCGGCATCGGCGGGCCCGAGCCGAGTGGTGCCGTGATCACGACGGGCGACGGCGACCTTCAGCGCGCTGCCAGCGGGGATGAGCGCGGACCGCTCGATGCTGATGCCTGCCACCGAGGCTGTGTTGGCCTCGAGGTAGGGCAGCCAGGTCGGGTCGGGTTCGACGCACACGGCCTTGCCGGGCACCGTGTCGAGCACCTGCAACGTGGAGTCCCCGATGTTGGCGCCGACGTCGAGGAAGACGAACTCCGAGCTGGGGTCGGCGACTGCCCGGGCGAGATCGAGGAGGTTCGTGCCGTACGTTGCGCCGTACGCGGTGAACAGGTCGAGAGCGTGCCCACTCGGCATCCTCATCTCGACGCCTTGGATGGTGCGGGTGATCGGTCTCTGTGGAAGGATTCGCCGTGCCCCAAGGCGCAGACGCAGACCGAAGTGCTGCGCTTTGGTGGCCATAACGCGGGACAGTAGCGACAATCGATCAGCTGTTCGCCGAAACGCCCAAATACGTGGTGACGAGCACGGCCTCGGATACGCTGCCCCGCGATCCAGCACCCGTTGACCCACTGACCGGCAGGAACGCTAGTGACCCAGCCCGCGACGTCGGCCAACCGGCGTCTGAGCGTCATCACCGTGGATCAGGCCATCGCCGGGGCCTCGAACGTGCTCGCGGCGGTCCTGGCCGCAAGGTTGCTCGGGGTGGACTCGTTCGCGCGATTCGAGATCGTGTTCTTGGTCTACGTCCTCGTTGGGGGCATCGGCCGCGCGCTGTGCTGCGAGCCGTTGCTGGTCCACCCCGACGAGGTCGACGAGCGCCCGGGGGACTCGATAGGCACCACCTTCGTGGTGGCGTCGGTGATGAGCGGACTGGTCCTCGTCGGAGCGGCGTTCACACTCCTGTGGGACCGGCCGACGGCGATCGGGCTCACCGTGCTCGCGGTCGCGCTGCCGCTGATGTTCATCCAGGATCTCGGCCGCTATCTCGGGTTCGCCACGCAGCGGCCGTCGCTGGCCCTGATCCTCGACACTGTGTGGCTCGTCGGGATGATCGTCTTCGCGGTGTTGTTGGCGCAGGCCGGCGCGAACACGCTCACCTGGGTCCTCGTCGTGTGGGCCGGCACCGGCGCCCTCGCGGGGTGTTACGTGCTCTGGCGATTCCGCAGGCACACACCCCGCCCGAATCTCTCCTGGCTGCGAGAGACGTGGGGATTCTCGTGGCGTTACCTCCTGTCGTTCAGCGCCGGTCAGGGCACGTCGCTGGGGGCGTCGCTCGCCCTGGGTGCGATCGTCGACGCCAGGGCGCTCGGCGCGGCCCGCGGTGCCTCGCTGCTGGTCCGGCCGAGCCTGACCGTCCAAGCGGCCGGCGCCGCTGCGAGCACCGCCGACATCTCGCGCAACCGGGCCAGCGGTCGGGCGGTCCGCTCGGCGGTCTTGAAGGTCACGGTGCTGACCACGGCCGCCGGCCTGCTGAACACGGGGGTGCTGCTGTTGTTGCCCGACAAGGTCGGGGTGCAGTTGCTCGGTGCGACCTGGGAGAGTGCGCGGCCGCTGTTCCTGCCCGCGGGGCTGCACATCATCATGGCCGGCCTGGTCACCTGCATGCGCTCAGGGATGCTCGGCATCCGCGCGGTTCGTACGGTCGTGCTGCTCGACCTGTGGGCGAACCCCATCTTGTTCGTCATCGTCGTCGCGGGCACCTACATGGGCGGGTTGCGCGGGTTCTACTGGGCCTGTGTCGTCGCGGTCGCGGTGACGGCACTGATCTGGCTGGTCACCTTCCTGTCGACAACGCGCAAACTCGACGGGGGACCCGACGGCGGCTCCGGTCGTGCCATCATGGTCGCCGCCTGATCCGACGAGCGACTTCGAGAAGAGGCCCACGTGGTGTCTGTCCTTCGATTCCTCTGGCATGCCTGGCAACGTGCTCTCGATGCGATCTTCGGGCCGCAGCGTCGTCAGCTCAATCGGCTGGTGAAGGCAGGCCGGGTGAGGGTCGGCGTCCACACTGCGGAATACGCCATCCCCACGATCAAGACCTACATCTTCGACGACACGACGCTCGAGATCGGGGACTATTGCTCGATCGCCCAGGACTGCGTGATCCACCTCGGAGGTCAGCACGGGATCCGGACGGTGAGCACCTATCCCCACAAGATCTTGTGGCAGATGGAGGGCGCTGGTCAGGACGGTCACCCCGACCGCAGCCGGGAGCCGCGCATCGTCATCGGCGCGGACTGCTACATCGGCGACCGGTCGATGATCATGACCGGGGTGCGCATCGGCCATGGGGCGGTGATCGGCTCGAACGCGATCGTCACCAAAGACGTTCCCGACTACGCCATCATGGGCGGTGTGCCCGCGAAGGTGATCGGATATCGGCACCCTGAGGATCAGCGGCGCGAGCTGCTCGAGATCGCCTGGTGGGAGTGGCCCGAGGCCGAGGTGCGCGCTGCTGCGGACTATCTGGGCTCCGACGACGTCGGCGCGTTCATCGAGTACGCGCACACGCGCTTCCCGGACGGATACCCCAGGCGCGGTCCGGGCGAGCGCTGACCTGCCGGAGGCTCAGGGTGTCCGGCGCACCCGGACCACGTAGTCCACGGCGACCAGACTGTCCAGACGGCCGAACGCGATGTGGTGAAGGGCCTTGGCCAGCCGTGGATGGCGCATCCGCGGAGGGGTCTCGACGAGCTCAAGGACGAGGCCCGAGTGTGTCATCAGCTCCACGGCTGTCTCGCGCACAAAGAAGCGCAGGTGGGTCCGATCGAGGATGCCGGCGTCGGCGAGCTGCCAGCGGCCCTTGAAGAACAGTGCGCCTGAGACGCGGTAGTGGCGAACGTTCGGGATGCTCGCGACGATGCGGCCGCCAGGGGCCAGCGCCTCGTGGAGTTGCGCAACGACCCGCCACGGGTCGACGAGGTGCTCGAGGATGTCGAGGCACAGGATGGTGTCGAAGGGCCCCTGCTCGGCGATGACTCGGGCGAGGAATTCCTCGTCATCGAGGTTGCCCGAGACGTGGAAGTCGATGCCCTGTTGTGCCGCATCGGAGGGGATCTGGTCGGCGACGCCGACCCGTCCGGCCAGGCCCAGGGCCTTCAGGTGTCGTGCGGTCGCCCCAGTGCCGCCGCCGATGTCGATCAGGGTTCCGGAGGTCTTGGGAACGTACGGGACGACGTCGTCGCGGACGTCGGTGTGGTAACCCTCGATGACCTGGATCGGCTCCATCAGCTCAGCCGGCCTTTCGCCAGAAGGCTCCGGTGCCGTCGATGTCGATGATCTCCTCGGTGATCCCGTGCGTCGTGCGATAGTCGTGCACCGCCTGCTGGGCCTGGGAGACGTGGCTGCCGAAGTCGTCGATGTTGCAGAACCCGCCCGGCGCGAGCTTGGGATACAGCGGCTCGAGCGCTTGGATCGTCGACTCGTACATGTCGCCGTCCAGACGCATCAGCGAGAGTTGCTCGATCGGCGCGGTCGGCAAGGTGTCCTTGAACCAGCCGACGAGGAACTCGACCTGGTCGTCGAGCAGGCCGTATCGCTCGAAGTTCGCCCGGACCGTCGTGACGCCGACCGCGAGCCCGCCCCACTGATAGTGGGTGTCACCGGCGTCGGCGGCGTAGGTGTCTGCGTCTGGCTCCGGGAGGCCCTGGAAGGAGTCGGCCACCCAGACCTTGCGCGAGGTGTCCCCCCACGCCTTGAGGTTGGCGCGCATGAAGATCGTCGCTCCGCCGCGCCACACGCCGGTCTCGATCAGGTCGCCAGGCACGCCGTCGGCCACGATCGCCGCGATCGCCTGCTGGATGTTGTCCATCCGCCTGAGCCCGATCATCGACTCCGAGCGCGAGGGCCAGTCCTGGCCGACCTCGCGCAGGTGGGGGTCGTAGGGGCGCTTATACGCGATCTCGAGGTGGAATCGGTTGGCCAGCCGGCCTGCCGCGTGTGCGCCCCGCTTGAGGACCTGGGCGGCGGTCGCGCGGTTCAGCCCCGGTTCGCCGAGCGTCCCGGTGCCGACACTGCGGGCGCCCCCGAGGATGGTGTCGCTGTCCTCGGCCAGCGCTCCGGTCAGGCTGCGCTTGACCAGATCGAGGTAGAGCCCGCGGAGCTCGTCGGCGGGAACGTCGAGTGTCTGCACGCGCCGGAACACTAGCTCAACCAGCAGTGCTTCGTCGTCGCACCTCGGCGTCGACCATCTCCTCGATCGTGCTGCGCAGCGTCGCCTCGGGCCGCCAGCCGAGGGTCGAGGCCGCGTGAGAGGGGTCGGCGCGCAGGCCGTCGACGTCGTGCGGTCGCTCGGGCGCGTCGGCGGGTCGCGCGACCCGCGCGGTCACGCCGGCACGGGAGAGTGCCCACCCCGCGATCTCGCGGAGGTCGTGCAGTTCGCCGGTGCCGATCACGTAATCGCCCGGTGCCGCCGGGACGGCCAAGACGAACGCGCGCGCGAAGTCCGCTGCCGATCCCCAGTCGCGGCGGATCTCGGGTGCGTGCAGCCAGAGGGTGTCACCTCCGGAGGTCGCGAGCTCGGCCGCCTGGGTGGTGATCCGGGGAAGCACGAACGTCGGCGCGTGCAGGCTGCTCGTATGGCCGAAGAGGATGAGGTTGGTCGCGCTGATCCCATCCGCGCGCGCCGCTTGGACGCCGCGATGGGCGGCGGCCTTCGCCTCCGCGTACGGGCTGAGCGGAGCCAGCGGCGTGTCCGCGTCGACCACCGTGCCCGGACCGGCGCCCCGCCCCACGATGTCGGCGCTGGAAGCCTGGACGAACACGGGCGGCCGGGAGCTGACCCGCAGCACGTCCAGCATGCCGGCGACGGCCTCGTAATTGACTGCCGTCGAGGCGACCGGGTCCTCCCAGCTCGCGGCCACGGAGCTGAGCGCCGCGAGGTTGTGCACCGCGACCGGCAGGGTGCGGGCGAGCAACGCCGCGAACGCGTCGGTGTCGCGCACGTCGTGCTCGACGATCTCCGCGCCGTGGAGCAGGTCGGATGCCGCCGTGCCCGGCGCGATGCAGGCGACCACGTGCTGGCCCTCCCCGATGAGGCGTCGGGTGAGCAGGATGCCGTCCTGCCCGGAGGCTCCGGTGATCAGGTGGGTGTCGCTCACGCGCTCAGCGGCCGAGCAGCCGGGTCATCTGCTCGAGGTCGGCCTCCACCATGAGCCCGGCAAGGGTCTTGGCATCGGTCCTCGGTTGCCAGCCGAGCACCTCGCGCGCGCGGGTCGCGTCGCCGATGAGGGCATCGACCTCGGTGGGGCGCTCGTACTGCTTGTCGTAGCGGACATGGTCCTCCCAGTCGAGCCCGGCGTGGGCGAACGCGGCCTCGCAGAACGCGCGGACCGTGGTGCCGACGCCGGTGGCGAGGACGTAGTCCTGGGGCTCGTCGTGCTGGAGGATGCGCCACATGCCCTCGACGTACTCCGGCGCGAAGCCCCAGTCACGCACGGCGTCGAGGTTACCCAGATCGAGATGGTCGGCCACGCCGAGCTTGATCGAGGCGACGCCGAGGGTGATCTTGCGGGTCACGAAGCTCTCGCCGCGGCGCGGAGACTCGTGGTTGAACAGGATCCCGGACACCGCGAACAGGTCGTAGGCCTCGCGGTAGTTGATGGTCACCCAATGCGAGTAGAGCTTCGCGGCGCCGTAGGGCGAGCGCGGGTAGAACGCGGTCGCCTCATTCTGCGGCGGCGGGGTCGCGCCGAACATCTCCGAGGTCGACGCCTGATAGAACCGGCAATCGATGCCGGCCGCCCGGATGGCCTCCAACAGCCGCAGGGTGCCGACCGCGTCTGTCGAGGCGGTGTACTCCGGCATCTCGAAGGAGACCTTCACGTGGCTCTGGGCGCCGAGGTTGTAGACCTCGTGCGGCGCGATTGCATGGATCAGGTTCACCAGACTGACCCCGTCGGTGAGGTCGCCGTAGTGCAGGTGCAGGTCGGTCTCGGCATGCAGGTGGTCGATCCGCGACCGGTTCAGGGTCGAGGCGCGGCGGACCAGTCCGTGCACCTCGTAGCCCTTGCTGAGCAGCAACTCGGTGAGGTAGGACCCGTCTTGGCCGGTGATCCCGGTGATGAAGGCGCGCTTCATGAGTTGGCACCCTATGCCAAGACCGCTGCGGTTACGCTAAGGCTCCAAAGGTGACGAAGGACGTGACGATTTCGGCACTGACTCGTTGAGGCGCGTGTGGGGGAAGCGGGCTCGGGTGAGTCCCCGAACGGATGGTGGGGCACAGTGACGGACGTGGACGTCCTCGTTGCGGGCGGCGGCGGTTTCATCGGTGGGCATCTGGTGGGTGACCTTCTGGGCCAGGGGCTCAGCGTGCGCTCGGTGGATGTGAAGCCGCTCGAGGAGTGGGCTCAGGTCCATGAGGACGCACAGAACGTGCAGGCGGATCTGTCGCTGCGTGAGGATGCGTTCGCGCAGTCCGAGGGCGCTCGCGAGGTCTACATGCTGGCCGCCGACATGGGCGGCATGGGCTTCATCGAGAACAACAAGGCGCTGTGCATGCTCACGGTGCTGACCAGCACGCACATGCTGGAGGCGGCGCGTGCGGCGGGGGTGGAGCGGTATTTCTACTCCTCCTCGGCGTGTGTGTATGCCGCGGACAAGCAGACCGACACCCACATCACGGCGTTGAAGGAGTCGGATGCGTATCCGGCGATGCCGGAGGACGGGTACGGCTGGGAGAAGCTGTTCACCGAGCGGATGTGTCGGCACTTCCTCGAGGACTTCGGTCTGGAGACTCGGGTGGCGCGCTTTCATAACGTCTACGGGCCCAACGGCACCTGGGATGGTGGCCGGGAGAAGGCGCCGGCTGCGGTGTGTCGCAAGATCGCGACCGCGGAGATCACCGGGGAGCACCACCTCGACATCTGGGGTGATGGTGAGCAGACCCGCAGCTTCATGTATATCGACGACTGTGTGCAGGGCTCGCAGATGATCCTCAAGGGTGACAGTCCCGAGCCGGTCAACCTCGGCAGCGACGAGCTGGTCTCGATCAACCAGCTCTACTCGATCGTGGAGGAGATCGCCGGGATCAAGTGCGAGCGCAGCTATCAGCTCGACGCCCCGCAGGGTGTGCGGGGGCGCAACAGCGACAACTCCCAGATCCTGGAGACCTATGGCTGGGCGCCGTCGATCGCGTTGGTGGACGGTCTGGCGAAGACGTACGCCTGGGTCTATGACCAGGTCAAACGGTCATTGAGCTGAGCACAGTGCGGATCCTCGTTCACGACCACAGCGGTCACCCGTTCCAGGCCGAGCTCAGCCGTGAGCTTGCCCGGAGGGGTCATACGGTCGTGCACTCATTCACTGAGGGCTATGTGTCCGGAAAGGGTCGGCTGTCCGCCGCTCCAGGGGAGCGCGTCGTCTACGAGGGCATCGGTGGACCGAAGCGGATCGACAACATGCGCTTCCGGCGGCGGCTGTTTCGTGAACTCGTGCGCGGCGCTTCGCTTGCTCGGCAGTCGTGGCGCACTCGTGCGGACATCACGCTGGTCTCCAACGCGCAGATCCCGAGCCTGGTGGTCTTCGCGTTCCTGATGACGCTCCGGCGCAAGCCCTGGGTGCTGTGGCACCAGGATGTCTACGCCGTCGCCCTGCGCACCTTCGCCGCGAAGAAGCTCGGGCGCGGCTTCCATCTGGTCGCCGCAGTGTTCGAGGTCGCCGAGCGCTGGTGCTCGCGGCGCGCGGCCGCGATCGTGGTGATCGCGGACTCGTTCGTGCCGGTGCACGACGGCTGGGGCACGGCCGCGAAGGTGAGCGTGATCCCCAACTGGGCGCCGCTCGATGAGATCTTCCCGGTCCCGCGGCACAATCCGTGGAGTGCCGAGCACGGGCTCGACGACGTCACCACCCTGCTCTACAGCGGCACTCTCGGGCTCAAGCACGAGCCGGCGCTGCTGGTGAAGCTCGCCCGCGAGGTGATCGACGCCGGCACCCCCGCCCAGCTGGTGGTGATCACCGAGGGTGTCGCTGAGCCGGTCCTGCGCGAGGAGGCCGCACGACTCGACGTCCCGCTGCTGCTGTTGCCGTTCCAGCCTTACGACCTGCTGCCGCAGGTGCTCGGCTCGGGCGATGTTCTCGTGGTCTTGTTGGAGAAGGATTCCGGCGCCTTCTCGGTGCCGTCGAAGACGTTGTCCTACCTCTGCGCCGGCCGTCCCGTCCTGGGCCTGCTCCCGGTGGAGAACAACGCCGCGGAGCTGATCACGAAGGCGGACGGTCTCGCTTTGGATCCGTACGAAGAGTCGCTGCCCGTGGCCGCGCGCTGGGTCGGGGAGCTGCTCGCGAGTGCCGAGCGACCGGGGGAGGTCGGCGCACGCTCCCGGATGCTCGCCGAGGATCAGTTCGCCCTGGAGGGCTGCGCGGACCGTTTCGAGCAGATCCTGAGCGTGGCGTCGACGCACTGATCTCAACATGTGAATGGGTGTCTCATTCCGCGAGATTGCGGCTGGGCGCCAGCGGCCAGTCCGCCTACCCTTGTTCTCGTGAACACGACCATGCTGACCAAGCGCCGCGCAGTGGACCACTGCCGCGTGCGCTCGGCGCTGTGTCGAATGTCCTGAGCC
>Ga0164242_10002667_pt1 | contig 20637 bp, 21 predicted proteins | sample OricomgcompostMG_FD_108783 | JGI IMG/M metagenome (GOLD analysis project Ga0164242, IMG submission 108783) | Miracle-Growth compost microbial communities from Emeryville, California, USA - Original compost - Miracle growth compost (MG) ... | reverse complement strand
GTCACCCGGCTCGACACGTCCGCGCTGGCGCCGTTGAGCTGCTGACGGGCCCGGCCGCCACTACGCTCCGACGGATGAGCGAAGGACGCATGCTGCTGCAGGGGCTGGCGCGCAGCCTGCCGGACACCGCGCGCGGGCTACTGCGGCCGCGCCAGCCGACCGGCACCGAACTGGCGGAGATCCGCTACGTCGAACCGCCCGCCGCGACCGCGGGCGTGCGGGTGCGCGTGATCCTGCAGACGCAGTGGGACGCACCGACGGCGGGCGTGATCGAGGGACAGCTCTCGCCGGCGATGACGACCATGGTGATCGGCGCGTTCGTCGTCGAGCACCCGTCCGCGATGTTCTTCGCCGACGCCGGCATCTGCGCCGACGCGCACACCCGGCACCTGGCCGACATGCCGGCTGTGGTCCGCAAGATGTCCGCGGGTCCGCCGCCGCGCTCGGGACTGCTGGACGGACTGCGCGAGGCCGGCATCGATCCGTCCGCGCTGCGGTTCGCGCTGCTCACGCACGTGCACTGGGACCACGTGTCGGGCCTGGCCGAACTGCCTGGCGTGCCCGCGCGGATCAGCTCGGCCGAGCTGCCGCTGGTCGCGCCCGACGCGCCGCCGCAACCGGGCGTCTCGGCCGCGGCGCTGCGTGACGTGGCGTTCGAGCCGGTGCCGTTGGACGGCCCGCCGGTGCTGACGTTCCCCGCGAGCCACGACGTGTTCGGCGACGGCTCGGTCGTGCTGTGCGACCTCGCCGGTCACACGCCGGGGCACGTGGGAATCCTGCTCGCGCTGCGCTCCGGGCGGCGGCTGCTGCTCGCCGGCGACGCGGTGTGGAACAGCACGCAACTCAAGCTGGTGCGTCAGCGGCCGGCCGTCGCCCGGCTGGCGGATGCCGATCCGGAGGCGGCGTACCGCACGGTCGTCCGGCTGTCGAAGCTGCCGCCGGAGATCACCGTGGTGCCCGCGCACGACCACGACCTGATCGCGTCGACGTTCCCGGCCAGCGGCTGGCTGGAGTAGCGCTCGGCGAACTCGATTTGTCCGGCCGCTAACGTTCACGTCTGTGACCGTGATCGTCCGTCGCGCCCGCACCGCCGACGTCCCCGCCATCAAGGAGATCGTCGATGTCTACGCCGGGTCCGGGCGCAAACTGCTGGCGAAGGAGCTGGTCACGCTCTACGAAGACGTGCAGGACTTCCTGGTCGCGGATTCGGACGGCGAGGTGCTCGGCTGCGGGGCGCTGCACGTGCTCTGGTCCGATCTCGGCGAGGTGCGCACACTGGCCGTGCGGCCCGAGCACGTCCAGCACCGCATCGGCGCGCAGCTGCTCGACGCGCTGATTGGCACCGCGCGCGAGCTCGGGCTGTCGCGCCTGTTCGCGCTCACGTTCCACACCGACTTCTTCGCGCGGCACGGCTTCGTCGAGATCGACGGCACCCCGGTCGACCCGGACACCTACGACGCGCTGCGTCGCTCGTACGACCCGGGCGTCGCCGAATTCCTCGGCCTGGAGTACGTCAAGCCGAACACCCTCGGCAACACCCGCATGCTGCTCAAGCTCTGAACGCGTTCCTGGGACGTCGCCCGCCGGCACCGCCGGAAAACTCCCGCGACTCCGTGTCCGCGCGCCTCACCCGTAACGGCAGCCTCAGCAGCTACCTTCCGTTACAAGGGAGGTGATCACCGTGACCACTGCAGACCTGCGCTGGACGCCGGCACCGTCGGTGTCCTCGGCTCCGTCCACACCGCTCGACGACGTCGTCGACGACAGCTACACCGGCAGGCACCGCAAGCCGGGCGCGCGGTCGATCTCGGTGATGCGGATGATGTACCGCCCCCGCCACCGCGCGCGCTGAGCGTTAGCGACGCCCACGACCCCCGATCACGAGTGGCCACTTGTTCCGTGAGTGGCCACTTGTGTCGCGAGTGGCCACCTATTCCGCCGGTGGCCACCTATAGGTGGCCACCGGCAGTCATAAGTGGCCACACCGGAGCTAACCGGCCACTCGCCGTGCTAACTGGCCACTCCTGAATTAGTCAGTCGGCCGGATCTTCTTCGAAGTCTTCGGCCCCGTAGTCCTCGGATTCGTCGGGCTCCTCGTCGTCGGCCTCGACGAGATCTTCGGCGCTGCCGCCGTTGCGCAGCGCGTACAGCAGCCCGGCCAGCTCGTCCGCCGCCACCAGTACCTCGCGCGCCTTGGAACCCTCGGACGGACCCACGATCGAGCGCGATTCCATCAGGTCCATCAACCGGCCGGCCTTGGCGAAGCCGACGCGGAGCTTGCGCTGCAGCATCGACGTCGAGCCGAACTGCGTCGAGACGACCAGCTCGACCGCGGACAGGAACAGGTCGAGATCGTCGCCGATGTCCTCGTCGATCTCCTTCTTGGGCACCGCCGGCGCGGTCACGTCCTCGCGGTAGGACGGCTGCAGCTGCGTCTTGCAGTGGTCGACGATCGCGCGGATCTCGGCGTCGGTCACGTACGCGCCCTGCATGCGCGCGGGCTTGGACGCGCCCATCGGCAGGAATAGCGCGTCGCCCTTGCCGAGCAGCTTCTCCGAGCCGGGCTGGTCGAGGATGACGCGCGAGTCGGTCACCGACGAGGTCTTGAAGCCGAGCCGCGACGGGACGTTCGCCTTGATCAGTCCGGTCACCACGTCGACGGACGGACGCTGCGTGGCGATCACCAGGTGGATGCCGGCGGCACGGGCGAGCTGGGTGATGCGCACGATCGCGTCCTCGACGTCGCGCGGTGCCACCATCATCAGGTCCGCGAGCTCGTCGACGATCACCAGCAGATACGGGTACGTCGAGTAGACACGCTCCGAGCCGGGCGGCGCGACCAGTTCGCCACTGACGACCTTCTTGTTGAAGTCGTCGATGTGCCGCACGCCCGAGTGCTCCATGTCCTCGTAGCGCATGTCCATCTCGCGCACGACCCACTGCAGCGCGTCCGCGGCCTTCTTCGGGTTCGTGATCACCGGCGTCACCAGGTGCGGAATCCCTTGGTACGCCGAGAACTCCACCCGCTTCGGGTCGATCAGCACCATGCGCACCTGGTCCGGCGTCGCGCGCGTGAGCACCGAGAGGATCAGCGTGTTGATGCAGCTCGACTTGCCGGCACCGGTCGCGCCGGCGACGAGCAGGTGCGGCATCTTGGTCAAGTTCGCGACGACCATGCCGCCCTCGACGTCCTTGCCGAGCGCGACGAGCATCGGGTGGTGATCGCGCTGCGCGACCGGCGAGCGCAGCACGTCGCCGAGCATGACGATCTCCGGATCGGCGTTCGGGATCTCGACGCCCACCGCGCTCTTGCCCGGGATCGGCGACAGGATGCGCACGTCCGCGCTCTTGACCGCGTACGCGATGTTGCGGGTCAGGTTGGTGATCTTCTCGACCTTCACGCCCGGACCGAGCTCGACCTCGTAGCGCGTCACCGTCGGCCCGCGGTTGAAACCGGTGACCGCGCAGTCGACGTCGAACTCGGCGAACACCTGCGTCAGCGCGGCGATCACCTCGTCGTTCGCGCGGGTGTGCTCCAGATGCGGCGTGCCCTGCGCGAGCACCTGCAGCGACGGCAGCGTGTACATCCCCGCGCCGTTGTTCAGCTCCAACTGCATCGGCTCGGAGATCGGCGGCAGCTCCTCCTGGACGATCCGCGGCTTGCGCGGCTTGCGGGGCTTGGGCACCGCGGGCAGCGCCTCGGTGAGGCCGTCCGCGTCGGCGGCGCCGTCCTCGACCAGGCCGGACAGGTCCTCGGTCAGCGCCTCGGTCTCGGCCACCGCGCGCGAGCGACGCCGACGCTTCGGCGCGGGCTCCTCGTACTCGTCCTCGGCGTCGTACTCGTCGGCCTCGTACTCGTCGTACTTCTCGGCGGAACCGCGCCACGCGACGAGATCGCGGACGTAGCCGGCGAGCGCGCTGATCGGCGTCGCCGTCACCACCAGCACGCCGAACCCGCCGACGAGCAGCAGCAACGGCACGGTGATCGCGGCGGAGAGCCCGTGCGACAGCGGCTGCGCGGCGAGCGCGCCGATCAGCCCGCCGGCGTGCTCGCGTCCGTGCGTGCCATGCGGCGAGTTCGCCCACAGGTCGAACAGGCCGAGCACCGACAGCGTGATCGCCGTGCTGCCGACCACCATGCGACCGCGCGAGGCCGGCTCGGCCGCCTGGCGCAGCAGGTGCACGCCCGTGCCCAACAGCACCAGCGGCAGCAGCACGACGCCGTTGCCGACGAACAGCCGGAACAGTCCGTCCAGCCCGCGGCCGACGGGACCGGCGGCGCGGAACCACGACGCCATGATCATCACCAGGCCGGCGGCGAGCACGCCCAGCGCGAGCGCGTCGCGGCGGTGCTCGGCCTCCAGGTCGCGGGCCGTGGCGGCGTTACGGCCGACGGCCCGAGCGAGCGTGCCGACTAGCGAGGCCAGCCCGCGCCACAGCGCCACGATCGCGCGGCCGAGCAGCAGGAACGGCTTGACGTAACCGGGCGGCGACGAGCGCCGACTCCGTCCGGACGAACTGCGCGCGGGCGGGCGGGTACGGGTTGCGGTTGCCACCGAAGAACCCTAACCCTGAACTCGACCGTTACCGGGTATTTCCCGCGCAATCAGAGGCCGGCGGCGGCCAGGTCCTGGCGCAGGTGGCTGAGCTCGTGCTCGGTGGCGTCCACCAGCGGCAGGCGCACCGGCCCGACGTCCAGGCCGCGGTCGCGCAGCCCGGCCTTGACCAGGATCGTGCCCTGGGTGCGGAAGATGCCGGTGTAGATCGGCAGCAGCGCGCGGTGCAGGCGCAGCGCCTCGGCGACGTCGCCGCGCTCGAACGCCTCGATCATCGCCTTCGTGCCGCGGCCGGAGAAGTGCGTGGACGTGCCCACGACCCCGACCGCGCCCACCGACAGCAGCGGCAGCGTCATCGCGTCGTCGCCGCTGTAGTAGGCCAGGTCGGTCGCGGCGAGCACCTGCGCGGACGCGGTCAGGTCGCCCTTGGCGTCCTTCACCGCGACGATCCGCTCGTGCGCGGCGAGCTCGATCAGCGTCTCGGTCGCGATCGGCGTGCCCGTCCGCCCGGGGATGTCGTAGAGGATCACCGGCAGCTCGGTCGCGTCGGCCACCGCCTGCAGGTGCGCGCGCACTCCGGCCTGCGGTGGCTTGGAGTAGTACGGCGTGACGACGAGCAGGCCGTGCGCGCCGGCCTTCGCCGCCTGCTCGGCGAGGTGGATCGAGTGCACCGTGTCGAACGTGCCGACGCCGGCCACGATGTGCGCGCGGTCGCCGACGGCGTCCACGACCGCGCGGACCAGGTCCGCCTTTTCGGCGTCGGTCGTCGTCGGCGACTCGCCGGTCGTCCCGCTGATCACCAACCCGTCGTTGCCCTGCTCGTCGACCAGATGCGTCGCCAGCGCGGCGGCCTTGTCCAGGTCGAGCCCGCCAGCCACGTCGAACGGCGTGACCATCGCGGTGAGCAGGCGTCCGAACGGACGGCGCGGGTCGGCTGCTGTGGGCATGGGCTAAAAGTACCGCTCGCCGGGCAGGGATATTGCGGGGATGTTCAGGCCTCGCCGACGCGCGGGCTGGACGCGACCTCGGTGCCGTCCGGCAGCGCGGTGAAGACGAAGTCGCCGAACACGTTGGGCGCCAGGCGCAACAGCTCGCGCAGGATCGCGACGGCGAGGGCGCGCAGCTGCGGATCGGCGTGCTCCGATGCGCGCATCGCCACGAAGTGCCGCCAGGCGCGGTAGTTCCCGGTGACCACCAGCCGGGTCTCGGTCGCGCCGGGCAGGACGGATTGCGCAGCCTGCCGCGCCTGCTTGCGGCGCAGCGCGGCGTCGCCCGAGCCCGAGCCGGCCAGTTTGCGCTCCAGGTCGGCGAGCAGTTCGGTGTACGCGCCGTGCGCGGACTCGGTCGCGGCCACGAACCGCGCGTGCAGCTCGGGATCGTCGGCGATCAACGCCGGCTCGACCACGTCGTCGGAGGACGGGACGTGCCGCTGCGACAGCTGCGAGAAGGACAGGTGCCGGTGGCGCACCAGCTCGGCGCTGAGCGTGCGCGGGATGCCGGTCAGGTAGAACGTCACGCTGGCGTGCTCGAGGACGGCCAGGTGCCCGACGTCCAGGATGTGCCGCAAGTAGTCGGCGTTGGTCGCGGTCGCGGGGTTCGGCTTGTCCCAGGACTGGTAACAGGCGCGCCCGGCGAACTCGGCCAGCGCCTGCCCGCCGTCGGCGTCGGTGCTCCAATCGACGTCGGCCGGCGGGGCGAACTGCGTCCACGCGATCGCCGTCACGCCGAAGCCGGCCTCGTGAGCAGTCACGGCTTCCTCCGCTGCGGCGTCCGGCCGGCTCCGTTCCGGCGTGTTCACCCTATCCGCAGCCGGCGGGACGAGCCGTCCGGGAACCCTGACGCCGAATAGACGTTGCGGTGGCGTCACAACTGATGTCATGATGACATCATGCGACTGGATGACTACATAGCGCAAGTGCACGACCAGCTGGCCGCCGCGGCCGCCCTCGGTGACGAGCGAACCCAACAGGTGGCGCGCGCGCTTGTCGGCACGGCGGACAGCGCGGTGCGGCTGGCGGTGCTGGCCGCGCTGGGCGACGCCGCCGCCGAGATCACGACGGCGCTGCTGGACTCCCCCGGCTCGCCGACGGTCGCCGTCCGGCTGGACGGCGCGGACGTCGAGCTCGACGTGCACCCCGGGGCCGCCGAGCCGGCGCAGGCGGCCACCGCCCGGCCCGACGAGGGGGACGCGAGCGCCCGCATCTCGCTGCGCCTGCCCGAGTCGCTCAAGACGGACGTCGAGCAGGCGGCCGCGGCCGCGGGCGTCTCGGTGAACACCTGGCTGGTGCGCGCCGCCGAGGCCGCGCTCGCGCCGCCGTGGGCGCAGTGGACCGGCGCGGCCGGTTACGCAGCCGCCCGCAAGGCCGGCCGCGGCCACAACCCCCAACGCGTCACCGGCTGGATCAACGGCTGAGCCGACTCGACTTTCCCAAGGAGCTACGCATGACCACACGCACGTTTCCGCTGGACGGACCGATCAACCTGCACGCCCGGCTCGGCCGCGGCGCGGTCACGGTCGAAGCGGTCGAGGGCCTGACCGAGGCATCGGTCGAGCTGATCCCCCGCCAGGCCGGCTCCGACATCGCCGACCAGGTGGACGTCGACCTGCGCGGGCGCACCCTGTGGGTCGTCGCGCCGCGCGAAGGCGGCCTGTTCGACATGGTGTTCGCGAGCAACCGCGGCAAGCTGGCCCTCGACGCCCTGATCCGGGTGCCGGCCGACACCGCGATGAAGATCTCCACCGTGTCGGCCGACGTGACGATCACCGGCCGCGCGAGCGGAGCCGACATCGCCGCCGGCTCGGCCAACATCAGTATCGAGCACGTCACCGGTGACCTGCGGCTGCGCTACGGCAGCGGGCGGTGCCGGATCGAGCGGGTGGACGGATCGGTCAACTCCCGGTCCGGGTCCGGGTCCGCGCGGTTCGCGCGCATCGACGGCTCGTTCAACGCAACCTGGGGCAGCGGCGACCTGCAGATCGGGCTGCCCGCGGGGCGCCCGGCCCGGCTGGACATCCAGACCGGCTCGGGACACGTCGACTCCGAGCTGGCGATCGTGGACCGGCCGGCGAGCCAGGGCCGTCCGATCAGCGTGCGGGCGCGTACCGGCAGCGGCGACGTGCACCTGTTCCGCGCGAGCTGATCTCAGCGCCGGCCGGACTAACGCAGCTCGCCGGCGAGGGTCGCGTAACGGCCGCCGCGCGCGACGAGTTCGTCGTGCGTGCCGCGCTCGACGATCCGGCCGCGGTCCAGGACGAGGATCTGGTCGGCGTTGCGCACCGTCGACAGCCGGTGCGCGATCGCGATCGTGGTTCGGCCCTGCGACAGATCGTCCAGCGCGGCCTGCACCGCGCGCTCGGTCTCGTTGTCGAGCGCGCTCGTGGCCTCGTCCAGGATGAGGATGCGCGGATCGCGCAGCAGCATCCGGGCGATCGCCAGCCGCTGCCGTTCGCCGCCGGAGAACCGATAGCCGCGCGCCCCGACGATCGTGTCGTAGCCGTCCGGCAGCTCGGCGAACAGCGCGTGGATGCGCGCCGCACTCGTCGCGGCGATCAACTGCTCGTCGGACGCGTCCGGAGCGGCGAAGCGCAGGTTCGCCGCGATCGTGTCGTGGAACAGGTAGGTGTCCTGTGCGACGAGACCGATCGCGTCCGCGGCCGAGTCGAGCGTGACGGTGCGCAGGTCGGCGCCGTCGATGCGCACCTCGCCCTCGTCCGGGTCGTACAGCCGCGCGAGAAGGTAGGCGAGCGTGGTCTTGCCGGATCCGGTCTCGCCGACCAGCGCGGTCGTGGTCCCGGGCGGCACGACGAAGTCGATGTCGCGCAGCGTCCACTCGCCGGTCGGGTCGTAGCGGAAGCTGACGTTCTCGACGCGCACCTCGCCGCCGCTGAGCCGCAGTGGTCGCGCGTCCGGCGCGTCGGGCACGTCCACCGGCAGGTCGAGCACCTCGAAGATGCGCACGAACAGCGCGACCGACGTCGAGTACTGCACGCCCACGCTCTGCAGCGCGGTCGCCGGACCCACCAGGCGGTTGAGCATGCTGGTGAACGCGACCGCCGTGCCGATCGTGATCGGCGCCGACCCGTGCGCGAGCGCCAGGCCGGCGATCCAGTAGACGATCGCCGGGATCATGGTCAACATCGCGCGCCGCGAGGACAGGATCCACCGACCGCTCATCGCCGCGTCCATCTCGGTGCGCGACAGCTCGAGCGACTCGGCCTCGAACCGGGCGGTGAGCGCCTGCTGGCGGCCCAGCGTCTTGGTCAGCAGCACGCCGGCGACCGAGAGCGACTCCTCGATCAGTCCGGTCATCCCGGCCAGCCGGCGCTGGCGGCCGCGCGCGATGCCGCGGCGGGTGCGGCCCAGCCGCAGCGACGCCACGAGGAACACCGGCACGACCACCAGGCACACACAGGCCAGCTGCCACTGCATCACCAGCGCGGCGATCGCCACTGCCGTCGCGGCGAGCACGTTCTGGACGGTCGTGCTGGCCGTGTTGGTGACGACATTGTCGACGCCGCCGATGTCGTTGCCGATGCGCGAGAGCAGTTCGCCGGCGCGCGTGCGGGTGAAGAAGCGCAGCGACATCCGCTGCAGGTGCGCGTAGACGCCCACGCGCAGGTCGTGCATGACCCGCTGGCCGATCAGGTTCGACAGCCAGGTGGTCCCGACGCCGAGCACCGCGGTGGCGCCGGCCGCGAGCAGCATGCCGCCGGCGAACCAGCTGACCAGCGCCGCGCTGCGTTCGGGCAGCGCGCGGTCGACGATCTCGCGCAGCAGGAACGGGGAGGTGACGCTGGTCAGCGCCTGCGCGGTGGCGATCCCGACCAGGCCGAGCACCTGCCAGCGGTATGGACGGAACAGCTGGGCGATCCGGCGTAACGGAACGCTGTCGGCTGCGGGTTCGGCATCGTCGCGCAGCCGGGCTCTCGTGTCCGCCGTCGTCGTCATGCGCACCTCATCGTTCGACCGTGACCACGCCGCGTTCGAACTCGGCGAGCCTTTCCATCAGTTCGGCCGCGCGCAGCAGTTCGGCGCGCTCGTCCTCGGACAGCACGTGCGCCATGGCGTGTGCCAGCCAGGCGTCGCGCGGTGCCATCTCGTCCTTCAGCGCGCGCCTGCCCGCGGCGGTGATGGTGAGCAGGAACTGCCTGCCGTCACTGGGATCGGGCGTGCGCACCAGGTAACCGTCGTCCTCGAGTGCGGCGAAGGTGCGGGTGAGCGACTGCGGCTGCATGCGCAGCTGCGCGGCCATCTCACCGGGCGTCATCGCACCGTGAGTGACCAGCCGTCCGAGCACCGCCGTCTGGTTCAGGCTCAGCTCACCGCGGCGTTCGGCACGCGCTCGCGCCGCCAGTCCGGTGGCCGCGCGTCGCAACACCGCGGCGTCCGCGCGCGAAACCCGGGTAGTACGCATATGCGTACCATACCGTACGCAGTTGCGTACTACTGTTCGTCGACCGCTTTCGCGAGATCCTGGGCGAGATCGCCACGGCCGGCCACCTGCACCCCGTCGAGCCCGAGCCACTGCGCGGTGATCGCCAGCTCGGCGGCCAGTTCGCGTGCCGTGTCGTAGGGATCGGCGCCGTCCTCCAGGTACGCGCCCTGCACGCGCAGCACGCCGGCCTGCCGGTCGGACTTCAGGTCGACGCGCGCGACCAGCGCCTCGCCGAGCAGGAACGGCAGCACGTAGTAGCCGTGGACGCGCCTGGGCGACGGCGTGTAGATCTCGATCCGGTACCGGAAGTTGAAGATCCGTTCGGTGCGTTCGCGGAACCAGATCAGCGAGTCGAACGGCGACAGCAGCGCGCGCGCCGTGACCCGGCGGGGCCGGCGCGCGTCGGGCCACAGGTAGGTCGGTGCTTTCCAGCCGGCGACGTCCACGGGCAGCAACTCGCCGGCGTCGACCAGCTCGGCCACGCGCGCCTTGGAGTCCGCGGTCGGCAACCGGAAGTAGTCGCGCAGGTCCGGCTCGGTGGCCACGCCGTAGGCACGCGCCGCGATGCGCACCAGCTCGCGCTGCGCGTCCTCCTTCGCCGGCGTCGGCGTGCCGATCACTTCCGCCGGCAGGACGCGTTCGGGCAGGTCGTAGAGGCGCTCGAAATTCACCCGGCGCGCGGCCGTGACGCGTCCGGACCAGAACAGGTACTCCAGGGCCACTTTGCCGTCGTGCCAGTTCCACATCGCGCCGGCGCGGCGCGGGGCGCGTTCGATCCCGGTGTCGCCGGCGCGGAGCGGGCCCTGCTCGGCGACCAGGTCGAACACCTGCTCCACCAGCTCGGGCTTCTCGCGGAAAACCCGCTGCATCCCGCCCCACGCCTCCTCGGACGCGCGCGCCATCCGCCAGCGCAGCAGCGGTTGCAGCTCCACCGGCACCAGCGACGCCTCGTGCGCCCAGTACTCGAACAGCTCGCGCCGGATCGGCCCGGACGTGTGCGCCGCGAGCTTGTCGAGCAGTTCGCGCGGGTACGGCCCGAGGCGCGCGAACATCGGCATGTAGTGGGTGCGGCAGAAGACGTTCACCGAATCCAGCTGCAAAATGCCGATCCGCCCCAGCACCTTGCGCAGGTGCCGCGCGTCGACGCGGCCGGACGGGCGCGGGTCGGCGAAACCCTGCGCGGCGAGCGCGATCCGCCGCGCCTGTGCGGCGGTGAGGCGCTCGCGGCCGGTCGTCGACGATGCCATGCCCGACAACCTAGGGGTGATCACCGACAGCGGCTTCATCGACCCGCATGACAGGATGCCTGGGTGTTCGAGCACCTCGTCGAGTCGATCGGGAACGCCGTCGGCGCCTGGCTGTACGTCATCGCCGGCGCGCTCTGCTTCGCCGAGGCCGCGATCCTCGTCGGCATGGTGCTGCCCGGAGAGACGGCCCTGCTCGTCGCGGGCGTGTTCTGCCAGCACGGCACGCTCAACCTCTGGCTGATGATCGTCATCGCGGTGCTGTGCGCGGTGGCCGGTGACTCGGTCGGCTTCGAGTTCGGCAAGAAGTTCGGCCCCCCGCTGCGTCGTTCACGGCTCGGGCAGTGGGTGGGCGAGCACCGGTGGCAGATCGTGGACGGCTTCCTGCACCGGCACGGCGGCAAGGCGGTCTTCCTGGGGCGGCTCACGGCCCTGTTCCGCGCGCTGATCCCGTCAATGGCCGGCATGAGCGGAATGCGCTACCGCACGTTCATCGTCTGGAACGTCGCCGGCGGACTGCTCTGGGCACCCGGCTGCGTCCTGCTCGGGTACGCGTTCTCCACCTCGCTGGACACCGTCGGCAAGACGCTCACCTGGGCGCCGTTCGCGCTCATCGGCGTCGTCGTGATCGTCTACGTCGGGCTGCACCTGCGCCGCCGCCGGCTCGAGCAGGCGGACGCGGCCGACGACTGACCGCTCGCGGTCACTACGCTCGGAGCATGGCCGATGTGAGCGTGCGCGCCGCGCGTCCCGAGGACGCCGACGAGATCGGCCGCATCCAGGTGCTGACCTGGCAGGTCGGCTATGCCAAGCTGCTGCCGGCGCCCGTGCTCGACGCGCTGTCTGCCGAGCAGGCGACTGCCGTATGGCGGGACGCGATCAGCACGCCGCCGTCCGCGCGCCACCACGTGCTGGTGGCGAAGGAGCAGGACTGGACGGTCGGGTTCGCCGCCCTGGGCCCGGCGGCGGACCTGCAGCCGGACGACCCGGAGCCGCAGACCACGACGGAGATCAGCCCGATGCTGGTCGAGCCGCGGTGGGGCCGCCGCGGGCACGGTTCACGGCTGCTCGCCGCCGCCGTCGACCACGCCCGCCGCGACGGCATGACCCGCGGGATCATCTGGATCCCGGAGGCCGACACCGCCTCGCGCGACTTCTACACGTCGGCCGGCTGGGCACCCGACGGTCTCGCGCGCGCCCTCGACACCGGAGCCGGTGAGCTGCGCGAGATCCGCCTGCACGTCTCGCTGGCGGAGTGACCGACCGGGTCAGCTGACGGCCAGCGGCAGCGCGGACGAGGACGCGTTGACGTATCCCCGCGTGTTGCTGACGACGGCCGAGACGGTGCCGTTGAGACCAACCGTCCGGGGCGCGTAGCGCAGGCCGAACGTGCCCTTGCTCGACACCGTCAGGTTCGCGATCGTCACCGCCTTGCCGCCGTCGCTCGGCGTGAACACCAGGTGCACGACCAGCCCGGCGGCCGGGAACGTGCCGGTGGTGCCGGTGCGCGTGGCCGTCCCGCTGTACGTCACCGCGGTGCCGTGTGTGATCGCCGCGCTCGACGCGTTCATCGTCAGCGACGGCGTCCACGGGTCGACCGTGACCGCGCCCAGATCGGCGCTGGCCGCCGGACGGCCCGGGGCACCCGCGTACACCGCGGTCAGCTCGCCGGAGTACAGCGGCGCGACGGCGAGGGTGAACGCGCCGGCCGACGTGGTGCGCGCCGAGCCGAGCGTCGTCGGCTTCGTGGCGCCGGTCGGCAGCAGCCGCACGGACACCATGCCGCCCACGAGCGGCGCCTGCGTGTCGAACGTGTTCATCAGCGAGCCGGTGACCGTCAGCTTGGTGCTGTACATCAGCTCGTCGAGGCTCGGCTGCGCGGTCAGGCTCGTGGTCGGCAGGGACACGGTCATCGCGCCGAGGTCGACCGTCGACGCGGTCAGGCCGCTGGTCGCCGCCGTCTGCACGGTGAGCTCGCCGGCGACGCCCGCCTTGAACGCCGCCTTGAACGAGCCGTCCGCGGCGGTCAGCACGCGCGTGACCAGCACCGGCTTGAGCACGGTCACCTTGCCGGTGGACGACACGCGCGGCGCGGGCGTCACGAGCACCGACACCGGCATCGCGTTGACGCCGCGCGGGCTGCCGTTGTCGGCGTCCGGGCGGGTCAGCGTGCCGGTGACCGTGACCGGCAGTCCGTACCAGGCCTGCAGCGTGCTCGAGCTCGCCTGCAGCGTGGTCGTGCACTTGGCCGGCGTCACGGCGGCCGACAGCGTGGACGTCCCGAGGTAGATACCGGTGGCACGCGCCTGGACGGTGTAGCTGGTGGCCACGGTCGTGCTGATCGAGCGGGTCGCCGACCCGCTCGCGGCCGTGGTCGACGTGCCGACGCCGGCGGCCTTGGTGCGGTTCGAGTCGAACCGCGTGTAGCTGACGGCGATGCCCTTGACCGGCGTGCCGGTCGCGGTGTCGACGACGCTGGCCACGACGGCCGCGGGGTTCGCGGTGCAGACGTCAGCGGCGCCGCTCTGGCCGTCCACGGTCATCGCGAGGCCGAGTGTGCGCTTGCCGCCGGTCGTGTTGAACCGCAGCGTGGCGGTGACCGCCTTCTTCAGGCCGGCCGAGTCGGTGAGCGTGACCGTGATCTTCGCCGTTCCGGTGGCGGACGCGTTGCACGTGACGGTCGTCTGCTGCGCGGTCGGGTCGGCGAACACGCAGTCGGTGCGGGACGCCTTCCACGACACCGAGGTCAGCGTGTGACCGGTGGGCACGATAGGCGTGACGCTCACGTCCGACGGCAGGCCCGGCACCTCCTGGTCGGCGCTGACGTTCGCGCCGAGCACGGTGATGACCGGAGTGGACGACCCGGTGCCGTTGAAGGCCGCGATGCCGTTCGGCGTGCCCAGCCCGGTCGGGCCGTCCCAGCCGACGGCGGACGTGCACAGCACCGAGCCGCCGCAGGAGCCGTTGCTGCCGCTGGTGACATCGTTGAGCGCGTTCACGTTCGTGTACGGGTAGGTCGCGGGCAGGTCGCCGGCCGGCGGCGGCCCGGCCAGCGCGTAGATCGAGGTGACGATCGGCGCGGACGCGCTCGTCCCGCCGAACACGCCCCAGCCGCCCGCGTTGTAGACGGCGACGCCGGTGGCGGGATCGGCGACGGCGGAGACATCGGTGTCGGCGCGGTGCGCGCACAGAGAGTCCGGGTTGAACGACTGCAGGGACGGCTTGGCCTCGTACAGCGTGCAGCCGGAGCCGGCGCCCGTCCACGCGGACTCGGTCCAGCCACGGGCGTTCGCCGCGGTGGTGAGCCGGGTGCCGCCGACGGACAGCACGTTGGGCGAGGCGGACGGGTAGGAGACGCCCGCCGCGTAGCCGTTGTCGCCCGAGGACGCCGCGAACAGCACGCCCGGCGTCGCGAAGACCGAGTCCTGCGCGGTTTCGCCGGACCACTCGGGGCCGCCCCAGCTCATCGAGACGAACTTGGCGCCCTTGGCGACCGCCGTCCGGACCGCGGTGTACAGGCCGCTGCCGGAGTCGTTCGCCTCGACCAGCCGGATCGAGCAGTTCGGGCAGACGGCGGACACCATGTCGAGGTCCAGCGAGATCTCGCCGCGCCAGCCGCTGTTGACGGCGGGCATCGGGCTACTCGTCCCGTTGTGGTTCATCTTGCCGAAGCAGCCGTTCGCGGTCGTGCACGCCGGCAGGCCGAACTGCGAGCGGTAGACGGCCAGGTCGCTCTCGGCCGTCGGGTCGTCGTAGGCGTCGACGATGTAGACGGTCTGGCCGAGGCCGCCGGTCGACGACGGCAGCGCGTAGGCGGACTGCAGCTCCGCTGGGCCGTAGCCGGCCGGGCCGCCGGCGGACATCGGCCGGGGCGCGGTGTTCTTGATCGCGAAGCAGGTGGCGTGCCCGGGCGCGACCTGCTGGTCGCACAGGTCGACGCTCGTCGGCACCGCTCCGGCGGTCTGCGCGGCGACCATGCTCGCGGTCCCGAGCGTGAGCACGAGGGCGAGTGCGGCCGCGGCGGTGCGGGCAGCGCGGGAGGGAAGTGAGTACAGCATTGCTGCGGCGGTCCTTCGCTCAGCAGCGCCGGGCTCCCACCTGCACCGTCGCTGGATCCATGGTCGTCCGTGACCAAACAGCACGCTAACACGGATTTCACATCGAGGGAACAGCTGCGGACGCCGAGTTTCGGGTGTCGCACCGCCCGGCGGGCCGGACAGCGGCGGGCACTACCGTGCAACCGTGGCGTTCACCGGCATACCGACCGCGGCCCTGGACTTCTACGACGACCTGGAGGCGGACAACTCCAAGGCGTTCTGGGCGCAGCACAAGTCCGTGTACGAGCAGGCGGTGCGCGCGCCGCTGGAGGCACTGGCTGCCGAGGTGGAGAAGGAGTTCGGCCCGGCCAAGCTGTTCCGTCCGTACCGCGACGTGCGGTTCAGCAAGGACAAGACGCCGTACAAGACGCATCAGGGCATGTGGCTGGGCGAGTCGTCGGTGTACGCGCAGATCTCCGCGGCCGGTCTGTTCGTCGCGGCCGGCTACTGGCAGACCTCGCCGGGGCAGGTCGAGCGGTACCGCCGCGCGGTCGCCGACGACGTCGCCGGACCGGAACTCGAGCGGGCGGTCGCTGCGGTCCGGCGCAAGGGGATGACGGTCGGCGGGCACCAGCTCAGCCGCGTCCCGAGCGGGTTCGACAAGGACCATCCGCGCGCGGACCTGCTGCGCCACCGGACGCTGACCGCGTCCCGCGAGCTGGGCTTCCCGGACTGGCTGCACACCGCGCGCGCCAAGACCGAGATCGTCAAGGCCTGGCGCGGCCTGCGGCCGCTGGTCGCCTGGCTGGACACGCACGTCGGCCGCGACTAGCGCCGATCGGCCCGGTCGGTAGCGTCGCGTCCGTGTTCCACCTCGTCTTCGTCGAGCCGCGCATCCCGCCGAACGCCGGCAACGCGATCCGGCTGTCCGCGCTGACCGGTTCGCACCTGCACCTGGTCGAGCCGCTCGGCTTCACCATGACGGACGCGCAGCTGCGCCGCGCCGGCCTGGACTACCACGACCTGGCGACCGTGACCGTCCACCCGGACCTGCAGCATCTCTGGGACACGGTGCTGCCCGCGCGCGTGTTCGCGTTCACGGCGTCGGCCACCACGCTCTTCGCGGACGTCTCGTACCGACCCGGGGACGTGCTGATGTTCGGTCCGGAACCCACCGGCCTCGCGCCCGAGGTGCTGCACGACCCGCACGTGACCGATCGGCTGCGCATCCCGATGCTGCCCGGACGCCGGTCGCTGAACCTGTCGAACTCCGCGGCGGTCGCGGTCTACGAGGCCTGGCGCCAGCAGGGCTATCCGGGCACCTGACCGGCCAGCTCGATCGCGGTGCGCATCGCGGCGCGGGCACGCTTGCGGTCACCGGCGTAGTCGTAGGCCTCGGCCAGCCGGTACCAGCCACGCCAGTCCCCCGGCGCCGCCTCGACCTCGGCCTTGCGCTCGGCGAACAGCGCGTCGGCCGCGTCCCGCTCGATCCGGCCGGACGGCAGGCGCGGCAGATCGGCATCGGCGGGCACGCCCTCGTCGTCCAGCTGCCTGCCGAGCCGGGCCGTCGCGGCGCCGAAGCGCAGCTCGGCGACGACCACCCACAGCCCGATCAGCGGCAGCACGAGGACGGCGCCGCCGAGCACCTTGAGCCCGATCCGGTCCTGCTGCAGCAGGTAGATGCCGCGGTAGCCGATGAGCGCGAAGTAGACCGCGAGCGCGCCGAGCAGCCCGGCGACGATCCGCTTTGCCGTCAAGTGGTGATCACAGCTCGAGCAGGGATTCCAGACCGACCGTGAGCCCGGGCCGCGCGCCGACCCCGCGCACCGCGAGCAGCACACCCGGCATGAACGAGGACCGGTCCAGCGAGTCGTGCCGGATCGTCAGCGTCTCCCCCTCGGCGCCGAACACGATCTCCTGGTGCGCCACCATGCCGGTGATGCGCAGCGCGTGCACGTGGACGCCGTCCACGTCCGCGCCGCGTGCGCCGTCCAGCGCCTGGCTGGTGGCGTCCGGCGGCGGCTGCATCCCGGCGTCGGCCCGCGCGCCGGCGATCAACTGGGCGGTGCGGACCGCGGTGCCGCTGGGCGCGTCGGCCTTGCCGGGGTGGTGCAGCTCGATCACCTCGGCCGAGTCGTAGTACTTGGCGGCGAGCTGCGCGAACCGCATCGACAGCACGGCGCCGATGCCGAAGTTCGGCGCGACCAGCACACCGGTCTCCGGCGCGTCGGCGAGCCAGGTGCGGACGGTCTCCAGGCGGTCGGCGGTGAAGCCGGTGGTGCCGACGACGGCGTGGATGCCTTGGTCGATGGCGAAGCGCACGTTGTCCATGACCACGTCCGGATGCGTGAAGTCGACGAGCACCTGCGCGCCGGCGTCCGCCACGCTGAACAGCCAGTCGCCGGCGTCGACCATCGCGACCAGCTCCAGGTCCGCCGCGGCGTCCACCGCCTTGCAGACCTGCTGGCCCATCCGCCCGCGCGCGCCCAGGACGCCGACCCGAATCGGTTCACTCATGGTTGCCGTTCCTCTCGACCGCACCGTCGAAATCGTGTTCGCCGAACGGGCCGACCACGGTCAGGCAGCCGGGCCGGCCGAGCAGGTCGGCGGCGATCTCCGCGACGTCGTCCGGTGTCACCGCGTCGACGCACGCGAGCAGCTGGTCGACACCGAGCACGTCGCCGTAGACCAGCTCGCTCTTGCCGATCCGCGACATGCGCGAACCGGAGTCCTCCAGCCCCAGCACGATCGAGCCGCGCATCTGGCCCTTGCCGCGCTCGATCTCGGCGACCGTCAGCTCGCCGCGCGCCGCCGCCGCGGTCTCGGTGAGCATCAGCCCGAGCACCTCGTCGGCCTTGCCCGGCTGGCAGCCGGCGTAGACCCCGAACTGGCCGGCGTCGGTGTAGGCGGTGTTGAACGTGTACACCGAGTACGCCAGGCCGCGCTCCTCGCGGATGCGCTGGAACAGCCGCGAGCTCATCCCGCCGCCGAGCGCGGCGGACAGGACGCCCGCGGCGAACCTGCGCGGGTCGTGCCGGGACACGCCGTGCATGCCGTAGATCAGGTTCGCCTGCTCGGAGTCCTCGGCCACCACCCGGACGGGGACGGCCGGCGGCGTGATCGGGCGCTGCGTGGGGACGGACGCGCTCGCGGGCGCGCGCCGTCCGTCCAGGCGGGCGTCGAACGCCTTGCGCAGCAAGCGGACCGCGTCCCGGTGGTCGACGGCGCCGGCGATCGACACGACCATCGACTCGGGCGCGTAGCGGCGTTGGTAGTAGCCGGCGATCTGCCGACGGGTCAGCGCGCCGATCGAGGACACCGTGCCGAGGATGGGTCGCCCGATCGGTGTGTCCCCGTGCAGCGCCGCCGCGAACTCGTCGTGGACGAGGTCGGCCGGGTCGTCGTCGCGCATCGCGATCTCTTCGAGCACGACGCTGCGCTCGACGGCGACGTCCTGCGCCGTGACCGTCGCGTTCAGCACGACGTCGGTCACGATGTCGATCGCCAGCGGCAGGTCGCGGTCCAGCACGGTCGCGTAGAAGCAGGTGTGCTCCTTCTCGGTGAACGCGTTGAACTCGCCGCCGACCGCGTCCATCGCGCTGGCGATGTCCAGGGCGGAGCGGGTGGTGGTGCCCTTGAAGAGCAGGTGCTCCAGGAAGTGGCTGGTGCCCGCCAGCGCGGGGGTCTCGTGCCGCGAGCCAACCGGAACCCACACGCCGACGCTCACGCTGCGCACGCCCGGCATGGCCTCGGAGATCACGCGCAGGCCGCCGGGGAGCACGGTGCGCGTGATCTCTCCGCCACCGGTGGCCGGCAGCCGGACGGTCGTCGCGCGGGTTGTTCGCATCCCGCGATCCTATGGTGTTGGCGGTCCGGCCCGTGCCGCGCGGACCGCTCCCGCCTCAGCCCAGGGCCCGCTGGGCGAGTTCGTAGGCTGTCGGGCCGAACAGCACCAGTGTCGCCGCGCCGTCGTGCGGCGCGGACCGGATCGTGTCGACGGCCTGGCGCACCGCGTCGTCCAGCGGCCAGCCGTACACACCGGCGGAGATGAGCGGGAAGGCGACGGTGCCGGCCCCGAGTTCGGCCGCGACCCGCAGCGATTCGCGGTAGCAGGACCGTAGCGTCTCGACGTCGCCATGACCATGAATCGGGCCGACCGTGTGAATCACCCACCGTGCCGGCAGGTCGCCCGCGGTCGTGGCGACCGCCTTGCCCGGCGGCAGCCCGTCCGGCAGCGTGGACGCGCGCAGCTCGCGGCAGGCGGCGAGCACCGCCGGGCCGCCGACCCGGTGGATCGCGCCGTCCACACCCCCGCCGCCGAGCAGCGAGGAGTTGGCCGCGTTGACGATCGCGTCGACGCGCTGCCTCGTGATGTCGCCCTGGACGGCGGTCAGCCGCATCGCATGCCTCAGCGGGGCAGCCACGCCTCGGGGGCGTCCAGCAGCTGCACGACGTGCGGCGGCAGCTCGCCGCTGAGCACGTGCGCCAGCGTCGTCTCGTCGAGCACGCCGCGGATGGCCGCGCGCACGGCCACCCAGACCTGGGGCAGGTGCTCGGCGACGCCGCTGTAGGTCGTCTCGTGCGGCCGCAACCCGCGCACCTCGGCCAGCGGGCCGTCCACCTCGCGGATCACGCTGGCGATGGTGATCTCGGCTGCCGGCTTGGCCAGCGCGTACCCGCCCTCGGCGCCGCGCTGGCTGCGCACCAGCCCGCCGCGGCGCAGCTCGCCGAGGATCGCCTCGACGAACTTGCGGGGCAGGCCCTGCTCCGCGACGACGACGTCGACCTTCACCAGGTCGGGCTCGTGCGAGGCCAGGCTCAGCAACGCGCGCACCGCGTAGTCCGACTTCGCCGAGATCTGCACCCCTGCATTCTCGCACCGCTCAGCGCGGCGCCCGCACCCAGACGCGCCCACCGTCCTCCAACCTCATGCCGTCCGCCTGCCCGCGGGTGAGCTGTGCCCACGGCGCGCCGTCACTGGTCTGCAGCTCCACGCGCACCTCGAAGCCGACGCGCTGCAACCGCTCGACCTTGGCCTCGACGGCGCCGTCCACCGGCCGGTCGAACAGCTCCAGGTCGTGCGGACGCACCAGCCGGCCGCCGAAGTCGGTGACCGGGCCGAGGAACCCCATGACGAAGTCGTTCGCCGGGTGGTCGTACAGCTCGTCCGGGGTGCCGACCTGCTCGATCCGGCCGTGGTTGATCACCACGATCTCGTCGGACACCTCGAGCGCCTCCTCCTGGTCGTGCGTGACGAACACGGTCGTCACGTGCACCTCGTCGTGTAGCCGCCGCAGCCAGTCCCGCAGCTCCTTGCGCACCTTGGCGTCCAGGGCGCCGAACGGCTCGTCCAGCAACAGCACC
>Ga0164242_10002666_pt1 | contig 20640 bp, 16 predicted proteins | sample OricomgcompostMG_FD_108783 | JGI IMG/M metagenome (GOLD analysis project Ga0164242, IMG submission 108783) | Miracle-Growth compost microbial communities from Emeryville, California, USA - Original compost - Miracle growth compost (MG) ... | reverse complement strand
CCAGCTGCCACCGGTCGAAGCGCTCCTCGGACTTGGTCAGGTGGGCGACGAGCACACCGACGAGCGGCACCGCTGCCACGAGCAACCCGGAGACCGAGCTGGACAGCTTGCGTTCGGCGTCGGACAGGAACAGCCACGGGATGCCCATCTCGATCACCGTGAAGGCGAGCAGCCAGCGCCACCGGCGCAGCACCGGGCCGAAGCCTCCTCGGCGCAACGCCAGCGGCAGCAGGATCAGCCCGCCGATGCCCGTGCGCAGGAACAGCAGCGTGCCCGGCTCGACGTCGCGGACCGCGACCCGGATCAGCAGGTACGGAATGCCCCAGATGACGCACATCGCCGAGAACAGCAGCCACCCACGCCTACTCACGCTCGAAAGATATGTGCAGGCACCGACTTCCGCCCCCGGAATCACCGGTCCGCCCGAGGGTCGCTGGCCTGGGCGGAGGACACTGTGCCGGTGCAGAACCTCGCCCTGGACTGGCAGCAGTCGGCGGTCGTGGCCGCTGGTCTCGCCGTCGCCGGGCTGGGGCTGCGCCGCGCCCGGTCGCCGCGCGTGCGGCCGGTGGCGCCGTTCGGCGTCGAGGCGTTCGTGATCGCCGCGCTGTACTCGCTGTGGCAGCTCGCCGGCGAGGTGTCGGTCGCCGGGACGACCGGCGCGTACGCGCGCGCTCGCTGGATCGAGCGCGCCGAGCACGATCTGCGCCTGCCGTCCGAGCGCGATCTGCAGCACCTGATCCTGGGCCACCGGCTGCTGGTGGAGTCCGCCAACTGGTACTACGCCACCGCGCACTTCACCGTGCTCGGCATCTTCCTGGTCTGGCTGTTCGTCCGGCACCGCGACCGCTATCCGCACGTCCGCAACGTCCTGGCCGTCACCACGCTGGTCTGCCTGGTCATCCAGCTTCTGCCCGTGGCGCCGCCGCGCATGCTGCCGGGCTTCGTCGACACCGCCGTCCGCTACGGCGAGTCGGTCTACAGCACCGGGCTGGCGCCGGACGTCCTGTCGGCGATGCCGTCCGTCCACGTCGCCTGGGCCGTGCTGGTCGGCTGGTACGCGGTGCGGTCCAGCCGCAGCCGGTGGCGCTGGCTCGGGGTCGCGCACGCCGCGGCCACCGTGTTCGTCGTCGTCTCGACGGCCAATCACTGGTGGGCCGACGGGGTCGTGGGGACGGGCGTGCTGGTCGCGTCCGCGTGGTCCGTGACGGGCGTGTCGGCCTGGTGGCGGCGGGTGCGGGCCGACCGGCTCGCCCGTGACGTCGACAACCCCGGAGCGGGGTCGCCCTTGAGCGACCCACCCCAGCCGTCGATAGTTCAGGCGTGATCACCCCGACCAGCCCGGCCGGTGCGCGCGCCTCTGCCGGCCCGCGCCAGTCCGCCGTGCCGATCGGCGACTACGGCTTCCTGTCCGACGGCGAGTCGACCGCGTTGATCGCGCCCAACGGCAGCGTCGACTGGATGTGCATCCCCCGGATGGACTCGCCGAGCATCTTCGGCGCGATCCTCGGCCGGCACGCCGGGACGTTCCGGGTGGCGCCGAGCGACTCGGCCGTGCCGATCGCGCGCCGCTACCTGCCCGGCACGATGATCCTGGAGACCAGCTGGGGCACCGACACCGGCTGGATCATCGTCCGGGACGTCCTGCTGATGGGGCCGTGGCACCACGACACCGAGTTCTCCCACACCCAGCGCCGCACGCCCACCGACTACGACGCCGAGCACGTCCTGCTGCGGACGATCCGCTGCGTCAAGGGCGAGGTGCAGACCGTCGTCGAGTGCGAGCCGGTCGCCGACTACGGACGATCGCCGGTGCGGTGGCAGTACACCGACCGCGTCTACCACCAGGCGGCCGGGACGGCCGACAAGCTCGACCAGACGCTGACGCTGAGCACCGACATGCGGCTCGGCATCGAAGGCGGCCGGGCGTCGGCCCGCACGCTGCTCAAGGAGGGCGACACCCGCTTCGTCGCCCTGTCCTGGGGTTCGAAGCAGCCGCCGCTGGATTACGCCGACGCGTACTCGCGGCTGGTGTGGACGGCCCATCACTGGCAGCACTGGCTCGGGCGCGGCAGCTTCCCCGACCATCCGTGGCGCAGCTACCTGCAGCGCAGCGCGCTGACCCTCAAGGGGCTGACGTACGCGCCCACCGGCGCGATCTGCGCGGCCGCCACGACGTCGCTGCCCGAGACCATCGGCGGCGAGCGCAACTACGACTACCGCTACACCTGGATCCGCGACGCGACGTTCGCGCTGTGGGGCATGTACTCCCTCGGTTTCGACTGGGAGGCCGTCGACTTCTTCAGCTTCATCGCCGACATCGCCGAGCGCGACGAGGACCTGCAGATCATGTACGGCATCGGCGGCGAGCGGGACCTCGACGAGTACGAGCTCGACCACCTGCCCGGCTACGCCGACTCGCGGCCCGTCCGGGTCGGCAATGCGGCCAGCACCCAGCGGCAGCACGACGTGTGGGGCGCACTGCTCGACTCGGTCTATCTGCACAGCAAGGCTGTCGATCACGTCGACGGGCGCATCTGGCCGATCCTCGGCCGGCAGGTCGAGGAGGCGCTGAAGTACTGGCGCGAGCCCGACGCCGGCATCTGGGAGGTACGCGGCGAGCCGAAGCACTTCACGTCGTCCAAGATCATGTGCTGGGTCTCGGTCGACCGCGGCGCCCGGCTGGCCGAGATGATCGGCCAGGACGGCGCGGCCTACGAGTGGCAGCTGGCCGCCGACGAGATCAAGGCCGACATCCTGGCCCACGGCGTCGACGAGCGCGGCGTGTTCACCCAGCACTACGACACGACGGATCTGGACGCGTCGCTGCTGCTCGCGCCGCTCGTCCGGTTCCTGCCGCCCGAGGACCCCCGCATCGTCGCGACCGTCAACGCGATCGCCGACGAGCTCACCGACGGCGGCATGGTGCTGCGCTACCGCACCGAGTCGACCGACGACGGGTTCAGCGGTCAGGAGGGCACGTTCACGATCTGCTCGTTCTGGCTGGTCTCGGCGCTGTGCGAGATCGGCGAGTACCGGCGCGCACACGACCTCTGCGCGAAGCTGCTCTCGCACGCCGGGCCGCTCGAGCTCTACGCCGAGGAGATCGACCCGGCGTCGGGCCGGCAGCTGGGCAACTTCCCGCAGGCGTTCACGCACCTCGCGCTGATCAACGCCGTCCTGCACGTGATCGCCGCCGAGACGTCGGGCGCGCTCGGCTGACGCCGCACGGCCCCGGGGCCGCGCCGGCCGTGCGCGCGGGGTTGACTCGAGTCATGCCCGCACCCGAACGCCGCGAGATCTCGGTCGCGGACCTCGACCACCCGAAGGCGAGCTACCCGTGGCTCACCGCGTCGCTGATCCCGCGCGCGATCGCCTGGGTCTCGACGGTCGCGGCCGACGGCAGCGACAACCTCGCGCCGCACTCGTTCACGACGGTCGCAGCCACCGAGCCCCCGACGGTCTGCTTCGTCTCGATCGGGCACAAGGACACGCTGCGCAACTGCCGCGACACCGGCGAGTTCGTCCTCAACATCGGTACCGAGGCGCTGCTCAACGGCATGAACGACTCGGCGACCCCGCTACCCCAGGGGCACAGCGAGTTCGACGCGGCCGCCCTCGAGCGCGAGCCGAGCCGGTCGGTGCGCCCCGCGCGGGTCGCGTCCGCACCGGTCGCGTTCGAGTGCCGGGTCAGCGGCGAGCACGCGATCGGCGACGACGTCATGGTGTTCGGCGAGGTGCTGCACATCGCCGCACGCGCGGATGTCCTGGCCGACGACGGGTACCCCGACGCCCGCAAGGTCGCGCCGCTCGCCCGGCTGGGCCGCTCGGAGTGGTCGACACTTGGGGAGATCGTCGAACTGGACCGGATCAGCTGGCGCGACTGGCAGGCCGGCCGCCGCAGCAGCGACTAGAACGGCCGCGGCCGGCGCCCGGACGATCGGACGGTACCGATCGGCAGGCAGGTGCGGCAGAAGTCCTCGCCGAACTCGGTGAGCACGATGCTGCGGTGCACGGTCTTGGGCAGCCGCCCGGCCAGTCGCATCGCCTCGGCGACCTTGGGCTGCGCCTCGACGACCTGGTAGCGCTGCGGATTGGCCACCTGCTCCTTGCTGAACTCGACCAGGCCCAGCCGGTTCAGGTTGGTCAGGTAGGGGTGGATCCGGTCGACGTAGCGGGCGCCGGCGTGCTCGGCGATCATGTTCAACCCGCCGGCGACCAGCTCGGAGCCGATGTTCAGCGGACGGCTCGTCCGCACGTCGATGGACGGCTGCGGCCCGTCCAGGTAGAGGAACCGCAGGATCCGCGCCTCGTCCGGGGTGATCTCGCCCAGGATGCGCGCGAAGGCGGGATGCATGTCCTCGGACACGTGGACGTCGTTGGAGCGCCGCAGCAGGTCGGCGCCGCGCCGCCGCAACTCGTCCGCACTCGAGGCGCGCGCGCCGCGGGCGCCGCGTGGCTCGCCCGGCCCAACCAGGCCGAGCGCGCGCCACGCCGTGGTGCGCAGGTCGGTCGCGGCCTCCTGCAGGATCGCCGCGGCGCTCTCGCCGGCCACGGCACGGCGCACGACGTACCCCGTGCACTGGGCAGCCGCGGTGAGTGCCCAGCCGCCGAGCCGCCACGACGAAAGGGCGGCGACGCGGGCGACGTCGGGGGCGGCGCGCAGCACCTCGCCCGCGGTCTGCTGGACGGCCTCGGCCGGTGCGCGCAGCTGCGGGCCGACCGTGCGGGCGACGATCTCGGGCAGCCCGGGGCCGGGCCCGTCCGGACCGTCGGCCAGCTCGTCGTCGGCCAGCTGGTCGTCGGCCAGGGGGTCGTCGGCCAGGGGGTCGTCGGCCAGGGGGTCGTCGGTCATGCGGTCAGACTCCGAAGATGCCGAGGTGCAGGAAACCGGCGAACAGGCCCAGCACGCCGCCGTGGACGAACAGTAGCCACTCGTCCTGCTTGATCGCCGAGCGGAGCAGGTCGACGAAGTCCTCCGGGCCCATCGCCTTCATCTGAGTCGCCACGAAGTCGTTGATCTTGGCCGACTGGCGCTGGCTGAACTCGGCGTCGGCGAACGCGATCGGGGCGAACTGGGTCGCCTCGATCGCGACCGACGAGCGGATCTGGTCGTACTCGCGCGAGCCGATCGCGACCCGCACGGCCGCGCGCGCCGGCCCGACCGCCCTGTCGACCGCCGGCCGCAGCGCGTCGTAGAGCATCTGCATCGTGCGGTCGCTGCGCGGGCCGGTCAGCAGCTCGTCGCCGATGTTCTGCAGCGTGATCACCTTGTCGGCGATCATCCGCGCGTAGAGCTCGGTCACCTCGGCCTGGCGGCGGATCAGCAGACCCTGGTGCCACGGCAGCCACCACTTGTACTCGGCCGGTTCGAAGATCATGTCGATGCCGATGTAGTTCACGACCCAGCCGATGATCACGCCGCCGATCGGCAGCACCCACCAGTGCGGATAGAGCTGCAGGATGGCGAACAGCACGAAACCCATCGGGAACCCGAAGTAGAAGCCGAAGTTCTGCATGAACCGCAGCTCCTTGCGGCCCATCGTCATGAACAGCTCGTTGAGCATCTCCGGATGCGCGACGAAGTACCGGATCACCATCAGCTTCGCGTCGATCAGCTGGTCGATGTTCTCGCCGATCTCGTCGGTGATGTCGCGGATGATCCCGGGCAGCTGCTGCTGCACGCGCGAGTGGACGGCCTCGCGCACGACCGGCGGCAGGTCGTGCCACAGTTTCGGGTTCTCGTGGCGCATGATCTGCTCGACGACGTCGCGGATCTCGCTCTGGGCGACGGTCGCGAGGTGCTCAGCGATGCGGTCGGGCTCGAGCTCGCGATAGAAGTCGGAGATGCTGCCGAGCTTGGACAGCCCCTTGTCCACAGCGATGCTGGCCATCTTGTCCGCGCGGGATGGGACGATGCCCTGCCACCCGATCCGGCCGTCATAGCGCACGAGCGGCAGTACCTGTACCCGTCTGGGCAGCAGTGGGAACAGCACGCGCAGCCCGGGCACACGCACGCCGTAGAACCGGATCGGCCGGAACAGCATGAGCACGCCGGTCCAGTTGGTGATGTAGCCGATGACACCGGTGAACAGCGGGATGCTGATCAGATCGGCCAGCGTCCCATTCGCCACCGGTTCACCTTGTCAGCCGCCCCTAGGGGCGTCCACCCGGGGGAAGCGGCACTCAGGTGTGCGTGAACGAGCCGTACGTCGCGCCGGTCGTGGTGTAGATCGTCTGGTGCGTGACGCCCTCGGCCGGATCGACGGCGGCAATCGTCATGCCCGGGCCGGTGTAGATCCCGACGTGGTACACCGCGCCCTCGGAGTCGTGGTAGAAGACCAGGTCGCCGGGGACGGCCCGCGACGCCGGGATCAGGTGGGCGTAGTGGAACTGGTCCTGGGCGACCCGCGGGGTGGTCACGCCCGCCTTGCCGTAGCTGTACTGCACCAGCCCGGAGCAGTCGAACTTCTTCGGGCCCTCGGCACCCCAGACATAGGGCTGGCCGAGGTGCTTACCGGCCTCCCTGAGCGCCTTCGCGTTCGTGGTGGGCTCGGTCACCGGGGTCGTCGCGGTCGACTCGCCGCGGGTGTCGACGCTCTGGCAGCCCAGGCTGGCGTTCGCGCCGAGCCCGACGTTGACCGCCCAGATGCACCCGATGTGCGCGCCGGCGGACACCGGCACGGTGATGTCGAAGGCCCCGCGGTAGCCCGCGCCCGACGGGCGCGTCACGTCCGGTGCGAAGCGGGCCGTATTCACCGTGGCGGCGGAGACGCCGTCGACGTAGAGCACGACGACGACCTGGCGGGCGAACTCGTCCGGGTCGGTCGACCAGCCCGCGACGGTGAGCGCGGTGCCGGTGGCCGAGAAGTCGGTGATCGCGCCGGCCGGGCTGTGCGCGGCGGTCTGCGCGCTGGTCAGCGTGCTGCCCAGCGGCGTCGCAACGCAGTCGAGGACGGTGTTGATGCCCTTGCCGGTGTTGCGCACCGCCACGCAGAGCGTGTGGTTGCCGGCGGGTACCGGGACGTCGAGGACGAAGCCCGGCGTCGGCCCGGTGGCGTGCTTCTTGGCGATCTTCGGGTTCGCGACCGAGGTGACGACCGTGATCGCCGGCTTGCCGTCGACGAGCCCGAGGACCGTCGCATCGGCGGTCAGGTCGTCCGGGTCGGCGGCCCAGCCGGTGACCTCGATGGTGCTCGCCGGCGGGGTGGCCTTCCGCTTGGCGGTGTTGCCGGTCTTGGCGGTGTGGGTCCCGGCGGTCGGGGTGGTCGTCGGCGCCAGCGTCGTCACGCTGGTGACCGCGCCGATCGGGTCGTCCGGGCCGGCGGGATTGGCCGAGGCCGCGGTCGTGCCGAGGACGCCGGCCAGCACGCCGAGTCCCAGGGACAGCGCGGCGGCGGAGGTGGTCGCGCGCAGGATGCGGGCTCGGCGGCGCGGCGTGGGGGTGCCGGCGGGGGGAAGCATGAGGCGGTGGTCCTTCGGTCAGCGGCAGGTCGGGCGAGGCACGGCGCGCGGTGGCAGTCCCTCCCCCGCAGTCAGGACCTGGGCACCGTCCGGGCACTGGAAGCGCTCAACGATCTTCCGGGACCGAAACCGCTGAGTCAATAGCGCATGGAGTGGCAGATGTGACGTAAGAGGGACGGCGTGTCGCCAGTTTTCTCGATGACAAGATCGACGCGGAGGTACCGACCATGAGCGAGCCCGACGACATGCCCGACCCGGCCGGCGCCGGGTTCGACCCCGACCGGCTCGCGAACCTTGCGGCCCGGATGGCCCGCTATGTCGATGACGGCCGGCTGCCGGGATGGTCGATGCTGCTCGCCCGGCACGGCCGGATCGCCGCCCGCACGACCTACGGCCTGCGCGACGTCGACGCGGGCCTGCCGGTCGAGCGGGACACGCTGTTCCGGATCTACTCGATGACCAAGCCGGTGACCTCGGTGGCAGCGATGGCGCTCTACGAACGCGGCGAGTTCGCGCTGAGCGACCCGATCGCGCGGTGGCTGCCGGACTTCGCCGACATGCGCGTGTTCGCCGGCGGGTCGGACGTCCGCCCGGTGACGGTCGCGGCGACCGCGCCGATCACCGTCTGGAACCTGCTCACCCACACGTCCGGGCTCACCTACGGCTTCCACCGGGCACATCCGGTGGACGCGATGTACCGCGCCGCGGGCTACGAGTGGAGCGCTGCGCCGGACGCCGACCTCGCCGCGGCCGTGACGACCTTCGCCCGGATGCCGCTGCTGTTCCAGCCTGGCGCGGAGTGGAACTACTCGGTCTCGACGGACGTGCTCGGCCGGCTTGTCGAGGTCATCACGGGACAGCCGCTGGACGAGGCGCTGCGCTCGCTCGTCCTCGATCCGCTCGGCATGCACGACACGACGTTCACAGTCGGCGAGGCGGACGCCCGTCGCACAGCCGTGCTGTACATCCGCGACCCGATCAACGGTCGACTGCGTGTCAATTCCGCGCTGGGCCGGACCATCTTCGGGCCGAGCTGGCTCTCCGGCGGCGGCGGGCTCGCCTCGACCATCGGTGACTACCACCGGTTCGCCCAGTTCCTGCTCGGCCGTGGCCGGCTGGGCGACGTGCGCATCCTCGGCGACCGCACGATGCGCTTCATGACGACCAACCAACTGCCGGGCGGTGTCGACCTGGCCCGGTTCGGCCGTCCCCTCTACGCCGAGGCGCCGTTCGACGGCGTGGGCTTCGGGCTCGGCTTCGCCGTCGAGCTCGATCCGGTGGCGACACGCGTGGTCAGCAGCGCCGGTGAGTTCGGCTGGGGCGGCGCGGCCAGTACGACGTTCTGGGTCGACCCCGCCGAGGACCTCACGTTCGTGTTCATGACCCAGCTGCTGCCGTCGAGCACGTACCCGCTGCGCAACGAGTTGCGCCAGCTGATCTACACCGCGTTGGTCGACTGATCCGCGTGCACGTCGACGACGGAGTCGAGCGCCGCCCGCGGCAGCCCGCGGCCGTCCTCACGCGGCCAGTGCACGGTGATCTCGTGGAAGCCGGCCGCACCGAGGCGCCCGACGACGTCGGCGTAGCGCTCGGCGGACTCGAACGGCCACTGCACCCGCAGCGCGAACTGCGCGATGCGGCGCAGTGAGCCCGGGTCCCGCCCGGCCGCCGCCAGCGCGTCGTCGACCCGGTGCGCTTGCTCGGTCAGGGCGGCGAACCAGGCGTCGCCCTCGACGCCGCGGGAATCCCACGGGCCGTAGGTGACCCAGGCCTGACCCTGCGCGGCCACGACGCCGAAGCCGCGCGGCCCGCTCGCCGCGATCGTGAACGGCACCCGCGGCTGCTGCACGCAGTTCGGGATCGTGCGGGCCTCGACCGCGCTGTAGAACCGACCGCGGAACGTGGTGACGGGCGTGCGTAACAGCTCGTCCAGCAACGTCACCCATTCGGCGAAGCGCTCGAAGCGTTCGCGGTTCGAGCGCGGCGGGTCGCCGAGCACCAGCGCGTCCGCGCCGTCGACGCCGGCGCCGAGGCCGACCTCCAGCCGCCCGGCGCAGAGCTGGTCGAGCGTCATCAGCTCCTTGCCGAACAGCACGGGATGCCGATAGTTCGGTGTCGCGACCTGGATGCCGAGGCGCACCCGCTCGGTCGCCATCGACGCAGCGGCGAGCAGGGGCACGCAGGTGTACCAGGGGCCGTCCTGCAGCAGGGGCCAGGTCAGGTGGTCATAGGTCCAGACCGTGCGCACCCCGGCCTGCTCGGCCGCCCTGACATCCGCCACGAACTGCGCCGGCGGGTGGCGGTCGGGCAGGACGAGCGCGGACAGCGCGAGCGGCGACGGCATGCTCCCAGTCTGTCGGACGTGGCGGACGTGTCGGACGTGCCGGGCGGACGTGCCGGGCGACGTCCGCGCCAGCACTGCGCGGCCGCACCGACGCGCGCGGCGCGGTGAGAGCCGAGCGTTGCGCGGATGTAACGCTGTCGAACGATCCGGATAACGCGCGCCGCCGAGGGTGACCGTGATGAGCAGCGCGAGCCTCGTGCCGACCCGGACGGTCGCCACCCACTGTCCGTACTGCGCGCTGCAGTGCGGGATGACGCTCACCGCGGGGGTCGGTACGACGACGGTCGGGGCCCGTGACTTCCCGACCAACCGCGGCGGGCTGTGCCAGAAGGGCTGGACGTCGGCCGAGCTGCTGGACTCCCCGCACAGGCTCACCGTGCCGCTGATGCGAGCACACCGCGGCCTGCCACTCGAACCGACCACGTGGGACGCCGCCCTCGGCCGGGTCGCCGCCTCGATCCGGGCGTTGCAGGCCCGCCACGGCAACGACAGCGTCGCCGTGTTCGGCGGCGGCGGGCTGACCAACGAGAAGGCCTACCTGCTCGGGAAGTTCGCCCGGGTCGCGTTGCGCACGGCCAACATCGACTACAACGGGCGCTTCTGCATGTCCTCTGCGGCCGCTGCGGGCATCCGCGCGTTCGGTCTCGACCGCGGGCTGCCGTTCCCGATGTCCGACATCGCCGAGGCGGACGTCGTCCTGCTCGTCGGCAGCAACGCCGCCGAGACCATGCCGCCGTTCACTCGGTGGCTCACCGACCAGCGCGACAACGGCGGCAGCTCGATCGTGGTCGACCCGCGGCGCACGCCCACCGCGCGGCAGGCCACCCTGCACCTGCAGGTCACGCCGGGCACCGACCTCGCGCTGGCCAACGGCCTGCTGCACCTCGCGATCGCGGACGGGCTCGTCGACGCCGACTACGTCCGGGCGCGGACGTCCGGCTTCGACGACGTGCGCCGAACCGTCGCGGGCTACTGGCCCGAGCGGGTCGAGCGCATCACCGGCGTCACCGTCGCCGATCAGCGGGCCGCGGTGCGCCTGCTCGCGGGCGCGGGCCGGGCCATGGTGCTCAGCGCCCGCGGTGCCGAGCAGCAGAGCAAGGGCGTCGACACGGTCACCGCATTGATCAACCTCGCCCTGGCCCTCGGCCTGCCCGGGCGCCCCGGCAGCGGGTACGGCTGCCTGACCGGCCAGGGCAACGGCCAGGGCGGGCGCGAGCACGGGCAGAAGGCCGACCAGCTGCCCGGCTACCGCAGGATCGACGATCCGGCAGCCCGGGCACACGTCGCGGGCGTCTGGGGCGTCCACCCCGACACGATCCCGGGCCCCGGGCGCTCGGCGTACGAACTGCTCGACGCGCTCGGCACCGCGGACGGCCCGAAGGGGCTGCTCGTCATGGGCAGCAACGTCGCCGTCTCGGTGCCCGACGCCGACCGGATCGCGGCCCGCCTCGCCGACCTCGAGCTGCTCGTGGTCAGTGACCTCGTCCGCTCCGAAACCGCCGAGTTCGCCGATGTCGTCCTGCCCGTCACCCAGTGGGCCGAAGAGGGCGGCACGATGACCAACCTCGAAGGGCGCGTGCTGTTACGCACGCCGGCACAGCAGCCGCCGCCCGGCGTGCGCTCGGACCTCGAGGTGATCGGCGCGCTCGCCCGCCGCCTGGACGCCCCGGGCGCCTGGCCGACCGAGCCTGCGGAGGTGTTCGCCGAGTTGCGGCGGGCCAGTGCGGGCGGTCCGGCCGACTACGCCGGCATCAGCTACGAGCGCATCGAAGCGGAGGACGGCGTGTTCTGGCCGTGCCGGGACGACGCCCACCCGGGCACGCCGCGGCTGTTCCGCGACCGGTTCGCAACCCCGGACGGGCGGGCGCGGTTCGTCGCGGTCGAGCACCGGCCGGTCGCCGAGGAGCCCGACGCCGACTATCCGGTCTACCTGACCACCGGGCGGTTGCTGCAGCACTACCAGTCGGGCGCGCAGACCCGCCGGATCCGCCCGCTGGCCGACGCCCAGCCGGAGCCGATGATCGAGATGCATCCGGCGCTCGCGGACGCGCACGGCTTCGACGAGGGCGAGCACGTCCGCGTCGTCAGCCGTCGCGGCACGGCGCTCGGACGTGTCCGGATCACCGACTCCATCCGCATGGACACCGTGTTCATGCCGTTCCACTGGGGCGGTGCGGGCGCGGTGAACAAGGTGACCAACCCCGCGCTCGACCCGGTCTCGCGCATGCCGGAGTTCAAGGTGTGCGCGGTGCGGCTGGAGCCAGCGTCGTGAGCGGGCGGGTCGTGGTGGTCGGCAACGGCATGGCTGGACTGCGGGTCGTGCAGGACCTGCTGGAACTCGATCGCGACCGACGCCTGCGTCTCACCGTCGTCGGGGACGAACCAGGCGGTGCGTACAACCGCATCCTGCTGTCCAACGTCGTCGCCGGGCGGACCGCCGCGGCGGACGTCCTGCTCGCCGATGAATCCTGGTACGAGCGCAACGGGGTCGAGCTGCGCACCGGCACGGCCGCGACACGCATCGACCGGGACGAGCACCTGCTCGAACTGAGCGATGGGCAGGCCGTCGGCTACGACAAGCTCGTCCTCGCAACCGGCAGCCGAGCTGTACTTCCGGAGGTGGACGGTCTGCAGCGCGCAGGCCACCTCGTGGCGGGCGCGGTCGCGTTCCGGACCCTGGCCGACTGCGTCGAGATCGACCGCAGGGCGAGCGGTGTCCGGTCGGCCGTCGTCGTCGGGGCGGGCGTGCTCGGGCTCGAAGCGGCGCGCGGCCTCGCCGGGCGCGGGCTGCGGGTCACCTTGCTGCAGCGTGGGCCACGGTTGCTCGAACGACAGCTGGACGCACCGGCGGCGCGGCTGCTCGCGCGATCGGCGGCGGCACTGGGTGTCGAGGTACGCCACGCGGGCCTGCTGCGCGTGCACGCGGACGGTGGCGTACGCGCGATCGAGCTCGACGACGGCGCCATCGTCGAGACGGAACTGCTCGTGCTGTGCTGCGGTGTGCGACCGCGTGCCGAGCTCGCTGCCGCGGCCGGCTTGACGGTGACCTCCGGGATCGCCGTCGACGACGCGATGCGCTCACCCGACGATCCGGACGTCCTCGCCGTCGGTGACTGCGCCGAACACCGCGGCCGGGTGTACGGGCTCGTCGCGCCGGCATGGGAGCAGGCCCGGGTCGCGGCGCAGACCCTCGCCGGGACCCCGGCCGCGTACACCGGCTCGCGCGAGGTCACCCGGCTCAAGGCGAGCGGCCTCGAGCTCGCCTGCCTGGGCGAGTCGTCCGGCGACGGCGACGGCGACGGCGACGGCGGTGACGACGGCGGTGACGACGGGCACGACGACGCCGCCGACGAGATCGTCCGCTTCAGCGACTCGGCCCGGCGCAGCTACCAGAAGCTCGTGATCAGGAACGGCCGGCTGGTCGGCGCGATCCTGCTCGGCGACACCCGCACGGTGGGCATCGTCACTCAGCTCTACGACCGCGGCGGGGTCGTGCCGTCCGACCGGGCCGACCTGCTGCTGCCCCGTCGCGACGCCACGGTCGCGACCGACTCCCCCACGACGCTGCCCGGCCGGGCCACGATCTGCCACTGCAACGGCGTCACGAAGTCCGCGCTGTGCGACGCGTGGGCCGGCGGCGCCCGCACCGTCGACGACCTCGCCACGGCCACCCGCGCCACGACCGGCTGCGGTACCTGCCGGGACACGGTCGCGGGCATCGCCCAGTGGCTCGCGGCAGCGGATCCGGACACGCACGGCCCCGAACCCGAACCGGTACCGACAGCAGGGAGAGGCTGATGCCCGGACACGTCGTCGTCGTCGGAAACGGGATGGTCGGGCAGCGCTTCGTCGAGGCGCTGCGCGAGCGCGACACCGACCGCCGGTGGCACGCCACCGTGCTGGCCGAGGAGCCGCGCCGCGCGTACGACCGGGTGGCGCTGTCGTCCTACTTCGAGGGCGCGACCGCCGACTCGCTCGATGTCGTCGCGGCGGACTGCTACGCCGAGCCGGGCTACGTCCTGCACCTGGACGACCCGGTCGTGTCGATCGATCGCAGGAACAGAAGCGTGGTCACCCGGGCCGGACGCACCCTCGGCTACGACGTGCTCGTCCTGGCGACCGGCTCGGCGCCGTTCGTCCCGCCCGTCCCGGGCCGCGACCTGCCGAACTGCTTCGTCTATCGCACGCTGGACGACCTCGACCGCATCCGTGCGGCCGCGGAGCGGGCCGCGCTCGAGGCGCGCGGGCGCATCGCCGGCCTGGTCGTGGGCGGGGGCCTGCTGGGGCTCGAGGCCGCGCGGGCGCTGCGACTGCTCGGCATGTCGCCGCACGTCGTGGAGCTCGCGGCGCGCCTGATGCCGCTGCAGGTGGACGAGGGCGGCGGCGCGCTGCTGCGTGAACTGGTCGAGGAGCTGGACGTCACCGTGCACCCCGGGACGTCCGTGACCTCGATCGCGCCGGACGGCCGGCGGCTGCTGGCGACGCTGGCCAACGAAGCCGAGCTGGACCTCGATCTGGTCGTCTTCTCGGCGGGCATCCGGCCACGCGACGAGCTCGCGCGCGACAGCGGGCTCGCGATCGGCGACCGGGGTGGCGTGCTCGTCGACACCGGCTGCCGGACCTCGGACGACGCGGTCTTCGCGATCGGCGAGTGCGCTGCTGTCGAGGGACGCGCCTACGGCCTGGTCGCTCCCGGTTACGCGATGGCCGAGGTCGTGGCGGACGGCCTGACCGGCAGGCCGTCGCGGTTCGCGGCCGCGGACACGTCCACCAAGCTCAAGCTGCTCGGCGTCGACGTCGCGAGTTTCGGCGATGCGCACGCCGCGACGCCGGGCGCACTCGAGATCACCTTGAACAACCCGGTCGAGCGCAGCTACGCGAAGCTGGTCGTCTCCGACGACGCGCGGACGCTGCTCGGCGGCGTGCTGGTCGGCGACGCGTCGCGCTACGCGACGCTGCGTCCGCTCGTCGGGCGCGAGCTGCCCGGGGACCCGGTCGCGCTGATCGCCCCGGCCGGTGACGGGGCCGTCGGCGTCGGCTCGCTTCCCGGGGACGCGCAGGTCTGCTCGTGTCATGCCGTGACGAAGGACGCCATCTGCGGCGCGATCGCCGAGCACGGGATCACCGACGTCGCGACGGTCAAGGCCTGCACGAAGGCGGGCACCGGCTGCGGCTCGTGCGTGCCGCTGCTGAAGACGCTGCTCGCCGAGAGCGGCGTCGCGGTCTCCTCGGCGCTGTGCGAGCACTTCGAACAGACCAGGGCCCAGCTGTTCGACATCGTCCGGGTGACCGGCATCACGACGTTCACCGAGCTGGTCGAACAGCACGGCCGGGGCCGGGGGTGTGACATCTGCAAGCCTGTCGTCGCCTCGATCCTGGCCAGCCTCGACCGCGGGCACGTCCTCGACGGCGAGCAGGCCGCGCTGCAGGACACCAACGACCACTTCCTCGCCAACATCCAGCGCAACGGGACGTACTCGGTCGTGCCGCGCATCGCCGGCGGCGAGGTGACGCCCGAGAAGCTCATCGTGATCGGCGAGGTGGCCCGCGACTTCGGGCTGTACACGAAGATCACCGGCGCCAGCGCATCGACCTGTTCGGCGCGCGGGTCGAGCAGCTGCCGGCCATCTGGCGCCGCCTGGTCGACGCGGGGTTCGAGTCCGGGCACGCCTACGGCAAGGCGCTGCGCACCGTGAAGTCGTGCGTCGGGTCGGACTGGTGCCGCTACGGCGTCCAGGACTCCGTCGGCCTCGCCGTCGAGCTCGAGCTGCGGTACCGGGGCATCCGCTCGCCGCACAAGATCAAGGCCGGGGTCTCCGGCTGCGCCCGCGAATGCGCCGAGGCGCAGAGCAAGGACATCGGCGTCATCGCGACCGAGAACGGCTGGAACCTCTACGTCGGCGGCAACGGTGGCTTCCGCCCGAGGCACGCCGACCTGCTGCTGACCGACGTCGACACGGCGACACTGGTCCGCGCCATCGACCGGTTCATCATGTTCTACATCCGCACGGCCGACCGGTTGCAGCGCACGGCGGCCTGGGTCGAATCGCTGGGGGGCGGGCTGGACTACCTGCGGTCGGTAATCGTCGACGACGCGCTCGGCATCGCCGCCGAGCTGGACGCCGCCATGGCCTTCCACGTCGAGAACTACCGTGACGAGTGGGCGGAGGTCCTGGACGACCCGGACCGGCTGCGCCGGTTCGTCTCGTTCGTCAACGCACCGGGCACGCCCGATCCGAGCATCGCGTTCGAGCAGGTACGTGACCAGCCGCGCCCCGTCCTCGTCGCCGGACCGGAACTGGAGGTGGCCCGATGAACGCAACCTATGCAGCCGAGCTGGACACCTGGACCGCGATGTGCCGGTACGCCGACCTGCTGCCCGAGCGCGGGGTCGCCGCGCTCGTCGACGGTGCGCAGGTCGCGCTGTTCCGCACCCACGACGGGAACCTGCACGCGCTCGGCAACCGCGACCCGCACACCGGCGTCAACGTGCTGTCGCGCGGCATCGTCGGCACCCGGGGGGACGTCCCGACCGTGGCCTCGCCACTGCACAAGCAGGTCTACGACCTGCGCACCGGCGCCGACCTGGACGACCCGTCGGTGCGGGTGCCGGTCCACGCCGTGCGCGAGCGCGACGGTCTCGTCGAGGTCCGGATCGCGCGGCCCGGCCCGTGACCGAGCCCGACGCGGTTGCGCCGCTGGCCGGATTCACCGTAGCGATCACCGCCGCGCGGCGGCGCGAGGAGTTCGGTGCCGCGCTCGAGCGGCGCGGTGCCCGCGTGGTGTACGCGCCCGCCATCCGGCTCGTCCCGCTCGAGGACGACAGCGAGCTGCGCGCCGCGACCGAACGCTGTCTCGCCGCCCCGCTGGACATCGTCGTCGCCACGACGGGCATCGGCTTCCGGGCGTGGATGGACACGGCCGACGCGTGGGGTCTCGCCGAGAAGCTGACCGAGGCGATCGACGCGTCCACCGTGCTCGCCCGCGGCCCGAAGGCGCGCGGCGCGGTGCGTGCCTGCGGCCTGCGTGAGGCGTGGTCACCGGAGTCCGAGTCGTCCAGCGAGGTACTCGACCATCTCAGCGCCGAGTACGACCTGGCCGGCAAACGTATCGCGGTCCAGCTGCACGGCGAGCCGCTGCCCGATCTCGTGCAGACGCTGCGCCTCGCCGGCGCGGAGGTCATCGAGGTCCCGGTGTACCGGTGGGTGCGCCCGGAGGACGAAGCGCCGCTGACACGGCTGGTCGAGAGCGTCGCGGCCGGCGGTGTCGACGCGGTCGCCTTCACCAGCGCCCCGGCCGCGACGAGCTTCCTGCAGGCGGCCGGCGAGCTGGGGCTTGCCGAGGCGGTGCGGGTGGCGTTGACCTCGAGCGTCCTGCCCGCCTGCGTCGGCCCGGTCACCGCGGGTCCGCTGCTGCGCGCCGGCATTCCGGTCGTCCAGCCCGGCCGGGCGCGCCTCGGGGCGCTGGTCCGCGAGATCGTCGAGCAGCTGCCGCGCCGGCAGGGTCGTCGCCTGCCCGTCGCCGGGCACCTGCTGGACGTCCGCGGCCACGCCGTGGTGGTCGACGGCCGGCTGGCGCCGCTCAGCACCGCCGCCATGACACTGCTGCGCGAACTCGCCCGCGTCCCGGGCCGGGTCGTGCCCCGGGCCGAGTTGCTCGCGCTGCTGCCCGGCGACGGCTCGGACGAGCACGCCGTCGAGGTCGCCATCGGCCGGCTGCGCACCGCGCTCGGCGACCCGCGCGTCGTCCTCACCGTCGTCAAGCGCGGGTACCGGCTCGCCTACGAACCCGAGCGAGCCGGTACCGACGAATGGCGCTACTGAGGCCCGGCGCTACACGCGTGCCGCGGCCGTGACGATGTCCGAGCGCAGCGGCAGCAGGGCGGCGCCGATCTCGCTGATCGTGTCGTCCGGAACTCCGAGGCCGTGCAGGGTGTCGACCAGGTGGGCGACCACGGCATCGAAGTCCGCGTCGGTGATCGCGAGCCCGGCGTGGGCCGCAGCCATGTCGCGCCCGGCATAGAGCTCCGACCCGCCGATCGCCGCGGCGATGAACGAGCGCTGGTGGCTCTTGAGCTTCTGCAGGTCGACGCCCTCGAAGTACGGGGCGAGGCTCGGGTCACCGAGTACCCGGACGTAGAAGTCGTCGACCGCGGCCGAGACGGACGCGGCACCCCCGATGGAGTCGTAGATGGACATTGCGTGATGCCTTTCGCTCAGACCCGCGCCGGGCGGCGCAGATAGGTGAACCAGGTGAGGGCGACGCAGACGACGTAGTAGGCGATGAAGCCGACGTAGGCGGCGTTGCCGGTCTGCACGCTGAGGAACGACTGCCGGAAGGCGACGTTCACGAGCACTCCGCCGAACGCGCCGACCGCGCCGGCGATGCCGATGACGGCGTTGGCGAGGCGACGTGCCTCGAGGTCGGGATCCGCCGCACCGCGCTCGCGGGCGAGCCGGGCGAAGATCGCGGGGATCATCTTGTAGGTCGAGCCGTTACCGAGGCCGGACAGGATGAACAGGGCGATGAAGCCGATGTAGAACAGCGGCAGGGACGCGGCGTGCGACGCGAGCAGCACCACCGCGGCCGCGACGGCCATCGCGACGAAGTTCCACAGGGTCGTGGTGGCGCCGCCGATCCGGTCGGCCAGCCGCCCGCCCACGGGCCGGATCAGCGAGCCGACCAGCGGGCCCAGGAACGTCAGGTAGGCGATCTTGACCGGGTCTACCGTGGGGTCCACCGCGCCGCTGGTGAGGAAGTGCGACGCGAACTGGTTCTGCAGGACCTGGCCGAACGCGAAGCCGAAGCCGATGAACGAGCCGAACGTGCCGATGTAGAGCACCGAGAGCACCCACGTGTGCGGTTCGCGGCTCGCGTCGCGCAGCGCGCGCTTCTCGGACCGGACGCCGGCGAGGTTGTCCATCCACAGCGCCGCGCCGAGCGCGGCCAGGACGATCAACGGGATGTAGACCGCCAGCAACAGCCGGGGGTGCTCCTTGCCCGCGGTCGCGAGCACCGCCAGGCCGACGAGTTGGACGACCGCGACGCCGACGTTGCCGCCACCGGCGTTCAGGCCGAGCGCCCAGCCCTTGTGCCGCGCGGGATAGAAGGAGTTGATGTTCGCCATGGACGAGGCGAAGTTGCCGCCGCCGACGCCCGCCAGCGCCGCCAGCACGAGCAGCGTCCCGTACGAGACACCGGGGCGCAGGACGATCGCCGCGGCAACGGTCGGCACGAGCAGCAGCGTCGCGCCGGCGATCGTCCAGTTCCGGCCGCCGAAGCGTGCGACGGCGAACGTGTAGGGGATGCGGACGCCCGCACCGAGCGCGGTGGGCAGCGTCGTCAGCAGGAACTTCTCGGCGGCGGCGTGCTTCGGGTCGGCGCTGAGCCCGTAGTCGGGGGTCAGGAACAGCACCAGCACCGACCACAGGCTCCAGACCGAGAAGCCGATGTGTTCGGCGAAGATCGACCACGCGAGGTTGCGCCGGGCGACCCGCTTGCCGGTCTGCTCCCAGAACGCGGGATCCTCCGGCCGCCAGTCGGTGATCCAGCGGCCACGCTGCGCCGGCGTTGCCGCCGCGGAAGGTTTCGCGATCGTGCTCGTCGTTGTCATGAGGAGGCCTTCGGTCGGGGAAGGTCGGGCGATTACGCGTTCCAGACGCTAGGAATCGCCGGTTTCCCGACCGTTCGGCCGAGGCAACAACGAGGCAACGGACCCCGCACAGCTCGTGCCGGGCCGTCGTGAGGTCAGCCGGTGCGGGGCAGGAACCGCACGGTGGTGGACGATCGGCCGCACGGATCGCCCGTCCAGCAGCCGGGGTCGAACGTCGGCACCCGCGTTGCGAACTGGTGCACGGTGATGTCGACGTGCGCCTTCGCGACCAGCGGCGTCACCCAGCGGTGCCGTACGACCGTGTGCCCGGGCCGGATCACCGGCAGCTTGATCTCGTCCATCGAGGGCGTCACCTCTCTACCGGTCGAGGTGCGCATCCGCGCCTGCCTGCCGGTGACGCCGAGCTCGGCGAAGATCACCCGTCCACGCATGATGTTCGGCCCGCGGTTGGTCGCCCGCACCGTGAGCACCGCGGTATGCCCCACCCGGACGTCCGGCATCGACACCGACGTGCGCAGCCGCGCCGAGCCGCCGACGTGGACGGTCACGGCCGCCGCGTCGTTCGAGGTGTCGGAGTCCGGAGGCACCGACACCGCGATGTCGGCGTGGGTACCGAGCGGGGTGCTGCGCAGCGGCTCGACGTACACCCAGACGTAGGCGTAGCTGCCTGCGCGCAGCGCCGGCGCTGTGCACGTCCACGTCCCGGCGCCGGAGTTCGTGCAGGGCACGGCGTGCCCGCCACGGTGCCCCCAGCGCACCCCGTTGGCGCCGAGCGCGAAGCCGGCACCGATCGACACGGTGAACCGCAGGCCGGCCGGGCTGTCGACCAGGCCGTCGTTGCGCACCGTCGCCAGCACGTGGCTCTGGTAGCCGTACGGGAAGCCGGTCCACACGGCGTGCTGCGGTGCGTAGGCGTCGGCACCGGTCGCCGTGAGGTCCAGTCCGGTATGCACCGTGAGCGGGGCGGCCGCCACGTCGGCCTGCGGCGAGCCCGCGAGCTGGTAGCTGACGTCGGCCGCCACCTGCTCGGTCGCTGCGGCGGTCGCGGTCGGCCGTGCGATGACGTCCACCTCGCCGCCGAGTCCCGACGTCGGGATCGGCACGTGCAGACCGTCGGCATCCTGGGTCACGCCACTGACCGGTTGACCCTGGTCGAGCACCGAGGACGGGTCGAGCGCCAGACCGGCGCCGGTGCGCACCGTGAGGGTGACCGACCGGACGT